>Ga0307994_1000693_pt1 | contig 22392 bp, 23 predicted proteins | sample EllFjometagen261_FD_203171 | JGI IMG/M metagenome (GOLD analysis project Ga0307994, IMG submission 203171) | Marine microbial communities from Ellis Fjord, Antarctic Ocean - #261 | ecosystem: Environmental > Aquatic > Marine > Unclassified | place: Southern Ocean | collected 2014-11-02 | reverse complement strand
ACCATTATTGGGCCAACAATTGCCAACGGCACGGTGCCCCTTTGGCGCCTGAACCTGACAATATCATCTGGGAAAACTCTCTCCAAATGGTTGAGTACCTTCTTACGCCGGTCTGATGTGATGACCCCAGCCGCATCCCAAATAGGCTTACGCATCTCGATCATATCGCCAGCGGCCAAGGTTTGTATTTTTTGCTGTCGTAGCAACTCAAAAAACACAAGCAACCAGTCGGGGCAAATCTCTGTGCTTACGTTCAAGTTCAATGACAGATACCGTTGGGAAGATCTAATGGGTCGAAATGACATCGCTATAGTCCCTATATTATACTTATAAGTAAGAAGAGTAAGTTACAGCGGGTGGGAAGGTTCCGGCCTAACTATGGGCCGGTTTCGGCCTTTCTTTGGCCCTGAGCATATCAAGCAAAGTCATTACTCTGCTGAACATTACCTCGCCCCTCTCGTCCATATATCGGTCAGGGTAGCGCACGATGTCTGCGTCGACGCGGCAAGCGTAGCCTTGACCCATGACAATCTCCGACGCATCCACCATAAGTTTGGTGGTTTTAGCAATCACACCGATCTCTTCGGCGAGGGGGAACCGTACTAGAAACGCGTCGTGGATGGGACAGCAGACTTCTATGCCAGCTTCCGTCAACATGCAGGCCGCCAACCTCATGATATCCGCACCCGTTGACTGCATCGGCCAGTTCAGCAAACTTCTGTCGTTTGGGTCCGGATCCCCGCGCAGCTGGATCTTCCAGCCAAGCGGTGTAACCAACGGCTCACCCATCAGGGCGCGCATTTGATTAGCCTCTGCCCACTTCCAGAATACGCGGTAGGTCATCTTGTGGCTGTTGAGCAGTCCATTAGCCTCTACTCTATGGATGCCTGCCCCGAGCGCGAGAGCCTCTGCCCCCATGCCATAGCCCACGCCCAAAACGATTTGTTTGCAGCGGTTGCGAACCTCTTTATGGCTCGCCTTGGTAGCACCCTCCGGCGCAAGGCCAGCTTGGATTGCGAAAGCCATATATGGGTCACCAGACTTGTAGGCTTGCCACATCTTTGGATCACCACTTAAAGCGGCTGCAATTGCAATTTCCTGACTTGAATAATCGACATATGCCAACCCATAGCCCTCCTCAGGTTTGATGAGCGACCTCAACCAAGCGGAATTGCCAAATATAAACTTGGTGGTTGATGGTTGGTTGCGACTGGTTTTGGCGGCGAAGGGGCTAAGTAGGGTGCGGTTTCGTCCATCTGCTCCGACATGTAGCTTAAGTGATCGCATCTGGGCTAGAGTGACCCGCAATTCGTGTAGGGGTGCCACTTGGGCATGGGACTTGGACATCTGGCGAAAGGTAGCCTCGTCGAGTTTCAGCTTGCCGTTATCAGTTTGGGGCCATGGGATAGCCTGTGCCGCGACCCAGCGCTCAAACTTAGCCTGTTTGAAGGTTGAACCCTCATAGATGCCATAGTCCTGATCAACAGCTTCAATTAGCTGGAGGCACAGTTCAGGCCAATATAGCATTAGACCAGCGAACAGTTCTGTATCCACGGGCGTTCCAGAAAACTCCATCTTCGCGACCGCAACAGTGTAGCGGCCTCGCAGCAGGGCTTGGGTAAGAGCAAGTTGGTCCGTTGCAATCTTTGGCCACATTTGCCGAAAGAGGTTAGCAGTAATGGTGACATCATAGGCGCAGTATTCGAGGATGTCAGTCTGCCCCCCAGTGGACCAGGGTCCGCCCGACATTATTAGTTCACGCATGTCAGTTTTGTGGTTGGTATCCATTGTGGCTACGCCGAAAGCTTCCGCGGCTGCGAGCAGCCCGTATCCAGATCTCGTAGCGTAGCCTACAGCTCCATTCGTCATCCGACGATATTCTGGATAGAGATCAATGATGCGGGCAGGGAGGCCCCAGCCAAGGCTCAGGAAGCAGTTCCACTCAGCTGAAGCAAAGTAGGCCACATATAAATACTTGGCCCCAAGTGGGAGGGGACATTGCATCCCCTCTTCTACCCACAAACGTGTCTGGCCGCCCGTTTTCAAAGACTTTGTAACCATACAAATGGGACGCTGCCGCTCCCCGTCTGCTGCGACAAACTCAAAGTCGAGAGCGATTACATCTTTATAGAGGTTCAGCCAGTCCATCAGTCGTACCCCAATAACCGCTTGACCACAGGGTGGTTCATGTCGCGAATGACGCGCTCCTCGCCAAAGCCAAGCTTGATAAGTTCATTAAGCTGAAGGTCCGGCCAATCTGGCGCGCTGTCTGAAGAACTGGTGTGAATGGTGTATGCCCCTTCAGCCATATTAGCTGACATGCGCACCCACTTTGTTTCCGATAATCTCAGCGCTTCTAACGCGCTGGTGTTCCAAAGGTTGGTGCGTTGGAACCCGTCCTCAGCTTGGCGGGGGGCTAGCCATAGGAAGGGGGTGCCCATCTTATCCACGCATAACACTAGTAATTTTGGCTTGGTTTCCTCAACGAGTGCCTCGGTTACAGTGGGCATTACCAGAAATTCTTCCTTCATCATCCCACTATCATACTCAATGATGTTGACTGGCAGCCTGTAAGCGGGGTCAGCATGTGATCTGAAAAAGCTCGACTTCTTAGGCTTGCCGATCCGGATCTGGGTAAACTCCCTTCGAATGCCGTCACCGCTGCCATCCAAGGTGTTCGGCGCACGAAACTGCGCAGGATCGAATGGATCCATTTTGATTTTCTTGTCTTCAGTCATTTTGACGTCCTCTCGTTTGAGGCGCATGATCCAACTAGGTATAATTTAGATGCACATTGAATATTGTGCGTCAAAGCTAGCCCACGGTCATAGCGCCGTGGTGGTATCATTTACGCAGATCTGTTGCGCTTGATGGAAGAGCCTCCAGTACAGCCCGCTTAGATGGCTCTGAGAGCAATCCTAGGCTTGCACTGAGTTCGATTAGCTTATCTCGGGACACGACATAGCTGACGCTGCGCCAAACACCTTGATGCAAGGGTTCTGCGGAGCGCTTTTGGATTATCCACTGCTCAGCGTTGCGGCATTCAATTATGCGCCAGCGTGGAGCGAGCTGGAGGATGACTCCGTGGTACTGGTCGTCACTCTCACGGTGTGAGGCATTATATACTGGGGTTAAGCTGGTATATATCGAGGGTAGGGTGGGGTGATTATGAATTGTCATTGAGATCACCTTGGAGGTCTTGGAGCCATTTTTCGACGTCAGTAGACTTCCAGCCGACTGCGCGGCTGCCAAGTTTAATTGGATAAGGAAACTTTCCATCTGCCATCATCTGATAGATAGAGCTTCGAGATAAACCTAACCGTGTTTCAAGTTGCTTGCGGCGAAGAATTTGCGGTACCATTCTGGCACACCTCCTACATTAAAAGTTCATGCAGGAACGTTACAGAAGCTATAATTACTTGGATAATGGAAGGAATGCCCCTGTGACGGGGTGAGTTTCCTCCATAAATGCTTTGACTGCTTTTTTTGCGCTAGCTTCGGCGCTAGCCTCAATATTTAACGCGGAAAATAAATCTGAAACTAATTCCAAAAATGGTCCTTTGGCTTTGGCTTTGTCTTCATAAGCGTCATAGATAATTGTTGGGCGCTTGCTCTGAAAGTGAAAAAAAGTAATTCCTGCCATGTAGGCGCACATTGAAGCCTCGTCTTTCCGCTCTCGCCCTTTTTCAATTCCATATTTTGGGTAGCGTTTTTTGATCATATCCTCTGCGTTATTGAAAACGCGCGTTAGCTCTCTGATTTGGCTCGTAATCTCTGTTAAGTACTTTCGGTAGTTGCTCGCATTGCCATCGAGAGGCGACCACGCTTTAGAGATCTGGATCTGAGACGCAGAGTGAAGTTCATCAATAATTGTGGCTGTTTCAATGGTTAGCGCCTGTAATCTGCGTATATTTTTGATTTCACCGCCGATCATAGCTTTCCATTGCCGTGTATATTCAGCCTTAGAGCCAATCTTTAATGGCAATGCAATTCTCACAGATTCAATTCTTAAATCATAATCCGATGCTTCGTCGAAGTGTTTCCGTAAAACCTCTTTGACCTTGCCTACCAATAGATCATCATCAGCCATATTATCTCTCCCAGTACTTAGTCATTACTTTAGAAACTGAAGCCAATTATCCAAAAGCTCGGCGCGTAAATCGATTAGGTCAGATCTGTAGTATGCATGTTCAACAGCAGAGCCAAATTTATGGGCGAGCTGCAATTCAGCAGCCTCTCTTGATTGGTTGTTTTCGGCAACCCAATCTCTGAAGGTTGAGCGCATTCCGTGCGGGACTGCGGGTTTCTGCGACTTTGCATCTACAAATCCTATTTTGTCAGACCGATGCATTCGCTTCATTAATGCTGACATTGTCATATCTGAGATTGTTGTGTTTTTGGAGGATGGGAAGACTAGGCCCTGCCTTTGGTTGTCCCCTCTAATTATCTCAAATATTTCGTGAGTTAATGGTACTCTATGCTCACGCTTAGCCTTCATTCGATGGGCGGGAATTGTCCACGTGCCAACGTACCCCCGCTGGTCAGCTTCTTCTTGATCGAAGATTTGAATTTCTTCCCACGTCATGCCTCGGACTTCCCCTGATCGTGCGCCAGTCAAGACTAACAACTTTAATGCTTTTGCCCCGGTCCCATCACGTTGCTGTAATTCAAGCCACCACCGATGGATGTCCTTGAGTTGTAATGCTGGCATTCGTTTTTCGTCGTGTTGTGCTGGCAGTGATGGGAGGAGTGCGGATAAATTTCCCTTCCAAATCGCAGGATTTGGTGCGGACGCATATTTTTTAACAATTGCAAAGTTGAGGACAGTCTCGATCCGACTGCGTGTTCGCCTAGCAGTTACGTTTTTTGAGATCCAAATCGGCTCTAATGCTTCCAAGAGGTGATCAACGGTTATCAGATTGACTGGTATGTTGGCTAATGTTGGGTAAGCGTAGCGTGCAAGTGTGGATGCCCACTGTGCCTTGTGCTTCTCATTTGAGAATTCTTTTTGCTTTAAGCTGATCACTTGCTCAGAGACTTCGACAAAAGTTGGTATAGCCTTCGGCGCCAAAGCCTCAAACTTGGGATTTATGCCTTTTGCAGACATAGATTTATTCTCTGCTGCTATTTTCCTTGCCTCAGCAAGAGAGACGGACGGGAAGCTACCAAGACCCAGCTCGTACTGTTTTCCTTGAAACCTAATTTTTTGTGACCAGTTTTTTGAACCGCTATTTCGAACATGCAAGTTCAAGCCCGCTCCACCGTCATCGTAATAGCGACCACTTGCTAAATTGGAGTTTAAGAATTGAGAAGTTAATTTACGCTTTGCCATACTAGCCCCCACACTCGCCCCCACAGTTTTGTCGGAACACATGGGAATTGTATGGCATGCTTTGGTAGGAGTGAAGATAGTATCTTATAAAAATATATAATAAAAAATGATTTAATAAGTTATAACTTCAAATGGTTATACGGACTGTCTGTCCGCCACCATTCCTTGAAAACCTGTTCTCCGTTTTGGGCTGGGGCTGGATTTTCTTGTTGTTTTCAAAGGTTATAGCCTATGGGCTGTTGAGTGCCGTTCTGGCAGATGACCCGAAAATGGTTCTCTAACCCCCGGCATTCTCCAAAGCTGTTGCCTAAACCGGTTTTGGTTCAGTTCTGTAATGCGTTGTAAAACCGGGATATTTCAGGCTGTTGCATTTTGGGGTTCGACTTTCCGCGCGCTAAGTTAGCGGGTCTGGCGAGGAAACGGCGTCATTTGCAAAGCAAATGCAGTAGTTCACCCGCATACTGTTGAACGACAATGAGGCGGGAAGCGGAACTTCGCTGCAATTGTGAACCTGAGGAATGTAATTCAGGAAGCGGACTTTCAACAAATCGTCAAATCACGGTTTCTCTCTGCGATGCAGACGTCAACTGCGAGCCAAAACCGCCAATTGCTGCGGTCAGGATCAAGTGATGCAAACTTCTATAAACCTGCCATTCATATTTGCTGTTCAACGGTATGCCAGTAAGAGATCGCGTCCCGTTTAATCTCCTAAAGCCTCACTCCGTGCCAATGAAATTGGGAACAGGTAACGCCTATTTCGATACAATGTGCGCAAGAACGAAACGGAACGGACACAGAGACATAAGGGCGAAACACGACGTTTTGCTCGGGTCTGAGGCTTCGAAGCCGGGAAGTTATTGCCCCTGCGCCGGCTAAAAAATCCGTTGACAAATTCTAGAATCAGTTTTAGTTAAAAATGAAACGCCGTTTTGTTCAACGAAACGCTACATAAGCTAACAACCAAAAGGCCGCGAATATCACCGGCCACCAACCAATCAAGATTCAAGGGAGAATCTGACATGAAGAAAGAAGAGAGAAAGCTGTCGCTTGCGGCTAGCCTGGTTGCCAGCAGCTTGGTAATGGCTGCGCCTGCATTCGCCGAAGGCGAGGTGGTGTTTGCATCCTGGGGTGGATCATTTCAGGACGCTTTACGCTCTGCAATGCTGGATCCTGCGGCCAGCGCATTGAGTATCACGGTAAAGGAAGATACGACAAACGGTATTCAAGACGTACGCGCGCAAATCACAGCGGGTGCTGTCGCTTGGGATGTGACCGAGCAGGATTTGCCTTCTTGTGAAACACTCAGCCGAGAGGGTAGTCTTGAACCAATCGATTATTCGATTGTCGACACAACGGGTATTCCTGAAGAGCTGATCCATGAAAACTACATCGGCTTCATCAACTTCACCAAGGTGATTGCGTATCGCAAAGATGCCTTTGGCGACAATGGTCCATCCAATTGGGCCGAGTTCTGGGATCTGGAAAACTTCCCCGGCAAGCGCAGCATGCATGGCAAGGTGAACTACAACCTTGAGGCTGCCCTTATGGCCGATGGTGTGCCTATGGCGGAAGTCTACGACACGTTGGCCACGGACGAGGGCATGAAGCGCGCTTGGTCAAAATTGGGAGAGATCGCACCCGAAGTAACCGTTTGGTATCGTGGTGGTTCGCAATCCGCACAATTGCTGCGTGATGGTGAGGTGGATGTTATACACATGGGCCATAACCGCGTGGAAAGTGTGATCGCGTCCGGTGTTGACGTTGCCTATGCTTTTGATGGTGGCACCATGGACGTCGACTGTTTGCTTGTACCCAAGGGTGCGCCAAACGTTGAGAATGCGATGCGTCTGATCAATGTACTGCTAAGCGCCGAAGCGCAGGCGCGGTTGGCTGTCACGATGCCTCTCGGCCCAGTGAATTCGGGTGCGTTCGGGACCGGGATTATCTCAGAGGAGATGGCAGTCAAGGTCAACACACACCCCGCAAACTACGACAAGCAGCTTCTGGTCGACCCAAACTTTTATATCGGTCAGTTGGGTGAGTTGACAGAAGAGTTTGACACGCTGATCCAGCAGTAATCAAATTGGGCGCAGTGTATTTTGCGCTGCGCCCATTTTCATCAAGTTAGGAACCCGCATGTCATCTGCTGCCCAATCCCTTCCCATAGACATATCCGGCCTCTCCAAGGCCTATGGATTGATCAAAGCGCTTGATGATGTATCGCTGAATATTGCTGCAGGCGAATTCCTAACTCTGCTTGGGCCTTCGGGCTCGGGCAAAACGACGCTTTTGATGGCACTGGCCGGTTTTGTGCGCCCTGACGGCGGGTCCATCCGGTTTGGTGACAACGAAATGATTGCGACTCCACCCCACAAACGCGGGCTTGGCATGGTTTTCCAAAGCTATGCGTTGTTTCCATTCATGACGGTCGCAGAAAACGTCGCCTATCCGTTGAAAGTCCGCGGCGTTTCCAAAAGCGATCAAAAGACCCGCGCCGAAAGGGCACTGGATACCGTGCAACTTGGCGGCTATGGGGATCGGCGCATCACTCAATTATCCGGCGGCCAAAGACAGCGTGTGGCTCTTGCTCGCGCCATGGTATTTGAGCCGCAGATCATCCTGATGGATGAACCCCTGTCCGCGCTCGACAAAAAGCTGCGCGAACACATGCAGATCGAACTAAAGGCGCTTCATCAAAAATTGGATGCAACGGTCGTTTATGTGACCCACGACCAACGCGAAGCCCTGACGATGTCAGACCGGATCGCGGTGGTCAATCACGGACGGATCGAGCAGGTCGATACCCCTGAGCGGCTTTATCGTCTGCCGCAAAGTTTCTTTGTGGCAGACTTTATCGGTGAATCAATTTCCATGCCGGTGACCCTGACCGACAATACGGCCCAATTGGGTGGGCGCGTGTTGAAATCTGATTTACCGATTGCCCAAGGTAGCGGTGGCCATCACTTGGTGATCCGACCCGAATTACTGGAGGTCACCTCGGGTGCTGTGCCTGAAACAGCAAATGATCTCTCCGGCAATGTCCACGACATCATTTATCAAGGCGATAGCGTATTGGTTATCGTCCAGCACGACGGCGAAGGTCAAATAAACGTGCGCGTCCCTGCCAATCGCGCTGGTCAAACTGGTCTGCCTTCCAAAGGGGAGCGCATTGGCCTCGCCCTGCATCCCGAAGATACAATCATCGTGCCAGAGCAAGTGGCATGAGCATCGCCGAGGCCAAAGGAGCTGGTCCGACGTTTCAGAATGCAAGCACGCTCAAATCCGAAGAACGACGTGAACGCTTGACCTTTTTTGGGCTTTCGTTGCCAGCAGTTCTAACCATTTTGATTGTCGTGTTTCTGCCAGTTTTCTGGCTGTCTTCGCTGTCGTTTTACAATGCGGCCGGCGAGTTGAGTATGGAAAACTACGAACGTATTTTCAACAGCGCGCTGTATCGGCGGACCTTTGTGGTCACCTTTCAGATCAGCATCTCGGTGACGGTGATTTGTGTCTTTCTGGGATATCCGCTGTGTTACTGGCTGACCAGACTGCCGAACAGAACAGCCGCCATTTTGATGGTTTTCGTGCTGGTCCCTTTTTGGACGTCGGTTCTGGTACGCACATACGCCTGGTTGGTACTGTTGCAGCGCAATGGGATCATCAATTCGTCCCTGGTGTCGCTTGGTATAATTGATGAACCGTTGCAACTGGCACATAATCTGACGGGATCAATCATCGGCATGGTGCATATTATGCTGCCGTTTCTGATCTTACCACTTTACGCGACCATGCGGAGCGTTGACACCGATCTGGTTCGGGCCGCTGTTGGGCTTGGCTCCAGTCCGCGCGGGGCATTCTGGCGGGTGTTTTTCCCGATGTCCCTACCGGGTCTGTTTGCCGGCATCGTGCTGGTCTTCATCCTGTCACTTGGGTTCTTCGTAACGCCTGCTTTGCTTGGCGGTGGCCGGGTGCAGATGCTGGCTCAGCGGATCGAAAGCACCATCACAATCTATTCTAACTGGGGTGCGGCATCAGCCTTGGGTGTTGTCTTGCTGCTGCTGGCACTGGTGATGATCTGGCTGATGAACCGGGTCTTCGGGCTCGACAAACTCTTCATGCGCTAAGGATTTGAAAATGGACCAAGTTGGACAACGTAAAATTGACGGTCTGTGGCTGATAGTGGTCGGCATTGCGGTGCTGTTCTTTCTGATCCTGCCCACGCTTATCGTGATCCCGATGTCGTTTTCGGGGGCCTCATTTCTGGAGTTCCCGCCAACGTCGTTTTCGTTTCGCTGGTACACGGCCTATTTCACCTCCCAAGAATGGATGAGCGCAACGCAGACGTCCCTGATCGCGGCGGTGATGACCACGGCGATTGCGACACCCTTAGGCACACTTTGTGCCTATGGCCTCCATTGTTCCACCCCACGGGTCAGGAACACTGTACAGATCCTCGTGATCATGCCCATTGTCGTACCGGTGATCCTGATCGCCGTAGGCGTTTTCAGCCTTTATGCAAAGCTGGGGCTCAATTACACGCTGACCGGAATTGTGATCGCCCATACCGCGCTGGCGTTGCCCTTTGTGATCGTGACCGTAATGTCGGGCTTGCGGAACTACGATTTCGACCAGGAACTGGCAGCGCGTAGTCTTGGGGCATCTCGAGCGTACGCATTGTGGACAATAACGGTACCGCAAGTCAAATTCTCAATCCAGACAGGGGCCTTTCTTGCCTTCATCACATCGCTCGACGAGGTTGTTATTTCGATGCTGATCTCGGGCGGGGACAACGCGACGATTACCCGCCGAATGTTCAATTCACTGCGCGATCAGCTTGATCCGACCATTGCCGCGATTTCTACCTGCCTGATTGTTGTGTCGGTCGCGGCGTTGATCGGGGTTCAGTTGATTGGTCGAGGAAAGGATACGGCGAAATGATGCGTTCTCTGTCAACGCCCGACAAACCTCAAGCACCGGACACAACAGGTGGTGTCGAAGCGGTCGAACGCGCATTGCGCGTGCTGGACAGCTTTGAGCCCGGCGATACGGGGCTGTCTCTGAAAGAGGTCGCGGACCGCAGTGGTGTCAACAAAGCGACAATCCTGCGTCTGAGTGTCTCGCTTGAAAAGTTTGGCCATGTCACGCGAGACGCCGAAGGCCTGTTTCACCTCGGGCCGTCTTTGTGGCGCCTGGGGTCCGTATTTCGTCAGAACCTGCGCATGGGGCCTATTGTGCGCCCGGTGCTGGCGAACCTGGTGAATACAACGGGGGAAAGCGCGTCCTTTTACGTGCAGCGCGGCAACTCCGGCGTTTGTCTTTACCGTGTCAATTCGCACAGGCTTGCGCGGGATCATGTCGAAGAGGGCGAGATCATTCCGCTGAGCATCGGCTCGTCGGGCCAGGTGCTGGATGCCTATTCCATCCGACAAGGCAAACAGGCCACCAGCATCCGAAAGGCCGGGTACTATCTTAGTCTCGGCGAACGTGATCCGGACGTTGCTGGATTGTCTGTTCCGGTTCTTGGGCTTGAGGGCGAGATACTGGGTGCAGTCACGCTTTCAGGTCTGCGCGTTCGCTTCAGCGAAACTGTTGTCGAAGGTTATCGCGCTGCGGTCCTTGATGCCGCCCGCCAGATCCGGGTTGAGTTTGGTGAAAGATAAGGACGTTTCGACGCAGTTCCGTGGCTGTTTGTAGCCAGTTTCGACGCAATTGGAAATCGCGATCAATGAAGGTCTATGGCAATGAATAACGTGCAAAAACGATTGATGATAGCCGGTTATGCCGGTCTGCCATTTGGCGATATTTCGCAATGTGTGGCGGGCAGTGTCGGGGTTTTGGGTGTTCCAAGCGAAGTCGATAGCGGGCCGCGTTTTGGAGCCTCATTGGCACCGGATGCGTTGCGCAGGATGACACAACAGTTTGGAACTGAGCTGCCTGCAAATGGCCGTGATTTGGGAAATTTGGACCTGTCTGGCGATTGGTCCAGCGCATTGATGCAGCTTGTGACGCAAATGTTGGATGTCGACATTGTGCCAGTTGTTCTGGGTGGCGCGTCAGATGTTGCTTCGGCGGTGCTGCTTGCCTTGCCTGATCTGCCGGTTGTCGCGGCCATGCCACTGGCCCGGTGTGATCTCATAGAGCGACCAGAAAACACGATCTGGGTGGGTTTGAACGGCGGGCAACCTGCCGATGTCTGGGATCAGATCAGTCAGCGCACGATGGCCTGGCGTACCGCCCGGCAGTTGGATGAGGGGCACGCCGACACTCTTGACATGCCCGCGCGCGCTGTTCTGTGGATCGACATATCGGTTATTGATCTGGGGCATGCAGCCGGTGCTGTCGGTCTCAATCCCGGAGGATTGAAACCCGAAACTTTGGTTTCCGTTATCGGTGCAATGTCCTGTAGCTGGCAGGCGATTGTGATTACTGGCCTTGCGCCTGCCCGCGACACGCGGGGCATGTCAGAACTGGCGGCCATTGAAACCCTGAACGCGGCACTGCGTAATGGGTGATGCGGCGCAAATACAATTTGACTCGATCCCCAGTTTTCTGGGCGTACCTGTTGGCGATTTGGAAGACCTCGTACCCGGCCAGATAGCGATAGCAGGGTATTTTTGTGACAATCTCGCCCGGCCAGCGGCGCAGCAACGCTACCTTGCAAGGCAATTGCGATACGCATCCCAACCCGGAAATGCACCCGCGAATGCTATTGATCTAGGGGATGTGAACGTATTCCCGCTTGAGCCGGACAAGCATTTTTCCGCAGTTATCTCGCAATGCGGGGCGGTTCTGAAAACTGGCGCACGGATGGTTTTGGTAGGTGGCGATTCCAGTGGCCTGAAGGCACTTGGCACCGCTGCACGACAGGTCAGAGGTGCGGATGTTACTGTAGTTCCGGTCACAGGGGGCGCTACGGACGATCTGTCTAAAACCCAACGCATTATTCTGTCTGTAGATTTACAAGAGCTTGCAGGCAATTGGATGTCGCAACCATCTCGCCTGACCGGACTGTCGCCCGCACAGATGATTGCGCAAATTGACGCCACTCCGGGCAATGTGGTCGCTGCGGCGGTTTTTGGACTTGCCCCAGCGTTGGACAGTCATGGCAGCACGGAAACCCGAGCGGCGCTGGCGATCTTGCAGGCTGTGGCTGAGCGCCTTGAGAAAGGAGCGCCTTGATGCCTTTACGGTCGGCCCCATTGCCGCGCATGGCAGGGCATCTGTCGTTCATGCGCGCCCAGACCAAAGCAATCTGTGATGTAAGGCCCGGCGATCTGGCGGTGCTGGGCATCCCGTTTGAGGACACCAGCGCGCCTTATGCTGGCCAGTCTCTGGCGCCGCGTGCATTGCGCGAAACCTCAGTCTACTTCGGCTGGCATGCAAATCCGCAATTCAGCCACCCGGTTGATATTGATGCGCGACAAGATATTCAAACCGACGGCCTGCATGAGCGGTTATGTGATCTCGGAGATATATCGCCGGGACCAGAGGACGCGATCCACGCTGCATTGAAGTTGGCAACAAATCAGATCAGCCGCAATGGTGCCTGTGCCGTAATATTGGGTGGGTCGGATCGCCTGTCTGCGACAGTGCAAAGCGCACTCTCTAATTGTCAGACAGCGCAACTTGGCGGTACGCCACGTGATGCGCACGATTTTCATATTGCGCCTTTGCCGAATGGGTGTGCCTCGACCGGTAAATCAGACACTGCCGCACAGCTTACTAAGTTATCCCAATGGCGAGATGCATCAAAACCGCTGTTTGTGCGGTTTGATCTTTCCGTATTTGAAACATCGCTCAGCGCGCTTTGTGATCGGCCTCGGTTAGGTGGCTGCGATCTTGCTACCGTGGCGCAATGGCTCAGCGCGCTGGGACAGCACGAGGTCAGCGCCATCATGTTGACCGGTCTGAACCCGAACAGGCCCGGAATGGGTGTGGTGAAGGTTGGCCAACGACTTATGGTCACGGCTTTTCTGGCATTTATCTATGCGCGCCTCGGATTTGGGATTGATCATCCGGGCCGCCAAACTTCAGAGGAAAATATACCGACATGACTGCAGCGATTACAACATTCCACCCGCCTCTGTCTCAACCGGGATTTCGGCTGTTTGATGGGCCTTTACGCGACGTGGCTGACACCAGTGCGGACCAGATCGGCGTAGTGGGCATGCCGAGTGACTGGACACATTCCAGCCGTCTTGGCACAAGGTTCGGCCCCGATGCATTGCGCAGGGCCACAACTCTTTTGCAATCCATGCGCCCGCAGGGGGCCAGCTTTGACCCCGACACGGGCCGCCGTACAGTGCCTGCAATTGATTGGTTGGTCGATTGCGGGGATGCGGAGGTCACGGCGCAAGACGTTGATGCAACGACACAAGCCATCGCCGCAATGACCGAAGGGTTGACCGTCGCAGGCGCGATCCCACTGGCATTGGGCGGCGATCATTATAACAGTTTTCCCGCCTGCCTGGGGTATTCACGCGGGTTGACCAAACGCTCGCCAGACGCGCGCTTTGGGTATATCCAGATCGACGGTCATCTGGATTTCTCTGACCGATTGGGCGCATGGGGCACCCACAACCACGCGACCAATGCCCGCCGGATTTCTGAACTGCCTAACATTGATGTGTCCAATATGGTTTGGGTTGGCATCGCAGGCTGGGTCGACGGCGGCGATCTGGCCCTGATCGAAAAACAAGGCGGTCGGATATTTTCGGCCTCTGACGTGCATAAAATGGGCGCGGCAGAGGTTATGCGCCAGGCCCTGGCGCATGCCATGCAGGGTTGCGACGAGCTTTATCTGTCGATTGACATTGATGCGATGGACGCCGGTTACCTTCCCGGTACAGGTTCCATTGTGCACAGCGGCATTACCCCTCGTCAGTACTACGATCTTCTCGACGGGTTGGCCGAGGCACCCTTGGCCGGTTTGGATATTGTCGAGGTCTCCCCACCGCTTGATCCGTCAGAGCGCACAGAATTCCTGGCGGCGGAAATGCTGTTCCGGATCCTGCGCCGTTTCCGCACTCGACCAGTGACAGGACTATGATGGAATATGTCGGAAACCGGCAGCTGGGCGGGCTATCCCATGCAGGACAGATCCTTGCCCCGGCGACCCGACCCTGGATCACGGATCTTGCAGCGCTTTGTCCTTACGAGGGTTTGCAACCCGGTAACATCCCGGAATTCGAGCGTGACCCGGATTGGGATAACTGGGCACTCACAGACAGCCCCAAAGACCCGTTCAAGCGCCTGAACTGGCACACCTTTCGGCAGGGAAGCACCCAGTTTCTGGTGGCCGACCGGATGCTTCTGACCCGCGTCAGTTGGCAGGATCTGGATGATGCCGGGTATGTTTTTGGCACAGACGTGTCGATTGATGGCAGACAGTTTCGTTGCCGGTTGCTGACCGGCGGTGATGCACCACGAGATAACCCTTATCAGGGAGCGACCCGGCCCAATGAATGGGATGCGTTGGTGGGCGGTAGTGCCGCTTCGAACGCGCCTCAGCCGGACCCGGCCAATAGTGCAGCACCACTTAGCCTGGGTCATCTGAACTCTACCCATAACGGTTTGTGGAACTGGTTCGGTGCGGTCAGCTGGACTGCCGAACCAGTCGCCAGCCGCGCCGACGGACGGGTGTGCCGGGGTTATCACGGTCCAACCTATTTTTACGTCAACACCGTGGACCACCGGCATGAGGATATCGGGTGGCGACCAGTTCTTGAGGAAGTGCTATGATTGTAGACCCCTTTCCCAACTATATCGCCGGAACATGGACCGCCGGCAGCGATGCTGCCCCCAATATCAACCCATCTGACCTGAACGATACGATTGGCCATTATGCACAGGCCAGTGCCAAGCAGACCGCTGAAGCAATCGAGTGCGCGGCTGCGGCCTTTGTGAAATGGCGCGGGACATCGCCTCTGGTACGGTTCGAAGCGCTGGACCGCATTGGGTCGGAAATCCTCGCCCGTGTGGACGAGATGGGCGACATGCTGGCCCGCGAAGAAGGCAAAACCCTGTCCGAGGCCAAGGCCGAGGCGCATCGCGCCGGGCATCTGTTCAAATATTTTGCGGCCGAGGCGTATCGCACAACCGGCGATATCTACCAGTCTCTTCGTGAAGGTGTGTCGCTTAAGGTTTTGCGCGAGCCAATTGGCGTAGTAGGTGTGATCACGCCCTGGAATTTCCCGCTGGCGATCCCGGCATGGAAAATAGCGCCCGCCCTAGCCTATGGCAATACGGTCGTGTTCAAACCTGCCGAACTGGTGCCCGGATCGGCATGGATGTTGGCTGACATCATTGCCCGCGCGGGCCTGCCTGAGGGCGTGTTCAATCTTGTCATGGGCACGGGCGCTGAAGTAGGGGAGGCGATCGTTACAAATCCCAAGGTCTCCGGTGTCACTTTCACCGGCTCCACACCTGTTGGACGCAAGATCGGTGCCGCACTGTTCGCTCGTGGGGCCAAAATGCAGCTTGAGATGGGGGGCAAGAACCCATTGATTGTGCTGGATGATGCGGATCTGGATCTGGCGGTTCACTGCGCCATTCAAGGCAGCTTTTTCTCAACCGGCCAACGATGCACGGCCTCATCCCGCCTGATCGTCACAGAGGGAATACACGAGGCATTTGTAAATGGTCTTTGTGCGGCAATGAAAGACCTTAGGATCGGTGATGCGCGCGCTCCAGAAACGCAGATTGGCCCGGCGGCCAGTGAGGCGCAGTTGGCCATCAACACAAGATGCATCTCAAATGCTGCGGCGGACGGTGCCACACTTGCCGCAGGCGGCGGAGAAGTGAGATCAAAAAACCCCGGATATTACTTTGCTCCAGCCCTGTTTACGGATGTGTCGCCTCAGGCCGCAGTGGCGCGCGACGAATTATTTGGGCCTATCGCCGCCGTGTTGCGCGTACCGGATTATGACGCCGCCCTTGACGCAGCCAATGACACAGATTTCGGCTTGTCCGCCGGCATCGTCTCGCAGAATGCCGCCAAGATCGACCATTTCTCGCAAAACGCTGAGGCAGGCATGATACAGGTCAATCTGCCTACCGCTGGCATGGATTTTCATGCGCCTTTTACCGGCCGAAAAGGATCATCCTATGGCGCGCCGGAAAAAGGCAGCTATTGCCGCGAGTTTTTCACCGCAGCCAAGGTTGTGCACGAGGGACGCGGACAATGACGCAGGCACCATTAAAGGGATTTCGGATTCTCGATCTGACCAATGTGCTGGCCGGCCCGTTCTGCTGTCACCAACTGGCCCATATGGGGGCCGACGTTATCAAGGTCGAAACCCCGGGCACCGGTGATCTTGCGCGCCAGCTAGGGGCCGATCCCGCGCGCAACGCCGATTTGATGGGCGTGTCTTTTCTGGCGCAAAATCCCGGCAAACGGTCCATCACGCTGAACCTGAAATCGACATCCGGAAAACGCATCCTGAGGGAGTTGGTGCAAAAGTCAGACGCCTTGGTCGAGAATTTCCGTCCCGGGGTGATGGCACGTCTGAACCTTGACTATGATACTCTTCACCAAGAAAATCCCCGCCTTGTCTATTGTGCTATCTCTGGGTTTGGTCAGGATGGCCCATTGGCAAAATTGCCTGCCTATGACCAGATTGTACAGGGAATGAGTGGCGTGATGTCGATCACCGGCGATGCTGACACCGCCCCATACCGGGTGGGCTATCCGATGGGCGATACCATTGGTGGCATGACTGCTGCATTCGCCGTTGCTGCCGCCCTTGCCAACAAGGCAGAGGATCGCGGAACGTTTATTGATGTCTCGATGCTTGAGGCCGTGATTGCGACGATGGGCTGGGTGGTGTCGAACCATCTGATCGCCGGTCAGGCACCCACCCCGAACGGCAACGAAAATTTCACCGCCAGTCCGTCCGGCACATTCAGAACCGCCGATGGCGTGATGAATATCGCCGCCAACAAACAAGAACAGTTCGAGGCCCTTTGCGAGATCATCGGCAACCCGACCCTGGTGCAGGATCCACGCTTTGCCGACCGAAAGAACCGACTGGCGAATCGACCCGCCCTGACCGCCGAACTGGAGGCGGCGTTTGCCACCGCCCCCACCCTTGAGTGGGTCGGCAAACTGACGGCACAAGGCGTTCCCGCAGGGCCTGTCTGGTCGGTGCCTGAGGCGCTCGCGCATCCGCAACTTGCTGATCGGGGCCTGCTGCAAACCCACCGCATTGGCGCGGAGGATCTGCAATTGGTTGGGATCGGTGCCAAGCTTGATGGCATGGCCCCGAAAGTCGATTCTCCGCCCCCTGCATTGGGCGCACATACAAATGATATCCTGACCGAACTTGGCTATGACAAGGCCCGGATCTCGGACTTGAAGAAGGAAGGCGCGATATGACGGCCCCCTCAGGACGCAAAGAGGCCGAAGTTTTCACTCAACAGAAATTACGTCTGCCAAGCAGGATTTACAGAGGAGGAATTCGGCGTGCCTCAGGAAATTGACGTACTGGTGAGTGAGGTCGGTCCGAGGGACGGGCTACAGAGCATCAAACGCACGATGCCGACAGAGGCTAAACTCCGTTGGATCGAAGCGCTGGCGGCCTCGGGGCTTCGGGAGATCGAAGTGGGATCTTTCGTGTCCCCCCGCTTGCTGCCGCAAATGGCCGATTGCGCCACGCTCGTAAAAGAAGCGAACAAACTTGAAGGTCTAACGGTTCTGGCGCTGGTTCCCAACCTTAAGGGCGCAGAATACGCCATTGCAGCGGGTGCGCGCAAATTGACAATGCCAATTTCAGCTTCGCGGGCGCACAGCCTCAATAATATTGGCAAGACCCCCGAAGAGGCGATCGAAGAGGTCCGCCGAGTTTGTGCTTTTCGCGACTCACTGCCGGTCGAGCAGCGTCCGGACGTCGAGATCGGCATCTCGACAGCGTTTGGCTGCACATTCGAGGGCACGGTGTCGGAGGACTGGGTGATCGAGATGGCCGGCCTATTGGCAAAGGCGGGCGCGGACAGCATCGGTCTTTCGGATACGACCGGCTATGCCAACCCAGCCCAGATCAAACGCATGTTCCGCCGCCTGCACGGCGAGATTGGTGCGGAGAAAATGGCAGGTGCTCATCTGCACAACACACGTGGCCAAGGTCTCGCCAACGTCGTAGCCGCCCTCGAGGTTGACGTGACCACCTTCGATTCCTCGCTTGGCGGACTTGGCGGCTGCCCCTATGCGCCGGGAGCAACCGGCAACATTGTGACTGAGGATCTTGTCTTTATGCTGGAAGCGATGGGTCTGCGCACAGGTGTCGATGTAGATGCGTTGATCGCCGCACGCGGAGTGCTGCTACGCGGACTGCCAGATGAGACCATCTATGGCAACGTCCCAGCGGTCGGCTTGCCCAAGGGCTTTACCTATGCCGGCAAAAAGAGCGCAACATGACTAGTGCGCCACGCCCTCTCGAGGGTGTCAGGGTCGTCGAATTCAGCCACATGGTGATGGGTCCAACTTGCGGCCTAATCCTTGCCGACCTCGGTGCCGATGTGGTCAAAGTTGAACCTGCTCCGGGGGGCGACAAGACCCGCCGCCTGCCCGGATCGGGCGCGGGCTAGTTCGGAACCTACAACCGCAACAAGCGGAGCATCTCAGTGAATTTGAAGTCCGTTGAGGGCCTCGAGTTCGCCACAAATCTCGTGCGCGAGTCCGACGTTCTGCTTGAGAACTTCGGTGTTGGAGTGCTGGATCGTCTCGGCCTTGGCTATGATGCCATGCAAAAGATCAACCCTAGCTTGGTCTACTGCGTGCTGAAGGGCTTTCTCAGCGGCCCTTACGAGCAGCGCGCCGCTACTTGATGAAGTAGTGCAGATGATGGGCGGGCTGGCTTACATGACGGGCCCCGAAGATCGCCCTTTGCGTGCCGGTGCCTCGGTTAATGACGTGATGGGTGGGCTATTCGGGGTAATTGCCATTCAGGCCGCGCTGTGGGAACGCCAGCGCACCGGCAAAGGCACCTTCGTCCGCTCGGGTCTGTTCGAGAACAACATTTTCCTCGTCGCGCAACACATGGTGCAGTACCGCCAAACCGGAGTTCCCGCGGTGCCGACGACCAAGCGTGTATCTGCCTGGGCGGTCTACGACGCATTCGAGACGGCCGACGGTGAGAAGATTTTTGTTGGCGTGGTCAGCGACAAGCAGTGGACTCAATTCTGCAACGCCTTCGGCCTGGACGATCTGCTTCAGGACGCAGAACTTCAGACCAACGCGCAGCGGGTGGCGCGCCGAGACGCGTTCATGCCGCGCCTGCGCGAAATGTTCGGAGGGCAAGACCTGTCGCAAGCCGCCGCGATCTGCGAACGCGTTGGCCTGCCCTTTGCGCCGATCCAACGACCGGACCAGCTTTTCGACGACCCACATGTAAACCACACTGGTGCGACGGTCGAAGTAACCCTGAGCAACGGCGTGCGGACGCAGGTTCCAACACTCCCGTTTGAATACGGCGGCACCCGGCCCGGCCTCTATCGCGACCTACCGCAGATCGGCGAGCACAACGATGCTGTCGCGCGCGAGTTAGGGTACTCGGATGAGGCGCTGGAACGTCTGCGTCCCTCGCTTGGCGGCGCTACGACCACCGAAACGGAAGGAGTGCGTTGAATGCCACTGTGCGAGATCGATGGAATCTCTCTTCGACTGGACGTCAGCGATCACTGGATCGCGCCGAATGCCGTCGTGATCATACAAGCCCGCTTGGCCCGGGTCATCTAACCTCGCCTCATAACAGTGTAAAACGCGGAGCAATAATGGACCACAGAAGCGGCTGCGTATCGCAGTTGTAGCGGAGTAAAATACCGCCATTTTGTGTCCTTCGTATTATCGGAGGGCGGGAGATGTATTCTGTGGATATTTATAATCGTGTGCGCCGTGCTTGTTTGAAGGACGGCATGTCTGCTCGAGAAGCGGCGCGTTATTTCAACAAGGATCGTAAGACGATAGCGAAGATGCTGAAGCATGCACTTCCCCCCGGGTATCGGCGGGTAGAGCTTCCTAAACGGCCCACACTTGACGCTTATATTGGTGTCATTGACGAGATACTGCGTACAGATAAATCGCTGATCAAAAAGCAACGTCATACAGCTAAACGTGTTTTTGAGCGTTTGCGTGACGAGCACAATTATGCTGGCAGCTTAACAACGGTGACCTATTACGTACGCGAGCAGAAACGGCGGACCAAAGAAGTGTTTGTGCCGTTGGCGCATCGACCGGGTCATGCGCAGGTTGATTTTGGCGAGACCCTTGGGGTGATTGGCGGTGCGGAATGTAAGATCCATTTCTTCGTGATGAGCCTGCCGCATTCGGATGGTGTGTTTGTTAAGGGTTACCCTGCCGAGACGACAGAGGCATTTTGCGACGGTCATGTCTCGGCCTTTGCTTTCTTTGGTGGCATCCCTCAATCCATTCTCTACGACAATACCAAGATCGCCGTTGCGCGGATACTCGGGGACAGAACACGCGTCCGCACACGTCGGTTTACAGAACTGCAGTCGCATTATTTATTTGATGACAAGTTTGGTCGGCCCGCGCGGGGTAATGACAAAGGTAATGTCGAGGGCATGGTCGGGTTCACCCGTCGTAACTTCATGGTGCCGGCACCGCGCTATGAGAGCTTTAATGATTTGAATGCCCATCTGGAACAGAGGTGTTTAGAGCGTCAGGGCGACAAATTGCGCGGCCACAACCAAACCATTGGCGACCGCCTGATGTCGGACTTAGAAGCCCTAATGGGATTGCCTGTCTCAGAGTATGAAGCCTGTGATCACGTCAGCACGCGTGCAACGTCGATCTCTATGGTGCGCTACCGGAGCAATGATTATTCCGTACCTGTTGCTTATGCCCACCACGATGTTCACGTGCGTGGCTTTGTCCATGAGGTCATCATTGGCTGTGGCAACGAGATCATTGCGCGCCACAAACGAACCTACACATCGGCGGATATGATCTTTGACCCATTGCACTTTTTGCCCCTGCTTGAGCAAAAGGTGGGTGCCTTGGATCAGGCGGCCCCTTTGCAGGGCTGGAATCTGCCAGATGTCTTTGCCACCCTACATAGGCTTTTGGAGGCCAGAATGGGCAAGCCGGGCAAGCGGGAATACGTTCAGGTCCTGCGCCTCTTGGAGACCTTTGATATGAATGTTGTACAAGGCGCAATCCAGCAGGCAATCGATATGGGCGCGATAGGCTATGACGCGGTAAAACACCTCGTGCTGTGCCAGGTTGAGAAGCGGCCAGCTCGCTTAGATTTGGATTTCTATCCATATCTGCCAAAGGCCAATGTTGGCACAACACGCCCATCCAGTTACTTGAGCCTTATGAGAGGGACAGCGGGATGACAAACGCACCCCAGATCCTGCTGCACCACCACCTCAAGAAGTTGCGTTTGCCAACTTTCCAAGGTGAGTACGCCAAACAGGCGCAGCTATGTGCCGCTGAGAACAAAGACCATATCCATTATCTGGCGCGACTGTGTGAGATGGAGCTGATTGACCGCGAGCGCCGTATGATCGAGCGGCGCATCAAAGCGGCGAAGTTCCCTAGTACAAAGAGCTTGGATAGCTTTGACTTCAAGATCATGCCCAGCTTGAATAAGCCGCTGACGATGGATCTAGCACGATGTGATTACGTTGATCGCAGGGAAAACATCATCGCACTTGGACCGTCAGGTACGGGCAAAACGCACATCGCTTTGGGGCTTGGGCTGGCGGCGTGTCAAAAAGGACTGAAAGTGCGTTTCACGACAGCAGCGACATTGGTTCATGACCTGATAGAAGCCCAAGATGAGCGGAAACTGCAGCGTCTGCAAAAACAACTGACCAGCCAGAACCTGTTGATCATCGACGAGCTGGGCTTCGTGCCTCTCAGTAAATCTGGTGCGGAATTGCTCTTCGAGGTCATATCCCAGTGCTATGAACGCGGTTCCATCATCATAACGTCAAACCTGCCCTTTGATGAATGGACTGAGGTCTTTGGTTCCGAACGACTGACAGGCGCTTTGCTGGACCGTTTGACCCATCACGTTCATATTCTCGAGATGAAC
>Ga0307994_1000692_pt1 | contig 22396 bp, 23 predicted proteins | sample EllFjometagen261_FD_203171 | JGI IMG/M metagenome (GOLD analysis project Ga0307994, IMG submission 203171) | Marine microbial communities from Ellis Fjord, Antarctic Ocean - #261 | ecosystem: Environmental > Aquatic > Marine > Unclassified | place: Southern Ocean | collected 2014-11-02 | reverse complement strand
CGGCAATCGCAACTTGCGTCTCGATATGGGCAATCTGGCCTGTGGTGCAAAGCGGGCCCATTTCCGTTTCTTCGGCCTGCGGATCACCAATCACCAGAGCTTTTGCGATGGCCACCATCCGTTCGAGGAAATCATCGGCAATATCTTCATGCAGATACAGCCGCGAGCCCGCCACGCAGGATTGGCCACTGGCTGAAAAAATGCCCGCAACCGCACCATTCACTGCACTCTCGATATTGGCGTCATCAAATACGATAAAGGGGGACTTACCACCTAGTTCAAGGCTCACCTCTGCAAAATTTTCTGCAGAGTTGATGATCACCTGCGCCGCAGCGGAAAAGCCGCCCGTAAAAGCCACCCGCGCCACCTTTGCGTGACGTGTCAGTTCGCGCCCGCAGACAGCCCCATGCCCGGTGATGATATTGACCACCCCCGGCGGAATCTCGGCTTGCGCCACTAATTTTCCAAATGCCAAAAGTGGGGCACTGGCATGTTCGCTGGCTTTCATGACCATCGTGTTTCCCGCCGCTAAGGCTGGACCCAATTTGGTTGCCATCAAAAACATCTGGCTGTTCCACGGGATCACAGCCGCAATCACACCCAGTGGCTCGCGGTCGGTGAACACAAACATATCGGGCTTGTCGATGGGCAGCGTATCACCATTGATCTTATCGGCAGCCCCCGCAAAAAAATGTAAATATTCAGCAATATAAGTTGCCTGCCACGCTGTCTCTTTGAACATCTTGCCCGTGTCGCGGGTCTCAATCCGGCCAATTTCTTCAGAATGAGCGGCCAAAAGATCCGAGAGCCGTGCCAAATGCTTACCCCTTTGCGTGGCTGTCATAGCCCCCCAAGGCCCCTCGAGCGCCGCCTCAGCCGCATCTACAGCACGATTTACATCCACAGCCGTGGCCTCAGGAATCGTCGCCCAAACTTCTCCTGTGGACGGATCCATACAGTCAAACGAAACCCCATCAGACGCTGCACACCATGCGCCGTCGATCAGCATTTCTAATGTTTCTATTTGCGCCATAGGACCCTCAAAATATTTGGTACAGGTTGGACCTTAGCAAACATCTATAATATAGAAAGAAAATTATAACGATAAATGTTTTGGAAAATACCGTCTTCTGGCGAACTAAGGACACGGCTGTAAGGCGTTGTTTTTAAGAGGTGGAAAGATTAGCACCAGACGCCAAAGTGCCGCAGTGCTAATCGTGTTAAGCTAGGCTCACGCCATGCAGACGCTCAGATCTGCGGCGCAGTAATTCAACCGTGGTGAGCAGCAAGATCAAGATGATCACCAAAATTGTAACCACCGCCAAAATTGTGGGTAAAATCTGCTCACGGATCCCGCTGAACATTTACCTTGGGATCTTGCGCTGACGCACATTTGCCAATTGTAAAACTGCAACAACTTCATCAAAGCTGGTGACAAACGCAAACAAGGCGCCTGAAATCACACCCATAATATCAATGGCATTTGCACCTTAAAGAAGGTCCAAATCTACATATTTATACATATTAGAAATTTAGTGCATTTAGCCCGGGCTCAGCCCGCGCAGCCTCTCTGAGCGCCGGCGTAACAATTCAAGTGTCAGAAGTAACACAACGGAAACACCGACAAGTATAGTAGCCACAGCCAAAATAGTAGGACTAATTTGTTCACGAAGACCTATAAACATCTGCCAAGGAAGCGTTTTTTGACTAGCGGAGCCAATGAACATAACAACGACGACTTCATCAAACGAGGTAATAAACGCGAACAACCCACCAGAGATTACCCCGGGCATAATTAACGGCATTTGAACCTTGAAAAAAGTTTTTACCGGACCGGCTCCCATACTGGACGCGGCGCGCGTGAGGGATTTATCAAACCCAACGAGCGTTGCCGTCACTGTGATGATTACAAACGGGATCCCCAAAACTGCGTGAGCCAAAATAACTTTGATGTAGCCGACCAAGTTTTTATCAAGCCCCAAGGTATTCTCCATAAAGTTACCCAGGGTCGAGTAGAAGAAGAACATACCCATCGCCGAAATAATCAGAGGCACTATCATAGGCGAAATAAGGATAGCCATAATTGCACGCTTAGCTGGTACATGGCTTTGACTAAGACCAATAGCGGCAAGCGTCCCAAGCGAAACTGAAATAACCGTCGCAAACGGAGCAATGATTAGTGAATTCCAAAACGAACGTTGCCAATCGCCGTTGTTAAAAAAGTCTTGATAGTGCTTGAGAGAATAGCCTGCTGGGTCCAGACTTAACATTTCAGGGGTGAAAGTAAAATAATTCTGAGCGTTGAAAGACAAAGGTATTACAACGAGAACGGGCGCGATTAAGAAAGTAAAGATCAAACCACAAATTACCCTAAAACCATAATACCATAAGACCTGTCCAGAGGTCAGATAGGGCTTCAATTTAGCACGATAACCGCCTTCATAAATCCAATAGAAGAACCAACCAAAAAACCACCCAAACAGCGCACCAAAAAATCCACTAATAGGCCCAAAAAATACTAGCCCTAAAACAGTTAAAGGAACGGGTAAAAGTAGACGTATAACTTTTCTACTCAAATATTTTGTTGAAATGATCACGTAGGCGAGAAAGACAGAGACTGTTGCAACAAGAACAAGTCCGACTAGCGCCGATCCAAAAGTAGGGCCAAAAAATACGCCAAAAAAGCCCCCCATAAGCCCCATCACAGGCAATACGAAATACAAAGGGCGTCGCGGCAACTCGTGAGATATAACCATTTTATTAGCCCCCCAGCTTTACATTGTCTATTCCAACAATTTTATCATAAGCCCAGTAGAGAATTAAAACGGCTACAAGCAAAATTGTTCCGAGTGCCGCAGCCAAGCCCCAATTCATTGACTGAAAAATATGGTAAGCTATGCGATTGGAAATAAAGACGCCTTTATTACCACCTACAATTTCTGGAGTGATGTAGTAACCAATTGAAAGTATAAAAACTAATATGGATCCAGCTCCAATTCCTGGCACTGATTGTGGAAAGTAAATACGCCAAAACGCTGTCCAATTGGTAGCACCAAGAGATTTTGCTGCCCGTAGATAGGTCGGTGGAATCGACTGCATAACAGAGTACATCGGCAGAATCATAAACGGCAACAAAATATGTGTCATCGCAATGACAGTGCCTAACTGATTATTGATCAAAGCCAAACGGCCAGTTTCTTCAATCATACCAAGTGCGACCAGAAGATCATTGATAACTCCCTGCTGTTGCAACATGACTTTCCATGCAGACGTACGAACAAGCAAAGAGGTCCAGAACGGTAAGAGGACCAAAATCATCAACAAGTTTGCCTGCCGCATTGGCAAGTTGGCAAGAAGCCACGCCACCGGATAACTCAATAAAATACAGGACATCGTTATTACCAGGGATATAATCAGCGTTCGCTTGAAAAGCGTCACCAAAATTTGTCTATCTTCAGGCTGAAATTCAGGCCCAGAAACCGTCTTACGCATATCAATTGAATTTAAAAAATATCCGCTGGTATACCGAGAGCTGTGAGTTTTAAGAGTTTGCCAGACAGCAATATCGGCCCAACCCTTATGTGTTTCTATTAGCTTGGCTTTAAAAGATGTATCCGCCTCAAGATCCCATTTCTTTGCTTGGCGAGCTGTTTTTTTAAAAAGCGAAGCCATACCAGATTTTTCATAATTTAAACGTAAACCAACCCGAGTATGATCCTTTGCTTTTGCTGCCCGCTGAAGGTCTCCTGCAAAAGCCGAATAAACAATTTCATCAGGCAATTCACCCGACTCAGCATCCCAACTATGTAACGCGACAACAGTTTTGGGCAGTATTTCAGAGACAATATCATTTTCGACCGAGCGGAAAAGCATAGATGCTATAGGAAAAAGAAAAGTGAATAAAACAAATATAAGTAGCGGTGATATCAGGAGCAGAGCCCGAATTTTTTGCCGCCTTAACGCTATTGCCAAGCTTCTTTTAAGGGGCTTTCCGTCCATAGTCATCATTGGGCCGTTGTCGTCAGTATAGCTCATATTGCCCCCATAGTCGGCTTAACGTCCAAAATAGCTAAAAAATTAAGAAAAGGGCCAATAGGCCCTTTTCAATATTAAGTGTATTACTGAGCAAGCCAAGCTTGGAACTTAGACTCTATGTCGTCTTTATAATCCGCCCAGAAAGCGTAGTTCATAAGGAACGTATTTGTCGAGTTTGCAGGATCAGTTGGCATGTGAGGCGCCATATCGATACCTAGTTCCGCATGCTTATCGACCAAAAGGGCTGACGAAGCGCGTGTCGGGCCATAGCTGATCCATTTAGACTGATCGGCAAGACGCTGTGTGTCAGTTGCAAATCGCACATAGTGCAAAGCACGTGCTTGACGCTCTGGGCTAAGACCGGTTGGGATAATCCAGCCGTCAAGATCATAAATTTGACCGTCCCAAAGCATTGAAACTGGTTGATTTTGCTCTTCTATCAAGGCAAATAAGCGGCCATTGAAAGTAGAACCCATGACGACTTCGCCATCGGCAAGCAATTGTGGTGTATCGGCACCAGCTGACCACCAGATCACGTCATCTTTGATGGTATCAAGTTTAGCAAGAGCTTGATCCTGACCAGCGGCAGTTTCCAACATCGGATAAATGTCTGCTTTAGCTACGCCATCACACAATAGCGCCCACTCCATGTTGGAAAGAGCACCCTTTTTTAACGAACGCTTGCCAGGATACGTTGCGGTATCAAAAAGTGCACAAATACTTGTTGGAGGCGTACTGCCAACCATATCATTACGATAGCCCACTGTGTATGAATAAACGATCTGTGGAATAAAGCAGTCTGATACGATAAAATCACCAAAATCGACTGAAGCAAGAGTTCCATCGGGTGCGTCGGCCAACATGAAATCATGATCGATTTCCATCGCAAGACCTTCGTCGCAAAGTTGCATCGCAGGACCAGCTTCAACGTCGACAACATCCCAAGTTAGATTGCCCGCTTCATTCATAGCACGCAATTTTGGCACTGCCGTACCGGCACTTTCATCATTAATGATAGTGACGCCGGTATTTGCTGTATAGGGCTCATGATAAGCTTTAAGTTGTGATTTTGAATAAGCCCCACCCCAAGAAACGATAGTCATTTCCTCGGCAAGTGCTAATCCTGCAAATAGCGAAAGTGCCGCCGTTGCAAAAACAGTTTTTGTAAATTTCATTACATTCTCCCACACGTCCCGTTCTTTATGAAAAAAAATTGCGTTACGGGTTAAACAGCAAATTTTTTTATATTCATCTGCAATCAAAGCAGATGATATGGCTTGCATCACCTATGCGTCTAATGCGTGACAATCAGATGGCAACCACCCGATCTCAATCTGGGCGCCAGGCTCCAAACGCACCTGATCAGGCGCGTTACGAGTCTTAACTATAAAATCATCATTGCCGGCTACTCGCAGGCGGGTGCGAAAAATATCGCCCATGTAAATAAATTCCAGAACTTCTGCGGTCAGCGTATGCGCACCGGGTTGCAAACGTTCTTTTTTAAACTCTACCCGTTCCGGCCTGATTGAAACCCTAGTACGTTCGCCGGCTTTGGAGACATTGACTGGATTGCAATCAATTAATCCCCCGCCGTCAAGCTGTACCAAAGCAACACCGTTGGCAATCTCTTTGACGACGCCCTCCAGTGTGTTGTTCTCACCAATAAACTGGGCAACAAAGCTGTTTAGCGGAGACTCATATAACTCATCTGGCGGGGCTAACTGCTGAATACGGCCATCATCGAAAACAGCAACACGATCTGACATGGTTAGCGCCTCTGTCTGGTCATGAGTTACATAAACTACGGTAATTCCCAAATTATTAGCAATTCTCTTAATTTCGAACTGCATATGCTCACGTAATTGCTTGTCGAGTGCTCCTAGCGGCTCATCCATCAACACTAGCTCAGCCTCAAATACTAACGCTCGAGCAAGAGCTACGCGCTGTTGTTGGCCACCTGACAACTGGGCAGGCCTGCGTCCGCCAAACTGCCCCATTTGCACCATCTCAAGAACCCGCTTCACTTTAGCCTCGCGTTCAGATTTTGGAATTTTACGAACTTCAAGTGGAAAAGCCAAGTTTTCGGCGACGGTCATGTGGGGAAATAACGCATAATTCTGGAAAACCATTCCAATTCCGCGTTTGTGGGGGGGTATATTATTAATAGAAATGCCATCCAACATGATATCACCATGTGTCGCTGTTTCAAATCCAGCCAACATCATTAAGCAAGTTGTCTTACCTGAGCCAGATGGCCCGAGAAGGGTTAAAAACTCACCGCGCGGCATGGCTAAATTAAGATCTTTAACAACCAAAATTTCGCCGTCGTAACTCTTCTGCACACGTTGAAATTCAACGAATGCCTTCGCTTGTGCCTCAGCCAAAAGGTATTCCCCGTATTGTTCCACCCCAACAGGATGCTATTTTGTCATTCATTAGTGGGCAAAGCCCCCTATGACGCAAGTCAAAATCAAATAATAAACCTGATTCTCACTCTGGACATTGGAGGCGTCATGCAGAAGCGCGGCTAAATGGCCAGTTTGCGACAAACTGCAGATAAAGTATGCACCAATTAGATATTTTTATAGACATTTTTAAAATTAAAATTGCGAATCATTCAAATTTACAGGGGTTCAGGAGGCTTCAAAATTCGCCTCATCGCCTCTTTTGGCATCCCTGCCCTCTCTTTTTAATGCACCTTCATAGATATTTCAAAAGTAGCAACCAGGGGCCCAACCGAACTCACAGGATATCAGCGCAGGGCAAAAAATGTAATTTTCAAGCTTTGCCATTGACCCTTCCTCCAGCAACGTCAAAACTGATTTCACGTGAAAAGCCATGTCCTGGTATTGAATTGTTTGTCAAAGACGGTATGGCTGCGTCCTCGAGACAGAGCCCGAGTAGGACAGAGCAAATGGTTGATCGCACATTATTCATTGAAGCCATGCGCCATGTTGCGCAATCAGTCACAGTTGTGACGACGATAGGTGAAAATGGGGCGACTGGGGCAACTGTGAGCGCATTTTCTTCCCTCTCCGCAGATCCACCTTCCGTTTTGGTTTGTCTGCGCTCCGATAGCCGTATTGGCTTGGCCGTGGCACGCAATCAGGTATTCTGCGTGAATGTCTTACCCGAAGGTGCAGCCGCATTGGCAGAACGTTTTTCCGGCCGGTTTGATGTCGAACAACCAGACCGCTTTGGTGCAATCGACCATGTTGAGGGACCAACGGGACCACTTCTGTCCGGCGCCACAGCCTTTGAATGTACTTTGGATAAAGTTATCACCCATGGCAGCCATGACATTTGTATAGGTAATGTCACAAAAGTCACAAAGCGCGGTACCAGCCCCTTGGCCTATATGGACGGCGGCTTTAAGGTCATACGGCCACAGGCAAAACTTGAAGAGTAATTACTCTCACGGATCACCCGCGCCCAAATATGGACCGCAGAGCAAATGACAAAGCAAACATCAGTGCTGCAGTAAAAACAATAGACGGGCCGGTCGGGGTTTCGAACCACAGGCTTGCTTGTAAGCCCCCCAATGCAGCCACCACAGCTGCAGATGTGGCCCAAAGCACCATGGCTTCAGGGCTCCGCGCCCGACTTGAATCTCTCTAAGCTGCCACCAATGCTAGCAGAACACGACGGATTACCCTATTTTGCCCATCACACTGGACTGCGAATTGCACAGACCGCTCACAAATTCCATGACACCACCCCAAGCATCAGGGACATTCGCGACCTGCAAACCAGCGTCGAACAAGAGGCAATCACATGTGTTCTGTCTGATCCCGGCTCAGATGGGAGATTGTTGAGCACAATTTTCGGAGCCAAAGATTTTAGCGCTGTGCCCGTAGTTGTCCTGGGGGATGGTCAAGACCTTGGCCCTGCCTATTATAACCGCTTGCTCACGGGGCTTGCAGCGGCAATTCAAAGTTGCACCAACGGCTAAGACATGAGAACCGCGCAAGCAAAAGGGGCCAAGCTGGCCCCTTTATGTCGTTCAAAGTGATTGCTGCAGGGCTACATCGCAGCCATGACCTCGTCGCTCACTTCAAAGTTTGCTGTGACCCTTTGGACGTCGTCGTCGTCTTCCAAAGTATCAATCAGCTTCATTAACTTTTCCATACCCTCAAGATCCAACTCCGTGGTCGTTTGAGGCAGCCAAATCAATTTCGCACTTTCTGGTTCACCCAATTGGGCTTCCAGCGCAGAGGAGACCTCATTCAAATCAGTATCAGCACAGAAAATTGCGTGCCCATCTTCGCTTGACTCCACGTCTTCAGCTCCGGCCTCAAGTGCGGCCATCATCACCGTGTCTTCATCACCAACAGACACATAATAAGTCACCTGACCTTTGCGCTCAAACATGAAAGACACAGAGCCGGTTTCACCCAAATTACCGCCGCATTTGGCAAATGTACTGCGCACGGTTGAGGCGGTGCGGTTGCGGTTGTCAGTCATCGCTTCCACGATCACAGCCACGCCGCCCGGCCCATAGCCCTCATAACGGATTTCGTCATAGGAATCTGCATCCCCACCTTGGGATTTTTTAATCGCTCGATCAATCACGTCTTTTGGGACTGAGACTGATTTTGCTTCTTTAACAGCCATCCGCAGCCGTGGGTTTTTCTCTGGATTCGGGTCGCCCATTTTGGCAGCCACAGTGATCTCTTTGGCCAGTTTCGAAAAAAGTTTCGACCGCACTGCATCCTGGCGACCTTTACGGTGCTGGATATTTGCCCATTTTGAATGGCCTGCCATGAGAGCCCCCTGATCTACTAGATATCGCAGAGTTTTAGGCCCGGTCGCATCGCAATTCAACCCATGTAAAGGCGCAATTTAGACCTTAACGAGGTTTGTTTGGTTCCGCCTATTTATATCGCAGGCCACCTGTGGAAGATTGGACGGGTCTCGCAACACAAGGAGCAAAGCCATGACGTTAAACCAAATCATCTTATTTTCGCTATTTGGCCTGGTGTTTGTGATGCTGATCTGGGGGCGGTTTCGCTATGATATCGTTGCTTTTTCCGCGCTCTTGGTCGCAGTTGTTTTAGGAGTGATCCCCAGCTCAGAGGCCTTTGCGGGCTTTGGGCATCCGGCCACGTTGGTGGTGGCGCTGGTCTTGGTGGTGTCTGCGGGACTGGTGCGCTCGGGGGCCGTGTTTTTAATCACGCGCACGTTGATCAATGCCAGCCGCAGTTTGGGCGGCCATATCGCGTTGATGGGTTTTGTAGGCGGGGTACTGTCTGCATTCATGAACAATGTTGCGGCTTTGGCTCTCTTAATGCCTGTGGATATTCAAACCGCGCACAAAGCCAAGCGGGCCGTGGGCCTCTCTTTGATGCCGCTGTCCTTTGCCACAATCCTTGGAGGGATGGTGACCCTAATTGGAACGCCCCCCAACATCATCATCGCCGCCATCCGCGAGCAAGAACTGGGCGAGCCTTTCAAAATGTTTGACTTCGCACCTGTGGGCGGTGTGGCGGCCCTGGCGGGGCTGCTGTTTGTCTCACTGGTAGGCTGGAGGTTGATCCCGCAGCGTGATGCAAAGACCAAGTCCGAGGGCTTTGGCGACATTGGCCAATTCATTGCAGAATTGACCGTGCCCGAAGGATCTAAATACATCGACCAACGTTTACAAAGCCTTTATGGGACTGCTGAGAAGAATGACGTCGCAATCCTTGGGCTGCTCAGAGATGGTAAAAAGCGCTATGGCACTGCGGCAACTACCGAGCTGAAAGCAGGCGATGCTTTGATCCTCGAAGCCACACCAGAAGCTTTAGATGAGTTTCGCACCGCGGTGCAGTTGGATTTTTCAGACACCGCGCGTCACGACATTCTTACCACGGACAGCGATGGGCTGACCATGCTCGAGTGTGTTGTGAGTGATACGGCCCGGGTGAATGGCCGCTCAGCTCAGGCCGTAGGCCTCGCATGGCGGCAACGGTCGGTGCTTATGGGCATCTCGCGCCAAGGCAAGCGGATCACTAAACAGCTGCGCAAAACCATCCTACGGCCCGGGGATATCCTTTTGATCCTCGTCCCACAAGAAACCGCCGATGATGTGATCAGCTGGCTGGGCTGTCTGCCTTTGGCAGATCGCGGCCTGCAAGTGACCGCAGATCATAAGGTCTGGCTGGCCATTGGTTTATTTGCGGTGGCCGTCTTTGCGGCTAGTGTTGGGTTGGTTTATCTCCCGATTGCCCTGGGCTTTGTTGTCATTGCCTATGTCTTGACAGGTATCATCCCGCTGCACCAACTCTACAGTCACATCGAATGGCCTGTTGTGGTGCTCTTGGGCTCTATGATCCCCTTAGGGGCCGCACTGCAAAGTAGCGGTGGTACAGAGTTGATCGCCAGGACCTTAGTGGATTTAACCCAGGGCATGGCCCCTTGGATGATCCTCACAATTTTGATGGTGACCACAATGACCCTTTCGGACGTGCTCAACAACACCGCCACAACCATTGTAGCCGCCCCAATTTCCATTCAAATGGCCCAATCTTTGGGCGTGAACCCAGATCCGTTTTTGATGGCGGTGGCCATTTCTGCCTCTGCCGCCTTCCTCACACCGATTGGCCACAAAAATAACACGTTGATTCTGGGGCCTGGGGGATATTCCTTCGGCGACTACTGGCGTTTAGGACTGCCTTTGGAGATCTTAATCGTTGCAGTTTCAATTCCTGCGATATTGGTGTTTTGGCCGCTCTAGCCTAGCTGGGGTACAACGGCCAAAGCCACGGGATTTGGAGCGACGCAATCAAGGTGAGCGTACCGCCCAGAATTTCAGCGTAATACAGCGGGATTAAAAGCTTACTGGCCGGCATCTCCAAGGTTTTGGCCAATTGTACAAAAACCGGAATCATCACAACAATCACAGGCGTATTGCGCACCACAGCAGAGGCCAAGGCCACAAAGCCAGTCATAAGCCCCAAACCCAAAGCGGGGCTATAGCGCGCTGCACGGTCTGCTAATTTGGTAAAAGCCACCAGGCTGTTGGTGCGCACCAAAGCGCCCATTACCAAAAACATTGCCGCAATGGTCCAAGGCGCTGGGTTTAACAGCACCTCAAGTGCCGCCGCATAGGCCAATAATCCGGTCACCAACCGCAAGGCCACGCCCAAGATAGCCACAACCTCTGTGGGCAACGACTCGCGCGGAAACCAAACGAACATGATGGCTACAACACTCGACGCCAATGGCGCTTGGCAAGTGTCACCTAGACTGAGACTCTCCATCGTTTTTTTTGCCCTTTAGGTCAGGACTGACCAAATAAATTCCAACAAACATCACCACCAAGGCCAACCAAATTGGCCCCGAATAGCGTTCCCCAAGAATGAGCATCGCCCAACCTAGACCAGAGGCTGTGACCACATAGCTGACTTGCACCGAGAATACCGGCCCATAGTTGCGCACAATCATAACATATAGGGTATATACAAGGGTATGGATCAAAGCAGAGGCAATCAATGCAAAATCGGCAATGTCCCACACATGGATTGGATTTATCCACTGCCCCGTCCCAACAGCAATCGGCCCAGTGATCACAACGCCCGCGATGGAAGCCCCTAGCAACAGCTGCAAAGGTCCAGCACCACCAGTCCCAAAACGGGCCACAAAATTGCCTTCAAACGCATACATTAAACTTGGAATCAGCCCCAAAGGAATAAAAGCCAACATCGCAGCATTGGGCAAAGCATCAGGCACGCCGATGATCATAAGAATCGCAAAAAGTCCCAGCGACAGCCCTGCCATACGTTTGATGCTAAAGCGGTCCAGCCCCAAAATCAGTGCGATTGGAAAGGCCATCATCGGGATCAAAGACAGCAGCAGCGACATAATTCCCGAGGGCAATACCGTATAGGCTTTATAAGAGGCCGCGTTGGGGATCACAGTACCTATCAAGGCAAAGGCTATATAAAACCCTATAACCCACCAATCCAACGGCAACGGTCTGCGCCTTAACATATTGATGACGCCCAAAACTAGCACGCTGATCAACATCTGCCAAAAGATCATGCCCAAGGGTTGGTAGCCGCCGCTCACAGCAATCTTTGTCAGCGGCTGTGTCATCCCCCAGCTGACGCCAATAAACAGCAGCCAAGCAAAGGGGATCAGCCGGCTCACTCTGGTTGGATCTCAGAGCTTTGGCTCAACAGACCGCCATGCCGGATCATCTGAATTAATTTGGCCCGCCCTGAGGCATCGTCAGTTTCCACCATCAAGCCGCAAAGCGTCGCAGGGCCCAGCGCCGGTTCAAATCGAGCCTTAGGCATGCCCGTGATGAAACGCCGCAAAGGTTCTGCCTTTTGCATTCCAATCACCGAATTATAATCGCCACACATGCCCGCATCGCTTTGAAAGCCGGTGCCACCTTCTAATATCTGCGCGTCTGCTGTCGGCACATGGGTATGGCTGCCCACCACCATACTGGCCTTGCCGTCACAGAAATGACCCATGGCCATTTTCTCAGAAGTGGCTTCGCAGTGCACATCCACCACAATCGATGCAACCTGTCCGCCCAAAGGGTGACGCGATAAGATGGCATCAATGGCAGAGAATGGATCATCAAAGGGACGCTTCATGAAGACCTGCCCCAAAACCTGCGCCACCAAAACCTTACGGCCACGGGTCGCTGTAAAAATTGCGGCGCCTCGCCCAGGAGCTGATTTAGAGAAGTTCAAAGGTCGAATTATACGCGGCTCCTGCTCGATGAATTGCAACATGTCTTTCTGGTCAAAAGCATGATCGCCAAGCGTGATGCAATCGGCACCCGCCTCTAAAATCGCCTGCGCATGTTTGCCCGAAAGTCCCATTCCACTGGTGGCATTTTCACCATTCACAACTACGAAGTCCGCTTTAAGCCGCGCGCGCAGCGTTGGCAGCTCTTCTGAGATTGCTTGCCGCCCGGAGCGGCCCATCACATCGCCAAGATAAAGAATTTTCATATAACGCCTTTAGGGCGACACAGACTATAGTGCAAGATGTTGTCGCTTTGGCCTATCCGTGCAGATAACGCGCTTCATAGGCCACAGGGAAATTCACAGATTTTGCAATGAAGCAAACCTCATGGATCTTGCCGTGGACCGCATCAGCCGCTAGCGGATCCGTACCAATGGCCAGGGTGATCACAGGCCTGAGGGTCGCACCAACAAAACGCCCAGCGCCAGAGGCAACACTCTCACCGTGCCCCAGCGGCGCATCCTCATAATCCAAAACCACAATCCCCGCTTCAAATGCCAAATGCAGATACCACAACATATGACAGGCACTCAGCGCATTGAGCAGCATGTCTTCAGGATTGTGAAGCGTAGGATCCCCCCCTAGCAACGGATCATTGGAACATTCGATCACAGGCTTACCCGGTGTCACCACCTGCCAACAGCGCGCATAGCCTTTATAGGTTGCATTGCCTTGGCCTAAGTTGCCAGTCCAACGAATATGAGAACAGAAATCATGGGCTTTGGGCATCTCAATCTCCTATGGTAAGCACTCGGTCTTCGGTAACAATCATATCCAGCGGTTGATCCGTGACCTCCAGTGGAAGATCATAAACCTGTTGCACGTTAAAGGCAAAACCAATAGCCAAAACAGGCCCGCGCGCGCGCAGACCCTCGAGCGTTCGATCGTAAAAGCCGCCGCCATAGCCCAAACGCCCACCAGTCTCATCCCAAGCTACCAAAGGCACAATCACAATCTCTGGGATCATCCACTCAATGTCAGCCGGAATATGCGCTTTGAACGCCCCTTCGACCATCACAACTCCCGGAGACCATCGGGCGAACTCCAAGGGCGTGGCGGAGGCTGTGATCACCGGCACACCAACCGCCCCATGGGCCGAAGCCTCTGCCATTGCAGGGCGTGGGTCAATTTCAGTGTTGATCGGCATAAAGCCTGCCAAGGCTACGCCGCGGTAACCGGCTAATATTTCCGACAACAGGCCAGAAGCAGTACCATTTTGTGCCTCAAAGGCCAGTTTTCGCTGCGCGAAGGCTGCAGCACGAGCCGCTTTTTTTTGTGTCTCCAGCGTCACAGCAACATCCAAGCAGCCAAACCGAGAAAGGCAAAAAAGCCCACCACATCAGTGACCGTGGTCACAAAGGCACCTGAGGCTAAAGCCGGATCAACCCCAATTTTCCCCAAGAAGACCGGAACAACCGTCCCTGCCAGACCGGCAACTACCATGTTCAACACCATCGCCAGTGCCAGCACCCAGCCTATGATCAATGAGCCAAACCAGAAATACCCAACAAGCCCCAAGACCACAGCAAAGATGATCCCATTCAACAGTCCCACCAAAACCTCACGCCGGATCACCCGCCACACGTTGGAGGTGGTCAAATCCTTGGTGGCAATCGCACGCACGGCCACGGTAAGTGACTGCGTGCCTGCATTGCCACCCATAGAGGCCACAATCGGCATCAACACCGCTAAAGCCACAAATTTTGCAATGGTGGCCTCAAACATCGAAATCACCATAGACGCCACAATCGCCGTGCACAGGTTCACAGCCAGCCAGGGGAACCGCCCCCGTGTGGTCTCAATCACCCGGTCAGACAGAGAGCCTTCACCAACCCCAGCCAAACGCATCATGTCTTCTTCATATTTTTCGTCCAGCACGATCATCGCATCATCAATGGTGATCACCCCCACAAGACGGTCGTCCACATCTACAACGGGAGCGGAGATCAAGTGATATTGATTGAACGCATAAGCCACATCTTTTTCCGGCTGATCCACTGGAATGGTGCGGAAGCTGTCTTCTACAATATCGTGCAACGGTGCGGCGCGTTTGGCCCCCAACAGCTTGCCCAAAGTAACATAGCCCGTGGGTCGCATACGCGGATCAATCAAGATCATGTGGTAGAACTGTTCTGGCAAATTCTGATGACGGCGCAAATAATCAATCGCCTGGCCAACATTCCAATGCTCAGGTGCCATAACCACCTCACGTTGCATCAATCGGCCAGCGGAATTCTCTGGAAAAGACAGTGATTGCTCAACCACAATCCGCTCGGCATCATCCAATGCGTCAAGGATAGCCTCTTGCTGTGGCTCATCAAGATCCTCAAGCAGATCCACCACATCATCCGAATCAAGATCTCGCACCGCATGCGCAAGCTCGGCAGAATTTAGCCCGTCAATAATATCTTCACGGATGCTCTCATCCAGCTCTGACAGCACATCGCCGTCGATTCCACCCTTCCATAAGTGCAGCAATCGGGTTCGGAGACCATCACTAACTTGCTCCAAAAGGTCGGCAATATCGGCAGGGTGGAGTGGGTCCAACAGCATATGAAGACGCACCATATCTTCATGCTCCACAGCCAAACGCACATCCAACACACGTTGGGCGTCTAAAACGTCACTCAGCTCAGGCGAATTGTCATAAAGATATGTCATACCTGCCTTTACGAACTTGGTGATGCTATGACAAGGTAAAGGCTTATAAACCAATTTTTGGAAGGCATTTTAATGGCTCTCAACTTGCTTCTAGGCCAAACTCTCCAGTTCACGGGGGACCCCTTCCAACAGCCTTGGCAAGAGGTCACCCAGCACCGCGGTGATGGCGCAGTTTTGGTGGAGGATGGTCATATCCGAGCCGTTGGAACCCGCGCGATTTTAAGCGCAGAGTATCCGCAAGTGACGGTCACTGATTACGGCGAAGATCTGATTGTACCAGGCTTTGTGGATTCTCATGTGCATTATCCGCAAACTGCCATCATCGCGAGCTGGGGCAGCCGCCTTATTGACTGGCTCAACATCTATACATTCCCCGAAGAGATGCGCCTATCAGATCCTGACTATGCTGCTGAGATTGCCGGGCGCTATCTCGATATAGCTCTGAGCCATGGTACCACCACAATGGCCAGTTATTGCACTACCGCGCCCACCTCTGTCAGCGCCTATTTTGAGGCCGCGGCCCAGCGCAACATGCGGGTTGTGGGCGGCAAGACCTGTATGGATCGCAACGCACCGGAGGGTTTGATTGATACCACGCAAAGGGCATATGACGAGAGCAAAGCTCTGATTGATACCTGGCACGGCACAGGGCGTGCCGTCTATGCCATCACCCCTCGGTTTTCGCCCACCTCCACCCCCGATCAGCTTGATGCGCTCGGCACACTCTGGGCTGAGCGGCCAAACTGTCTAATGCAAACGCATCTGTCAGAGCAAACCGAGGAAATCACCTGGGTGCGCGAACTCTTCCCCACAGCGCGCAATTATCTTGACACCTATGCGCAACACGGGCTGTTGGGCGAGAGGGGCGTTTATGGTCATGCTATCCATCTTGAGCCTCACGAAATAGATCAACTGGCCGAAGTCGGTGCCTCTGTCATCCATTGCCCTACCTCCAATATGTTTATCGGATCCGGCTTGTTCGATCTCATGGGCTTGGCAAAAGCCAAGGTTGGGCTTGGCCTCGCCTCTGATATCGGTGGCGGATCGAATTTTTCGATGCTGCGCACCATGGCTGCAGCCTATGAGGTGGCACAGCTGCGCGCCGCGGCACCTCATCCCGCCCAACTGATGTGGTTGGCCAGCGAAGGTTCCGCCCAAGCACTACACCTGCAAGGCAAAGTGGGTCATTTGGGAGCGGGTGCGGAGGCGGATCTCTGCGTTCTCAACCTCAAATCAACGCAAGCCATTGAACAACGCAGCCATAATGCCAATGATTTTTGGGAAGCTCTGTTTCCTACAATCATGATGGGCGATGATCGAGCCATGCGCCAAGTCTGGGTGGCGGGGAAGCCTCTTTAGGTTAAACTCGCTCTTGTAAGGCGCGCATCTGTTGATTTTGCCGCGCAGCAAGCGCCCGTTGATCTAGGGTGGTGATATGACCCTCAGCCACCACCTGCTTGCCATTCACAAACACATCTCGCGCCAAGCTGGGTCCAGCCAGCAAGATTGCAGCCGGGTCCCAATTGCCCGCACCACTAACGTCCTCCATATCCCAGATCACCACATCTGCACATTTGCCAACTTCGAGGGACCCACAGTCATCACGCCCCAAAATCTGCGCTCCACCGCGGGTGGCAATCTCAAGCGCCTCTCCCGGGGACATGGCCCCAACCCCGTAGGCAACCCGCTGGAGCAGCATAGTCTGACGGGCTTCGGCCATCAGATTGCCTGAATCGTTCGACGCAGACCCATCCACCCCCAACCCAACAGGAACCCCAGCATCGCGCATGGCACGCACCGGCGCAATGCCAGAGGCCAGACGGCAATTAGAACATGGACAATGGGCCACCCCAGTTTGGGTGCGCGCAAACAATGCAATCTCTTGCGGGTTTAGCTTAACGCAATGGGCATGCCAAACGTCCGGGCCAGTCCAGCCCAGCTCCTCAGCATATTGGCCCGGGCGCATACCAAATCTTTCAAGACTATAAGCGATATCTTCATTATTTTCTGCCAAATGGGTGTGCATCATAACGCTTTTGTCGCGCGCCAAAACAGCGGCGTCCCGCATCAACTCGCGGCTCACCGAAAAAGGTGAACACGGCGCCACGCCAACACGCAGCATTGAGCCATGGCTGGCATCATGAAACGCATCGATGACTCTGATCATATCGTCCAAGATCGCCGCCTCACGCTCGACCAAGTGATCCGGCGGTAGCCCACCATCACTTTCCCCAATGCTCATCGCGCCACGGGTAGGATGAAACCGCATGCCGATCTCCTGTGCGGCGTGAATGGTATCTTCAAGCCGCGCGCCATTGGGGTAGAGGTATAGATGATCCGCCGTGGTGGTGCAGCCCGATAGCAAAAGCTCCACCATGCCCACCTGTGCGGATGTAAAAAAATCATCCGGCCGCATTGCAGCCCAAATTGGATAAAGTGTTTGCAACCAGCCAAATAGCGCCGCATTCTGTGCGGCAGGCACCGCACGGGTCATGGTTTGATACAGGTGGTGGTGCGTATTGACCAAGCCCGGCGTAACCAAACAGCCCTGCGCATTAACCACGCGGCAACCGTTGGATGGCAAGTCCATACCGACAGCTGCAATCACCCCAGCGCGTAACAGCACATCGCCCCCCAAAATAGCCCGACCTGTAGCGTCCATCGTCAGAACCAACCGGGCATTTTGAATCAGCGTATCAGTCAAGTGGCACGTTTTGTAACATCTCCAGCGCTACCGCATGCAGCTCAGGGGTAGCAGCACAAATGCACCTCCCCCCATTCATAGGATTACCCCCATGCCAATCAGTCGCCACACCACCCGCCGCGCGGACCAGCGCCATCGGTGCTTGGATGTCATAGCTTTGCAACCCTGCCTCAATCACCAAATCAATTTGGCCAGCAGCCAACAGCGCATAGGCATAGCAATCCATCCCGTAACGGGTCAATTTACAAGCCTGTGCAACTTTATGGAATCCTGCGGCCTCCGAAGCGCTGCCCACTTCAGGGAAGGTCGTGAAAATTGTGGCCTCTGACAGGTTCAAAGTGTTGCGCGTGGCCAAAGGGGATTTGATGCCACCACGCTCCATAAATGCATGCCCCAGCCCCCCGACAAAGCGCTCACCGGTATAAGGTTGATCAATAATGCCAAAAATTGGAGCCTCACCGTCATTCAACGCAATAAGCGTGCCCCAAGTTGGTGTTCCACTGACATAGCCACGGGTGCCATCAATGGGATCAAGCACCCAAGCGAAGCCAGAGGTGCCAGTTTGATCCTCAGCCTCTTCACCGACAATCGCGTCTTGCGGTCTATACTGCGCCAATACGGCACGCATGGCCTGCTCTGCAGCCTTATCGGCCTGTGTGACGGGATCGAACCCGGCCTCTAGCTTATTCTCAGCCAGAAGTGACGGGGTTCTAAACCATTGCAATGTCTCCACTGCCGCAGCATCAGCCAGCTTATAGGCCAGCGTCAAAATGGCGTCGGGGTCTGGGATCGGATCAGTCATAAGGCGTTCTTTCATAAGTCGGGCCATCTAGGGGCAGCAGCCCCATTTGGTCAAGCAAGCCGCCTAAACCCGTTGCTAAAAACCCGCGTCAGATCAAACAGCCGTCTGCGTTTACTTTCTGGCATGGCCTAATAAAACCATACCAGATCCAATGCTTTTTGTCCCCAAGCAAGTCATTGTAGAGGGACTTATCTGAGTCTGCGGGTTTCAAGCCTCCGAATAAAGAACCCACCGGCACATCCATCACTTCAGAGATATCCCACAAATGGGACGCACTGACCCAATTCATGCCAGTTTCATATTTTAGAATTTGTTGGAATTTAATATCTACTTTTTTGACCAATTGCTGCTGGGCCATTCCGACCCCCCACCGCCTTTGACTAAAGCGTTGCCACACATAAAGATCAAAATGACGCTTCATTTTGCCTCTAATAATTTTTTGATTTAGGAGACGTTCAATCGAAACGCTTTAACCTACGTCAATCCGTACATCAGTATGGCACAAAACGGCTTGGGAAAAATGCAAAAAAATAACGGTATATTAACTTTTTGTCATATCCACATCTTATCCGAATTGCCTCCCACAGCAAGAATTTCAATAAACGGTCTGTTTTTAGATATTACCCTCACCTTTTACGCCAAATATTCCTTGCTGGAATTCTTATCAAAAACAACATATTTATTTTTTAAATGGCTAACAAATAAGGTGAATTTTCCTAATGCTCACACTTCAAGTCCAAGATCACACTCAAGAACCAGTCTTTTTAGACATGTTATTTCCAACAGTTGGCCCGACTGAAATCCTCATCCGCACCGCGGCCTGTGCCCTAAACTTCGCCGATCTTCTGATGATTCGCGGCACTTACCAAGAGACCCCTGCTCTGCCCTTCACCCTGGGCATGGAAGTTGCGGGCCATGTCTTGGCCATCGGAAGCGCGGTCACGGATTTTAAAATTGGGGATCGTGTCGCAGCCTTCGCAGGGTCTGGCGGCCTCGCTGAGGCCATTGCGGTGGATTCCACGCGCTGCCTCATAATCTCAGATGACTTGCCCTTTGAAACCGCCGCCTCAGCCTTGGTCAGCTATGGCACGTCACATTTGGCCTTAACCCACCGCGCCAAAATCAAACCTGGAGATACTCTATTGGTGCTCGGGGCCGCGGGTGGCGTAGGGTTAACCGCAGTTGAAATCGGCGCTGCTCTGGGCGCTCGGGTTATTGCTGTGGCCAGAGGACAAGACAAACTAGAGGTCTGTCGCGCTCGCGGCGCTGATGTCACGATCGACAGTTCCAGCGAAGATATGATTGCGATTGTAAAAGCGCTCGGTGGAGTGGATGTGATCTTTGACCCCGTGGGCGGTGATCCATTCGTGGCGGCGCTGAAATGCTGCAAGCCAGAGGCGCGCTATCTGACCATTGGCTTTGCCAGTGGCAATATCCCTCAAATCAAAGCCAATCATCTTCTGGTCAAAAACATTGATGTCATGGGATTTTATTGGGGCGGCTATCTGAATTTCGCGCCACAGCTGTTATCCGACAGCCTCACGCAGGCTTTGAAGATGATCAGCGACGGCCTGCTCAAACCCCATATCAGCGCCGTCTATGATTTTGATCAGGCTCTGGAGGCTTTAGCCCACCTCAAGGCGCGAAAATCGATTGGGAAATTGGTGGTGCGTGGTCCCAAGACCACCTGATGTACAAAAAATTGGTATTTTCGGAACAATCGAAAAATATCACTGTTAATGAGGCGAGTTTAACTTGAAATTGGCGGCCCGAACCCCCAATATCAGTGCAATAGCGTAATCAACGCTGCAGTCGTAGAAATTTGGAGAAAACCATGGCAGATTATAATACGATACCCGCAAATGCCGGCAGTCGCACCGCAGCAATCGATGCGGGCCTTCGGGCACATATGAATAAAGTTTACAGCACGATGTCCGTGGGCATGGTGATCACCGCTGTAGCCGCTTGGGCCATCGCGGGTCTGGCCACAACAACAGATGCCAATCTGGCCGCAGCACAATTGCCGAACGGCAAATTGCTTACCAACTTTGGCCTGATGATTTATGGTACATGGCTGAAATACGTGATCATGCTGGCACCTCTGGCGGTGTTGTTTCTGGGCATGGGCGCTGTCATGCGCCGCGCCTCTGCGGCTGGGGCACAATTATTCTTCTTTGTGTTTGCAACGCTAATCGGCCTGTCCCTCAGCTCAATCTTCATTCGCTACACCGGGCACTCGATCACTCAAACCTTCTTGGTTACAGCCATCGCTTTCGCAGGCTTGTCACTGTTTGGCTATACAACAAAGAGCGATATCTCAGGTTGGGGCAGCTTTTTGATCATGGGCGTAATTGGTTTGGTTGTGGCGATGATCGTCAACATCTTCTTGCAATCTCCGGCCTTGCTCTTCGCAATCTCAGCCATTGGCGTTTTGGTATTCGCAGGCCTCACAGCCTATGACACGCAAAACATCAAGAATGAGTATCTGGCACATGCACATCACGGAGATCAAGAATGGTTGGCCAAATCCGCCATCTTCGGAGCGCTGAACCTGTATCTCGACTTCTTGAACATGTTCTCATTCTTGCTGATGTTGATGGGTAACAGAGAGTAAACCGGCCTTAAAACAAACAAAAGACCCAACGCCCTGCCAGAATTGGTGGGGCGTTTTTTTGTCTGCCTGCACGATACATGCGACCCCAGAAGCATGAGCCATAGAAAAAGGCCACGCAATTGCGTGGCCTTTCAAAACAGAAGTTGGCGTTTGCCTACTTAATTTTGCCTTCTTTATATTCAACATGCTTACGTACAACCGGGTCATATTTTCGTGTGACCATTTTCTCGGTCATGGTGCGTGCATTTTTCTTGGTCACGTAAAAGTGGCCGGTGCCCGCGCTGGAATTCAGGCGGATCTTGATTGTGGTTGGCTTCGCCATGGTAATTCTCCTACGGGCGCAGCCTCTTGGCCGCATTTATTCTGATTTACCAGCTTTTAACGCTCTGAACAGCGCTGTCAACCGATTCACGCTGCCTAAGCGTGTCAAAAGTGCGCGGGGGGCCTATAAGCCGGATTTTGTCCAGAATAACGTAGTTTCCCACGCCACCTTGGGCAATCATTCATCTCGTGGGCCTGTTACCAGACCCCTCTAGCTGCCAACCCGAACCTACGGGGCTGAAACGGCCCATATGCGGCTCCTATTTGGCATTGCTCCCGGTGGGGCTTGCCGTGCCACGGCTGTTGCCAGCCGCGCGGTGGGCTTTACCCCACCGTTTCACCATTACCTTGCATGCAAGGCTGTCTCTTCTCTGTGGCGCTGTCCCTGGGGTTGCCCCCGCCGGGCGTTACCCGGCACCGTTGTTTCAGGGAGTCCGGACTTTCCTCGAAGGTTGCCCCTCGCGATTGCCCAGCCCCCCGCGCATGGTTGCTGTTAGGCGGCTAAGAGCCTGTG
>Ga0307994_1000689_pt1 | contig 22451 bp, 20 predicted proteins | sample EllFjometagen261_FD_203171 | JGI IMG/M metagenome (GOLD analysis project Ga0307994, IMG submission 203171) | Marine microbial communities from Ellis Fjord, Antarctic Ocean - #261 | ecosystem: Environmental > Aquatic > Marine > Unclassified | place: Southern Ocean | collected 2014-11-02 | reverse complement strand
ATAAAAGGTACTGTTGAAAGATCTAGTCTTGTATTCTTTTCTATAACAACAGTTGTAATTAAATCTCTAAACATAATTGCTTCCTCTTTATCGAAATTATAGAGTCGAACAACACTTTCGTCGAATTCATTAATATTATTTATAAAATCTAATTCCATTAATTATATAGGTATATGTACGTGTTTAATGAAGTGGCAACTAGCAACCATAAAAAATAGGGTAGTACCAATAAATTCTTAAGGTTCAATTTTTTATGATAGCTAATTAAAAAAGTGCCAACGATTAGGGTAAGAGCGATAATAACAACCAATCCCAGCCCCATTAAATGTTGATTGAAAAAGATGTAGTTCCAAATTACATTGAGCACCCATTGAATTCCAAAAAGCACCATTAATTTGGTGTCTTTGAAAAACTTAAATAAATAAGCCATATAAATGGAGAAACAAATCATGATAGTCGTCCATGCGGCTCCAAAAACCCAGCCTGGAGGTGACCAAGGAGCTTGATTTAGGTTGATGTACCAATCTGTCATAGGGCCATTATCCATTAACCAACTTCCAATTGCCAATGCCCCAAAATTTATAACTAAAAAGACAAAAATGAGTTTATATAATTTCATTATTTTAATTTTAAATAAAGATAACGAGTTTGTATATGCTTAGCTGCGAGTATAAGTAATTAATTATAAACGATGTTGACAAATGTTACTCTTTAATACATCTAATTCCAGCCCCCAGTAAAATCGATTGGTCAACAAAGAGTATTGGGTTTTCATTAAAGAGATTTATAATCCGCCTCGTTTGATTGGTAGTATTTGCGTCTGATGTTGCCCAAGTGCAAATAACACCATCTACTTTAGGTGTTCCATTAGAATCCACATAGCCATTTGGCAATCCTTTAAATCCGAATAAATCTGTGCCATTACCAATAGAAGATGCCCACCCTGAAGAGGATTTTAGTGCAGTTCCTTGATTACCCGATTGACCATTGTTGCCAATAAAACTTTCTAAGTCGATAAAATCTTGTTCAGAAGGTATTCGCCAGTCAGTAGGGGCTAATTTTCCAGAAGCAATAGTCGCATCGTTATACATTGCTCCATAATAATCAAAAGGGATATCGCCTTCAACGGCATCAGATAAATCTAGTGTGCTGGCCCATTGATAGAAAGGTGTTGGGTTGGCACCATTGTACCAGTCATCTCCAGACATATATTCGGGTATAAGTTCTCCATCATTAAACGTTGTAGTTTTTAAATTTTCAAGCATCCAAGTTTGTGAGCCCAAAGTAATGGTTGTGTAAAGATTGCCATCTTCGTCTGTAGCAGCTACAAAGTTGAACGTAACCGTAGCGTCTGAAGTTGGAACCAATGCAGAAACCGTTGCATAATCACCTGATGTTCCTCTAACATGTAACACATCTCCATCATTGTATTGCATAGCGATAATTCCGCTATTGCTTCTTGAATTAGTTTCTTGTGAACGTTGACTATTACTGGTATAATTAAGAGTTGCTATTTCGTTAGTAGTAGTATAACTTATTATTTTCCCAGTAGCGAATGCATCATCCGTTTTTACGCTAACAATAAAAAGACCGCTTCCTAATTGATTTGCTTTATAAGAGTGTAGACCAGTTTGTAGATTGCTTTGCTTTGCCGTCATTAATTTTCCAGTGATATCAAATATTTCAATAGTTACAAGACTTGCTTTCTGAATTTCAAAATCAATATTACTATAGGTAGTAGTCATTGGGTTTGGATAAATACGCAAGCCTTTACCATTGTCCAATGAATAATCTTCTATTCCGAGAATTCCTACTAAATTTAAAATATCTGTTCCATCGAGAGTTAGACTCGTGCCTTGTGTGATATTTTCTACTTCAACAGATTCTATTGTAGTACTAGCCCCAATTCCTTCAAAATTAATTAAATAGTTTTGTGCTTGTAGTTGTGTAAATGCAAAAACTAATAATATGATAACTGTATTTTTTTTCATTTTAATTATTTATAATATAACAGCCTAAAGAAGTTTATTTCTCGAATTATATTGAAAAATTATTTTATATGCTTTGTTATTTTACTGCTCAAAGGTTTGGTAATCGAATAATAAAAATCAATAAATTCGCCATTTGTACCCACTAAATATTTTTGGAAATTCCACTTAACCGTTGAGTTTTTAATTCCATTTTTAGATTCATCGGTTAACCATTGGTATAAAGGGTGTTGATTATCACCTTTGACATCGATTTTTTCAGTCATTATAAAAGAAACACCGTAATTTGCTTGGCAAAAAGTTTCTATTTCTTTTGAAGTTCCGGGTTCTTGTCCTCCAAACTGATTACAAGGAACACCAACAATCATCAAATTATCATTATAGGTTTCGTACAGTTTTTGCAAATCTTCATACTGTCCTGTAAAACCACATTCAGAAGCTACATTGACAAATAAAATGTATTTATCTTTATAAGTAGAGAGATCAAGTGGGGACCCATTTAATTGATTTATTTGAATATCATAAATGGATTCTGATGGAGTAGATTGTGATACTGATTTATTGAAAAAAGAGAGCATAAGGCATAGTATTAGTATTCGTTTCATAATTTATTTTTTAAGAAGCATCTTCACTATTTCAATTAAAATTGAATGGTTTTGATACATTTTGACAATATACTAAAGTATTAATTATTAATATAATTTTGTAATTCAGTTATTTTTTGTGGTGTATTAAACACGCCTCCATAATATGAGGTTACCGTTGCTGAAGATTCGTCTTTAATACCACGTGAAGAAACACACAAGTGTTTGGCATCGATGATAACAGCAATATCTTTTGTGCCTAAAACTTCGGTTAATTCATTTGCTATTTGATTGGTTAAACGCTCTTGAACTTGTGGACGTTTTGCATAATACTGTACAATTCTATTAAGTTTGGATAATCCAATAACTTTTCCTGAGGAAATATAAGCTAAATGTGCTTTTCCTATAATGGGAACAAAATGATGTTCACAATTAGAATAGAATGTGATATTCTTCTCGACCAACATTTGATTGTATTGATATTTATTATCAAAGAGAGCGATTTTTGGTTTGTTTTTAGGATTTAAACCACTAAATATTTCATCAATATACATTTTAGCAACCCTTTCTGGAGTCCCTTTTAAAGAGTCATCATTAAGGTCTAAGCCCATAACGTCCATGATCTCTTCAAAATGAAAAGCGATCTTCTTTTTCTTTTCTTCATCCGTAATAGAAAATGCATTTGCTTTCATAGGGGTTTCAAGACCCGTAAATAAATGATCGTCTCCAATATCTTCTACAGTAAAGTCATTTAATTGATGACCGTTTGTATTTTGATAATCCAATATTTTTGTTTTCATGGTTTTGTTCTATTGGTATAATTTATAATTATTTATTTTAACCTCTTTGGCTTTTAAATCGAACATTAAGTTAAACAAACCAAAAAAGGTTCTGTTTATGTAAATAAAATGCTTAGACCCTCTATTGCCATTCATTTTACGCAACTCTTTGTCTTTGCTAAATTTCTCACCTAATGTTGCGATTTTTTCAAAAAATATAGGATCTGAAAAATCGAATGTTTCTGAATGAAAAGGTTGTGTAAAAAGGCTCAACATTTCGTGAAACATTTTTGTGAAAAACTCAATTTCTTCAGGAGAATCTTCTTTACGAAGAATTTCAAGTTCGTACATTTTTTCTTTAAAAATGGCTTTGTTATTAATGCTTTCTTTATTGGCTAATTCAAAATAAGGAATATAAAACTCCTCTGGAACTTCTTTCATGCAACCAAAATCTATGGCAATTAGAGTTCCTTTTTTTGATATTAAAAAATTTCCTGGATGTGGATCTGCGTGTACTTTTCTAAGATGATGTATTTGGTACATATAAAAATCCCAAAGTGCTTGTCCTAATTGATTGGATAATTCTTGGTTTTTATTGTGTGCAGTAAATTCCGAAAGATGTTCGCCTTCCATCCAATCCATCGTTATGATGCGTTCGGAAGAGAATTCTTTATAATATTCTGGAAACTCTAAATTGGGGATATGTTTACAGGCTTCAACAACAACGTTGCTTTGCTCAACTTCTAAGATATAATTTGTTTCTTCAATTAATTTATCCTCTATTTCCTTGAAGTATTTATCGGAATCTTTGCCTTTTAAATTAAACATTTTTATCGCTATTGGCTTTACCAACGATAAATCTGAAGAGATACTCTCAGCAACGCCAGGATACTGGATTTTCACAGCAAGTTTAATCCCATTTTTATGAGCTTGGTGAACTTGACCAATGCTCGCAGCATTCACAGAAGTTGCATCAAAAATATCAAATATTTCCTCTGGATGTTTTCCGAAATATTTTTTAAACGATTTTATAACCAATGGAGGCGATAGTGGGGGAACAGAAAATTGAGATAATGAAAATTTCTCCACATAGGCTTGTGGTAAAATACTTTTATCCATACTTAACATTTGTGCAACCTTTAGTGCACTCCCTTTTAAGTTTTTAAGACCGTCATAGATATCATCTGCATTATTTTGATCAAGACGTTCTTTTGCATCTGTTTCAGAAGTTACTATTTTATCTCCGTAGTATTTTAAATAATTCACGCCAACTTTTGCTCCAGTTTGAAACAATTTAGAGGCTCTTTGAATTTTTGATGTTGGTATTTTATCTATTGTTTTCATTAGTTCATGAATGTTTTGTCCTTGTATAAAAATTTACCTAGATCGATAATACTTTTTAATGGTTTAATATTTAAAACATCAAAGCTAGTGTTCACTGCTTTTTCAATAAATATATCTGTTCTCTCAAAAGAGGGAGAGGTATCTTCTAACCAATACTTCATGGTTAACAATAGCTGTAGCCATGCGGACTCTTTTAAAGTAGTATTTTGAATTTTATCTAGGGTTTCTTGCTTTATTTCTAGTAGCGTAATATCTAAGCTTTCCACATAATTTGTGAAACTGTGTTTTAATCGTTGTAACGATTGTAATTTTTTGAGGTTATTTTTATTGTTATCAAGCGCATAAACAACATAACTTCTATTAGCAGTTAATAATTCAAAAAAGGTATAATAGAAGCTTAGTGTTTGATTTCTTGCATCATACGATTGATAATCACCGCTTTTTTCAAGGGTTGATATCGTATTGTCAAAAAATGTTTTAAAAATGATTTGCTCTAATGCCTCAAAGTTTCCAAAATACTTGTAAAATATTTCTTCTATAAAATTATATTTTTTTGCAAAAATATAAACAGAATTTGGTGGAGCATTGTGCGCTAATGTATATTTCATATAAAATGAAATAATATCTGTACTTGTAATGTTTTTCTTTTTTGCCATCCTACTATATTTAGAATGTAAAAATACATAATGTTTAACAAAAAACAATATATGTTAAACATAAATTAACATCATAATGGTAAATTGCAGTTAACACGCTGTAATACAGTTGGTTAATATTTGTGAAATTAAAAAAAAGATATTAGGTAAAGAAAATTTAGATTAATTATTATTTATCTGACCAAATTGCAAGTTCATTTCCTGAAGGATCTTTAAAATGAAACCTTTTTCCACCTGGAAATGAAAAAATATTTTTTGTAATAGTTCCTCCTTCATTAATTATGTTGCTTTTTATCATTTCTAAATTAGTATGATATAAAACAATTAATGCGCCATTAACTATCGGGTCTTCTGTTTTTTCAAAACCACCTTGCATTCCGCTTTCAGAAAATGAAGTATAACCAGGACCATAATCAGTAAATTTCCATTGGAAACAGTTTGAATAAAATTCTTTAATATTTTCTAGACTAGCTGTTTTAAACTCTATGTAGCTGATTTGATTATTTTTTGGTTTCATTTTTTTTAAATGTTAGAATCGTTAATTTTTTAATAATCGCATTACTGCTTTTTTACCTTCAGAAGCTATATCAATTATATAAACCCCTGTAGCTACATTTAAATTTAGGTTAATTAATTGACCTTCAGAATACTTTTTTGTTTGAATGATTTTTCCATTAATATCACTTATTGATAAATTTATAGAATTGTAAATAGCACCTAAGTCAATAGAGAAAGCTCCATTAGTAGGATTAGGATAAATAATAGGATTGGTTTCAAGAGTATTTGAAATGATTCCCAATATATTATTTACTACAATTTCATAATCTTCTACCTCACCATCAAAACCAGTTTCACATGCAGTTGGAGATCCATTATATTTAGCAGAAATTCTCATAATGGTATTTCCGTCCAAAGCATCTTGCGGAACTAATACAGTAAGTGGTGATAAATTGGTAGGACCATCTGGTGTATTTGCAGCAGATCCTAAATCGTATTCTTCATTAGCATCATCAAAGTCTAAATCTTGATTCCAATCAATCCAAGCTTTAGCATAAATGGTATAATTTCCATCAGTATTCACATTTACTGTCAAGTCGTGAGAACTTCCTGCATCAATTGTTGTAGAAAAATCATCAGAATAATCTGTATAAGCTTGTGTTTTTCCAGTAGCGTTATTTATTTCATTAAAATCCACTAGGGTGACTGCAGTAGCGTAACTCATGTCTCCATAAGATTGACAGTGCGGGCAATCATCTACCACTGTAACCATATTTTCAATAGTTTTATTACTAGAATTTCCTTGAGCATCTGTAACAGTTAAGCTTACGGTATAATTTCCTTCTGAACCGAAAACTACTATTGGATTTCTTTCCGTAGATGAAGAAATAGATAAAGGTTCTGGTGTTATAGACCACTCCCATGTTGCTCCCTCGTGTTTTAACATTGAATAGCAATCAAACTGAATTGGATTTAATGGACATTTAATAATATCATCATAGGTAATTGGTTGTGCGATTGGAGTAAACAAAATATCTTTCATTTCTCTTCCCCAAACACCTCTTCCATTAGAAGCCAATCTAAGTTCGCCATCTCTATAAAATGGATTAATTTGTAAAGATTTGGTAACCAATGGTAAATAGGAAGAATAATCTATCCAATCATTTAAAGAAGAATCCCAATATAGAACGCCATATTGAGAAGTAACGTAAACAACATCATCACTTCCTCCTTGATATAAAATATCTGTTAAACTTTCTCCATCTAAATTGGGGGTGGTTTTATTAAACCAAGTAGTGCCACCATCAATTGAGTTGTGTACTTTATCTCCATCTACACCTCTTGGGGTACAAATCCAAATATTATTTTCATCTTCAGGGTGTATGGATATTCTAAATCTTCTTTTATTCCCAGATGGATCACTAAAAGTTTTATTCCAGGTAATTCCACCATCAACCGTTTTCCAAATTTCAGAAGGATCCCAATAACCTCCTAATTTATTATAAACACAATACATGACATCTGGATTGCTTCGTGAAATTTCTATTTCATAAACGATTCCTGTTTCATCTGGAAAGGTATAGATAACATCAAAATTTATTCCTCCATTTGTTGATTTATAGATGTTATTTTCAAGACCAACATAAATATGATTGGCATATCTAGGATCAAAATAAACTCCACTTCGCTCTGCAGTACTATAAGATTCATTTGGTCTTACTGGAAAACTTGGGTGATTAATTAAATCATCTCCAAAAATTTCTGGAATTGTTTTTACAGAAGTATTGGTACTTGCATAATGGGTTCTATATAATAATTTTCTACTTTCTATTGGATGAACATACCCTGAGGCTTCTTCGACACCACCAATGTTATAAGTTTTTCCTTCACCATAATTTTCAAACCATCCACTAGTACCATCATGATATTTTCCACCTGTAAAAGTGTCTTCGTTCCATCCAGTATTAAAACCCCAAAAGTGTGCAGCCTGAATCCCTCTATTTACAGCTACATGGCTTGTTAATTCGTCATCAGAAAAATCGATTCCACCGTCTGTTGCTACCCAAATGTCATTACCTCTAACTTCAATATCCTGTACATCTGCATGTATATAATCTAATCGAGTAGAATTTGCTGCTCCAATAGATTGATAGGTTTGACCTCCATCACTAGATTCCGTTAACCTAATAGATGCTATCCATAATTTATCAGGATTGGTCGGACTTACTTCCATATCAAAATTATAATACCCTTGATGATATCCGCCATCATAGGCTGCAACATTCCAATCTTCATTTCCGTTAATTGGACCATAAGGACTACCATCTTGTCCACTTGGGTTTGTCCAAATATCTCCTTTGTTAGGGCTTTTATAAATTCCTATCCAACCTTGGTCTCCTTCTTTAGATTGACCAATTAAACAAACATAAACTAAATCTTCAGATGCGGGGGAGACACCAATTTTACCACCGCCATCAATCGCATTTTCAAAATCGAAAGGTATGTACCATCCATTATCTTTTAAATTCCAAGAAGTACCATTATCATCACTTCTAAAAAGCTCACTTTTTTTAGCTCCAGGATTCGATTTTAATAAGTAAACAATTTGGTTGTTAGCTGGATGAAAATTAATATCCCAGCAACTTTCTGAATATACTTGAGACCAAGTTGTTCCTCCATTAACAGATTTGAATAAACCTGAAGATGAAGTATGAAAAACGATATCGTTATTTGAAGGAGAATATTCAAATTCGTTACCTGTTCCATCTGTAAAATATCTTTCAATCCAAGTAGTTCCACCATCTAAAGATTGATATATTCTACTGTTTGAAGAAATTAAAAAATTAGTAGCATCTGTTGGATGTATTTTTACGGAAGAATTCCCTCCTGAAAAAACTTCACCTAAAGAAATTAAGGTCCAGTTTGCCGCTTTATCTGTAGATTTATAAATCCCTCCAGCTTCCGTACCGCAAATTAAAATATCTGGATTTGATAAAGATTGGTCGATGGCATAAATGTTTTTATGCCAAGATATGGGTTGAACATTAGTTGTTGAAAATGTCTCAAACGGACCGATGGCTTCCCAACCTAAATCTTGCCTAGAATTTCTTTTTGCATTTTTTTGTTGGTATTTTTCTTTTTGAAGTTGAAATAAAGCATCTTCCTCTTGTTTTGTTAGTTGTTGAATAAATCCATTTTGATTAATAAGACCCTCAATTTGTAACATCCAATGCTTATGATTTTGTGTATGAATATTTTTTACAAAATCATTTTCCTTATAATATTGTTGATATAATTTTTCTACATCTCCAACATTTGGGTTTTCTGAATACATTAATCTTGCCCATTCAGGAGTATTGTTATTTAATAATGGTATCGTTTTAAAAAACTCAGCACTGTTTTGACCTTGAGAATTGTTTATAACTGTGAAAGTTAAAAGTAATAGTAGTATGTATTTCATAGTGTTATATTATTCAGTGGTTTGCGTATGGTGTTTTTATGGCTAGGATCAAGTTGCTTTTCCGTTAAACAACGAAGTTAGTAAAAAGGCTTGGATTTCCGATAGGAAATTCAACCGCAATGGATTATAAGTGTTGTTGTGCATAGTTATTTATCAGTTCTTTAATTTTTGATTTAAAAGTCAGGTGCGCAAAAAATCAAATAATCAAGTTTTCTCCGAATAGTACAGTGAAAAAATATTTAACTATTCGGATATCATTTTCGTCAATAGTTGAAAAATCAGACCCAGTTAAAAATATAATCAAAAGGAATGGTATTGCTATTAGAAAAACCATCCAATTCCCGTTAATAATTTGAAATCCATCAGCTTTCTCATTTACCTTAATTATACCGTTTATATATTGTTGTAATTAGTTATTTTTTCAATTCTTATTCTGTGAAATCTTTGAAGTATAATGGGATAAATATTTCCGACTACATTCAATATTGTCATTATTAATACAATGAAGTAAAGTCGATTGAATAATAGAATAATCGAGCATATTAAAATCAAAATAAAAGCTCCTAAATGTCCAAATTCTGATTGCTTGGTTTGATAAATAAAATTATTCAGTCCTTTTTTTGTTCCATTAAAATATTTTTTACGATTATTCTTTCTACCCCAAAAAGTGATAAGAAGAATAGTCCTAAAATATTTTAATCCAAGTAATTTATATAAGTATTCAAGAAGTTTTGGATTATTTATTTTATAATAAGATGCTGTTAATAATCGATTTGTCGGATAAGCAAAGCCGATAAATGCAAATATCCCTGTAATGAAAAGAGTTAGAAGAAATGATATTACTATTGTTTTTAGAATACTAAAGTCGTTTGACTTGTTTGAAATTAAAGAACTTACTAAATCAATGGTTCTGTAGATAAGAAACAGCGAGAATACTGGTAAAATTATTCTTTTTAAATTCTTCATTCATTTTAATTCATTACAACACAAATTTATTCTATATACACAAACTTAGTGTTTTAATTTACATTTTCCCTTTAAGCTAAAGTATTAAAACCGTGCAGTTGTGTTCGTTGAATTGATCTCGACTATTTCCATCTAATTCTTGTGATATATTACCATAAGAAAAGTTAATAAACGAATAACTTTTGTCAATAAAAATTCAGAGGTATCATTGATGAAAGTAGTACTTTTGATTTCAGAAAATAAAAGATAATATTATGTCAGATACAATAGAAAGAATTAAATGTTTGATAATTGGTTCAGGTCCTGCAGGATATACTGCTGCGATATATGCAGCTAGAGCAGATTTACGTCCTATTATGTATACAGGAATGCAACCAGGCGGACAATTAACAACAACAACCGAAGTTGATAATTTTCCAGGCTATCCAGATGGAACGGATGGTAATGCGATGATGATGGACTTGCAAAAACAAGCAGAACGTTTTGGTACTCAAGTGCGTTTTGGAATGGTTACCGCTATCGAATTAAGTAAAGAAGTAGGAGGGATTCATAAAGTAACTGTTGATAGTAAAACGGAGATAGAAGCTGAAACTGTTATCATCTCCACGGGAGCGACAGCTAAGTATTTAGGAATAGAAAGTGAACAACGTTTAATAGGTGGTGGGGTTTCGGCTTGTGCTACTTGTGATGGTTTCTTTTATAAAGGACAAGATGTTATTGTGGTTGGAGCAGGTGATACTGCAGCCGAAGAAGCTACTTACTTATCAAATATTTGTAAAAAAGTAACTTTATTAGTCCGTAAGGATTATATGCGAGCTTCAAAAGCAATGCAACATAGAGTTGACAAAACGGAAAATATAACCGTAATGTATCATACCGAAATTGATGAGGTATTAGGTGAAGGTGTGGTTGAAGGTGTTCGAGTAATTAACAATCAATCTAAAAAAACAGAAGTAATCGATGTTACAGGTGTTTTTATTGCAATTGGTCATACTCCAAATACCAACTTGTTTAATGGAGTTTTAGATATGGATGAAGTGGGTTACTTAATTACGAAAGGAAAAACTACTAAAACTAATTTACCAGGAGTATTTGCTTGTGGCGATGTACAAGATAAAGAATACCGTCAAGCAGTTACTGCAGCAGGTACAGGTTGTATGGCAGCTTTAGATTCTGAACGTTATTTAGGAGCTTTATTGTAATAATAAGGATTATAATATTTTAAAAAGGCTATTCATTTATTTGAATGGCCTTTTTTTATACCTCTATAGAGGTAAATTCAAATTTACTTCCATTAAACAATCCTTTATCACTTAATTTTAAGGATGGAATAACTAACAATGCCATAAACGATAACGTCATATAGGGTGCGTTTAAAGTACAGCCCATTTCTTTTGCCATTTGATCTAATAATGCATAGTCTTTTCCAATCGTTTCTCCATTTTGATCACTCATAATTCCAGCCACGGGAAGCGGAACTACTTTTTCTTCTGAATTGGTTACGGCACAAATTCCGCCTTTGGTTTCAATTAATAAATTAACTGCTTTACAAATGGCTTCGTCAGTTGCACCAACTGCAATGATATTATGTGAATCATGACCTACTGAAGAAGCAATTGCTCCTTCTTTCAATCCAAAATTTTTAATAAATGCGATAGCAGGTTGCTGATTTTGATAACGGTTTACAACTGTCATTTTTAAAACATCCGCATCAATATTAGAAACTAAATTTCCATTTTCTATTAAACTATTCTCGATGAGCTCATTGGTAACTAACTCTCCTTCCAAGGCTTCAATCACACGAATTTGTTTGGCTTTGGAATCAAATTTAAAATCGGGAATAGATTTTTTATCAGTATTAAAATTATTCAGAATTTTAAAAGGAATGGATTCAATATTTGAAACACCACCAGAAAAAACCAATGCTCCATCGATATAAGTTTGCTTGGTTTTAAAATTTACTAGATCTTCAACTATAATAAAATCAGCTGGATCTTCAACTTGTAATGTTCCAACATCTAAATTATAATGATTTACAGGATTGATACAAGCGGCTTGTAATATTTTATAAAGATCAATACCCTTTTTTATAGATCTCGCACATAAATGATTGATGTGATGGATTAATAAATCGTCAGGATGTTTATCATCACTACAAAACATCATGTTTTCAAAATGTTCAGGAAGCAAATTGATTAAAGCCTCAAAGTTTTTAGCAGCAGATCCTTCTCTTATAATCACTTTCATTCCTTTTTGAAGTTTTTCTAATCCTTCTTCATAGGTGAAACACTCGTGATCGGTACTGATACCAGCGGAAATGTATTTGGTAATATCGTCACCTCTTAATCCAGGAGCATGACCATCAATGGGTTTGTTATAATGTTTGGCCCAAGCAATTTTTTTCATGACTTCCTCATCGTCGTATAAAACGCCAGGATAATTCATCATTTCGGCCAAGTACTTAATTTCTTTTTTTTGAAGTAATTTTTTAATTCCTTCTGAATCAATAACAGCTCCAGCAGATTCAAATGATGTTGCTGGAACACAAGATGGTGCTCCAAAATTGAATTTAAAAGGAACTTGGTTGCCATTGTCAATCATAAACTCAACGCCTTCAATTCCTAATACATTGGCAATTTCATGAGGATCAGATACCGTTGCTACGGTTCCGTGAGTAACAGCAATTTTTGCAAATTCTGAAGGGACCAACATAGAACTTTCTATGTGGATATGAGCATCTACAAAGCCAGGCATAATAAAATCAGTTATTGGATGATCTTTTTCAATAATCGATTTTATTTTTCCTTCTTCTACAGTTACTTCCCCTTTGTAAACTCTTTGATTATAGATGTCTACTATTTGCCCTTGAATTTTCATAAAATTAATTATTATCTGCCTACAAATTTCGGTTTTTAATTAAACTCTGAAACGAATTCAGTAATGTTTTTTTCTAAGGTTGTTTTACTTTTAATGGATTGTATAAAGGCACTTCCAATAACGACTCCCTGAGTAAATTTACATGCAAATTTAAAATCTGATTTGTTTTTTATATTAAACCCGGTAATCAATGGGCTTTTTAATTGATAGTTTTTAATTCGTTCTAGGTATTCTTTTGAACCTTCAATTCCAGTTTTTTTACCCGTTGTACTTGATGATGATACTGCATAGATAAACGAATTACTGATGTTATCTAATTGTCTAATCCGTTCTTCTGAAGTTTGAGGAGTTATTAAAAACACCATTGGAATATTGTATTTTTCGAAAAAAGTTTTGTAATTCTTTACATAAATCTCCATAGGTAAGTCCGGTAAAATAGCACCGGAGACTCCAACTTTTTGGCAAGATTCTAAAAATTCACTAACACCATATTGTAAAATGGAGTTCCAATAACCCATCATAATTAAAGGAGTTGTATTGATATCCTTTATGGATTCTAATTGCTTAAATAATAATTGGAGGTTCATTCCATTTTTTAAAGCTATTGATCCACTTTTTTGAATAATTGGACCATCTGCTAGAGGATCGCTAAAAGGAATTCCTACTTCTATAAAATCTACTCCCGATTTACCTAATTGATTGATAATGGTAGTCGTACTATTTAACGCTGGATATCCAGCAGAAAAATAGATAGAAAGGAGGTTTTCTTTTTTGGTTTCAAATAGATATTTTAAACTGTTTTTCATTTTCTATTTGTTTATATAATTGATATAAGTACTTAAATCTTTGTCACCACGACCACTTAAATTTATGATGACTCGTTCGTTGGGTTTTGCTTTTAAATATTTTAAATAAGCCAATGCATGGGCACTTTCTAAAGCAGGAATAATTCCTTCAATTTTGCTTAACTCCAACCCAGCTTCAATAGCTTCTTGGTCGGTGATGCTAACATATTTCACTCTTTTAATATCGTTGTAATAGGAGTGAGCAGGTCCAATTCCAGGATAATCTAAGCCCGCAGAGATACTGTGAGGTTCTACAATTTGACCATCATTATCTTGTATTAAATAAGAATAACTAGCGTGTAAAACACCGGGTTTTCCTAAGGCAATTGTAGCAGCTGTTTTATTGGTTTCTACACCTTCTCCAGCAGCTTCAACTCCTATAAGTTTTACATTTTCTTTATTTAAAAAATGGTAATAAGCCCCCATCGCATTACTACCTCCACCAACACAAGCAATAATATAATCTGGATCTCCTTCTAATTGATTTTTAATTTCTTCACTGATAACCGATTGAAAAATAGCAACCATATCAGGATAGGGATGAGGTCCTACTACAGATCCAATAATATAATGGGTTTCTTCTGGATGGTTAATCCAGTCTCTAATCGCTTCGTTAGTTGCATCTTTTAGAGTTTTACTTCCGCTATGAACAGGAATTACTTTTGCACCTAACATTTTCATTCGTTCTACATTAGGTTTTTGTCGTTCTATATCTTTAGCTCCCATATAAACGATGCATTCTAATCCTTTTAAAGCGCATACCGTAGCGGTTGCAACACCGTGTTGACCAGCACCTGTTTCAGCTATAATTCTTTTTTTACCTAATTTTTCTGCTAATAAAATTTGACCTAGGGTATTATTGATTTTATGTGCTCCAGTATGATTTAAATCTTCTCTTTTTAAGAAAATTTTATATCCATATTTTTCACTTAATCTCTTAGAAAAATACAAAGGACTAGGCCTGCCAACATAATTTTTTAAAAGGCTTTTAAACTCTTTTTGAAATTCAGGAGATTGAATAAAATCTAAATATTTTAATTTTAATTCTTCTACATTAGGATATAGTAATTCCGGAATATATGCTCCACCATATTCTCCGTAAAACCCTTCTTTATCTACATTATAATTCATTGTTAATCTTTTTTATAAAATTGGAAACCATTGTTGTGTTTTTAACTGCAGGTAAGGTTTCAAAACAACTATTAATATCTAGTGCTTTGATATTTAATTTTTCAAGTAATAAGTCATTTTTAATAGTATTAGCATCCTCTAAAGAGATTCCTCCACTTAAAAAAAAAGGAATTTCATTATCGTAAGCTTCTAGAATATCCCAATTAAATTTCTTTCCTGATCCACCATAAGTACTTGTTTTAGTGTCAAACAAAAAATAATCAACCACTTTTTTAAATGGAATAATTTTATTAAAATCAAAGCCTTTTTCTATTTGAAATGCTTTTATAATTTTGATGTCATGTTCTTTTAATTCTTGGCAATATTTTACTGATTCAGAACCGTGTAATTGAACAAATTCTAATTGATAATTTTTTACTTTATCTAAAATATAATTGATTTCTGAATTTACAAAAACCCCAACTTTATGGATCGTTTTAGGGAGTTGATTTAGGAGGTCAATATTTAATTTATTATCCACATATCTTGGAGATTTATCATAAAAAATAAACCCTAAATAATCGGGACCTAAGGATGCTATATCAAAAATATTCTCTTGGTATTTTAAACCACAAACTTTTATTTTCATGATTCCGAAATTGAGTTGATAAATTCTTTGCAAGCAATTTCAGGACTGAGTTGTTTCATAAACGCTTCCCCCATTAAAAAACCCTGGTAACCGTATTTTTTTAATTCGATTACAGCATCAGGATGACTAATTCCACTTTCACTGATTTTTGTAATTTCAGAAGGAATGATTGATGCCAATTGTTTTGAAACGTCTATGGAAACTTCAAATGTTTCTAAGTTTCGATTGTTAACTCCAACAATGGTTACATGTTCATTATAATGAGTTTCAAATTCCTTTTCATTATGAATTTCTAACAGGATTTCTAAACCTAAAGATTTTGAAAATTTAGCTAATTCTAAGCATTTTTTGGAATCAATACCCGCAGCAATCAATAAAATTATATCTGCACCCATTGCTTTTGCTTCCAATAATTGGTATTCATCTACCATAAAATCTTTACGAAGCATAGGACAGCTATTCGCTTTTCTTACTTGTATAAAATCTTCATTAGATCCTCCAAAATAATTAGTGTCGGTTAATACAGAAATACCACTAACTCCTGCTTTCTCATAACCTTGACTTATTTTTTTGATATTTGCATTCCCATTGATGATTCCTTTGCTTGGAGATTTTCTTTTTATTTCTGCAATAATCCCCGATTTACCTTTGTTTATAAGGTATTCTCTCATAGAAATTACAGAAGTATTTATACATGAAGACCTTTCTAATTCCTTGATGGAAACTAATTCTTTATTTCTAGCTACCTCCAAATGTTTGTGAGCTATTATTTCTTGAAGGATGTTCATATTGATATTAATTTTTTTAGAGATTGTAAAGCATTTCCTGACTGTAATGAGCTTGTTGCCTTATCTATAGAATCCATAATTGAAAGTTCAGTTGAAACTTGTATAGCAGTTGCAGCATTTGCAATTACCGCATTATTTTGTGCTATAGTTCCTTCTCCTGAAATAATTTTTAAAAATATTTTTGCAGATTCATCTACTGTGTTTCCCCCAAATAATTGTTCTTGTTTTAATTGCTGAAACCCATATTCTTTTGGAGTAATTAATTGGTCTTTGTTATTTGATACGATTCTAAAGTCACTAGTTAAAGATATTTCATCATAACCATCTAGTGAATAAATAATAGCATATTTTTTATCTGTTTGTTGGTATAAATATTTATAAAGGCGAAGTAATTCTAATGAATAAACACCCACTATTTGTTTGTTTGGTTTCGACGGATTTACCATAGGACCCAGCATATTGAAAAAAGTTTTAACCCCTAATTCTTTTCTAATAGGAGCAACTAACTTCATCGCTGGATGAAATAAAGGAGCGTGTAAAAAACAAATATTTGATTCTTCAATTTGAAGCTTAATTTTTTCTAAATCGTTGGTGAAACTAAAGCCCAATTTCTCCATCACGTTAGAGGAACCGCTTGTCGAACTCACTCCGTAATTACCGTGCTTAGCAACTTTTACTCCAGCTCCAGCAACCACAAATGATGCTAAAGTTGAAATATTAAAGGTGTTTTTTCCATCACCACCAGTTCCGCATAAATCTATTGGATCATATTCAGAAAGATCTACTGGAATGCATAATTCCAATAATGCATCTCGGAATCCAGCTAATTCTTCAATCGTAATTTTCCTCATTAAATAAATGGTTAAAAAACTAGCGATCTGACTGTGATTAAAATCTCCTTGACTTATTTTAGTTAGTAAGTCTTTTGATTCTTCCCTGGTAAGAATTCGGTGATTGTGTAATGATTGTAATACTTCTTTCATTTTTTTGATGCTAATGATTTATCCAGTTTTTTATAATTTGAAAACCTAATGGTGTTAAAACACTTTCTGGATGAAATTGTAAACCTCTTACATCATATTCTTTATGCTTAAGCGCCATATTTATTTGATGTTCATCGGTTGCAATTGATTCTAATGCTTCAGGAAGATTTTTAGCAACAGCCCAACTATGATATCTTCCTACTTGAAATGTTTTTGGGCAATCTTTAAAAAGATAATCTTCTTTTATTGAAATATCAGTGCTGACTCCGTGATACACTTCCGTTAGATTATCAAGTTCACCACCAAAACATTCAGCAATGGCTTGATGTCCTAAACAAATACCGAGAATTGGTTTTTTTCCAGAATAGGTTGTAATTACTTTTTTGATGAGTCCAGCTTCTGAAGGAACTCCAGGACCAGGGGAGATCATAATTTTATCATACTCTTCTAAGTCCTCCATATGAAATTGATCGTTTCTAATGATAGTCACTTCAACCTCTAATTCATCTAAAATATGAACCAAATTATAAGTAAACGAATCGTAATTATCAATGACTACTACTCTTAGTTTTTTCATCTGTATATACTATTTGATAATTTGGAAGACGGAATACCTAAATATTCATCTTCTAATTGTTTGTAAATTGAAATATGGTATTTCATATTTCTTCTGCGATATTAATAGCTTTCCGTAAAGCACCAATTTTATTATTTATTTCTTCTCTTTCGTTTGTAGGGTTACTATTAACAACCACTCCAGCTCCAGCTTGATAAATTAAATGATCGTTTTTACTTAAAAAAGTACGGATCATAATAGCCATATTTACATCGCCATTAAATCCAATATAACCAATAGCCCCGCCATAAAAACTTCGTTTACGGTTTTCATATTGATCAATTAAAGTCATGGCTTTATATTTTGGAGCACCAGATAAAGTTCCAGCAGGAAAGCTATCATAATACACATTGATATTATCCGATTTTTCATCTAATTTTCCAGTCACTTTACTCACCATATGGATAACATGAGAATAAAACTGAATCTCACTTAATTTCTCAACAGTTACCTCTTTGGTATTTCTACTTAAGTCATTTCTGGCTAAATCAACCAACATCATATGTTCTGCATTTTCTTTGGGATCTAATAATAATTTTTCTGCCAATGCTTTATCTTCTTCAAGGTAGCCAGTACGTTTATAAGTTCCAGCTATGGGATGAATTTCGGCAATATTATTATTAATTCTCAACTGAGCTTCGGGTGAAGATCCAAATAATTTAAAATTCACATAATCAAAATGAAATAGGTAAGGAGAGGGGTTTACCATTCTTAAGGCTCTATAAACATTAAAGTCATCGCCTTTAAAAGCTTGTTTAAATTCTCTTGAAAGAACTATCTGAAACACGTCTCCACGTTTACAATGTGCAATTCCTTTTTTAACGATGTCTTCATACTCATTATCTGTAAAATTAGAAGTTTCGTTTTTAATTTTACTGAATGGAAATTTATTTGGAGTGGTATTATTTAATAACTCTAAAATAGAATAGTCTGGTTCTTTGTCTGAAGTAGCATTCTGTATTAGAAATAATTCATTAGAATATTGGTCCATTACAAATACATATTCATAAACACTAAATAGTACTAAAGGAATGGATTTGTCTTCGTTTTTCTTTTGATTAAAAGTTAAATCCTCAGCAAACTCAATGGAGTCGTAAGAGGTATATCCAAAAACTCCATTATAACAAAAAGGTAAGTCTAACTCATTAGAATCAAAACTATTAATAAAATGTGATAGCTCTGAAACAAAAACTTCTTTTTCATTTTTAATAATGGTGCTGTCTCCTTTTATATTCACCTTTTCAATAGTGTTATTTGTTACTTTAAATGTTGAAATTGGATTGCAACATATATAACTATAACTGTTTTCTTTGCTTTGATATTCAGAGCTTTCTAGCAATATGGAACCCATATAATGATCTCTAAGTTTGAGATATATGCTGACGGGAGTATGCATATCTGCAAGTACTTTTTTATAGGAAGTATAAAGTTTTGTTTTCATCTTTTAATTTTTTAACAAAAAAAAACCTACCGAGAAGGTAGGCTTTATTTTTATATGTAAAATAGCTTAACCGTTCACGATTTGTTTTCGTAAAGGGCGCCACCAACTGTTATTTAAATTTGTAATTTTCATTGTGATGACAAATATAAGAATTAGATTTAATATTTTTAATAAAATTTTATTTATTTTGTGTTCCTCCAACATCATGATTAAACTCAAATTCTAAATGCAAGGTTTTTTCTAAATCTTTCAAATTACATTTATTAAAACCTTCTTCAAATACAATGTCATCCATTTTTTGAAGTTGAAGAAACAAAATATTATCTTCTGCAACTTAATACATTTTTCTAATATTTCCAGATTTCCCACCTTTTTTGCTAACTGAAACCGGGTTTCCATAATAACGAACATCGCCACCACTAGAAGCTTTGGCATTTATTTTATCTTGCACAGTAACAATAATATCAGCACCACTGGAGGCCTTTGCATTACATGTTATTGCATTAAGATTCTTTGCATTTAATTCACTTCCGCTAGAAGCATTTGCATAAATAGTTGAAGCTTTACCGGAAACTTCTAAATCTGCACCACTACTTGTTTCTGCATATAATTCTTTTGCAAAGACTTCAACTTCTAAATCTGCACCACTACTACAATCCAAGTTAATAGTTTCATTTTTAATCACCGATTTCCCAATAATATCTGCTCCACTACTAGCTTCTATACTTGATAATTTAATAAAAGTTACATGAACTTTTTTAGCTTTAGATCTTCCAATGTTTTTTGAAGAACGAATGGTTAATTTACCATTTGAAATAGTGGTTTCAATAAGGTCTATTAAATTCTCATCTGCTTCCACAACGATTTTATTTTCGGAACCTTTCCTTAGGTAAACATCTATACCACTGGAACCTCTTATTTTGTCAAAATTTTGATTGACTGCTCTTTCCTGAGTGATAACATTTCCATTTCCATTTTCGTATCCTAAGCTTATATCAAATTGACATGATGTTATGGAAGCAACAAGTATTAACAATAAAAAGGTTTTGATTGATTTCATTTTGATTTATTTTTGTTTCCAATTTGAACGTTCACATTGTCATCATCATCTGTAATTTTAATATTTACTCCATCTTTATCAATGATAATATGATTCCCTTCTTCTTTTTTAAGTTCAATAACATTATTTCCATCAAAGGATTTATTTACTTCAAGTTCCCAGTTTTCACCTTCTGAATTATACTTTATAGAACCGGAATCTTTACAATCCAAACAAATAGTTTTAGATTTTTGAATTAGTAAATATTTTTCTTCATCTCCATTTCTTAAAATATCATTATACCACGAACCGTTTGAATGATAACTGTAAGTATTATTGTCTGCAAATAATATGGTTCCTACAGGTAAATACAATACCACTTCAACTTCTTGTTCTCTATACTTGTTGGCAATATCAGTTGTGAAATAACTATTTAAAGTTAATGTGTTATTATTAAAAGTATATTCATAATCAATAGCTTCTGCTCTTTGTTTTGCATTATCAAAAGAGCTGCCTTCTGCTTTGTATTCTATAAATACTTTTGCAATAGAATCTTTTGTTGAACGAACAATTAATCTTATATCGTTTGAATAAATAATTTTATTACCATCTTCGTCTGATTTTAAATAAATACTTCCGCTTCTAGAAGCATCATATTCATAACGATTATTGCTAAGCATCTGCAATTTTAGCGTATCGTTAGCTTTAATTGGGATCCTATTTTCAGTTATATAATCACCATCATATGCTTGTTCGGTTGCTTGTTTTACCCCTAAAATACTTAAACCAATGATAGAAAGTATCCAAAGAACGAATAGGATAATTTTTGCTACCGTACCTATTGACTTTAAATTAGTTATTAATAATTTTAAGCCTAAAATAAAAAGTGCAAAAATCGGAATTCCAACCATTAAAAATACCAATAGTGCTATTAGCCAAAATGGAAAACTGAATACTATTGATGAGTAATCAAAAACTTCATGACCGCCCCATATTACTCCAAAGGTCCCCGCTGTAAATAAACTAACTATTAGTCCAATAATTGCTGAAAGTGATAGGATGATTAATAATATCCCAAAGAATTTACCAAACACGCTAAATATACCTGCGAATATCTTACCGATGGTACTAAAAAAACTGTTTGCTCCTTTTTGTGCATTGTCTTTATACTTATCGTAATCGACCTCTTTTATTTTATCGGAAGCATTTTTAAGTTCTTCTTTAATTTTTTTTTCGATGTTCGAAATATTTACAGGCTCTCTATTCATTTTTAATTTTTCTGAAGTTGTAAGAGCTTCAGGAATTAAAACCCATAAAACAATGTAAACTAGTATAGGAGCTCCAAAACCTAATAATACCATAGCGATCCAAGCCAAACGAATCCAAATTACATCGACACTAAAATAATGCCCTAAACCAGAGGAAACCCCTGCTATAAATTTATTATCTGTATCTCTAAATAGTTGTTTATGAAAAGATTGATTTCTTGTTTGACTTTTTTGATTTGGTAAAGCATCATCAAAAATTTCTTCATCTACCATATAATCTTCTGGTTGTCCCATTACTGCAATTACTTCGTCCAATTCCTTTATAGTAATTACTTGGGATGTGTTGTTTATTTTTTCAGAGAAGAGTTCAGAAATGCGCGCCTCAATATCTTTTATTATTTCGTCTTGTCCATTTGGATCTGAAAAAGAACGGCGTATAGCGTCAAGATATCTGGTAAGCTTTGCAAAAGCATCTTCATCTATATGAAAAAATGTACCTGCTAAATTTATGTTTACTGTCTTGTTCATTTCTTTGGTTTTTCTCGTGTTACTTTTTTTAC
>Ga0307994_1000686_pt1 | contig 22531 bp, 21 predicted proteins | sample EllFjometagen261_FD_203171 | JGI IMG/M metagenome (GOLD analysis project Ga0307994, IMG submission 203171) | Marine microbial communities from Ellis Fjord, Antarctic Ocean - #261 | ecosystem: Environmental > Aquatic > Marine > Unclassified | place: Southern Ocean | collected 2014-11-02 | reverse complement strand
CTGCTTGGCGCCACCGCTGTGCTGATGGCGTTCCTCTTGATGATTGGATCGGGGCTACGGGCAGCGCTTGGGGCTCGACGCCCATTCTCGAAGCTGCTGGCGACCGGCCTGACCGGGCTACTTGGTGTTCAGGCGTTTATTATTATCGCCGGCGTGACCCGGGTTCTTCCGCTGACAGGTGTGACACTGCCGTTCGTGAGTTACGGGGGCTCATCGCTACTGGCGAACTATGCGATCTTGGCGATCATCGTGCGCATCAGCGATGAACAAACGGACCGTCCAGTCGATGCCCCAACACCCGGGCGTCGGCGACCCAAGGCTGCGGCAGGTGCTCGATGAACCGGCAGATCCGTCAACTTGGTGTCGCGATGCTGGTGCTGTTTGCGTTGCTGTTCGCCCGCCTAAATTGGGTGCAGGTGTTCGACGCCGAGCAGCTAACAGCTGACCCGCTGAACACCCGACGAGTAGTGCGCGACTTTGGACAACGCCGCGGCAATATTTTTACCGCCGATGGTGTGGTCATTGCCGAGTCGATCGATGTTGAAGGCCGCTTCGACCGTGAACGCCGTTATCCCGAGGGGCCGCTGTTCTCCCACGTGACGGGCTATTTCTCGTTCGAGTTTGGTGCGACCGGTGTCGAGCGCAGCTACAACGACGAGCTCGCTGGTCACAGCGCGACCCAACGTTTCGAATCGTTCTTTGACTTCTTCGGCGACGGCGACATCAGCGCAGACGTGACGCTGACAATCGATAGCGAGCTACAACGAGTGGCGGCCAACGCCTTGGGCGAGCGCCGTGGTTCCGTTGTTGCGTTGGATCCGCGGACAGGTGCCGTGCTGGCGTTCTATAGCTGGCCGACCTTTGACCCGAACGCCATCAGCAATACCGATCTCGAGGCAGCTCGGGCCGCTAAGGATGCGCTGGACAAGGCGCCTGGTGAACCGCTGCTGACCAGTGCGCACCGCCAGGTTTTCCCACCAGGGTCCACGTTTAAGGTCGTTACCGCCTCGTCGGGGCTTGAGAACGGCGTGGTCACTCCGAGCGATCCGGTCTTTCCTGATGTCGTGAGCTATCAGCTCCCACTGACCGAGGTATCGCTGCAGAACTTCGGCGGAAGCGTGTGCGGGGGGAACTTGGCGCAGTCTTTGGCGCGATCGTGCAACACGACTTTTGCCAAACTTGGGGCCGAATACTTGGGGCCGGGACCAATGATCGCGACCGCCGAGCGATTCGGCTTCAATGATGCCCCGCCGTTCGACATCCCACTTATCGCAGACTCCCGTTTCCCCGATGACTTTGGGATTCAGCTCGGACAGTCCAATCAGACTCCGTCGGCCCCGATCGTCGAAGGGTCCTCACTGCTCGCGCAGGCGTCCATCGGACAATTTGACGTGCGGGCTACACCGCTACAGATGGCGTTGGTTGCTGCGGGCATCGCCAACGACGGCGACATCATGAAACCCCATGTGGTTGACCGGGTGAGTGACGCAGCCGATGGCGCCCTACTCGCACAGATTGATGTTGAACTGTGGCGTCAGGCGGTCGTCCCTTCGGTTGCCAACACGACCGCGGCCATGATGGTCGGTGTCGTCGAATCAGGCACCGCCACATCGCTAGCTCGGGGCAATCTGACCGTTGGCGCCAAGACGGGTACCGCCGAAGTGAACACGTTCTCTGGCGCCGAAGACACCCACGCCTGGGTGATTGCTTTCGCCGGACTACGAGAAGGTGAACCCGAACTTGCCCTTGCTGTGATTGTCGAGGCAGTACCCGGTCAGGGCCAACAAACGGGTGGCGCAGTGGCCGCTCCGATCGCCGCAGCGCTGATTGACGCACATTTCGGATAGTCCAGATTCGTTCCGTTCATCCTGTCTGAGCTGGTCACGTCCGACGTCCCGGGGGCTTTTACGCCCCGATTAGGCCGCCCTTCGGTTGTTTTCTCGCGTGATGGCCTACGGCCCCGATAGGCCTGAGGCTTTCTCAGCGGCACACCGGACAGGACACATACCAAATGAATCGGCATGAATTCATTGGGGTCCGGTCCCCTATGCCGAGATTCTCAGGGTGAACACCCGTAACATTGCTCAGAATGTCCGAGGAGAGCCCCACCGTCTTTGGTGGGCGATACGAGCTGCACCGTCGGTTAGCCCGGGGTGGCATGGCCGATGTGTTTCTTGCGCGCGACCAATTGCTCGGCCGACCGGTCGCTGTCAAGGTGCTCTTTCCTGAATATGCGACCGACCCAAAGTTCGTCGAACGGTTCCGTCGCGAGGCGCAGGCAGCGGCGAATCTGAACCATCCGAACATCGTTTCGATCTATGACTGGGGCGAAGAACTCGGCACGTATTACATCGTCATGGAATACGTCGAGGGCCAGAGCCTTGCCCAGATCCTGCGCCGCGACGGCAGCTTGACTGTCGAACAGGTCACACGGGTGGCTCTCGATGTTGCTGGGGCTCTTGGCTTCGCCCACGAGGGTGGTGTTGTGCACCGCGACGTTAAACCCGGCAATGTGCTGGTATCGCCGAAGGGCGAGATGAAGGTTGCCGACTTCGGCATCGCCACGGCCATGACAGCAAATGCCGACGCCAACTTGACCCAGACCGGTGCTGTCATGGGCACCGCCACATACTTCTCTCCTGAACAAGCTCAAGGCCACAAGGTTGATCACCGCAGCGATCTGTATTCGCTTGGTGTGTTGCTGTACGAGATGTTGGTTGGACAGCCGCCGTTCACAGGCGAGACACCGGTGTCGATCGCGTACAAGCATGTGCAAGAGCCCGTGGTGCCGGTCACCGACCATGGTGTCGAGATCCCGCCGGCGCTGGCTGCAATCACCATGAAGTTGTTGTCGAAGAATCCTGACAACCGGTATCCGTCTGCGGGCGCGCTGGTCGCCGACCTGGATCGGTTCCGCCAAGGACAGGCAATCGCGGCTGCGACGGGTATGGCGAACGTGCAAGGGCAAGTTCCTGGCGCTCCGATGGCGGCGGGTGGGGTTGCCATTGGGGCGACCGCTGCGATCCCGTTACAGCGCAGCCGGTCCCAACCGGTGCCAGTGACCTATCGAGAGCCCCCTCGGCGTCGCGGTGGGCTCATCGTTGCTGGCGTACTTCTGGCTGGGCTGATCCTGGCTGGTTTCCTGATTTTGCTTCAAGAGGTCAACAACAACGCCACCGAAGGTGACGGCCTGCCAACCGCGACGACCGCCCAGACCGTCGTGGTGCCATCGGTCGGCGGCCGCGTCGAGTCCGATGCGCGCAGCACGCTCGAGGGCTTGCAGCTCATGGTCGAGACCGTGGCCACAGCTGATAACTCGATTCCGGTCGGCCAGGTAATTCGTACTGACCCGCCAGCGAATTCCGTGCTCAATATTGGTTCCACCGTCACGATATTTGTCAGCTCGGGAGCCAACGTGAGGTCGGTCCCATCGGTGCTCACCATGACCGAGAATGAAGCGCTACAGGCGATTAGTCGCGCTGGCTTCGAACCGTCACGCCAGGCCGTGACCAGCGATCTTGCCCCCGAAGGCGAAGTGGTTGGGCAAGAACCATCGCCAGGTTCGCTTGCTGATCCGGGATCGGTGGTTGTCTACCAGGTGTCTATTGGCACCGAAGAACTGCCGATACCCGATGTGCGAGGCGAAGAGCCAGTGGCAGCACGCCAGCTGCTTGAGGCCGAAGGGTTTATCGTCCTCGACCAGTTCGAACTTGAATTTGACGACGAGATCGAGCGCGATCTCGTGCTCGGCACAATCCCTGAGGCTGGCGAAGCCGCCAAGCCGGGAAGTGAAGTCGCCATCGTCCTAAGCGAGGGCCCCGAGGATCTGATCTTGCCATCGTTCATTGGGTCCGACAAGGGCCAAGCGTTCATCGAGATTGATGGCTTAGGTCTGGTCGCTGTCGAGCTTGGACAGTTCGTGACCGACCCCACACTGGTGGGCAAGGTCGTCGACACGACCCCCGGCCCAAATTCGGTAGTTGTGCCTGGTCAGCAGATACAGGTGTTCACCGGGCTGCTTAGCCCGGAGGCCGCCAATGGGTTTGACGCTGGTTCTGGCAACGCTGACTTTGGCCAAGGCCAAGGGCAGGGCCAAGACGACCTCGACGGCTAACGAGCGTCTGGGCGCATGCCGGCTCCGGCGCCTTAACCTGCGTACAACCTCCGGTACAACACGCAGGTTCGACAGTCAGCGCGGTTCTCTACGAACCATGAGCTTCAGACCTGAATAATCGACGTCGATGGCAGAAGACCAAGGGACGTCGGGCTTTCCACGTGCGTCAGTGCGAATGGTGATGTCGTCGGGCAGTGGTACCAGGAACTTGGCGCGGGGTGAGGGCCCATCAACCACTGCAACGGTGTGGTTTCTTTGATGCCAAGCTTCTTTGGAAGCGGTGTGCCGTTATAAACCCGTTGGTGCTGCCATGAACCCCTGTTTAGGGCAGCAGAGATGCTGGATGCAGCGCTAGTCGACTACAGCGTCTTCGTTGACTGGCGGCGCTGTTGAGCCGGTTTCGGCCCAGCGTTTACTCATGGCTAGGAAGTTCGTGAGCATCGCGTGGCCAGAGTCGGTTAGAACTGACTCGGGGTGGAACTGCACACCCTCGATGGGAAAGCTGCGATGACGCAAGCCCATGATGACGCCGTCTTCGCTGGTGGCGGTGACTTCGAGTGCATCAGGCACGGTGCTGGGCTCGACAACAAGCGAGTGGTAGCGGGTGACGGTCAAAGTAGTGTCGAGCCCGGCGAATACACCCTGACCATTGTGTGAGATGGTCGACGTTTTGCCGTGCATGACGGTTGGGGCCCGCACGACATCGCCGCCAAAGACTTGTCCGATGCACTGGTGGCCGAGGCAGACCCCGAGCACCGGAATTGTTGGCCCGAGTTGCTCGATGACCTGAAGCGAAATACCGGCACCATCAGGGGTGCCGGGCCCGGGACTAACCAGGATTGCATCGGGCTTGAGCGCTGCAACTTCATCGACGGTGATCTCGTCGTGACGGTGAATATGGAGGTCTGCGCCGAGCTCACCCAGGTACTGCACGAGGATGTAGACGAACGAGTCGTAGTTGTCGATTACGACCACACGAGGTGCCATGACGTGCACTGTATTGGTACCTGGAGACCCCTCGGATGGTTCTGGCCCAGAGATCTCCAGCCTGACGTTCCGCTCAGGCTCGCTCCGCTCACGGGCCGCTAGGCCCCAGCTCAGCGTGGCCACAGACAAGGCGGAAATCGATCAGCTAAGCCTCTAGCGTTTCGTGGCGCTCGTATTTGACTAACCTGTCCATATGGCAAGCCCACAAAAACGCAAAGTCCAGGGTGGTCGAGTTACCGCCAAGGGAACTCAACCCAAGGGCGCTCAGGCTCCTGTTCAGCAGCCGTACAGCTCTGGCTACGTACCAGGCAAGGTGAGCCCTGTCTGGATTCCTGTGTTGATGTTCGGTCAGCTCATCGCAGGTGCACTCGTCATCATCATGAACTACATGGGCTGGGTCCCTGGAGGCGTGAATAACTGGTACCTGCTGGGAGGCCTCGGTCTGATCCTCGGCGGCATCGTCACTGCGACCCAGTTTCACTGATTTGAGTTCTTGACACCCCAAGGGTGTCAAGAATTGGCGGCCAAAAGGGCTTCCGCGTCGCGGATGATGGCTCGATAATCGCCCGACTTGGCGATTGCGAGTGCCTGGTCGGCGAAACCGTGGACAATGTCGGCTGATGATCCATCAGCGACGGCCAATACGGCCTTATACAACGCGGTGCGTGCAGTCATCCAGGGTGCTTCGAACTGCTCGGCGGTGACTGCGAAATTTTCCAGGAAACGGGCCGCATCGTCGAAATGCCCGAGGGCGGTGCACAACCGGCCCAGCGTCAGATCGACCGGCTGCGTGAGCTGGGTCATGTTGCCCAAGAACTGGCCGCTAAAGGGCTCCAACATGTTGTGCAGCATCCGTGCAGCGGCAAGGTTCCCGGCTTTCGCCGCGACCTCGCCCCAAAAACCGAGCGATTGAACCACGAAGACATTGCTGCCCTCGACGAAGCCTCGTTCATGGGCTCGAACGAGCAGGTCTGCACTGCTTTCAAGGTCGCCGGCTTCAACATGGAACAGGGCCCCGACTGCCTGGTACAGCTCTGCGTCGGGGCGTTCGGCAACGACGTCATCGATGTCGAACTTCAGGCGCAGATCGAAGAAGCGCTTGAGGACCAACAAGCGGGCACCATCGAGCCCTACGCCTTCCCCGACCGTCTGCGCCCCGCACAACTAACTCTCGACCTGGCCGGCGACTTCGGCCTAGACGAGTTCATCGCTGACAACAACGATCGCTTGGTCGACGGCAACGAAGCTGCCGTCATTCCCGACGCACTCGCACCGTCGCTGCCAGCTGATCCCAATTCTTGACACCCCAGGGGTGTCAAGAACTCGTGTTATTCGAGGGGTGTGATGAGCACCATGTCATCGAGGCAATGACGAGGCGCTGGCGGATCTTCGTCTAGTGCCAAGGTCATACGAGCTTCAGAACCGCAGATATCGCAGCGGTAGTTCAGCTTGACCTTGCGCATCTCGCCAGGAGGAGGCGGCTCAGCGATTGATTGCGAGAAGCCGCCAAGCATCTTCAGACCAAACCTCATGATGAAGTAGAAGGCAGCGACTGCGATAACGATATTTATGACCGTTCCCACCGGTTCAGGCTACTGGCGCATCGTGCAATTCCCGGGCACAGTGCAGCTCCTGAGGCACCAACGGCCCTCCGAGAGCTAGAGGGCGATCTGGCAGCCTGTGAGAGACGCGAGGGGGCCGTTGGGCACTACAGGGCGGCAGGTCCTAGTGTCACAGCATGGACGAATACAACGCCGCCGTATTGCTTCTGCGGGTCGCCTTTGGGCTGACGATGGCCGCGCACGGTTATGCCAAGGTGTTTAAAGGCGGCAAGCTTGCTGGCACAGCAGGCTGGTTTGACTCGATCGGCATGAAGCCAGGAGCGGTTCATGCCCGGCTGGCAGCGGGCACCGAAGTCCTGGCCGGGCTTGGGTTGGCCCTCGGGCTGCTAACCACGTTCTCTGCGATGGGATTCGTCGGCGTCATGCTGGTGGCCGGCTACACCGTGCATCGCTCTAGCGGATTTTTCATCGTCAGCGGAGGCTGGGAGTACACCTTCATTCTCGCCGTCGCTGCAATAGGTGTCGCCATGCTCGGGCCAGGCGAATGGTCGCTCGACAATGCCCTAGGCATTGATGGCGACCTCGACGGCTGGCTTGGCCTGATCTTGGCCGCAGGCGGTGGTGTCGCTGCAGGCGTGGCTCAACTAGCGATCTTTTATCGCCCACCCGCCAAATAACGAACCGGTGCCAGGCACCGGTTCGTTTTAGATGTAGATCCTGGAGCTTTCAGACTGGTGTTTCGGCTCTGGGTAGGTTGCGCTGATGGGGCCACTTGGCCGGGCACCGCTACCTAGCCACTAAGGGCTGGTGACTTCGGCAAGCGTGGCGAGAAAACGATCGTTTTCTTCGGGCGTGCCGATCGTGACACGGATGCCTTCGCCCGCGAACGGACGGGTCACCACGCCGCGCTTCTCGATCTCGACGTAGACATCTTGCGTGCGTTCACCAAGTGGCAAGTAGACGAAGTTGGCTTGTGCGTCGGGAAGTTGCCAGCCAGCTTCGCTAAGAGCAGCAACAACTCTGGCTCGTTCGTTGCGCAGACCAGCAAGCAATGGCTCATACTCGGCTCGTGCATTCAGGGCAGCAAGGGCACCCGCCTGGGCAATGCCGTTCACGGCGAAGGGAACGAGCACCTTGTTGACCTCGTCGACAATGGCGGAAGCAGCGACCAAGTAACCAACGCGCACCCCAGCAAGACCGAAGGCCTTGGAAAAGGTCCGGCTTACGACGACGTTCGGATGATCAGCTAACAATTCGACAGGGTCACCGAAGCTTGGGTCGAGGAACTCGCGGTATGCCTCATCGATCAGCACGATGACACTGTCGGGAATCTTGGCAAGCATCGAGCGCAACGCGTCGACACCGACCGCTGTTCCGGTCGGGTTGTTGGGCGTCGCCAACATGATGATCTTGGTTCGCTTGTCGACCGCCGCAGCCACGGCATCGAGGTCGAAGGCATGATCGACGAGAGGTACCTGTCGTGATTCGGCCCCCATCATCTGCACGTTCACCGGATACGCCTCGAACGAGCGCCACGGATAGACGACATTGTCGCCAGGATCCAGGTATGCCAAGCACAGCTGTTGCAACAGGCCGACCGACCCGCAGCCCACGGCGACGTTGTTGAGTTCCATGCCGACCATGGCGCCAATGGCGGTGCGCAGGTCGATGGCAAGGTGATCGCAGTACCGGTTCACCCGGCCAGCAGCTTCGGCCATTGCGGCGATGACCGACGGCACCGGCGGATATGGGTTCTCGTTCGACGCCAGCTTGATGGCGTTCTCGATGCCGTGCTCTTCTTCGGCTTGCTCAGCGGCCTTGCCAGGCCGATATGCCGGCATGGCCTGAACTGCGGGTCGAACGCCTCCGATGCTCATTTCCTTGCTCCCTAGTGTGTGGCCGCGTGGCCGTCGATCGTCCCAGCGAACCTAGCCGAGACGAACTCCAGGGTCAGACCCAGCGGTTCCACCTGGCTGACCGGTATCGCTGGCTAGCTAGAGCGGTGGCTCGCCACCCAGCCCAGGAAACGGTCTTGGTCCCAGGTGTTGATGACCTGGTCCTTGGGTGCCCAGCCGCGCTGAGCGGTCAATACGCCATATTCCATACGCCCGAGTTCGCTGGTGTGATGACTGTCGGTGTTGATCACGAGCTTCACGCCGCGGTCGACGGCTCGGCGCACGACGTCGGCTGGGGCGTCGAGTCGGTTCAGCGACCCGTTGATTTCGAGCGCCACATCGAAGTGCAGCAGCGCCTCAAGCACGATGTCGATCTCTAGTTCGATACCTGGTCGGTGACCGATCTTGCGACCCGTCAGATGCCCGATCGAATCGACGGTGGGATCGGCGATAGCGGCGACCAGTCGTTCCGTCTGCTTGGTCACCGACTGGTCATAGTGCGAGTGCACCGATGCCACGGTGTAGTCGAACATGGCTCGGAAGTCGTCTTCATAGTCCAGGCCTCCGGTGGCATCGATGTTGAGCTCGCAGCCCCATAGGAGCTTCATGTCCGGGTGATCGTGCTGGATCTTGTAGATCAGTTCGCGGTGCGCCAGCATCTCTTCGGCGTTCGAGCCGTTGATGGCAAGGTCTTCGCCATGGTCGGTGATTGCTAGGTAGGAGTGGCCGGCGTCGGCGGCGACCTGCACCATGTCGGCCACCGATGAACGGCCGTCGCCTGACTGTTCGGTGTGGTAATGCAGATCGCCCTTGATGTCGCTGAGATGGATGAGATCGCTGAGGTCGCCGTCTTCAGCGGCTTCGATCTCGCCAGTCGACTCGCGCATCGGCGCGGGGATAAACGCCAGTCCGAGCGCCCGGTAGATGCTCTCTTCGGTCTCGGCGGCAACGACCTCGGTTGGCGTCTGATCTTCGGCGTCTTCGCTGGGCTTGACGAGCAGCCCGTATTCGTTGAGAAGCCAGCCCTTCTTGATGGCGCGCTGGCGGAGCGCAATGTTGTGCTGCTTTGAGCCGGTGAAATACAGGGTGGCTGCACCGAAGTGTTGGGGCAATACCGCTCGTACATCGACCTGTAGCCCGGTGTTTGTCAGGAACGAGGTCTTCGTGTCGCCGCTCACGACGATGTCGGCGACCTCGGTGCGCTCTCTCACGGCTTTCATGACCGAGATTGGGTTGGTCGACGCAACGGTGATATCGATATCGCCGATGGTTTCAGACATGCGGCGCAAGCTCCCACAGAACACGGCATCGGTGACCGTGGGTAACTCCAGGAAGGCCTCGACGAGCCGCTCTGCTAGCGGCATCGCGTCGGCGATGGGCGTGCGGCGGTCCTTGCCGCTCATGCCAATACGTTCAAGCCCCTTGGCGATCTTCTCTTCGCTCTTGGCGCCCATGCGGGGAAGGGTGCGAATCTGCTGCGCGTCGAGCGCTGCTTTGAGCTGTTCAACATTGTTGATGTTGAGCTCACGTCGCATGGCCTTGAGCGTCTTTGGTCCAACACCGGGAATGCGCGACATTTCGGCGAATGCAGGCGGATACTCGGCGCGTAGATCTTCGAGCTTAGGAACCGTGCCCGTGTCAACGAGTTCGCGAATCATAGATGCCGTCGCCTTGCCTAGGCCCTTGAGCTCGATCATTTCCTTCTCGGACAACGCGGTGATGTTGCCGGTGTAGGACTCGACAGCGAGTCGAGCATTGTCATAGGCCCGCACCTTGAAGGACTGTGAGCTTTCTTCGTCGAGCGTGGTTAACGCGATGAGCTCGTTGAGCATGGCGATGACATCGCGACTACTGGCCATGATCAGTCGCCTGCAGCCATCTTCTCGAGCATGGCCTTCATCTGTTGGTGGACGATGTTTACGGCCTGCAGCGGCCGCATCATGACCTTGAACTCGGTTACGAGCGAGTCGTCGTCGCACGTCAAGATGTCGACGCCGTTGACGTACTTGCCGTCCATGGTCGTCTCAAACTCGAGCATGGCCTGGTGACCACTGGCGATCGTCTTGGTGTACGTAAACGAGCTGCCGCCACCGCTGCTGTCGCTTGTGTCGCCAGGCAGCGTGTTGCCTGCGGCACCTAGGTACAGCTTGGTGATCTCACGACCCTCTTGAGGCGTAAATACGACCGGGGAGTAGAAAACGACATCGGGGTGCAACAACGAGTCGAATCCACCATCGAGCTCGCCACGCATGTTGGCGTGGAAGCGCTCGAGGGTCAGATGAATCGGATCAGCAGTAGTCATAGAACCACTCTGCCAAATTTCTGCCCGCTACACCCACCGCGTGAGCAGCGCCAGCCGTCGCGGCCACATATCGAGCGAGCACGCCCGGTACGCAGACACCGTCGGATGCGATTGGAACGGCCGCATTGATTTGATGCTGTTCCTTGTGACCCTTGGTTGTGGAGCTGAAGCTGCCACCAGGACGCGATCCCAGAGGGACAGCTCTCTACCAGTGGATCGTCAGGTCGTGCAGAGGAAGCACCTTGCCAGCAGCCACGAACAGGCTGGTCTCGGCCGCAGCCGCGAGAGAACGATTGGCTCGCCCAAGCGTGTCGCGATAGGTGCGGCCGAGCTCGGTTTCTGGGTGGATGCCCAGGCCCACCTCGTTGCTGATCACGAGCGTTGGTGCGGTGCGAGAAGCGAGTACTTGGCCAAGTTCGGTGAAGTGGTGATCAATCGCCATCTCGTCGTTGTCGGCGAGCATCAGGTTCGAGACGAGCAGTGTCATGCAGTCGACAATGACAAGGTCATCGACAGCGAGTGCTTCAGCGTGAGTCGCTGAGAAGTCTGGTGACTCGATAAGTGTCCAGCCACCAGGGCGCTCATCTTGGTGCCGGCTGATCCGCTTTGTCATGTCGTCGTCGCTGGCGGTCGCCGTGGCCACGAAGGTGACCTGGTCCGGCCAGGCTTCACCGAGCTGGACAGCCAGGTCACTCTTTCCGCTGCGGGCACCGCCAACCAGCAGCGATAGGCCACGGCCGAGCTGCATCAGTAGTCGATGCCCTTCTTGGCCAAGATGCCCTTGTCGAAGGCATGCTTGATCTTGCGGACTTCGCTGACGGTGTCGGCTACGTCGATCAGTTCCTGAGGTGCGTCTCGGCCCGTGATGACGAGGTTCACCTTTTCGGGGCGGTTGCGAATCGCTTCGTAAACGGGTTCAGCCTCGATCCATCCCCAGTTGATCAGATAGGTCAACTCATCCAGGATGATGAGCTCATGTTCGCCAGCTGCGATGAGCGCGGCGGCGTGGTCCCAGCCCTGTTGGGCTAGCGCCTTGTCGTGGTCGATGTTGTCGGAGTCCCACGTGAAACCTTCGCCCTCGTTGAACCAGTCAACACCGAGCTGTACGCCGATCTTTTCTTCACCGACGTTCCATTCGCCTGACTTGATGAATTGCAGAACGGCGATGTTCCAGCCGCGGGCGACGCCACGGACCATCACGCCGAACGCGGACGAGGACTTGCCCTTGCCATCGCCGGTGTTCACGACGACGACGGACTTGGCGAAGCCCGACTTGTCAGCGGCCGGGTTCTCTTCGATGGGGTCAGTAGCCATGGGTCGATTCTCCTTGGTTCAAGCTTGGTCGATACGATCGTTTGGCCTTCGTTGCGTAGCCGATCGGCCTGCGGCAGTGCTTCTTCATTCGTTTCCGCTGCACCCTCGGCTTCGTTGCCACAATTGGCAGCAAAGAGCGAAACCAGGGCAAACAAGAAGCGACCTTCATGGGTTTCTCTTGCTGGCGGGAAGGGAACACCTGGTCCCGGACCAGCCCGGCCTCGAGGGTTTGTTGGGTCTTGTGGTGCAGGCCTCTGACCGGACTCGTCCTCGCCTCCCAGGCTCTGAGGTACTCGTTAACGGTCGAGGGGTAGAGCCTGTATCTGAGCGCGACAAAACACCGGGCAAAGCCCGGTGTTTTGTTCAACTACCCGATTACTGAGTTGGTTCAGACTGGGCGGACGTTTTGGGCTTCTTGACCCTTGCGTCCTTCGCCGATTTCAAATTCGACGGTCTGACCCTCTTCGAGGTTTTTGAAGCCGTCGCCTCCGATATTGGAGAAGTGAACGAAGAGGTCGTCGCCACTTTCTTGCGAGATGAATCCAAAACCCTTCTCAGTGTTGAAGAATTTTACAGTACCTGTTGCCATAGCGATTTCTCTTTTTCTCTGAGGAGCATTGCGCGTCTCAGCTGAGGTAAGGGTATGGCACGAAAACCAGGATCGTGAGATTTGGGCCAATGAACTCGAAGAGGAATCAGCGCGACGCCTTTGGTTTGGTGGACGTTCTACGAATTTTTGCAGCGATCTCACGTGCGCGAGACGGCGCGACTTTGCCCCTGACACAGTGCAATCGCCAACCGCGTCGCAGTAAAAAGTAGAGAATAGTCCTTGTGATTACCGCGAGCTTCGTCGCGGATTTGGCAGGAATCGAACCCTCGGTGCTCTGTTTGCAAATGTGATGACTCGGCTGAAATAGACGGATTTGATGTCATCGCGGGTTGTTGAGTGCAGGTGGTGTTGTTTTCGACAAGGTGCAAAGGTGAGTTTTTCTGCATCTAAGACGGTGATGACGAAGTGATCAGTTGGCAGGGGGGACCTCAGTCGTTGCGATCTAGAGATCGACAACATCATCGTGCAGCCCGCAGCGGTGTTAGTCGAGCCGTAACTGCAGTCGCCGGCGCGCCGGCAGTAGCTTCTTCCTCATGGTCGGACGAACAAGGCGCGACGCCGATGCGATAACGGCGGCTCTGGGAGCAGGAGTCGTTGCCGAGTCTCAGCTAGTGCTTGACCAGCTCGCCGTGTTCGGGCTCTCGAAGCGAGTCGATCGCGAGCTTCGAAAAGAACGGACCGGACGCGACGGTTGGCGGGGGTTAGACGAGAACAATGTGACAGCAGCCTTCGACGCTCACCCCGGAGCTCGTGTCGCCCTTCTGAGTCACCCCAACGGGCGGGTGCGGATGGCAGCGGTGCAGCAGTGCACTGACCAAGCCTTCCCGACCGGCACTCTGCGCACGTTGGTGCATCGATGTACCGACAGCGTGGACAGCATCTCTGCCTTTGCACGCGAAACCGTAAGCGCAGCACTCGCTGACGAACTCGAACGTCCTGACCGGGGCGCCCTGTCAACCCCGGTTGCCTATGCCGTCACTGAACTACGAAGTTCAGCGGACCTTGTGCTCCAATGTCCAGCGCTGGTCATCGACGCTCTCGAACTCACATCTACGAGCTGGCGCCCACGCCGAAGGTTGACCCTTCGTGCCACGCACCAATACGACCAGCTGGCCGAGCACCTCCGCACGATGGCTGTGACCACCGGGGCTTCTGAGCTGGCGCGTCAGCAGCTCTTCAGTTGGCTCCGCGAGCAAGTAAACATCTTCGGACGAACCGTCATTGATGAGTCCGAGCAAGACCGCTAGAAGTCGGGACCCTTGCCTGTTGGCACGCGCTTGTGAACGCCAACAGAACTGCTCAACCCTGCGGGTCGGAATCGGCAGATCAGTTCATAATCGCCGGTTACATCGCGGCAAAAAGTAAAGAAGAGCCGGTGCAGCCGCACCGACTCTTCTTAGTGGAGCTGGAGGGAATCGAACCCTCGACCCCCTGCTTGCAAAGCAGGTGCTCTAGCCAACTGAGCTACAGCCCCAGCGGCTCACATGATAGAAGCTAAATCACCGATTCGGCACGCAAATTTGCGAACTGTGATCGAGATCTCGGCCGGGCGGCCTATCAGCGCCCGTTCTGAGTTGTAGAACGAACACTTTTTGCGCCATCTGCAACCGAGAAAGCTCTACGCGAAGGGGCGACCGAAGGGGAGTTCGTCTCGCCAGGTCTTCAGGAATGCTTCGGCTTGGAAGCAGGCTTCGAGGATCGGGCTGGCGTCCTTGCCAAGGATCGATTCGATAAGCGATTGAAGCTTGCTGCTGACCCCTGATTCGATGGCAGCCTGGTCATCACCTTCGGGAAAACCTGCAAGTAATCCGCCAGCGGTCGTGATGAAGTCGGGAAGAACCGTCACGCCCTGACGTTCGATCGTGAGTGCACCCTTGGTCGTGTACGGGATTGGACCGGTCGGCACGAGAACGGATGCCTTGATGTTCTCGCCGTTCTTGTGGTCGATTAAGCCAGCCTTTGAACCAGCGAAAAGGACATCGACATCGGCTCCAAGGATCCGCCAGAACGGAAGTTCTTCGTCTGACAGGGTTGCGACCATTCCTGGGCCGTCGATTCTTAATGTGGTAGCCAGTGCTCCAATGTCGAAACCGCCAGGAGACATCGCAGCGCCAGCACTAGTGGAGATGGCAGTGATCTTGGCACCAGCGGCTACGGCGGAGCGGGCGACAGCGAGCCCGACGTCGTCGAAGTTCTCGATAGCGACGTTGGCTCCCTCTAATGAGCGGACGCTCGATGCGCATGCCACAGCTCCGAGGCCTGTGAGGTGGGCAGTGTTCGAGATCCCGTCGATGTCGTGAAAGCGCACGTCACTTCGCGCATCTGCGGCTGCGAGTGATGCGATCTGCTCAGGGCTGACACCCTTGGCATCACTAAGCATGAGTGAGCCGCTCTTGACGGCTGGCATGAGCTCGGCGCAGAACGCCGTCATGGTGTCGTCTCGCACATCTGGTGCTGCGTTCACGCCGGATGATGCACCCTGATACTGCATCTCGAGGGCCGCGAGCTGGTATGTCTGGCTGCGGGCCAACTCCTTGGCTCCGCCCTGCAGGATCTTCGGTGCCGATCGCACAATGCCGATTGCCGGTGCCTCGGTGTCCAGGTCTCGCACGACGAACGCATCAGCGTTCTCTAACTTCTGAAGAGCCATCACACCACGCTACACAGCGAGGTGTTGGACGGAGGAGCCGACCGGGTTAGGGGATCGTGTTGAGGTCCAGGCCGACGGCATCGGCGGGCGAGCCATCGAAGGCGATACGCCAAATTGTTATGCGAATGGCCCGAGATAACTCGGTGCTCCCTATCCAGCGGCTCGACTGGTCCGATTCGTCGGCTGGGGTATAGCTCTCAGCTGCGAAGCGCTGGTTGACACTTCAGGTTTGGCGGCTGTCAGCAGTCCGGTTGTCTCACTTGTGGCTACCTGGTTTTACGTTAGGCCATCAGTCTCAAGTGTTTCGACAATGCCGACGACCCGTTGTTGGGCCGCTGAAATACGGCCTCGGCAGATGGTAATCAAATATGCGGCCCGTTCGACGAGCTCAGAGAGGACATCAATGTCGATGCCGTCGTCGTCGAGTTGATCGAGGATGTCGTCGAGTTCGGTGACAGCATCGGCGTAACCGATTTCGTCTGGACTCGTTTTAGCGGAGTCAGTCATTGGGTTCCCGATGAATGGTATTGGAGGCGGTGACGGTGCTGGTGACCGTGCCGACCGCAAGGCGAGTATGAAGTTCGGCGCCAGCCATGACCTGGTCAGCGCTGCGCACAAGCTGACCATCGGCGGTGGTTGTGATGCTGTAACCGCGCTGAAGTGCCTGATGCGGGTCGACCGCACTGAGCTTGGCTTCGAGCAGATCGAGGCGGTTGATCTGGCCTTGGAGCATGCGCGTTGGTCGTTCGGCTAACAACGCTCTGCGTTGGTCGCACCGGCGTAGTGCCGCGGCCAAGGCGCTCGACGAACGAGCGATGGCATGTCCTTGTCTCGTGGCGAGAAGCTGTTCGCTGTGTGAGATCGCACGGGCGACCCGACGCTCGATACCGCTGGCGGCCGATGCGGTTGCCTGGGATGAAGCGTGCAGCGTCTCGGCAACGCGATGGCTTAGTAACGCTGCTCGCTCGTTTATAAGTTTGTCTTGATCCTGGGGCAGGGTCAACGCAACCGCAGCCAGCCGGGTGGCGCGCCCCGCCAAGGCAAAGTCGAAGCTGATGACTCGTTCGATGAGAAATTGAGCGCACGCAGTGGGTGTCTTGAGTGAAGCGTGGGCAACCATGTCGGCGACCGACGTGTCGATCTCGTGGCCGATTCCGCACAGAACCGGCTTGGTTGCACTGGCGATCGCACGTGCAACCGGTGCCGTGTCGAATGCAGCCAGATCGGTGCGGGCACCACCGCCCCGCACCACCGCCAACACGTCAACGTCGAGCCGCTCGCCCTGCGCGATCATGTCGGCGATCTCTTGGGGGGCGAACTCGCCTTGGACCCGAGTGGACAGTGTTGTGATCTCGAACGCGTAGCCAGATGCGACGATTTGTTCGTGGAAGTCAGCATGGGCAGCGCTGCTACCGCTGGTGATGAGAGCCACGCGAAGCGGCACCAGCGGCATAGGGATCTGCTGGTTAGCGTCGAGTAGCTGTTCAGTAGCGAGCTCGCGCAGCAACTGGTCTCGGTCGGCGCCGAGGCGGCCAAGGGTGAACTCGGGATCGATCGAGGTCATGTTCAGTTGAAGTTGCCCGCGGGGCATGTACATCTCAACGGTTGCCTTGATGCGGACCTCGACACCGTCATCGATGCGCACCGTGTTACCGGTGCGCGTGATGATGCGGTTGACGACTTGGCGGTTCGAATCGAACAAGGTCACCGCGATGGATGCCTTTGGTTGCGCACCCGCTGGTGTCGGGTCACACAGATCGAAATAGACGTGGCCTCGACCCGACCGGCTCAAGTTGCGAATCTGACCCTGTACCCAGATGTCTTTGGCGAATGAACGGCGCACTGCCTCGCTTAGGCGGCGATTGACCTGACCGACCGTGAGCGTCTCATCGGCGTCGAACAGGGCGTTGTCGTTCATGTCGGAGAGGCTTCGCCTCGGATGAGCGTGTGGTAGAGCTCGCTGTAGAGGCCGCCGGCGGCCAACAGGTGGGTGTGCGTACCGCGTTCAACGATCTGACCGTGCTCGAGTACCAGGATTACGTCGGCGGCGGTGATTGTTGACAACCGGTGGGCAATCACGATCGCGGTGCGGCCATCGAGAGCGGTGGCCAGGGCTTGCTGCACCAGAGACTCGTTCTCAGAATCGAGGTGACTTGTGGCCTCGTCAAGGACGACCACGGCCGGGTCTTTGAGCAACATGCGAGCGATGGATAGACGTTGTTTCTCGCCGCCGGACAATCGGTAGCCGCGTTCGCCAACGATCGTGTCGAGGCCCTCGGGCAATGCGTCGATGACATCGAGGATTTGCGCTGCTCGACACGCGGCGCGAACCTCGTCTTCGGTCGCCGACGGTCGAGCAAACCGCAGGTTCGCTCGAACGCTGTCATGAAAGAGGTGTGGGTCTTGGCTGACTACGCCGATTGCGGCTCGCAAGGATGCTTGGGTGAGCGAGCGGACGTCATGACCGTCGATAGTGAGCGAACCGTCGCTTACGTCGTATAGCCGTGGAAGCAGCGAGATCAATGTCGACTTTCCTGCGCCGGAGGGTCCGACAAGGGCGATGGTCTGGCCAGGCTGGATGTCGAAGTTGATACGCGCGAGCACAAGCGGGTTGTCGGCCTGTGGGTTCGTCGAGGATGCTCCGCCAGCTTCGAGTGATGCGGGCGCATTGCTGTCTGTTGGATAGGCAAAGGAGAGGTCCGACGCCGCTATGTGTCCAGTCGGCGATTGCAGCTCGACAGCGTCGGGCGCATCGGTGATTGGGTTGTGCGTGTCGAGCACCTCGAAGACCCGCTCGAAGCTGACCATGGCGGTCATGATGTCGACGCGAGCATTGGTCAGGCCAGTCAGAGGTAGATAGATGCGGGTGACGTACAGGCCCATGGCGACGACGGTGCCGACACTGATTGAGCCGCTGATTGCGAGACGTCCACCAACCCAATAGATGACTGCGGTACCTAGGGCGCCAACGATGGTCAAGCCAATGGTGAAGCCTCGGCCGTACATGGCGCTGCGGATCCCTAGATCACGGACAGCCCCAGCTCGATCGCCGAAGCCGTCGCGTTCGTCGTTATGGCGGCCGAACAGCTTGACCACCATGGCGCCCGCAACGTTGAGCCGTTCGGTCATGGTTGTGTTCATTGCGGCGTTGTGTTCCATCTGCTCGCGGGTCAAACCCTGCAGAACGCGGCCAACTCGTTTGGTCGGCAGCAAGAAGAATGGCAGCAGCGCCAGAGCGAGTAACGGTAATCGCCACTCGAGAATGAACATTGCGACCAGCGTGGTCACGAGAACGATGATGTTGGAGATGACCTGACCGAGCGTGCCCGTGAGAGCGCGCTGTGCGCCGATGACGTCGTTGTTCATGCGGCTGATCAACGCCCCGGTTTGGGTACGGGTGAAGAAGTCGATTGGCATCCGCTGGACGTGGTCGAAGAGTTGCACACGCAGGTCATAGATGAGACCTTCGCCGATGCGGGCCGAGAACCAGCGCTCGATCAGCGAGATCACACCGCTGGCCAAAGCAAGTCCAACCATGATCAACGCCAGCGAGTTCAGCTGGCTGCGATCGCTTGCTGGGATGGCATCATCGATGATCTGGCGAACCAGTAGAGCTGGGACGATGCTGAGTAGCGATGAGACAAGCAGCGTGGCGATGAAGCCGATCAGCATGGCTCGGTAGCGGTCGGCGTAGTCGAGTACGCGGCGCACAGTCGAACGGTCAAGGGACTTGCCCTTGACACCGTCCTTGTCGCCGCCGATGACCATGTGAGGGTGCATTCCGTGCATCAACTGCAAAGACTACTTACTTGGTGTGACAGCCAGCCGGGCGAACGAAGATTCCAACAATATGGCAACGCGATGGCCACGAGACCCCTCTGGCTATTGTGTGTGTTCGGACTACAGTTTTGGTATGGGGCAGAGCTACCGGCGAAGAGGGGCGAACCCAGCGGCGCGCATCCCTGACCTGCTTGTGTCTATTGGCGGCTCTCTTGTGGCGTTCACCGGCGTGTGGCTGTGGTGGTTCGGCGAAGACATCGCTGGTCGAGTGATCCACAGGGGCGATTGGACGGACCCGTTTGCCGTGCAGTTCTGGATGCGACGACTGCACTCGTTCGGCTCTTATGGCCTTGTGGCCGTGCTCGTCTTCATGGTGATGCGTGCCGCGACTCGCCGGCAAGGCTTGCGAATCGTCTTCTTGGTCACGTTCCTAGGGTTCCTGGCCATTGGTGTTTGGGCTGGCATAACGGCTGATTGGGAACCGGCCCGGCTGTGGTCTGAGACGATTGGCACGAAACTGCGGACTGGCTTTGCCTTTGACGAAGGCCCTCGGCTTCCTGACGAGCTAGGACGGGTCAGGCTGCATCTGTCTGTAGTCCCTGTGGCGCTTGCGATTGTGGCCCTGGCATCGTTGCTTCACTACCGACGTCGCTAGCGGTATGGGTGGTACGGGTCTCAATGGCGCGCCCTCTTCGTAACTGGTTGCTCGGCGGTGGCCCGCAGTCGGCCAAGCAAGGTGGCAAGAGCCGGGTTGGGTACTCGATCAGAGCGGCGGACCAGCGTGAGCATGCGTTCGGCAATGGGTTCGTTGGTTGCGCGGTTCAGCGGGTGAGGGGCAGTCTCGGCGTCGACCGAGGCCAACACGGTCCAACCCATACCGAGCCGCACCATCTCTTTCAGCACTGCTGGCTGCGAACTCTCAGCGATAACGTCGAACGGGATTCCTTGGGCGCGTAATCGACGAGCCATTAGTGAACGGCTGCGAGATTCCGCTGGGAAGCTGACCCACGGACCCCATGTCTTTGGCGCACCGATCGTGACATCGGGCGGCGCATACACGTGTAGCGGCTCGCCAATCAGTGGTTCAAGCACGAATCGGTCGTCGGGGTCTGGGTCTACGCAGACGATGGCGTCAACCTCGCCGGCACGAAGCTGGTCGAGCAATGGGTTTGACGGCTGCACCAGCAGGCGAACGGTCAGTGTTGGGTGATCCCGGCGGAAGCCGACGAGTGTGTCGCCGAAGTGATGGATTGCCGCCGTGTCGATCATGCCGATCGAAAGCTGGCCTACGCCGCCGCCCCGCGCCTCTTGGGCCCAGCGACTCAGCTCGCGCACCTCGGCCAGAATGCGGGTTGCATGAGCGAGCGCTGCTATCGCTTCTGTTGTCGGCATGCGCCGCCGGCCTTGTTTATCGAACAGCCGCACCCCGAGTCGCCGTTCAAGTTCCGCTATTCCTTGCGACAGCGCAGAAGGTGAGACGCCGACACTGGCCGCAGCCTCCTTCCACGTGGGTTCAGCGATCGCTGCGACCAAGTACTCAAGTTGGCTTGTCGTGACGTTTGCGAGCTTCATGACTGCCGATCTTATATTAAGTGATACTTAACTATTGCTTGTTATAAATAACGATCCCTTATTGTTGACCTATGACCTCCCCTCGAAACATTCCTGCAGCGACTGGACGACTCGGCTTGCTCATGCCTGGCATGGGCGCCGTTGCCTCGACTCTGATCGCTGGCGTCATGCAAGCCCGCAACAATGACGTTGCTCCGATTGGCTCGGTGACGCAGATGGCGCGCATCCGGCTGGGTAAACGTGAAGAGAATCGCAATCCGCTCATCAGGGACTTCGTACCTCTCGCAGAACTCGACGACATCGTCTTTGGTGGCTGGGACCCCATCTCGCCAAACATGTACGAAGCTGCCCGCACCGCCGGTGTCATGTCGGACACCGACTTGGCGGCAATGTCGGGCGAGCTCGAAGGCATCGTCGCCATGGATGCCGTGTTCGAGCAGCGCTGGGTGTCGCGCCTTGAAGGCGTTCGTGTCAAGCCGCAGACCAACAAGTTCGAACAGGCCGAAGCGCTGATGGCTGACATCGAACGCTTCCGCACCGAGAAGGAGTGCGATCGACTGGTCATGGTCTGGTGCGCATCGACCGAGGCGTACCAAGAAGCCTCGGCCGTACACGACACGGTTGCGTCCTTCGAAGAAGGCCTGCGCAACAACGACGAGAACATCGCCCCTAGCCAGATTTACGCCTACGCCGCCCTGATGAGTGGCGTGCCGTTCTCCAATGGCGCACCGAACCTGACCGTCGACCTCCCTTGCATCGTCGAGCTCGCCGAGCGCGAAGGTGTGCCGATCTGTGGCAAGGATTTCAAGACCGGTCAGACGCTGATGAAGACACTGATCAGCCCTGGATTGAAGTCCCGCATGCTTGGTATTCGTGGCTGGTACTCGACCAACATCTTGGGCAACCGCGATGGTGAAGTCCTGGACGCGCCCGAGAACTTCATGACCAAGGAAGTCTCCAAGCTGGGTGTGCTCGGCACGATCCTTCAGCCTGAGCTCTACCCCCGGCTCTACGGCGAGATCGATCACAAAGTCCGCATCGACTACTACCCACCGCGGGGCGATGACAAAGAGGGCTGGGACAACATCGACATCTTCGGTTGGCTCGGTTACCCGATGCAGATCAAGATCAACTTCTTGTGCCGTGACTCAATTCTGGCCGCCCCACTCGTGCTCGACCTGGCGCTGTTCATGGACTTGGCCAAGCGTGCTGGCGAGTCCGGTGTGCAGGAATGGTTGAGCTTCTACTTCAAGGCTCCCCAGGCTGGCGAAGTCGGACCCGAGCACGACATCTTCATCCAGCAGACAAAGCTCAAGAACACCTTGCGCGAATGGATGGGCGAACAACCCGTAACCCACTCTGAAGCCGGGTAATAGCGGCTCTTCGGCCCGGCGGCCTCGTCGCACCAAGTTGCTCGCCGCGCTCACAACTTGCACCGACCGGCGTGCCTAGACGGACGGGCGTCGAGCGTGCAGCCGCCGGGGAAGCGCACATGTAGCAAGATCCAGGTCCGTCGCCGGAGGGGGCGTCGGACCTGCTTTCGCATCAACTGAAGATGGCACTCGGGGCCAGTAGCCGGCTGTCCTCATGGCGAGGGCCTCGGCTGTAAGATGCGCGATGGTGCTGCGATTGCGAGTTCGATCCGCAGAGTGGCCGGAGCGGAGCGGTGCTGCGATTGCGAGTTCAATGATCTGGCTACGGCGACGTGTTTGTTACGTGGCACCATTGGACCATGAAGCTTTCGA
>Ga0307994_1000684_pt1 | contig 22604 bp, 19 predicted proteins | sample EllFjometagen261_FD_203171 | JGI IMG/M metagenome (GOLD analysis project Ga0307994, IMG submission 203171) | Marine microbial communities from Ellis Fjord, Antarctic Ocean - #261 | ecosystem: Environmental > Aquatic > Marine > Unclassified | place: Southern Ocean | collected 2014-11-02 | reverse complement strand
CGCGGGCGCATCACGAATAGCCGTGGGTCTGCATCCAAGAGGTGTCGGCCGACGGGAGTAAACCGGCTGGGTCAAAGGGCGCATATGCGAACTCATCTGGAAGTGACCACACCCCGCGGGGTGTGGTCTGAATGCTGACGCTTCTGGCGTTGGACGTAGTGGCACGAACGTTCCGGTTTCGTTGATTAGGAATACGGTGTTTGTCGGTGGCGGTGGCGGTGGCGGGCGTGTGTTGGTGCTGGGCAAATGGGTTATGAAACAGTTGCCGGGGTCAGGCTGAGAACCGTCAGCCCAAGAGCCACTACCCACCTGACCGAGAAGTCGCCTGGTTATGTGGCCGGGCACTACGACCGACATGAACTCGATATCGATCCGGTTCGTCTCTAGCGCTTCGCCGATGCCCGATTGGCACCGGGCGCTGTGTCAGCGTTGGATTGAGCCACCAAGAAAGTCACCATTGCTGGGCGTTCGTCGATCCCGTACAACGTTTGCTCGATGCACTTGCCATCACCATGCCCGGGCCGGTTCCAAGCTAAAAGCAGGATTCGCGAGCGCAATCATCGGCGAAATTATCGCTGACGATCTAAGGATTGTGCCTATTTCAAGCGGCTCAGAAGAGCGAATCCTGGATGGCGATCTCGTCGCTTCCGAAGTCACCAATGTCGAGCCGAACACCAAACAGGGGCGCCGGATCTACGGCGAATACATCGTTGCCGTTGGATCGGTGCACCAGCAAGTGACGGCCGATTGCAGTGATCATCAGTAGATCGTGGCGGCCCTTTTGAAGGGCCAGCGGATAGTCCAGGATCTGCGCTGTCGCAGGATGATTGGCCATTGGATGGTGCCATTGTTGGTCTAGCGGCGTCACGTCGTGTCCTGCGGCTGGACCGATGACAGTGTTTAGCACCGCGTCTGCAGCGAGGTGCAACATCGCCGTTAGTTGGTCATCGGAAATTGGCGAAACGAGACCGCGACGTTTGCGCACTGCCGAGACTGATTGAGCGATACCGAGTTGTTCAGTGACGGCGTCTTCGAGATGGCGCACCGCACGGCCGTTTGTTGTCTCGGCGACGAAACGTGCGGCCCAGGCGCCTTGTTCTTCCAACCGTTTCTCGGCCCGACTCAGCGTGGACGTGCCGATCTTGATCGAGCCGTCGCGGAATGCAGCGAGGTAGAGACGATTTGGTTGTTCCAGGTGTTCACGCATCGAAGCATCGAGTTCGGACGAGCCCCGGTGGTGGGCATGGTGCAGGTTCGAAGCGAAGGTTGCTTCGACGATGGCGCAGCGCTTGCAATGCCGCGAGCCAGCACGCGGGGCCTTCTTGCAGTCCTGGTACTCGTTGCGACCCTTGCGAAAGGGGACATGGCCAAGGCACGTGCGGCTTGGCTCACCGACGATGCGGTAGCTCAGCCGCCACCCCTCGACAGGAAGCAGGTCTGAGGCTGCCTGGTTGACACGCCGTGTGCGTAGGTGAGGGGCATGATCGCGCCACACAACACCAAGCAGCACCCGTTGGGTGTTGGAGTCTGTCCCGTCGATACTCATTGCCCCTGTCACGCGAAGCTGATCGTACCGGTGACTGGTGATACGGGAGCGATTGGGTGCCTAACGAGGCTGTTGCAGTATCCGGCGTAGGCAGGGAGTGAGGTGGCGGCTGGTCAAAGCCGCCGAACGGGAAAAATAGTGGAGCTGGGGGGAATCGAACCCCCGTCCGTCAAGGGGTCGCCGGCTGCGATACGACCATTCCCGGTTCGAAGCGTTATGGCTACTTCAGGGCTGGGTCCCCTGACACCGAAGTGTCTGCCACCGGTCTTTCCCTGGGGTCAGCGGTCTTTCTCGCCGTCAGCGGTCTTTCCCTGCCGTCCTTCACTGCTTCTGTTGCCAGGCTGCAGCGAACAGGCCCCGCCATCCCCTAAGGGGACGCGATGTGTGTTGTTCATCTGTCTAGAAAACTAGGCAGCGAGAGCAACACGGGCATTTTGGTTGCCGTGTTTTTGTTTGCCCCGTTTAAAGAGTCTGGGCCACTCTGGTCGCACAGGTCGGCTTCCGTCCTCGGCGTCGAAACCAGTCAGCCCCGTGGATTGGAAGTGCATCTGTGACTAAACAGATTCACATTTCAAAGAACAGGAGCAGCGTAGCCAATCGGACAAGTGCTTCGTGTGCCAATGAGCGGGCCAGCCCAATGAATCGGCAAAGGCGCGTCGCCGAGGGTGAGCATCCAAGCTTGGGAGCATCCGCTCTTGACCAGCCGCTTCGCATCATTGGGGTGTTCGATGGGGGTCCTACGCCAAAGCGACCTGGAACGGGCAGCTCTCAAGGGCTGCAAGGCAGCCGAGTCGGATCATCTAGGCGCCGAAGCATGAGCAACGGAGGTGCTCGAAGAGGTTCAGGCGATGCGCCGAACCGGGCCACCGTCGCAAAGTGTGGGTTCAAAGGAGCTGGTGACAGCTCGGCAACGGTCGACGAAATGTTCGAGCTCGCGGCATTATCGCAGCTCAGACAATGCTGGATCAGCCGTAACGAGCTGCCGACATAGCCTTGCGGGCTTCGGCCGCCATGTCTTTCTCGCGGATCGCCTGGCGTTTGTCCTCGGTCCGACGCCGGCGGGCAATAGCGATCTCGATCTTGGCTCGTCCGTCCTTGAAATAGAGCTTTAACGGCACGAGCGTGCGCCCGTCATGTTCGAGTGCTCGGCGGATGGTGGTGATCTCACTGCGATGCACAAGCAGCTTCTTGTCCCGATCTGGGTTGTGAGCGAACGCACCGCTATTGCTGTATTGCCCCACGTGCAGTCCAAAGAGCCAGAGCTCGTTATTGCTCACACGGGCGTAGGAATCTGCGATCGTGACCTTGGACTCTCGCAGGGACTTAACCTCTGAGCCTTTCAAGACGATGCCGCACTCGAACGTCTCGCCAATCTCGAACTCGTGCCGGGCGCGCCGGTTCGACGCGACCACACCAGGTTCGGTCTTCTTGGGCTTCGCCATGAGGGCAACCGTATCGGGCACTTGGCCTGTGGGCATCAGGTTCTGGCCGGTACGGTCGCTCTGTGTTGCGCATCACGCCCCAGGTCCGAGATGAGATGTTTGCGCATGCCATCGCAGAGCAGCCGAACGAAGCATGTGGCATGTTCTCGACGCATGCTGGTGTAGAGCTCATCGACTATTTCCATCCAATGCGCAACACCAAGGTGTCGCCGACGGTGTTCGCTCTAGATGGTCAACAGATGCTTGACCTGGAACGAGATATTGATGGTGCCGGTCGCATATTGGTTGGGGTTATGCATTCGCACACTGAAACAACGGCGTATCCGTCGCCGACCGATGTGAGCGACAGCGCTGTGTTCGACCCGTTTGGTAGCTTCCGTCATGTCATCGTTTCGCTTCGCCAGGCCGAGCCGGTATTGCGATGTTTTACGATCGACGGCGAGGCGATCGTCGAGCTCCAGGTCGAGGTGACCAGTGGCGACGATGACTTTCAGGATGAAGGCGGAGCAGTCGCCGTCGCTGCGGTTATGCCATTGCCATCAGCTGACTGATTCCATCGGAGTTGTTGCGTTGCCATTTGGGGTGCCCCTATTCGCTACGTTCGGGTCATGGCACGACTGCGAGAAGTATCACTCAGCGAGATCAAGGCCAGTGGCCACAAGCTGGGCGCTCATATCTACAGAATGATGTTCGGCGATCGTGATCCGGTAGCAGAACCCGGCACGCCATCGGGAACGTCGGGGGACTGGTGGACGGTCTTTGCCCTATCGCCGGACACGTTCGATCATGCATGCGGGCTCTTTGCCTATTACCAGTCGCCGGAACGCGAACTTGATCCCAAGCTTCGTGAGCTTGGACAGATGCGAGCTGGTTGGGCCTGCAGCAGCCTGTTCGTTTATAGCCAGCATCGCAAGGCGGCACGTGACCACGGGGTGCCCGAAGAACAGATCGACGCCATAGCGGGCTGGCAGGTTGCCGACTGTTTCTCGCCAGTCGAACGAGCCGTGCTGGCCTACACCGATGCGCTGGCGCTAGGCCAAGGTCGCGTGGCCGACGACGTCTTTGCCGTACTCCACGAGCATCTGTCTGAGGTCGCCATTCTCGAGTTCAGCTACATCATTGGTAGTTACATCATGCACGCAACAACGACACGGGCGCTGCGGCTTGAATTTGATGATGTCGACGACCGCATGGTCGAAGTGCCTGACCCGTCTGGCAATTTTGGCGGCCTCTTCCCCGGATCCCCCTAGTGGGTCACCCTTGGTGTCTGACACCGATTGTCGTGTTGGTCCACACGGTGACGCGTCGCGAGCCAGGTCCGGATGAGGCACGCCTAATCAGGAGCTCAGAAAGTATGGACCGTCGACTGGATGAGCGCAGCGAGTCCCGGCTATTCGTTGTCGGTGTGGAACCAGGCGCGAGTAGCGCTAAGGCGGTTGGTTAGTGATAGCCAGCCGGTGCGTTGTGCTTCGACATATACCAAGCCGCCAGCGCACACAACGGTGATGGCGATGATCACGAATAGCAATGAGTTCAGACCGGTGTTTGGTAGCTCGTCGCTAGTTTCGGAGCCCACGTTGGAGGCCGAGTTGTCGTTGCTGTCTTCAATAGCGGCATTGTCTGCGTCATCGGCCCCTGCCCCAGAGCCATCGTGTGCATCGTCGTCTGCTTCAGCATCATTGGTAGCTGTATCGGTGCCGCTGATCGATATACGGCCACTGCTCAGTGGATAGTCAGATTCAGAGATATTGCCGCTGAGATCATCGGTAATGAACGAGCTGAGGGCTTGCTGATAGGAGGCCCCAACCTTAATGAAGTCCAGGTCGGCCAGTGGATAACAGTCGCCTCCGTCTGCCAGAAAGTCGATAGTGGCGAGCGCGATATCCTCGCCAGGAATCACTTGTCCATCGCTTACTATTTGGGTACCGTCGTCGAGGATCATGTCACGGACTCGGCTGCCAGCGTCGCCGTTTAGGGCGCAGTCACCATCGCTGTTCACCTCACGCCCCGGCTTGGATGTTTCGACGGTCATGCTGAACCCGGCGATCTGGGGGAAGGTGCCTTCGGCCTCGGGCAGGCCAGCCACGGCAACCTCGAGCATGTCCTTGAGTCGCTCTCGAGGCACCGAGCCGATGACGACGAAGTTCGCGAACGGTGCAATATCGAACGTGTCAGCTTCGGTGATCTCACCCGGTGGAATCACTGCATCGTTGCGAATACCGCCGCCGTTCTGGATTGCAACGACTGGTGCTTGTCCGCCAAAGCTCACTGCGTTTCGGCCAGCTGCGAGCAACGCATCGGCGAGAAGCTCACCCACATTGCTTGCGGAAGTTCGAACAGAGTTGCGTCGCCCATCGAGTTCGACATGGCTCTGACCAATGACCGTTGCATCGAGCTCGGCTAGTGCAAGGGCAAGCGGTTCTTCGACTCGGGCCGTTGCAAACTCTTCGGCGTCGCCGTCGAGCGGCACCCCGATCGATGCGCCTTCGTAGCTGGCGACCGCGCCATCGGCATCGAACGTGACTTCGAGGCGGCCTATGCATCGGTAGCCGCCAGGAGCGGTGACAACGGGGACCTCGTTGCCGTCTGCGTCGGTGAGTACCAATGGGTACGGGGCAACGGCACTCTCGTCGGTCTGGCAGGTATCACCCTCGTTCTTTAAGAGTTCATCGCCACCGCCGGCAACGACGATGTCGACACCGGAGAGCTGCGGTACCAGCTCACGGTCTTCGCCGAGTCCTTGTAGGTGGCTGACCAGAATGATGCGGTTAACGCCTTGTTCGATCAGCATTGCTGCTTCAGCGTTTACTGCGCCAGCAACGTCGGCGTCAACGACCACGTTGCGAGGGCTCGAGATGTTTGGCAGGCGAGGGGTAATTGCCCCGATCACACCCACCCGCAGCCCCGACGTGGGGTCGGTGTAGACGCTTGACGGAGCGATACGCCCTTCGTCGGCCAAAGCTTGGAGTGCCGACTCGTCACTGACATCGATGTTGGCTGCAACGAAGGTGACGGGATCAGACGTCTCGTTCAAGCGGAAGCCCTCGATGAATCGAGCGGTGATGTCGGGACCGAAGTCGAAGTCATGGTTGCCAAGGCCCATGACCTCGTAGAGGCCGCGCAACGCAATCGAGTCGTACAAGGGGCGGTCTTCGCGCGCCAGGCCGGCGGCAAACTCTTTGGACGCCAGGAAGTTGTCGCCCGACGACACCCGCAACAAAATGTCAGCATCGCTGGAACGACCCAAGCCAACCCAAGTGTTCGCAAAGCGGGCAATACCAGGGAAGCCGCCATCGACGTTGGGGAGCAGCTTGGACTCGCCGTCGTTGTTATGGAGCAGGGTCATGGTGACGGACCCGTCACCATCTTGAACGGTGGCCGCTCGGTCAGTCTCTCGAACCTGGCGGCGTGCGGCCCCGGCAGGTTCGGAATCATTACTACGCGTCTGGCGAGCGCTCGTGACCGCCCCATCAGCATGGTCTTCGGCAAAACCAGCTGCGATGGGACGCTCAGCGATGGAATCGATTGCGCTCGCTGAACTCGGAGAACCTCCAGGGCGTAGAGCGAAAAAGGTGAGTGCGAGTAGTACCGATCCTACTATTAGTAGCCGCATGACAATGCTCTTTGTCATCACAAGTCCCCCACCAGCAATCAGTCTAGAAGCTCGAGTAGCGACGGTAGCGAGATTGGTGCAATAGCCCCGTTGTTAGAGTGACTAGTCGCTATAGCGGGGCTGTTGGGACACCTTGTAGAACTGCAGTTCCACCGGCGAGTGGCTGAAGATCAGTACTCTAATTGGCGTGCTCGATCAACCTATTGGCGTCTTCGACAGTGGCTTTGGCGGTCTTACTGTCGCTCGAGCACTGATCGACCTACTGCCAAACGAGAATCTCGTGTACTTCGGTGACACTGATCGTTATCCGTACGGTCCCCGCACCCTCGACCAGGTCCGCAGCTTCGCTCGTCAGATAGCAAAGTGGCTGGTCACAGAGGTTGGCGTCAAGGCCATTGTGATTGCTTGCAACACCGCATCAGCAGCGGCTCTGGAAGAGCTGCAAGCCGAGTGCACAGTGCCGGTGATTGGCGTGATCGAACCGGGCGTGCGATCCGCTATCGACGCAACGACGCAAGGACGCGTCGGTGTGATCGGCACGGTGACCACTATCGCGTCGGGGGCTTATCAGCAGGCCTTTGCCTCAGTTGATCCCACGGTCGATCTGATTTGTGCGGCGTGCCCCGGCTTCGTTGAGTTTGTCGAGCGCGGCGACACCGTAAGCGATCAAGCTCTTGTGTTGGCCGAACGGCTGCTCGCTCCGGTCGTAGACGCCAAGGTCGACAGTCTCTTGCTGGGGTGTACCCACTATCCGTTCCTTGCACGCACGATCTCTCGGGTCATGGGTCGCGACGTCACGCTGGTCTCATCGGCAGACGAGACTGCATTCGCAGTTCGGCGAGCGATTCTCGATGGAACGATCCCCGAACGTGTATCGGGCGGGAACGTCGAGCACCGGTGGGTGTCGTCGGGGAACTCTTCTCGCTTCCAACAGATTGGCGAGCAACTCTTGGGTATCGAGTTGGCTGGTGTCGAACCTCACATCTGGCCATAGCTGATCAGCCCCGTGCATGCGACGGCATCTGACGGGCGCCGGAGACGGCGTCGGACGGCTTTGGGATAACCCGATACTGGGGAGGTGGGCACCGTTACCTGCCCAGTATCCAGTCCGGCTATTCATAGTGATAAGTCAACGTGGCTTTACGTCCCTAGTGGCGTTCTCGAAACCGCAAGTTCGAACCAGGAGTGCGGTTCCTGCGGCCCTTCGGGTAGCTCGCCTTCGGCTGTTTCCTAGCGTCCAGATCTATGATCCCGACAGAGCAGCGCGCGGTTACCCGAGATGCAGATCACTCACCGAATTGCCCGCTGGATTAATCGGGCGTGAGAATAGGCCTGTCGGCTTTGACCAAGTTGTGTCAGACTAGGACCTGATGTTGACGGTCACCGTGCTTGGCTGCTCAGGTAGTTACGCCGCTGCGGGTGGCGCGTGTACTGGATACCTGATGCAGTCCCCTCAGGCAAATGTCTGGTTAGATGCTGGCCCAGGCACGCTTGCGAATCTGCAGTCGGTCTGCACACTTGGCGACCTAGACGCTGTAGTTCTGACGCACGCGCATCCCGATCATTGGCTTGAAGTACTGGTCGTGGCGAACGCTATTCAGTGGTATGAGCCTCGGCCCCGCCTGCCCGTGTATTCGAATGCTCACATGGCAGCGCACGCCCGTTCGATCATTGGACCCGACATCGATGTGTCATTTGACTGGAAGGTGATCGAATCTGAGCACCAGGTCACCGTCGGCGATCAATCATGGACCTTCGCCGAGACCGAGCACTACGTGCCGACCTTGGCTACACGGACAGATAGCGGCGGTTCTTCGATCGTGTTCACCAGTGACACCGGACCGGGCTTCTCGCTGAATCCAATGGTCGAACGAACTGGTCCAATCGATCTCGCACTGATCGAGTCGACGTTTCTGGAACGAAGCGAACATCCTGGCACACTGCATCTTGCTGCAGCCGAAGCCGGCGAGTTAGCTGAACAGGCTGGTGTGCAGCGAGTCGTGCTGACCCATCAGGCACCCCTCGAGGATCGGGCCGCGCATCTAGCGCGAGCTTCGGCGAAGTTCTCGGGCCAGATAGTGTTGGCCGAGGTCGGTCAGCAATACGCTGCCTCCGGAATCTGATCCCGCCCGGGCGGCGATTCCCGACCATACTTTCCCCCATTGTTGAGGACCTGCTGTGCGACCTGATGGCCGTCAAACCGACGAACTACGCCCATTCACTTTTGAACGTGACTTCACCGATATGGCCGCTGGTTCGGTGCTCGCGTCGTTTGGCCGTACCCAACTGCTTTGCACAGCGTCGATCGACGAAGGTGTCCCTCGCTGGATGAAGGGCTCCGGCGAAGGCTGGGTCACCGCCGAATACTCGATGCTCCCAGGCTCAACGCCTGGTCGAGCGAACCGTGAAGCGGCCAAAGGCAAGCAATCCGGCCGCACCCAAGAGATTCAACGGCTAATCGGACGCTCCTTGCGGTCGGTCGTCGATATGAAGAAGCTGGGTGAGCGCCAGATCATCTTGGACTGCGACGCGTTGCAGGCTGATGGCGGCACCCGAACCACAGCGATCAGTGGTGCTTTCGTTGCACTGCACGATGCGTGCACGCGACTTGTCCTGGCCGGTGATCTGGCCGAACACCCGATCACCGACTATTGCGCTGCGATTTCGGTCGGCATCATCGACGGCGAACCGCGCCTAGACTTGCCGTACATAGAAGACGCCAACGCTGAAGTCGACATGAACGTGGTCATGGTTGGCGCAGGCTCCTTCATCGAGGTTCAGGGAACAGCCGAGGGCGCCCCTTATAGCCGCACCGAACTTGATGCAATGCTCGGCCTGGCCGAGAAGGGCATTGCCGAGATCATCGAGGCACAACGGTCGGTGTTAGAGACACCACCTGCCCAACGCAGCTGACATCGTGGTTGATTCTCTGGTCGTGGTTGCGGCAACGGCGAACGATCACAAACTCACCGAGATGAACGCCGTCTTTGGTGACGCCGTCGTGCTTCTGGAACGGCCAGCAGAGGTACCCGAGGTCGTCGAGGACGCTGGCACTTTCGTGGGAAACGCTCGCTTGAAAGCGGTCGCTATCGCCGACGCATCTGGTCAGGTTGCGCTTGCCGACGATAGCGGGCTCGAGGTCGACGCTCTGGGCGGTGCTCCCGGCGTCGAATCTGCATATTACGGTGGTGGCGACCACGACGACACAGCAAACCGCAAGCGGTTGATGGCCGATCTCGACGGAATGCCTGCCGATCAACGCACAGCCCGGTTCCGCACGGTCATGGTGTTGCGTTGGCCAAACGGAGCCGAGATCGTCGCCGAGGGAACGTGCGAGGGCTCCATTGGCCTTGTCGAACGGGGCGACCAGGGTTTCGGATATGACTCGTTGTTCATTCCTGCCGAAGGCGACGGACGAACGTTTGGCGAACACACCGCAGTTGAGAAGAACAGCATCAGCCATCGAAGCCGGGCGTGCGCCGCACTGCTCAAAGCAATCAAGAACTGACTCTTCGCTAGCCGGATCAGCTGTAGCTCGACGCTTGTTCGTTGGGGAAGACCGGTACCTCGGCGAACGTTTGTCTGTGGTCCGCTGCACCTGGACCCTTTCAAACGGGCCCGGCGGGTGCGCCGTCCATCACGATGGCAGCGCAGTGGTCGGCGGCGGCCTTTGCACCTCCTTCACCAGATATGTAGTACCAGTACGAATGGAGCATCTTGTCGGTTACCGGGTGATACGTAACGTGCTGATCGAAAGTGTGTCTTTGTCGTCCCGCTGACGATCGCCAGTGTGTGTGTGTGTGTGTGTGTGTGTGTGACCCTCCACATCGTCCTGTTGGAAAATTTGCAGCGTTATGTGCCTATTCGGCCCAGCAAGTTCCCAATTTGGGTCGGTCGCCGGCGACGGGCCGACACGATCTGGCTGAACTTTCGACCGGCATCACAACGGCGTGCACTATGTCCACCAGAACACCCCACTGGGTCGTCTCTGCTGGGTGAACAGTTCGTAGGGCGCCAACCTCGGAATAGGATCTAGGCATGCAGCTGGTCAATACCGCCCGGTACCCCCTCGATGATCTCGAGAGCCCAGTTGGCACGGCCTTTCTACAAGGTTGCGCTCAATTGTTCGGCGAGACCGGGGCGCTCGTGTTGCCAGGGTTCCTAACAGCGGACGCCGTGGCGTCGGTAGCGGCCGAAGCTTCGGCTCGGGTGGACCAGGCCTTCTTCTGCCATAACGAACACAACGTATTTCTCGATGACGGCCTGGATGGCCCTGATACCGAAGACCCTCGGGTGGGATCGTTGCGCACGAGCGTGGGCTCGATCGCAAACGATCTGATTGACTCCGATGGAGCATTGCAACAGTTGTACGACTTACCAGCTCTCACGCAGTTCATCGGTGCGGTGCTGGGGTATAGCGACTTCTATTGCGGCGCCGATCCACTCGGAGCCTTGTCGATCAACGTATACGGCGATGGCGATCTACACGAGTGGCATTTCGACGAGTCGCGTTTCTCGGTGACGGTGATGATCCAGGAAGCAGAACTTGGTGGCCACTTTGAGTTCGTGCCGGGCCTTAGAACCGACGCTGGCGCTGACCTCGACGCCATCGCCCGGGTGCTCGACGGTGACGAAACTCAGGTCCAACGGTTGCCGTTGCATGCTGGCAGCTTGTCGATCTTCGGCGGGCGCAACACTCTGCATCGGGTAACAAAAGTCGGCGGTACCCGTGATCGGCTAGTACCTGTGCTGACGTATGACACGGTCCCCGGGTCGGTCAATAGCGACACTGTTCGGAAACTCTTCTGGGGTCGCTCTGCGAGCACCCGGACAGAATGCTAGAACGCTAACTCGTTCAACGGAGGAACGGCGGTGTCGAGCTCGGCCATTGGTGATGACCCCGGCCCCAAGGACCTTTCGTACTCCCGTCGCACTCCCGAAAGATGAACAGACAACAGGGCGCTCAATTTCTGGCGATCGTGTTTATCTGGTCAGCAGCCGTCGTAGGGCGCGTCTCGCGTGATCGGCCAGCCTCGAGCGGCAACGAGCCGCTTGCAGATCTCGCGAGGCAGCGGGGACTTCCCCGCCGAAGTGGTGACGTCGCTACCATCGATCGACACGCTGAACCAGCCCATCGTCTGAATAGCCGCCCACCGGCGGCCGCCAATGGCGGACACGGTTGTGCCGCTGGGAGATCTCGGATCCTGGACGGTGCCGTAAAGAAACCTTCAACATCGGAGGTCCAGCACTGGTTACCTGCGAATTTAAAATGATCACTACCTGGATGTTCGATGAGTGTGGCGCCCGGGATCTGGGCGGCAAGCTCGCTGCCGTACTTCACTGGGATCGCCAGGTCATCTACACGATGCATCACGAGCGTCGGAGTGTCGATATCGACCAACAGTTCGCGAACGTCGAAGCCCTCCATGACGTCCAGTAGGTCTGCGAGGGACACGCTGTCAGCGGCTAGTGCCGAGTCTGGCAACGCTCGGGGTGTCGACCCCGAGGCAGGATTCTCGGTCGTTGGGCGCTGGATCGAAGACAGGGTCGAGTCAACACAGTTAGTGCGTACTTCCTCCGGTACAACACGCAGGTCGAGAAACGAGAGCCCTCCGTCCCGGGCAGAACTACTCGCCTCGGCGAGGAAGTTGGAGGGCTGCGACCAGGCCGGTCACTGCCAGTGCGGCCGAGAGAATAAACACGATCGTGAACGAGCCGGTGATGTCGGCAAGGATGCCGCCGGCCTGAGGCGAGATCATTTGCGCTACCCCAAAAGCCAACGTGGCCGCTGCAAAAGACGGTCCGTAGTCTTCGACTGTCGTGTTTCGAACGACGTACAGCGTGATCATGGAGGGGATGCCAGCAAAGAGCAGACCTACAGCGACAGATGCAGGCAGCGTCACGGCGAACCAGCCAGGAAGAATCAGCAGCACGACGAAGACCCAACCGCTGAACGCCACGGCCAGTCCAATGCGGGATCCGATCCGGCCCGCCAACGTGATGAACAGTGGCCCGCCGAACATCATCGCAACACCGACCAGGGTGAAGGCAAGCGAAGCGCTGGAACTTGTCCAGCCGTTGTCCTCTTCGAGCTTGGTGGACAGGAAGGCAAGGATCAACAGGTACATGAAGCCGAACGATGTGTAGGCCGCGGTCAGTGCCTTCCATCCCTGCATTCGTTTGAGAGCGGTAAAGCCCCCGAAGCCGCCCTTGGATCCGGTGGGTTGATCCTGCTCATGGCCCACAAACACATAGGTAGCCGCGAGCACGATGAATGCGATCACGGCTAGTACGAAATACACCGAGCGCCAACTCTCGTCGCCTGATGATGAGCGGATATAGCTGCTGAGCTGGCTGGCGAAGACAACACCAGCTCCCATGCCCGTGCCCAATAACCCAATCGCGAGTGATCGTTTCTCGGGCGGCATGGCTGCGGCGGCCACAACGGGTGCGGGTATCCAGATCAGTGCTCCACCAAAGCCGGATGCGAACATGGCCAGCCCTACAAACCAGACATTCGGAGCGGTCGCCGCAAGCACAAGGCCAAGCAGCGCGAATACGAATCCGACTCGCATGATCGCGAGCAGTTTGTGTTTCGCTGCCGCAGCGGCCACCGCCAGAGTGCCTACGAGGTACGCACCGACGTTGACCGTGGTGAGAGACCCGGCGATGGTGTTGGAAAGGTCAAGGTCGCTGCGCACCGCTGGTAAGACGACACCAAACGCAAAACGTCCGAACGATTGAGCGACGCCAGCAGTGGCGGCGACAAGCAAGACGGCAGGCAAGCCCATGACCCTGTGCTGTGGGGCCGTGAGGCGACGAGACATAGAAACCGACGCTACCTGGCTCGCTCCGTTGGACCCGCACTACCGCTGCTGGTCATATGTCCGGTGCCGAGCACCGTCGTCCCGTCCCTCAAAGACGTTTTTCTGACCCCAGGGGTTGAATAGTTCAACCCCTGGGGTCAGAAAAACATGTTATTCGGTGGTGGGGGTGAGCGGATTCGGGCAGGTTCCTACGAGGGCTAGTTGATGCGCTCTGTTTCCTTCGGCGCTCCGTTGACGAGACCTAGGGTTCGACGACTGTGAATCATCAGGGGCTGGTTGGAGACCGGGTGAGTTATGGCGAGTGTGTAGGCGTGAAGCCAGAGCCTGCCATCATCAGGCGAAGCAAGAGCGGAGTGGCCGTAGCGGTCGTCTCCGACAATGGGGGCGTCAAGGGCAGCGAGATGGACCCGGAGCTGATGGGTCCGGCCGGTCTTGGGTGACGCTCGCATAAGAGCGAGGGGCCCATCGATGTGCAGGACCTCGAAGCCAGAGTGGGCGGGCTTGCCTCCGCTGCGGACCTCGTCGCTCATGCCCTTGCGGTGCCGTAAGTAGCTTCGTCGTTCAAGCGTCTCACCCACAGTCCATGCCGAATCTGCTGGCAGATGGACTACCGCTTGGTAGTGCTTGGAAACGCTCCGCTCTTGGAACTGCTTCATCAGCGCTGTCGCAGCGGGGCGGTTCCGTGCGAACAGGACAACACCAGAGGTTCCGCGATCTAGGCGATGAGCTGGAAGGAACTCTGCGCTGTCATCTCGGGCCCATTGGCGAAGGGCCGTTCCTAGATGCTCACGGTTTGGGTCAATGCTTGCATCGCAAAGCACACCGGGCGCTTTGTCGACAGCCACAAGATCATCATCGACGAACAGAATGGACTCGGGACCAAGATCTATCGACGCCCAACGGCTCATCTCCGAAACCTATCGGTTGATGGGTTTCTCGGAGTGAATTCTTGACACCCCTGGGGTGTCAAGAATTCAGGTTTAGGTGCCTGTTGTGGGTTGGCTAGGTGGCGAAGGCCACGATTGCGTCGGCCACAGCCTGGGGCTGCTCGACATGAACCATGTGTCCGGCTTCGGCGACCATCACGACTGACGAGTCAGCGATGGATTCGCCCCAGAGCTCGATGTAATTGGGCGGCACGAGACCATCGCTTTCGCCGCCGACGACAAGTGTGGGCACGCCGATTCGGTGGATGCGCTTGGACAATCGGCGATTCGGAATTGGAAACAGGATCTTGCCGGCTGTGCCCAGCCGTCGAGAATTGCTGACCATGAACGCGGTAAGCGCGTCGTTGTCATCGAAATCGAGACCGCCGGTCATCACCTTCTCGCCCATGACCGGGTCATGGAACAACGTTTCGGCCATTTCGAACGGCAACATTGCGAACAAGTCTGGTGTCGGCTCAGCATCGATCCACATGCCAGCCGGCGTCAAGAGCACGAGCTGCTGCAGATCATGGCGGGCAACACTTGCCATCTCGGCCGCGATCATTGCACCCATTGAATGGCCGACGATCAGCGGCGGTCCGGCCAGGTCGAGAGCATCGACCAGGTCCCAACCGTGCAGCGTGAAATCGAGCATGTCCTCGATGGCAGTCTCTGTCTCGTCCACGCCGAAACCCGGCCACACGGGTGCGTGCACCCGGAATGTCTGAGCGAGAGTGGCTAGAAGCGGATCGTCGGGCGACGCGCCTCCAGCTCCATGGAAGAACACCAAGTCTGGACCGTCGCCAGCGGTGAGAAGATCGCATCCGATCCCTCGCCGGGTAGTTAGGCGTTGCACCTCAAGAGGCATCAGATCACACCCTCGGGGCCGCTATTGGCCTGGCTCTCCATCTGGGCCCTTGCCCTCGCCGATTCGATGGTGAACTCGGGGCGTACCCGGTCCTCGATGGGGTGGCACCACCATCGATCGTCGGTCTCAAGCTCTGGCCAGATGTTCTTCAGGCTCGGCATCACCTTTTCGGCGAACAACTGCGTGCTGAACCGGGTCTTCCAATCGGGCATGTCGCCCATGTGAAATAGGCCGAAGACCGTGCCGATACGTAGATCCTTGATCATCTGCTCCATTTGTTCTCGAACAGTGTCGGGGCTACCAGCGATCACGAACCCGCCCTCGACCAGGTCCTTCCAGGTGAGCGTCTTGAACATCTCTTGGTTCTCTTTGCGAAGACCGCCGAGCTTGCCGGCCTTGATGGTCTTCACCGTGCGATAGCCCGGTGGGTCAGCGAAACCTGGGTGGACATGGAGGCATCGGTTGAAGAAGTACAAGATGTGCTCGGCGTACAACTCCTCGGCCTGAGCATCGGTGTCCGCGACACAGATGATCTGAGCGAACGACGCTCGGCCTGGTGATTCGTCCTTGTCGCGCTCCGCGACTCGTTCCCAATAGCCCTCGAGCAGCACCCGGCCTGCCTTGTGGCCGTTAAACGAGAGGTATGAGTAGTTGTAGTCATGGTCCAGACAGAAGTCCCACGTCTCGATCGACCCGCCGCCGGGAATGTAGATCGGTGGTCGAGGACGTTGGATCGGCTTGGGCCAGCAGTTCACGTAACGCAGCTGGTTGTACTTGCCGTCGAAGGCAAACGGTTCGTCTTCGGCCCATGCCCGAATGATGAGTTCGTGGGCCTCGTCATATTTGTCTCGAGTTAATGCGGGTATCTGGCCATAACCAAAGTTCGTGTCCATCGGTGTACCGACGGGGAAGCCAGCGACCAGACGCCCTCCGGAGATGCAGTCGAGCATCGCAAACTCTTCAGCGACCCGAATTGGTGGGTTGTAGAGAGCGATGGAATTACCGATCACACAAATGGCGGCGTTGCTGGTCCGTCGTGCGAGCGCAGCGGCGATCAGGTTGGGCGACGGCATGATGCCGTAACCATTCTGATGGTGCTCGTTGACGCCGATGCCATCGAAGCCCATCTCGTCGGCGAACTCGAGCTGGTCCATGTACTCGTGGTAGAGCCCGTTGGCCCGTTCGGGATCGAAGAGCTTCGAATCAATGTCGACCCATACTGACCGGTGATTCTCGCGAAAGTCATCGGGCAGGTCGGGCCACGGCATCAGGTTGAACCAGACGAACTTCATAGGACCCCCACGGCACCATCGTTTGATACGTGCTTACTATGTGGTTCGACACCGGGCAACATGTCGTGGGTCGACGTTCACCGACTCAGAGGATGAAATAGCACGGCGGCGTGCCTCGTTCGCTCTGCGTCAGTTGACCCAGCGGACAGGAAGATGCTTGACGTTGTACACGTGCAGGTGGTGGGCTACATCGGGACGTCCGACCACTTCGATGTTGCCAAGCCAGGGTGCGAGTTCGCGAAACACCGATCGCATCTCCCAGCGAGCCAGGTTGGCACCAAGGCAGAAGTGATGTCCGTGCCCGAAGGCCAGGTGGAAGTTCGGGTCACGGGTGACATCGAACCTGTCTGGATCAACGAAAGCTGCTTCATCGCGATTCGCCGATGGATAGAACAACACCACGGTGTCACCGGCGCGAATGACGGTGTCAGCCAGTTCGAATTCAGTCACGGCCGTGCGAGCGAACTGAATAACTGGTGATGTCCACCGCAGGATCTCTTCGACCGCTGTCTCGAGCATCGTGTCGGGTGCAGCGGCGAACCTGTCTCGTTCGTTGGGATGAGCGGCGAATGCGGCGACACCACCAGTAATCGAGTTTCGGGTGGTTTCGTTGCCTGCGCCAATCAACAGGTTCAGGTAGCCGTGCAGTTGCTGTTGGCTGAGCGGTGCACCGTCGACGGTGGCGTGCACTAATGCGGTGACCATGTCGTCGGCGTCGGGTCCTGCCGCTCGACGTTCGGCTATGAGTTGCTCTCGGAAGTCGAAGTACTCACGACCCAGCCGGCGGCGAACATCGGTTACTGATTCACCGGCGCGGGCGAACTCTGCGCCGGCGTCGGGTTCGAACAGCACGTTTGTCCACGCGTTCAGATCGGACCAGAAAGCCGGGTCGATTGCGAGCAGTTCACAGATCGTGGCTAGTGGCACTGGGGTCGACAGCTCATCGACAAGGTCGACTTCACCGCCGCTGCGGAGTCGCTCGACAAACTCGGCCACATGATGACGGGCCAACTCGTCGAGCCGGGCTTCGAAGCGTCGCATTGCCCGAGGCGTGAACCTGCGCATAGTGATTGTACGGAAATCGAGATGCTCGGGTCGATCCTTGTAGACCATGTCGAACGGCTCACCAGGATCCCATCCATTACGCTCTGTGTCACGGCGGTGAAAACGAGCGAGGGCATCGAGCCCGTCGGTGGAATCCATCCGCAGGATTGGACCGCCGTTGATGAACACCTCGGGATGGCTGTGCACCGTATGGATGTCGGCATGTCGGGTAACGGCCCAGAACGGCGGTGACGTGGCCGTCTCATGCCAGAAAACTGGGGCGTGTTCGCGCAGCTGCTTCCACTGCTCCCATGGATAACCATCGCGCTTGTACCGCTCAATATCAGCAAGATCGATGTGCGCAAGATCAGTATCGGCTGCAGCCACTGTCATATGTCGAAGCTAGCCCGACACGGCAGTGGCCCGCCAACGGCGGTGACGAACAGAGAAATGTTGCGGAGGACCCAGCTCGTGTCGCACTCGACAATGCCACATGTGATCAGGTAGACCTCAGACGTGACATTCATCGATGATCAGACCCACGATGGCCTTCGGATTAGAGAGGTGACGCTCGACCGGTCCGGCCGAGCAGTAACGGCCGTGCTTTGGCAACGACCCGGTGGAGATGCCGGCGCACCTCTGGTGTGTTTCGGTCATGGGGCATCGGGTGATCGATTACAACAGCCCATCCCGTGGTTGGTCAAGCGACTGGTCGCCGAGCACGGGTTCATCGGCCTCTCGATCGATGGTCCGGTCCATGGTCGGCGTCGATCGGGTGACGGTGGGCGCAATGCGTTCTGGCCGGAATGGGAACGCCACGGCACTGTGGAAGACATGACCGCAGACTGGGTGGCGGTGTTGGACTTCGTGCAGCGCCAGCCCGAAGTCGGTACAGGCCCGGTCGGCTATTGGGGCCTATCGATGGGCACGATCTACGGGGCGCCCTTTGTGGCCGCTGATGATCGGATCCGGGTCGCTGTGCTTGGGCTCATGGGCATTACCGGGCCTGATCATTTCCGGCCGGTGATAACCGCAGCCGCCAGCGCCATCGACATCCCACTGTTGTTCATCATGCAGCTCGAAGACGAGTTGTTCAACCGTGAAGAATGTCTGGCGCTGTTCGATACGTTCGGTAGCGACGACAAGCGACTGCACGCCAACGCCGGACTCCACCCCGACGTCCCGATGGAGGAGTTGCGCCATTCGGTCGACTTCCTCGTTGCGGGCCTGACGGGTGTGCAACAGGAGCGTGACGCTGCGTTTAGCGTCGCCAGCTAGTTGCGGGGCGGCCAAGTCTCACGCGGATCGCAGCATTGCCCCTGATCGCATAGTGCCGTCTTCTCGCTGGTCGGCGCTCCGCGCATAGGTCGAAGCGAAGATGGTTCGGTGATGACGAGCGAGTATGAGCAAGAGTGAGGGCAGGGCGACCAGTCCGCATAGCAAATAGGTACGAAGCGCCCCGTCGCTACGCAGCTCGGAGACCAGGATAAAGGTCGTGGTGATCTCGACGCCGGCGAGCGAGCGACCGTCGCCCGCACATGGATCTTTCGCTTGAATAGGAAGATCGCGGCCACGGCCACACCCCCGATCTTGTATTCCAGTCCGTACCAATATCGAATTCGGAAAGAGTCACACGAGTTGGGCTGGCGCTAGTCGATGTGCAGTACCTGGGGGTGCTTGCGAAGAAAGGCCAGCACGCAGAACAGGCCGGACATGTTGAAGATGATGAGAGCCGTCGGAGCGCCGAGCACTTCGGATAGTTCGCCAAGTGCAGTCATTCCCAATGGGAGTACGCCGATCGCCATGGACAAAAGGCCCATGGAGCGACCTTTCATCGCTGGATCGACTGCTGTCATCACCAGGGCTCCCTGGGTTGAGGCAAACAGGCCGATAAATGATGAGGCCAAGAAAAGGGACGCGAACACGAGCCAATAGCGGTCGAACGCTCCGAAGCCGATGAGGAAGACGAACCCTCCGAGTGCCCCGATCACGTACGCACGGCCCCGTTGGATATTGGTCCGCAAGATGATGGTCGCACCCACCGCCATTCCGGCGCCTGTGGCCGCGGCCAGTAAACCGGTGCGAAAGGGTGACGCGTCGACACGCTGGGCGATGACCTGCACAATCGGGAAGTACGAGAAGTGGAAGAAGTTCACCAGCGCTGTCACTCCAAGGATCGATGCCAGCCGGGGCCGTTGCCCGACCAGGCTGACGCTGGCACCGATGTCTGAGCGCAGTGTGGATTTTTGATGCGCTTCCAGCATGCGGCGAGGAGTCGGTGGCACCGCCATAAGCAATAGAGCAGCAATAGCAATCGCCCCCGCAACAGACAGGTAGGCGCCGCCCGCACCTGCTGCTCCAATGAGGGCGCCGCCAGCGACTGTTCCGGCGATCAGACCAAAAGCCGAAGCGAGTCCCTCCCATGCCATTGCATCATCGATATGTTCGTCGCCCACCAGGTCGTGGATCATGGTGCGCCGAGCCGTCATGTCGATGACCCAACCGAAGCCAGCGAGCACCATATAGAGGTAGAGGGTCCAGAGCGGCAGGTTGTCGGTGAGCGCTAAAAATCCAATGCCAGCGGTCAGCGGTCCAAGAATGCCGAACTGGGCGAACAACAGATTGCGTCGCGAAATTCGATCGGCAACTGCCCCGCCGACCACACCGGTCAGCAGTAGCGGCGCCCACAACAGAGCGCCTGTGAGCTGAACTAGCCGGGCAGAGTCTGTTGTGTCGGCGACCACGTAGGCGCCGAGGAAGCCGATGGCCCACCGGCACAAGCTCCACACCATTCCCACGGCATATACGGCCTTGAACCCGGGCTTGGCGAATACGTCGCGCCGAGAGCGGGCCAGCGGTATGGCTTGATCCATAGTGCCCCTCAGCGTCTCGTGGTTCGATGGAGTCAACCACGTTCAGGCGGCTGGCAGCTAACTCGACCTGGAACGGCCGGACACGCAGGGCGTCAGCACCCGCTCGGGTTGAACCCCTGCTTTCACCCAACGATGAGCATGTGCCCAAAGGTGTACTCGCTCTCAAGTAGAAGCAGATCGAACGAGCACCGGATCCCGGCGCGGGTTAGAAGGGAAGCTGGTTTGCCAGCTAGAACACTCGGGTGTCTTCTCAGGCCGTGCCGGCCCCGTCAAGGTCTTCCGCCGATGCTTTTGGCGCCCGGTTCCCATTTCACTTGGTCGCGCTTGGCATCGTCTTTTATGCGACTGGTCCCGTGCTGGCTCGGTCCTCTGACACGACCGGTGTGCTGCTGTCGTTCTGGCGGCTGTGGTTTGGGGTGGGGGCGTTCTCGCTGGCGCTTCTTGCTCATCGGCTGTCGGGCCGCTCGATCGGTTCAGCCAGCGGCATCAGATTGGCGATGCTCGCGGGTGCGGTCTTCTCGGTAAACCAGGTGGCCTTTTTCACTGCGGTGAAGCGGACAAGCGTTGTCGACGTCTCGCTGTTGGGCACGCTGGCGCCGATCATTGTTGCCTTCCTGGCGGTGCCACTGTTTGGCGAACGTCCTGGCGCTCGATTTCGTTGGTGGTCGCTCGTAGGAATTGCGGGTGCGGTGTACATCGTGCTCGGGTCATCGTCGGGCCCTGACGGTGACCTACTGGGCATGTTGTTGGGTCTGCTGGCGACCGCTGCGTTTGCGTGCTTCTTCGTGATCTCGAAGCTGGCTCGCGAAGAGGTGCCGGTTGTTTCCTTTCTGACATTCGTGATGGCGACGGCAGCGGTGTGCGTCAGCGGTTACGTGGTGGTGCTTGGCTCTGACCCTGGTTCGGTCGAGGCGCCTGACCTGTGGCGAGCTCTGGGAATGGCGCTCATCCCTGGAGCCCTGGGACACATCGCAATGACCTGGCCACTGCGACATCTGCCAGCGAATGTGCCGCCGCTCTTCCGGCTCGCTACGCCTGCGGTTGCCGGCTTGTTCGCCTGGATATTTCTTGGTGAAGGTTTCACCATCGTGCACGTCATCGGTGGCGCAATCATCATCGCTGGCCTCTCGGGTGCGATTCTGTCCCAAGCCGGACGAGACCTCGTCGCCGACGCCCGCAAGGCAGCGGTCTGATCGTCCACCATCAAGGCGGCCGACAGGTTCAAGGCTCTACGTAATGTGGAGAGTACCGTCTTCGTCTTTCTTGGCAACATTGATTGTTTCGTCAGCCTATTTCACGGTGTCTACTACTGAATCGCCAGGTTCATTCGTGACCGCTGCATCAGGGCATCTCACCGACGTTCGACGATCTGTGCTCCGAAACAAAACAGCACCGATGCCTGTTGCAGTTCCATCACCACAACCAAGTACGTTGTTCTGTTCGCAGCTACTACACCTGCTCGATCCGATAGACGCGGGCCGCCGTGTTGTGGAAGAGGTCGACCTTCTCGGCGGGGGAGTAGTCGGCGGCAATTCGCTTGAACGCATTCCAGAGCACGACATAGCCGGCGCCGCGCTTATCGACCGGGAAATTCGATTCGAACATGCACCGGTCGGGTCCGAACAGATCGATGGCCCGTTGCATCGGCTCAGCCCATGCTTCGGCCAATTCGGCCGACGCCGCAGGGGTTTCTCGCTTGTCCCAGCGATAGCCCATCATCGGCATGCCGATGCCCCCCAGTTTGAGGTAGGTGTTGGGGCACGAGGCGAGTTCGGCCATCGCCGTGTACCAGAACTCGAGAATCTCGCTTCTCCGATCCCGATAGGGACCAGTTCCGAGAATGCAACCGAGGTGGTTGATCACGATGGGCGTGTCGGGGCATTGTTGGACCACCTCGGTCAGCTCAGGTAGCTGAGGGTGATACACCATCGCGTCGTAGGTGAACCCGAGCGAGCCAACTTTGCGGACTCCAGCTAGATACTTAGGATCGTCCATTAATGCAACGGCCCCCCTGTTGAGTGGGGGGTGGTCATCTTGGGCCGTGCTGTAGCGAACTCCGCGAAATCGGCCACGTCCAGCAGCGTCGAGCGCGAGTAAGACATCTTCGACCGCCTCGCCGCGTGAAACATCGGCGTTACCGATGATTGCCGCGATCTCAGCGCCGCCCGAGGTC
>Ga0307994_1000683_pt1 | contig 22613 bp, 16 predicted proteins | sample EllFjometagen261_FD_203171 | JGI IMG/M metagenome (GOLD analysis project Ga0307994, IMG submission 203171) | Marine microbial communities from Ellis Fjord, Antarctic Ocean - #261 | ecosystem: Environmental > Aquatic > Marine > Unclassified | place: Southern Ocean | collected 2014-11-02 | reverse complement strand
AAGTAGCGTCTATGTCTACTGAAGGTGCTAGACCTTTGAACTACAATCATTTCAAAGTGCCATTAATGGAAAATCTAGTTAAACGAGCGATCCGAGGGTAAACCTCGGGTCTTCTCGATTTGATTAATTAGAAACTAAATAATAAACATAAGAAATTAAGAGGGTGGTACTGTGGGAGAAATTGTCCGCTATAAACGCGATGTTTGGGGCGAGGAAGTAATTCTCGGTGTTTCATGGGATTTACTCTGGGTTGTTGCAGTTGCTGTTTTAGTACTGCTTGCAGCTCACGCGATTATCATGGCTGCTTTGGCCAATAAGAAGATAGAGAAGGCTTCTTCTGAGGGTAGACGAGTACTTCGTCATGAGACCATCGATCGATTGTTTCATTGGGTGATGGCTGCAAGCATCCTGGTTTTGATTGCTACAGGTGTAGCTCCTATTCTAGGGCTGCGCATTGCCTGGTTGAATATCCATTGGATCGCCGGACTGTTACTTACTTTTGTTGTGGTTTTTCATATTATTCGTTCGCTTTTCTGGCAAGATTTCAAGTCTATGATTCTTGGCCCAAAAGATTTCGGCGAACCATTCGATTCAACGCAGAAGCCAGGTAAATATACTTTCGAGCAGAAGGGCATGCATTGGGCAGTAACAGTCGTAGTACTAGCGGTTATTGCCACTGGTATTCTATTGTTCTTGCAGATCGACACTCCATTTTGGGATCGTACCAATAGCATGGCCGAAGATACGCTAGGCTTAATGTTCTTGTTGCACGGCCTTTCTACACTTGCATTGGTAGCTCTTGCGTCAACGCATATCTACTTCGCCCTGAGGCCGGAAAAATTATTCTATACACGTTCTATGGTATCTGGTTGGATTTCGGAAGACGAAATGACGGCAAACCATGACACGAGTCTATGGTCTCCAAAAGAAGCCGACTAGAATCCCTTCGTATCGCTTTTTGATACGGATCTGAAAACGACTAATGAGTAAAACGCTGTGATAGAAGACGATATAGAAGCCATAGAATCCGGCTACGAGTTCCTGTTGGCTTTTGCCGCTCAAGGACGACCTGCACAAAATGAAACGGGACCTGGTCCTCATGCCAGGCCCATCATCGAAGGGATTTCAGCCGGGATGAAAAACATCTCGACCGCTTTTGCTGAGAGCAAGGATGACTTCGAGCAGGTAATCGCTAGCGATTGCCGAAATGCTGGAGCTGCTATCCGTTTCATTCTGAATCAAGAAAAAATCGGGTCGGAGATTGTGGACAATTTAAATGCCTCCATTCATCTTCGGGCCGTGCTGACAGATTTGTTTCTTTACAGCGAAGCCTTGAAGCCACTCGACACTGCCGAGGCTTCGGCCCCAAGTGCAGTCGGCGGTGTTGAGACTTACGACGCAACTAAGAAGTAAACCTAAGACAAAAAGTAAAATAAGTCTTTTCTGAAACTGCTCAACGAGTTATCAGAATGCGTAAACGGAATCGGACTAGGTCTTGTTCCGTTTTTTGTTTTCTAACTCGGATTAATCAGAGACGCTACAAATGATCAAATGGCCAGCAAGAATAGAACTCGCGCAATTGCCTACACCTATTATAAAGCTGGAAAGATTTTCCCGGCGTTTTAAAGATACAACTATCTGGGTCAAACGTGACGAACTCACTGGCACCGAAGTCTCTGGAAACAAAATACGGAAACTAGAGTTCTGTATAGCTGAGGCACAGAATCAAGCATGTGACACCTTGATAACTTGCGGTGGCATTCAATCGAATCATTGTCGAGCTACCGCCGTGCTGGGTGCGCGATTAGGTATGAAAGTACATCTTATCCTTCGGGGTGAGAAACCCCAGGTGCCAGAAGGTAACTTGCTAATGGACTATCTCTGCGGAGCCCAGATCAGCTACCTTAGCCAGGATCAATGGCGCGGTCATGAGGACTTGGCGACAGAATTACAGGCCCATTATGCTTCAGAGGAACGAAAGGCTTTCTTCATTCCAGTCGGAGCCAGCGATGAAGTTGGGTTATGGGGCTATATAAAGGCGAGCGAAGAATTAAAGCAAAATTTTCAAGACCTGAAGATGGAGCCGGAATATATAGTTACCGCTACTGGCTCTGGAGGAACTCAGGGGGGGTTGATTGTCGGTGCAGAACTACTGGGTATGGGGAGTCAGATAGTCGCTTTTAATGTCAGCGACAATGCAGCCTACTTCGAGAAGAAGATTCGCGAAGACGTGACACTGTGGAAGCGGCGATACAATCAAGAATTCGATGAAAATAAGATGAAGATTAAAACTGTAGAGGGCTATTTAGGCCTCGGCTATGGAGTTGCAGGCCCTGAAATTTTTGATAGCATTGCAGAGTTAGCCAGTAGCGAGGGCATTTTTCTAGACCCAGTCTATACAGGAAAAGCCTTTCATGGCATGGTAACTGAGCTGCAAAAAGGTGACGTGGGCGCGCTTCGCGGCGCAAAAAATGTGGTTTTCATTCACACTGGCGGCCTGTTTGGCGTATTTCCCCAACAGCAAAATTTTCGTTTTGGTTAGCATGGGGTTGACCGAAATAGAACAAACTCAACGACGAAAGCTACGTTTCAATTTTTAGACTGGAAATCGCCATGAATAAGATCTCTCGAGAACAACTCATTAAGACTCTGATTGCCTCTAGTTTTATCCTGCCCGGCTATCTTGGCTTTTCCATTTTGGCTTCAGCTCAGGATGGAAGTGCTGGCGCAAGCTCATACAGTCAGCCTGATGGCGTGGCTGCCGCAAGCTATTCTGCACCTGCGCCTGCAGACGCATCGATGGAGAGTAACAATGAAGATCAGTTACTCTCAAATACGCATCAGTTGATAGATGGCAGCCTGCGTTCTGGAGAAGGTTATTTCAGTGCAGACGGTGATCGCTTCATCTACCAGAGTGAGACTGTTGGCGACAATCCCTTCTATCAGATCTATGTCTTGAATCTAGCTGATGGCAGCTCACAAAAAGTGTCTCCAGGGATCGGCCTTACTACTTGTTCATGGATTCATCCGACTCTGGATAGGGTGATGTTTTCTTCTACACACGAGGATCCAGATGCACGCGCTAAGCAGGCCCAGGAGATATCCATACGGGAAAGTGGTATCAGTCGGCCCTATGGCTGGGACTACGACCGTCATTACGATATTTATCAGGCAGACAGCAATGGCAACAACCTAGTCAATCTTACCAGTACAGATGGTTATGACGCCGAAGGTTCCTATTCAGCAGATGGTAGCCAGATTCTATTCGCGTCAAACCGAGAGGCTTATCAGCGAAACCTGAGTCAGGCCGAGCAAAAACTTTTTGACGACGACGCTTCGTATTTCATGGACCTGTATCTAATGGATGCAGACGGTTCTAACGTTAGGCAGATTACTCATTCGCCCGGCTACGATGGCGGCCCTTTCTTTAGCCCAGACAATAACAAGGTTGTGTGGCGTCGCTTTAATCCAGACGGTAACTCTGCGGAGATCTGGACTATGAATATCGACGGCAGTGGTCAGCGCCAATTGACCGCAGATGCGATGGTCTCTTGGGGCCCCTACTATCATCCAAGCGGCGACTACATTATTTATTCTAGTAATATCCTTGGTAATGCGAATTTTGAACTGTTCATGATAGACCCGATAGGAATGAATCCTCCAGTTCGTGTAACCAATACGGCAGGCACAGATATCCTTCCGGTGTTCTCACCCGATGGAAGTCAGCTGGCCTGGAGTACTACGCGAACTGCGGATGGAACCTCGCAGATTCACATGAGCGATTGGGATCACGGGCAAGCACTGAAGCTGTTGGGGCTGTAATCCTAGTTGCGCTACTTAGTCTCTAAGAATGTTATGACGAACAGGATTTTACAAAGCGTGTTGCATCGAACAGTCATTATTTTTTTAAGCCTGTGCTGCGCTCTCTCATTCTTAGTGGGCGCCGTATCAGCGCAGATTGCCGATGCAGTGGAAACTGAGCCCGCGCTTGTCCACCATAGTCTTAAGGTGATCCTCGATCCACAGAATCAATCGCTCTGGGTAGAGGACACAGTTACTCTGCCGGATTCGATGCTGGCTTCGCCATTAAACTTCTCGCTTAACAGCAACCTTCGTATAAGCAATAATCTTAGGCGCCTACAAGTACTTGCAACCGGTCTAGCAGCAGATGAACCAGGGATCAACAATACTGGTGCTCTAGCTGCAGCAACGACCACGTACAGCATTAGTCCAAGCCGCAGAAATCCAAGTCAGTTACTTCTAATCTATAGCGGGACGATATTTGATACCGCCGAACAGACAAGCGCCGAGTATGCACAGAGCTTTGCACAGAGCTCGGGCATCATCAGCGAGCAAGGCGTCTATCTAAACAAGGGTAGCGTCTGGGTTGCAGACTTTGGAAGCGACTTGATCAGTTTCGACGTGCAGGTAGAGTTCGCCGATTCAGACAGTAGCTGGACAGCGGTTAGCCAAGGAGATCGCCTTGGTGGCAACGGTTGGCAAAGTGATCAGCCCATGGAAGAGGTTTATCTGATTGCGGCTAATTTTACCGAGTATTCACAACAAGCGGATGATATTGAAGTTCTTGCCTACCTGCGAACACCCGATTCGGATCTTGCAACAAAATACATGGATGCGACAGAACGTTATCTAGCTCTATACGAACCACTACTGGGCGAATACCCCTATAGCAAGTTCGCCTTAATCGAAAACTTTTGGGAAACCGGATACGGGATGCCATCGTTTACGCTCCTGGGTGAACAGGTGATTCGTTTCCCCTTCATACTCGAGTCTTCTTACCCGCATGAAATTCTGCACAATTGGTGGGGCAACGGAGTCTACCCTGATTATGAGACAGGCAACTGGAGTGAAGGTTTAACGGCTTATCTTGCCGACCATCTGTTTCGAGAAATGGATGGCTTAGGGCATGAGTATCGAAAAGAAATGTTGGCTAGATACAAGAACTACGTCGCCGATGGAGCGGACTTTCCTCTTTCGCAATTCACCTCCCGTAACTCGGCGGCCTCGCAAGCCGTCGGCTATGGCAAGACCCTTATGCTCTGGCATATGCTGCGAATTCAACTCGGCGATGAGCTGTTTGTAGCAGGGTTGCGGCAGTTTTATGAAGATTACAAATTCAAGCGCGCGACTTTCGAAGATATCTCGTTACACTTCTCTCAGGTGAGTGGCCTAGACCTTAGCGGCTTCTTTAGTCAGTGGGTTGATCGAACTGGAGCGCCCGAACTTTCAATATCAGTGGAAGAGGTTATTGGCGACCGTGCTCGAATAATGTTCGCTCAGATTCAGCCAGAAGACCCCTACGCGCTTAGGGTGCCAGTTGCACTTTTTTATGAAGGAATGGATATTCCGGAAATTTTTGACATTGACATCACTCAGCGACTCGAAGGCGTCATGGCTGATAACTACGATCAACTGCAGGCTGTGTTAGTCGACCCTTATTTTGATGTGTTCCGAACTTTGGATAGGGAGGAGGCGACCCCCACCATCGGCGAATTATTCGGTGCTGAGATTATTAGTTTTGTATTACCTCAAGTGAATCGACAGCATTGGGCACAGATGGTTGAGTCCTTCGCCATGGGTGTCGACGCGCAAATAGTAAACGCAGAAGACATCGCTGAAATACCGCAAGATCGATCGGTGTGGATACTCGGGCGCGATAACCCGTTCGCTCAATCTGTTTTCGCTGCAAGTGAATTGTATGGGGTTCAGACGAGTCCAACCGGAATTCTCATGGGTGGAGGAGAGGTAGAATTTGTCGACAGGAGCAGTGTGCTAGTTGCTCGTCATCCAAATAATTCGGAGCTTGCCCTGGGCTTCATCGGTGTAGATCAGATGATAGCGATGCCAGGAATGATTGAGAAGTTGCCGCACTACGGCAAGTACTCCTATCTGAGTTTCTTGGGTGATGAGCCTACGAATGATGTGAAGGGGATCTGGTCAAGTCCGGATTCACCTATGCAATGGATCAAGCCGGACCTTCAAACCGCGATAAATTTCGAGAATCTACCTGTGCTGGAGCCACTTGCAGTGCTCCCTTCGAAGTACCGGGTTGATCAACTGAAAGAGCACGCGAGGCTATTAAGCTCTACGGAATTTCAAGGTAGAGAGATAGGGACGAGTGGCATCGATCTGGCTGCGCAATATATTATAGGACAATTTCGATCCGCCGGTTTACAGACTCTTAATGGAACTTATAGTCAAGAATGGATTGAAAGCGTTGCTGGAAAAGGCAATGTCAAGATGGCGAATATCGTTGGCATGATTCAAGGTGTGAACCGGTCGCTTAGTGGTGAGCCGTTGATTATCGCCGCACACTATGACCATCTAGGTATCGATGCGCAATCTGGTCGTCATTTTCCAGGGGCAGATGACAACGCGTCGGGTATCGCCACGTTAATAGAAGTAGCAAGCCAGCTCGTGCGCGCTTTTACTCCGCAGAGACCGATTCTTTTCGTTGCCTTCAGCGGAGAAGAATCTGGCTTACTCGGCTCAAAATATTTTGTAGACAACCCGCCTGCCGGTTTCAGTGCTTCAGACTTCTACGCCATGGTTAATCTCGACGCTGTGGGGCGTCTCGATGGCCGAGCCCTCCAAGTATTCGCTACCGATAGCGCCTATGAGTGGCCCTTCATGGCACAAGGCATCGGGTTCACCATCGGTGTAAATTCCAGTTTTCCCGCCAACACAATTGCTAGCAGCGATCATGTGAGCTTCCTGAATGCAGGCATACCTGCTATTCATCTGTTTAGCGGGGTGCATGAGGATTATCATCAGTTGAGTGATACCGCAGACTCGCTCGATCTGGCCGGCATGGCTGATGTGGCACTCTGGCTAGAAGAGGCTGCAGTCTATCTCGCCGACAATACTGAACCGCTGCGGGTGACACTTGCTGGTGCGCAGGTTCGAGTGCGCTCGAGAGTCAGCGGGGCGAGTGGAGAGCGATCTGCGAGCCTAGGGACGGTGCCAGACTTCGCTTTTTCCGGTAGCGGCGTGCGACTAAGTGATGTTACCCCAGGCGGTGCTGCGGAACAGGCCGGACTGCGCTCTGGAGATATTCTGCTCAACTACAATGAGCAAGCTATGACGGATCTGCAAGTCTATTCCAATCTGCTGAGGGAGTCAGCACCCGGGGATACCGTGCTCTTGGATATTCAACGTGGTGATCAGCGGCTAACTGCAGAGGCCGTCCTTCAAGCGCGCTAGCGCAGCATACTAAACAGAAATGCTGTAAGCAGACACAGCACAGATACCGTAATCAGATGACGACTCATAGTCGATTTCTTCGCGGCCCATTTATACCTCTCCTCCTCAACGAACAGACAATTCTGAGCTTTCTTGAACAGTTTCACCGGATACTCCTTAGCAATTGATAATAGATTAGCGTGTATTACAACGCAGTAATCTGACAAGCGAAGGACGTAATAAAGGCAAATTGCAGAGCAATAATGATGAAACATGGCAGGTGCAGCCTGCGTTGGCCTATATATCAAAAGTTAGTGTGCTAGTAGCTCAAAGAAAATTGTAACTATTTGTTTCTATTTAGTAATTCACAAAAATTAGTGCGATATAGTGCTGATAAAGACTATTACCTTCCCGAAATATTGTAGGCCGCAGTGATTAAGAGTTAGGGTATAAATATGACCAAGTTCCCTCCGCGTCTCTGTCTTTGTCTGTTACTCACTTTGTATAGTTTGCCGCTTCTGGCACAGCAATCAATTCCTCAACTCACTCGAGTGGAAGACAGCGAAGCCAATATCAATTTGGACGGCTTTGTAGACGAGGCTGTTTGGGAGAACATTCCAGTCATCGATAATATGCGGGTCATCAGCCCCGATACCTTAGCCGAAACACCGTACGAGACTCACGTTCGCATGTTCTATACCGAGAGCGGAATTTATGTCTCCTCTGTCAATTACCAGCCGTCTGGCACCCTAGTAGCGCGAATGACTTCCAGAGATGTACGGCTAGACAGGGATGGCTTCGTGGTTGGAATCGATGCATCTGGCGATGGCTTGTATGGCTATTTTTTACGCATCAATCTCGGTGATTCCATGACCGATGGCTCTTTATTACCAGAGCGTCAATTAAATATGCAGTGGGATGGATCTTGGAATGGTCGCACTCAGGCGTTGGATGATGGCTGGAGTGTGGAGTACTTCATTCCATGGTCTATGATGCCGCTGCCTCAAGTCGATGATGTAAGGCAGATTGGGCTCTATTTTGAACGTCAAGTTGGCCATCTCGGTGGAGAAGCGTGGTCGAATCCTCCGTTGCCGCGCACGGTAAATCAATATATCTCTGCCTTTGAAAAGTATGAACTCAGAGATATTCAGCCACGCAGACAGCTAACCTACTACCCATTTGCTTCGAGTGTAGTCGACAATATTTGGAACGAAACTGAATTCAAAGTGGGATCAGAAATTTTCTGGAGACCTACAACGAACACACTCCTATCGGCTACGCTGAATCCAGATTTCGGCAACGTGGAGTCAGATGATGTGGTCGTCAATTTAACAGCGTTCGAAGTATTTTTTCCGGAGAAGCGCTCCTTCTTTTTGGAAGGGCAAGACATTTTCAATACATCTCCGCGTAACTCGGGGCGGGGTGGCCCCGGAGGTCCGATTTCATTGCTAAACACTCGTCGCATAGGTGGGTCTGGATTATTTGACGTGCCCGATGATGTAAACGTTGTGGCAACCGACCTGAGTCGTCCTACCGAATTATTAGGGGCGGTCAAGTTGGCTGGCCAGAACGGCAACTGGCGTTACGGGGCACTAGTTGCTTCGGAGGACGACACGGAAATTCGCGGTACGCTTGATGATGGCACAACAGTTCGTCTGCAAGCTGAAGGACGAGACTTTACCATAGCTAGAGTATTATACGAAGATACCGGCGCCGGTGGTCGGCGCGCTCTTGGTTGGATGGGTACAGATATTTCTCACCCTGGCGTTAACGCAACAGTGAACTCAATAGACGCACATTACTTTTCCGCGGATAACCGCTGGGTGGTTGATGGCCAGGTTATGCATAGCGATGTGCAAGGCATCGCGGGAACCGGCGGCTTTGCTGACGTAAGTTTTCGACCGCAACGAGGTGTGCAGCATACGCTACGTTCTACCTACATCGATGACACATTAGATATCAATGATCTGGGTTTCCTGACGCGCAACGATCAGATGAATATGGATTACAATTACTCTAAAACCGAGTCAGATGTACCTGGACTACGTGAGCGTTCAACAAGTATTTTCTTCACGAATCAGTGGAACACAGCGGGCCAGCCAGTGAGGATGGGGCTGTTTTTTAATCGCAGTTATACGTCTTTAGAAAACAATAAGTTCGACTACAGCTTTCGCTACTTCCCTGAGCGTATCGATGATCGCCTAGGTAGAGGCACTGGTGACTTCCGCGTTCAAGGCAGGTGGGGTGCAAATTTTGGTTATAGTACCAACCGCGCAGAATCGATTTCCTATAACGTAAATTTAAACCTGGATCAGGATGAGTTGGGACCGGCCCGAACGCGTGGCTCTGCAGGTATTGTGTGGCGACCCAACGATAGGTTTTCCACAGACTTGAGGCTCGACTATACCGATAGAGAAGCGCTGCTCGTACACAAGGGCGGTGGTAACTACACGAGCTTTGAATCCCATCAATGGTCTCCGCGCCTGGAAACGAACTATTTCATCTCTGCTAAGCAGCAACTGCGCTTTACCATGCAGTGGACCGCCCTGAAGGCCTTTGAAGATCGTTTTTGGCAGGTCAATCCGAGCTCTCGAGAATTTTTGCGCAGTGTTGCCAATCCGGATTCAACACCGGATGACTTCGTCATCAGTAGGCTTACATTTCAGGCGAGATATCGCTGGGAAATTGCACCGCTTTCCGACTTGTTCGTGGTCTATACGCGCGGGAGTAATTTGCCGCGAGATAACTTTCAGTCATTCCAAGAGCTACTTGAACAATCGTGGAACGACAGAATCGTCGATACTATAGCGATCAAATTACGCTACCGACTGGGCTCGTAGATTGGAGTACACTGTATTTTCGGTGCGCTTTGTAATATAAAAGAAGCAGTTCGTCGCTTAGACGTACACTCAATCATTCATAGCCCACAGAGCATTCGATATTCTCAGGCAGGCACCCAGGTAACTCTAATGCATTCTTCCCGTTTCAGATCTATCGCCGCTAAGGCAATCGGTGTACTACTCATGACAGCAACACTATCTACACAGGCGCAGTCTCAGAAAGTCGTTATCGCTCATCGAGGTGCCAGTGGCTACTTGCCCGAGCATACGTTGCAAGCTAAGGCCATGGCATTCGCTATGGGCGCCGACTATATAGAACAAGATGTCGTAATGACCAAGGACGACCATCTCATCGTCCTGCACGACATCACTTTGGATAGAACGACAGACGTCTCTGAGCGCTTTCCCGATCGAGTGAGGGATGATGGCCGTTACTACGCTATCGATTTCACTCTTGACGAGGTAAGGCAACTTCGAGCAAGCGAAGGCTTCGATATCGAAAATGGTGAGAAAAAGCAGGGCTATACCAATCGATTCCCAATGGGAGAATCCACCTTCAGTGTGCCAACGCTAGCCGAAGAAATTGAGCTAATTCAAGGCATGAACAAATCCATGGATAAGAATGTGGGTATCTACCCAGAAATCAAAGGCCCCGAATTTCACCGCGAGGCAGGAAAAGACATCAGCACAGCCGTCGTTAGAATGCTTAAATCCTACGGCTACACCAGCAAGCAAGACAAAATATTTCTCCAAACATTTAGTTTTGAAGAATTAAAGATCATCCACGATGAAATTCTGCCCGCGGAAGGTGTTGACCTAAATCTCGTGCAATTGATCGGCGGTGATTCGTCCTATCCATGGATGTTCGAAGAAGACGGCATGGATAAGCTGTCGGCATTCGCCGATGGCGTCGGCCCAGAGAAGTCTCTAGTGGTTTCTAGAGACTCACAGAAGGCGAATATTCAAGTTAGCGATTTCGTGGCTAGAGCTCACGCCGCTGGCATGCAAGTTCATCCCTACACCTATCGATTAGATCCGGGTCAGGTTCCGGACTACGCGAATAGCTATGAAGACCTGCTAGAAATACATTATTTCCGTGCCGATATTGATGGCGTGTTTACCGACTTTCCAGATCGAGCTGTGGAGTTCTTGCGTAACAGGTAAGGTTGAGCTTGCAAAGTTTGCAGTTAGAAGTTGTAACGAATTCCAAGAAATGCAGCTCTTGGAGCTCCGGCGCCTAAGAACACAGGGTTGGTAAAGTCTTCGATGATAGGTACTTCTAGTTCGCCCGGTTCTTCGCCCAGCAAACCAAAACTCTCGTAGTCTCTATCCAGAAGATTATCTACCTTCGCGAACACTTCCAGTTTTTCATTGACGCTGTAACGAGCGCGCATACCGACAGTGGCATAGCCGGAGACCTCGTCTAGTTGGTTGGACTCATCGCCGCGCAAAACTTGGCCGCCATTGCTGAGTACGTCTAGCCCGATGCTTAGGCCGTTAGCGAAACGGTAATCGCTGGAAATCTTGAATTGGTGTTGCGGTATGCCAGGAATGCGATCACCCGCGCTAACTGTTATTTCACCTTCATCGTCCGCAAATTCGTGGTTTGGGCTCAGTGCCTGAAAGTTGTCTTCGAAGGTCGCATCGATATAGCTGTAGGCTGCTAGCCAGCTGAACGTACGCCACCTTCCCTGTAAACTAGACTCTATGCCCGCTCGTCTCGTCTTGTCGACGTTCGCGAATAGGCCAGTGGAGCGGCCGGTAGTTTGAAACAAGATGTCGTCTTTGTTCACTGTATGAAACAGCCCTAGTGAGTAGGCGATGTCTTTGATAAAACCACGTGACCCTAACTCGAAACTCTTCGCAATCACATCATCCAGCGGTGGATCGGCCAAGAAAGCATTAGGTAGACGGCATTCCAGGTCTACATCACCTGGGTCTTCGCCGGCTTCTATTGCAAAGGCTACAGCGAGATCGAAGACGCCCTCATTACAGGCAAGCTCGATTGGCGTAGGGGTCCGAGAAGATTCACTATAGGAGGTATATAAGGTATGGCTATCGCTTGCCTGCCAAGTAAGCCCTAAGGAAGGATTAACTCTAGGGAAATCATGGTCGCCATTGAGTTCTGGCCGTGCGCCTGACCTGTCGCGCAGTACCACATTAGTGTAATTTCCACGTGCAGATAGCGTTAGTGCCAGAGTTGAACTTAGATCCATAGTATTAGTGATATAAAGACTGCTGGACTCTGTCTTGGTATTTATCGAAGTCGCTTCGCTGTCAACGAACGTACCAGTGCCTAGGCCTAGTGTTAGCCTGCTTATTGGATCGATCTGTGCTAGCTCTAGAATTGAATTGAAGTTTGACTCACCCCTATAATACGCGCCGCCAGCAATAATCTGAGAACTGTAACCAAGAAAATTTCCACGAATTGTCCATTGGAAATCGGCACCTGTGCTTTCTTGGGCTCGGTCGCTAAGATTATTAATTCCCTCGTCGGAAAGAATCCCAGAGCCAGATATGTCATCTGTGAAATTCTCCAGATTGAATTCGGCATCAAGGTTCAACATGGAAGCAGTTTGATTTAGAAAAACTTCAAGAGCGTCACTATTGGCGAACTGATTGTTGCAGATGTCGTCATCAATAAGACCCAACTCTTCGAGATCATCTCCCTCAATCTCCTCCAGAAGCTGTGGCGTGCCGCCGAGGCTACAGACCGCAAATTCAGAACCATCGCCGTTGAAAGAATCGGTCTTATTTTTTCGGTAAAACATATTGCCGCCGAAGCTGATGTTTGCAGTTACATCGTGCTCATAGTCGAAGCTGGCCATCTGCATATCGTTCTCGGTTATGTCTGGGCCTGTAAAAATTGCCTCTCTATCGAGTGCTAGCAATTCTGTTGGCGCTGCACCGTTGCCAATTAGTTCTGAGACACCGTATTGATAGTTGACGTTGAGTCGTGTCGAATCCGATCTCCAACCTACACTGCCATAGAGATTGAGTGCATCTGACTTTGATTGATTGCGCCAGCCGTCTTCTTGAAAGCTTTCCAAGTTTGCATAGTAGCCGATTGAGCCGTTGTTCCCACCAACCTCGATATTTGCAGTGGTACGACCGAACGAGCCCGAGCTAATCTCGACACTGCGGCCTGGCGAGCTAAAACCATCTTTCATATCGATGATAAGTGAGCCACCCAAGCTATTCAGCCCGTACAATGGATTGGCGCCACCGGCGAGGGTTATTGCCTGTACTGCTGATTGCGGTAACAGATCCCAATTCACCGCATCGCCCAAAGGCTCATTGATGCGCGCGCCATTTTGGTAGACCGCCAAGCCCTGCGCTAAGCCAAGTAGGGGCGAGGCAGTGAAGCCACGATATTGTAGGTCAGGTTGCATGGGGTTGTTCTGCGCATCGTTAAGCGACACGCTGCTGAAGCTCTGTCTGAGAAAGTCTGAGATGTTCAGTGGGTTGGCGTTTTCTATATCGGCTGCGTTGCGGTTCTGAACGGGAAAGGGAATCTTGTCTTTATCTATGCCAGCACCGGTTGGGATTACACCGATGATCAGCACTTCGTCTACATCCTGTGCGAAAGTTAGCGAGCCTGCAGTTTGCAGAGCTACGAATAGTATTATTGAGGCCGCCAATTGGGGTTTGCTGCGCATAGATCTCTCTCTCTAAAGGGCTTAACTGGGAACGATTTAATTTGCTTGGCGAATCAGACGAAGGATTATAGCAGAAGGTTACTGCGCACTTCAGTCCAACGCTTGATAAAGCTCTCCAGTGCCCCTAAAGACGGAGCATAGCTTTGACTTGCTACTTACCAACCGCGCTAGATTTGATAGACTCCAAGCTGGTAAAAAACAGCTAGGAATAAAGAAGATGGCTACTATTTTAATAACCGGAACGAACCGGGGTATTGGCTTGGAATTCACGAAACAGTGTCTCGCTCGAGGCGACCGAGTTATCGCTACGTGCAGAGATATCGAAGCAGCAGACACCTTGATGCAGCTAAGCAGTAGTCATGATGAATTGGAAGTTCGGCAGCTTGATGTCTCCTCCAGCGAATCTATGCTCGAATTTGTGCAGCAATTGGGTGATACGCCGATCGATATTTTCATCAATAACGCTGGGGTTTATGGGCCGCGGAACGCCAATTTTGGTAACGTAGATGGTCGGCTTTGGGCTTCGGTATTACAGATAAATTCAGTTGCGCCACTGATACTCAGTCAATTGCTTATGCCGAACCTCCGGCAGGGTAAAGACAAGAAAATGTTGTACTTGTCATCCAAGATGGGTTCCATCGATGATAATAGCGGAGGAGGATCCTATATCTATCGCAGTTCCAAGACGGCACTGAATAGTGCGGTTAAGAGCCTGGCTATAGATCTGGCCGGGGAAGGCTTTAGCGCCGCTGTCCTGCATCCAGGCTGGGTACTGACCGACATGGGCGGACCGAATGCTCTGATAGATACAAAAACCAGCGTGGCTGGCATGTTGAAGGTTGTCGATGATCTAGATCCACAAACCTCAGGCAGCTTCTTTAATTATGACGGTAGTATCATTGCTTGGTAGATAAAGGTAGCCAAGCAATGAGCATCTCGAGCATTGTGCTTAACGCCTATCTTGCAAATATGTTAAGGTAGGCTCCTCTTTTAGTAGCCACAGATAGTAGCCACAACCCCATTTGACATGAGCCTTCACCTAATTCTTCACCTCCAGCGCCGAATTCTTCTCGCTCTACTTGTACTTGCCTCGACGTTGTCGGGTCAGTATGCGAGCGCCCATGGTGGCGTTGCCTTCCAAGAAGACCTCTGTGTGATCAACATCGACTTTCTGCAGGCGCATTTTACGGTTTTTCAGCCGGAGACTAGAGAGTCAGATGAATTCTGTGAAGATATTCCTGACATCTCGCGCTCGGTTTTCGTTATGGAATATTTGCACAGTTTGTTGCCGGAAATGCTCATCGATTTTCGCATTATCCGCGACATTAATGAAGTGGGCCAGTATGCGACTCTGGAAGATGTCCTCGCTATCGAAGATCTCGAGGCGGCGACGGTTTATTACGAGCCTCCGCGTATCGAACCGGGCGGGTTTTATACGGCAAGTTATGAGTTCGATAGCAAAGGCACTTATATAGGCATTGTCACCGCGGATCACCCAACAGAAGATAGATACTACACAGCTGTGTTTTATTTTCAGGTCGGTGGCCCCGATTATGGCACCTTGCCACTATTTCTTGCCCTTTTTCTAGTACTGCAAACCGGCTACTGGCTGAGCAATGGCGGATGGGCCAAACACAAAGCGCGTCTTGCCGTAAAAAATCAGACTAGCTAAGCACCCAGCTGCCGTTCCCTCTCGTCTTTAAAATCCCTATTATCCGCATTAACGTTTCAAAGAGCCAAGATTGCGCAGACAATAAGAAAGAGTAAACTCCAGTTTGTATTTCCTGATTTTGAGCGGTTGTCGTAGGGCGATTCTACGTGAATGCTAAGATTTTAAGGTTAAACAAAGCGGGTATTCCGGTAAGTTGGCTTACCGCAGAAGAGACAGCGACACTGTTGGTTAAAGACCTCGTTGTCTGGTCTGTCGGTAGCACTGTCTTCGAGATGCGCGGCGGTATTAATCGCAGCGGCGAGCAATCCATTCTGCGCCTGCCGAGCATCGTTGCCTGCGACGGCAAGGTCTATGAAAATAGATTCAACCCACCACTGGAAAATAAATTTCTATTCAGGCGCGACAAGAATATCTGTCTCTACTGTGGTGGTCAGTTTGTCCTGAACGACCTCTCGCGAGATCATGTGCAGCCTCTCTCGCGAGGGGGTATAGACGTTTGGACCAATGTCGTCACTTCCTGCAGACGCTGCAACAACCGAAAAGCCGACCGTTCTCCCGAACAGGCCAATATGAAGCTCTTGGCGATACCTTTCGTGCCGAATCAATTCGAGTTTCTCTACCTTTCTAATCACGATCTACTAGCCGATCAGATGGAGTTTCTGAGCGCGCGTTTCTCTGCTCAACTACAACTGTCTTGATTTCCTTTTAATCCAGGTTCCCATTCTGATTTTCTCTGTCTAAATCGAATCCGAAGTGCACGAATTGTGGTTTACATTCGAGGTTAAGGACGCTGGTTTGTGTGAGTGTTAGTGAGTAGACTGCTTCATATAGATAGCTTTGCCGTCGTAACTTTTCTAAGGTAGGGTTTCTATTTGCCTCGAAGCGTTATACGTAATTGAGGTCACAGTCGCGGGCCTGTTCATGCACAATCCAACAGTAAAGCATACAACTGGATTTTTCCTGTCTCTCATTGCAGCAATGCTATGGGGTATGTTGCCTATTGCCTTGAAGGAACTGCTCGCAGGGATGGATGCTATTACTATCGTCTGGTACAGATTTTTTGTAGCCGGAGTCGTGCTCTTCACATGGCTAGCTATCCAAAGAAAATTACCACAGGTGTCGCGACAGGCCGCACAGATAAAATGGTTTCTGCTATTTGCTGCTACCGGACTGTGTATTAACTATTTCCTGTTCTCCTATAGTCTAAATTTTGTCAACGGTGAAACAAGTGAAGCGGTAATTCAACTTACTACTTTGTTTCTGATCTTGGGAGGAGTCTTCGTGTACAAGGAGCCGTTTTTTGCGGTGCAGAAGGTCGGCACTGCATTAATCATATGCGGCCTTTTACTATTTTTTAACAATCGCCTGACTGGATTGTTCAGTCTTGAAAATAGAGAAACTATCGGCGTAATTATCGTCATCTTCGGCGCGATAGCATGGACGGTCTATGCACTCCTGCAGAAGCAACTGCTGAATAGCTTTTCTTCGGTACAAATCCTCTTTCTAATCTACGCCTTTTCTATGCTGGTACTGCTCCCCTTCATTTCTCCGCTAAGTCTTTTTGAGCTTACCCTGGTGCAGATTCTTATGCTGCTGTTTTGTTGTTTGAATACTCTTGTCGCCTATGGTTGTTTTGCCGAGGCGCTGAATTGTTGGGATGCCTCTAAAGTCAGCGCGGTCCTTGCGCTAGCTCCATTATTCACTATCGGCTCACTGAAGCTTGTCGTGTTCTTCCAGCCAGACTATGCCTTCTCAGATCGCTTAAGTATGCTGTCCTTACTCGGGGCTTTCCTGCTAGTCGTGGGGTCCGCGCTTACGGCTCTAATGCCGGTATTTCAACAGTATCGAGCCAATAAAAGAGCGGCGTTGTCAGAGTCGGCTTAGGGCGCGCTGGAAGTCATTGACTCTGCTTGCTAAATGTTAAAAACTCACTGTTCCAGTGTTTCCACGTTTACTAAGTTAATAAGAAGAGAAAACGGATAACATCATGAAACTATTCAAAAGCCTATTCATCGCAGCGCTGTCGTTACTGGTCTTTGTCACTGCGTTTGCAGATATCGAGCGCATCGAGATCACCAGCCGAAATACCCTCTCTGATTCGAATGTCGACTTCAGTTATGAATCGATCTCCGGGGTTGCCTACTTCACACTCGATCCTAATGAGGATCTGAATGGGACAATTACCGATATAGCGTATGCGCCCGTGAATGGCGATGGCCTAATCGAGTATGCGGCTGATTTTAGACTACTGGTCCCTTCCGTCTCGGTCGCCAACGGCGGCTTGTTATATAACGTTAACAACCGCGGAGGTAGCTCGTTTCCTCCGGAGCGATCGCTCTTACACCCTCTGAGCGGAATGGGATTTACCTATCTGGCTACTGGATGGATCAATGAGTTGTCACCACGAGATGGGCGACTGCGTCTGCATGCGCCGATCGTGGGTTCCGCAGAGCAACGCATAACCGGCCAAGTCAGATACGAGGTTAGTGTAGGGGCGACCGCGGAGAAACTGAACATAGCGGGCAACGGACATCTGGCCTATGAGCCAACTGCTGCTGGATTAGCCAGTGCAAGTTTGACCCGGCGTCTCTATCAGGATGACCCGCGATTGCCTGTCGAACGTTCTCAGTTTCAGCTTGAGGTTGTTGCAGAAAACGACAGCAATCAGCCAATAGTGAACTTGAGTGTTGCTGGTGGGTTTCAGCCAGGAATGCTGTATGAACTCCTCTACGAGGCACGCAATCCGGTTCTGGCTGGTGCAGGCATGGCCGCTATCCGTGACATGGTCTCGGCGATACGTTTCGGTGACGATGCTGCCGATGAACTCTCGCAATTGGGACTGTCAGATATTGAGAGTACGGTTGCTTGGGGCAATTCACAAAGTGGGCGACTGTTACGTCAATTCATGCTCGACGGGTTCAACGAAGACCTAAAGGGTCGCAAGGTTTTCGATGGCGTGATCCCTGTTATAGCTGGCAGTGGCTATGGGATGTTCAACAATCGCTTCGCTATGCCCACACGAACCAATGGTCAACACTCTAACCATCTCTATCCAAACGATCTGTTTCCTTTTACCTACGGTGAAAGCACGGATCCGTTTACCGGGCGCACCGATAGTATTCTCGGCAAAGCTCGCGCGAGCAGCACCGTACCGAAGGTAATGCACATTCAAACATCAAATGAATACTGGGTGAGAGGCGGTTCCCTTCCGCATACAAACCCTCAGGGAACTAAGGACGCCGTGCTACCCGAAGAGGTGCGTTTCTATTCCATAGGGGGCTCACAACATGGCTCTGGCAGCGGACTGCCAGGAGCCTCAACCTCGGGACAACTGCCGCGCAATCCGAATATGTGGGCACCCATCGCCGACTCACTGCTCGTTGCGATGTATGACTGGGTAGCAAATGACAAGGCCCCGCCCGCATCTCGCTATCCGCAAATTGCGGATGGCAGTCTAGTGCCAGCTCACATTGACGGCCGTATCAACAGCCGCGCTTGGAATCAACTCAGTGGAGTAACTCATCCCGAAGCGCTTTATACACCTGGCTTTGCCAACTATGGCGATCGCTGGATTACGGATAGAATCGTAGATATTCATCCGCTGACAACTGATATGTACTACAGGACACTAGTGCCAGCAGTAAATAGCAATAATAACGACTCAGCGACAACAACCGTACTGCCACCACTCACACAGGTTCCTCTTGCAACCTTCGTACCTTGGAATCTTCGCGCCGTTAACACGGGCGCCGAAAAATCTCTGGCGCGATTAACCGGTGGCTATATACCTCTGCCAGCAAGCATGGCGGCAGCAGAGCAAGCTAGTGATCCGCGTACTCCTATTGCGGCTATGTACTCGTCATTCAGTGACTATCTGAGTTTGTACGAATCGGCAACCGACTTGCTTATCAGTGAGGGCTACTTGCTGCAAGGATTCAAACAAACGTATATGGACATTGCTCGCAGCAACGATTTCGTATTCGATTGAGTTTGCTCACTCAAAGGTAAAATTTAATTGCAATTCTGCCTTTGAGTACTCAGCACTATGTAGGCTTCGCTACAAGATGAGCCTCTGCGAGCCAACATCTCTTTTCTGTTTTTCAGCAACAAAAACCCCGCTAACTGTAAAGTTTTCGGGGTTTTTTGAATGATAGTCTGGTTAAAAAATCTCGTTTGTAACTCAGAGTTAATCATCTCCTGGAAAATCGAAGGAAATACTCTGAAGGCGCGGCAAGGTGCATTTGTGTGGCGTAATGTCATAGGAGATGTCATTCGGATCCAACCCGCCCTTAAGGTCCATGAAGCTTTCATTGCTCGTGTCACCTAAGCAAATAATATTCTCAGCATCGCCGCCAGGTTTAACAAGACCGCCCCATACAATATTTGGAGAATTCAGTCCGCTGATGGCATGCCACGCCTTTAGCGCAGCGTGTCCGGGCACCGTTCCGCCACCATCGTAATTGTTGTCGTGGATGTAGATCTGTTCCGGGTAAGGATCGTATTCAGGGTCTTTAATTGTGCGCCCACCTAGGGCGAAGCTATAGACCATGATGTTTACGCTTTTATTGTCGCGGAAATTATTCTCGAAAACTTCGATGTTATCGTTGGCCAAAATTAGCAAGCCGGTTCCCGGAGGTACATTGCCGACGATATTTCCTTCCGGCGCAAAATTCTCTGTGTTGTTCTCATAGATCTCATTGTTGAACACTCGAGTTGCCTGCCCACCCTGCACTGGTAAATTCGGTAGGTCGAAGACGAGAATACCGCCGGTATTGTTAGTTGCCACGTTGTCATACACATCGGCATAGGTGGAGTTCTCGATCTCGATACCAGCGACATTGAATTCGGCGCGAGAGTTTCTTACGATGATCTGGCTAGATTGGCCAACGTAGATGCCGGCATCGGATGCGCCGATAGCAACTGAGCCTTCAATGAGCACATTCCTCGTCTGGACCGGGTAGATTCCATAGGCACCGTTCTCAGTATTGGCCCCTCGCGTCCATTCTGTACGAACGCGGCGTATGGTGACATTCGTGCTCTCATTGATCTTGAGGGCATCACCGACAGTGTCTTCAATTGCCAAGTCCTGAATGACAAAGTCGTCTGCGCTTACTAGCAAGCCCTCAGCACCCTGCGCCTGATTCTTGAAAGAAAGAATCGAAGAGTCCATGCCAGCGCCTTTGATGGTTACCCCGGAAACAGTCAGAGACAGGCTGCGGGTGAATTCGTGAATGCCAGCAGGAACCTCGATTACGTCGCCAGGCTGTGCCTGAATCAGTTGAGCCTGAAAGGATTCCGCGAAGCTTAAGCTTTGCATGGGCTCAGGGCTGTTGGCATCGCCACAGGCGGCCAGAGCCATCGAAAGTGTGCACAGTGTGAGTAGTTTGCTTGTAGGTTTTATTGCGATCATCCGTAACTCCAGTAGCACGTGTAGTGTGGATCAGCCTGATTTTTATAATGCCACGAATTTATTGTTCTCAACATCTTTTCTGACCCTGTCGTGGTCGAAAATCACGCCATTTATAGCGATGTAAACACCAGCCGGCTTAGTCTTACCTGCCGTAAACACCGCGCCAATATTGAACATAGCGTCGGAGTTTTTAAATAGAGCAGTGCTAAGGGCACCGGTGAGAACGATGGTTTTGTCTGGAATACGCTCAGTACTTTAACTGTATTAGTTATCGTATCTGTGCCGTGGGTAATTACAATCATGTCCTGGATTGTCTCACTCGCAGCCCGGTGAACCGCCTCCCTGTCTGTGCCAGTCATCTCAAGTCAGTGTTTTTGCATTAGTGAGATAACCTCGCAGTCCAGATTCTAGCTAAGGCTAGAAAGTACTTCGGTGGTATTTGGAGGGCTCACTTCGTAGTTGCTCCTCGCATCGCTTCGCAGTAGGTCTTATCTAGGGTGCTCAGCACAGTAAAAATTCTTATCAAGCCCAATTATCTAGTTATCTCTTTGTTTATCTTTCCCATTTACTAGTTAGCTGGCAGCCTAAAGTGCCAGTCTTAGCGGTTCACAACTTCGTACATCCATGTATAGCCACTAGCGACCGAATCCTCACTCGCCGCTTCACCATCGCCGTACTTGCGACTGAATTCATTCAGCACCGGTATGACTTCCGGCCCGCTCATAATGCGCTGCAGCCTTTGCTCATAGAGGTTCCCGTCAATGCGCAGCACCACGCTATCGTCGGCTTCAAGGTAGTAGGGCCATTGCTTCCAGATAGCCCCGTAGTTAGTTGTCATATACCCACTCACTACAAACAAGCGTTGGTCAAAGGCCGCTAGCCACACGGTGCGCGACTGTGCCGGGTCCATGGTCTGGAATTCAATGGTGGAGCGGTCCTTGAGGAAACTCCAATCCTCTGGCGCGGCGCTGGGCGTGCCAGTCGTAAAGGGACCGCCGCTGAGAATTTCCAGCGGGCCGTCGTGAAAGCGCATGCTGGTTAAGAGCACAGTGATACTAATCACCAGTACTGCGATGCTGATACCTATCCATTTCACTACTTTCTTCAATTTGTGCTCCGAGATAGTCTCAATGTTGTGTGGGGTGTAAGGGTCGAATTAAAAGTTTTTGAATGAATAAGATCCAAGTGTAAATAGCAGCCGTAGTAGTGGTTAGCATGAGTGCTTTATACAGCTTAAAGGCTCTCAAGGCACTAGCCTTCATGCTACCCCACGTCGGTCTCTCCCAAAAAGCCGACGTTTTCTAAGGCTACCGTTGATCGTAATTGATTCAAGGTAGCCTATTTTTTTCCTACTTGATTGCTTGGAAGCCCGAGTTAATTGTAGCGGCGCTGATCCAAGTATTCTCTCACTTTTTGTAGCTGAGCGACCTGTATTTCGATATTTTCCAGCGGGCAGTTCTTAGCCATCTCTTGGATTAGAGGGGCGGCGGCGTTAACCGCTTGTTTTTGAAGTTTTTCACCCTTTGAAGTAATGCTTACCTTCTTCTTACGGCCGCTAAACTCGTCCGGCTCTATTTTTACTAGGCCCTTGGATTCAAGCTTCTTCAGGGTATTTGTCATAGCGCCGGGAGTAACTTGGAACGCATTTGCCAGACGACCAGGGCTCGCCTGGGAGTCAACTCGACTGAACCAATTCAGCACGCTAAACTGTGAATTATTCAGACCATCAGGCAGGCTCCGTTCAAATTGAGCGATGCTTAACTGCGCTATGATGCCTATCTCATTGAAATAGGTGAAGAGTGTTGCGTCGCTTGGCTGGCTAGATTTCT
>Ga0307994_1000682_pt1 | contig 22625 bp, 2 predicted proteins | sample EllFjometagen261_FD_203171 | JGI IMG/M metagenome (GOLD analysis project Ga0307994, IMG submission 203171) | Marine microbial communities from Ellis Fjord, Antarctic Ocean - #261 | ecosystem: Environmental > Aquatic > Marine > Unclassified | place: Southern Ocean | collected 2014-11-02 | reverse complement strand
ACGCGGCCGAGCGTGGCGATCTCGTCGGGTGGATGATCGAACACGCCGTCGCCGTCGGATTCGAACTCTCCCAGGTCGATCAGGTCCGGAGGACGTGAGCTGATGGCGCGGCCGGAGTCCCGGGTATGCCATGACTCCGTGGAGGAATCGCCGGACGCGGAGGCCCTCTTCTTGAAGTTGCTGGCCGACCTCTGAATGTTGGCGATCTGCGCCAGCAGACGTCGGTGAGTCTCGGGAGCTGAGACCGCGTAGTTGTGGGCGCCGTCGAACACTGCCGACGGTGGTAGTATGATTCGGTCTATGCGTCGGGCCCGCCCGCGTTTGATGATGCGCTTGCTCGCGGCCTGGAAGTAGGGCTTGTAGTCCTTGTCGTCCTGTAGGGCCGACCCGTCCGCTGCGGTGACGGGCATCGGCAGGGTGTTTGGCCGCCTCCGTAATATGCTGTCGAGCGGTGTGCTGTCGAAGAACGAGTCCGGGTTCTGCCTCGACTTGGGTACAATGTCGGTAGAGCGGGCGTCGATAGGCCCCGGGTAGGCGAAGCAGTCGCGGGGGTGAGCATCCACGAACTCCCCGGTGAACCAACTCCAGTCGGGCGCCACAATACATTCATAAGAGCTCATATCAACCTGGCCGTTGTGCGTGGCCTCGTCCAGAAGAGCTTCTGCGTCGGCGTCCGCGACGGCGACGGCCGCCTCGACGGCCGGGAGGGAACTGACGGCGACACCCGGGCTGACCGGCCAGGGCGCCGGGTCCAGGGCTTCGACGGGCGGGAAAAAGAGGCCCGGGCGCGGTGCCACGGGGTCCGCACACGCCAGCAGGGCGGCGGTCTGGGCCAGGAGCGCTCGCGGAGAGTTGGTGCCCCGCGCCGCGGAGGGATTGGCCAGTACGGAGGTTAGGCGGAAGTCGCGGGAACGGGCCCGACGTTGGCGGTGAAGGGGCGGGCCCGGCGGGCGAGGTCCGGCGCCCTCCGGCGGATCCCGAGCGGCCTGGAGCTGGGCCTCTTCGGCGGTCAGCCGACGCGGCTTCTGCTGTATGCGAAGGCGGCGACCGCGGGCAGGGGCTGGAGCGGCGGAGTCGGCGAAGGACGGGGTCGCCGGCTTGGGGGCCACCCGACGGTCGGACACGGTACCGACGGGGATGTCCCGCAGCTGGGCCGTCGGCTCCATTCCCCGGCAGTCGGTGAAAAGGAGGAGGTCGGCGGCGGTTGCTCGGGAGGCGGCGTACTTGGCGCGGCGGCGGGCTCGGGCCGGCCGTAGGGGAGTCGGGTCCCCGGGCACCTGGTGTGCCGGTGGTGACGCAGGCTCCCCCTGCGTCGCAGAGCCTGGAGCATGGGAGAAGGAACGGTGACCAGCCGTTTCTTCTCATGCGCGGGCCAGAGAGGTCATCCTCCCACCCTTGAGGTTGTCGGTGATGAACTGTTTCTGCATCGTGCGGAGTTCCTCGGCGCACTCCTTGTTGTTGAAGCGGCTGCCGGGACCGAAGGGGGCGACGTGCAGCACCTGCTTCAGCCGGCGGCGCATATACTCGGCCCCCATCTCCCGGTTGCGAATGGCCTTGTCCTTCAGCAGCCCGAGTCCCTCGGCCAGGAAGAACGGGCATCCGCTCCGATTATGGGAACACGACCACACGTGATGGGCGGGAATGACCCGGCCGCGGTCCTTGTTCATCTGGAGGATCGAGTCGTTGAATTGCAGGCACTCCTTCCTCAGGCACATGACGTCGTCGCAAGCGGGCGGCGGCTTGCCGCTGGGCCGCCGGTAAAGGTGCTCCGTAGCGGAGGCGACGGAGAACCACGGCATCCCATCCCGCTGAGGCTTGTGCCCGACGGGCGGCTCCGCGGAAAAGTTCACCGGATCCGGGAGGGCCCAAGGGGTCTCCTGTCCCCTCGCGTAGGAGCTGACGGCAGCGGGGCCCGTCCGCGGGTCGGAGTACAGGAGGTTGATGATTTCCATGCTCTCGGAGTCGTTCCCATAGAACTGGCTGTCGGACAGCGCCAACTGCTGGGTCGGCGGGTCGGCGACCGGGCCGTAGTCGGTGAGTTCGGCGAAGGGCGCGTCCTCGAGCTCGGCGTCCGAGAAGTGCAGGGAGCTGGACGGGTCGCCTCGGCCTCGTCCGGAGCTCGGCCGGCGAGTAGGTCGTGACGCAGCCGCGTAGTACGAGCTGACTGCTGACCATCGGGCGGCCACCGACTTGGAGAGGTGGAAGCGTCTGCCGGCCGTGACGGTGCGGATGCATCTGTGTAAGACTTCCGAGATGCCGTGCGGCAGCGGTCCTTCGTACTGGGTCACTGAGTCGAACCCGGTGTCGCCGATTTCGGCCCAGATTGCCTCCACCACTTCGGCGGGGCACGAGTAGACTCGCATGATGGCGACTAGTCGTCCCTGAAACATGAACGAGGCGTCCACCTCCATCTGCTTCTCGTCCCAGGTTCCCCAGCGCATGTCCCACAGACGGGTGCTCTCAATCGTGCGTCCGTCGGACAGGATGACGAGGAAGAGCTCCACCGGGATTCGGGTCCGATGCTTGAAGTCTGACTCCAGCTTCAGCCGCTTCTGGTCTGCCAGGCAGGGGTCCGTTGAGAACATGAAATACAGACACTCTGGCAACTCGATAAGCCTGTCGGCGAAGTAGGGAGTCGTGGCGCCGATGGCGAAGACCGCCTCCGCCCACTCGGTGTGCTCGATGAGCCAGGCGACGACCTCGGAAGGCTGTTGGACGGAGCGCGAGTGCCGCTTGGTGGACTTGCGCGACTCCCATGCGGCTCGTAGCTCCGGCCGGACGCCCTTGAGCCAGACATCGAGTATCCTCACCCGATGCACACCCTTGTGGATCCCGTCGAGTGCGTCGACCATCGTGTCGGACCAGTAGTCGCTCACGGGCTGGTTCTCGCCCTGCTTGCGGAGACCGGACAACTGCAGGTTGATGGCTTCCGGCGGCATCAGGCGGCCCGCCGCCTTGATCAGCCCGGCGTCTTGGTCCATCACCTCCGATGTGACCGACTTCAGGATGGCGCCGCCGGTGTGGTCGGATGTGCCGGAGACACGCCCGTCGTTGCCCCCCTCAGCCGCGTCCATGTATACCGACTTCTCGAGTGAGGCGACCGGCGGCGGCCGCGGGACCCCGGCGGCCGCCAGCTGGCGGGTCGGAATGGAGCCGCCCCCGGGGAGGGCGACCTTGCTGCCGACTCCGGAGGAGGACTTCTTCGCATCAGCAAGGTTGGAGGCATCGAGTCGGTCGCTCAGGCCTTCGATCACCGTTACCATCTGTGCGGACCTGGCAGACTGCTCGTCGAACATGCTCTGGAGCATAGTGAACTCTTGACTGGCCCCGGACTCGCGCTGGGACGTAGAACTGAACGGCACCTCGCTCGGAGCCTTGCCAGATTCCCCGCCCCCCGAGCTGTCGCGCGGGGAGTTACCGAGTGACGGGTCAAAAAAATCTGGCGGGGCCCCAACTGGGGACGTAGAGAGTTGACGACGTGACGGCAGGTCATTGTCGGTGCATTCCCAGTCGATGAGAAGCGTCCGGGCCGCTTCGAAAGCCGGGAACCCGAGGTAGGCGGCCACCGTGGCCTGAGACGACAGGCTGCGGAGGCCGGGGACCTCGGGGTGTAGGGGCCGTCCGTCGGGGCCGGTGGAGGCGGGTACCCGGAGGAGGATGCCTGCCGACGGCGATGCAAAGTCGGCATTGTCGAGGTGGGCGACCGCCCGAGGGTGCGAGCCGCGGAGTAGCACGGTGTAGCCCGGAGGGCGCACGCCGCCTATCAACAGCGCCTCGCGGATGTCGCCGAAGCTCGTGTTGGGGAGGACGGACATGACGTATGCCGCGGACTCGCCGGGTGACCGTAGTGCATCCGGACGGTTGTCGAGTAGGAGGATGTCGAACGCTCCGTCGGTCGTGTCGAGGAACGGGCCGGAGGCTCGTGGGCCAATGCGTGTGGCGGCGTCAAAACGATCGCGCGGGGGTGAGACCGGTGGGCTAGTAGGCGCCGATGGACTTGGTCCCGGTATGCGGTTGTCGAATGAGTGGAACCGGGCGCAGAGGTCCGTCAGGGACGCGTCGACGGCGCCCGTGTCGCAGGATGCTCGTTTGACGCTCGCGGGTACGAGGCGCCACTCCATGGCCAGCTCTGGGGAAAGGAGTTCCAGAACGGAGGACGACCAATGTCGCGCCAGGGTGTGACCGGCCAGCAGAATCATGGCGACGGCGGAGCCGGCCACGACCGCAGGCCAATCGAACATATCGAAGAGGGCGCAGGCGCTCGTAGCGACCCCGTCCGCGTTGGCAGCGCCTGCCGACATGGCAACGCCTGCCGACTCGAGGATGTCGCTCCCGCGGACCGCAGTGAGGTTGGCCGTGACGAGGAGGCGGTGTCCACGGGGAGCACCCATGGCTTGAATCCGGGCTCGATTGCCGGAGAACAGTTCCGAGATCGGCGGGGATTCAGCGGGCGAGTGCAGGCGGTAGAGCGGGAGCCGGACGATGAAGCACGTGTAGAGGACTGGGGATGGTAGCCCCAGGTCTGGGCGGCTCTTGAACTCTCGGCTGACCGATGGGAGCGCGGAGAGGACGCTGTCGGGCATGTCGAAGAGTCCCGCTGACTGGTTGAACAGGGCCTCGTTAGCGAGGGCGACGGCCCGGTCGTGGATGCCGTCGGGGCCGACGACGTCTGCGCTGGAGAACGGAGCGGCCTCGAACAAGCTGGAGTGGCCTTTATCAGCCGGCGTGGGGAGGAGCACCCAGTCGGTCTCCGGCGATCCGTCGCCGCATAGGACGAGGACGCCGCTCTGGTGCCACGTGACCGGCGCCGTCGGCTCACGGGGCGCCCGGGGCGGGATCCGAGGGGAGTCGATGTCCGTGAAGCGCGACGTCGGAGTGCCTGGCTCGGGCGGTGGAGGCCGCCCGGCTGCGGGGCCCGGGCTGACCGGCGTGTGGCGCCCAAAACGGTCAGGAGCTGCAGACGAAGTCGCGGCAGGGGTTGCTCCGTCGGCGCCCCGCATGCTGCAGAGGACCACACAGCCGTGACCGAAGCCTGGGACCTCGTCGAGATTGCCGTCCAGAAGAGGACCGTCGGGCCGATGGCAGCGGTACGTCAGCAGGTGGAACTCCGGGAACGGCACCATCTTCGCGACCACAGTTACCCCACAGCTGACACCGGATGCCGGCGTCCGTATGAAATATTCGGAAAGCGCCTGGTGAACGCCGTGAGTGGAATTGTAGCCCGCGTCGAGTCGGACGGTCACGTTGAATGTGGCGGGATACCAGTGCGGCACCGAGGAGTCTGCCGCCGTGGCGAACACTGAGCTCATCACCCGCACGGTGACCACAACGTCGCCGTCGGTGACGTAATCTTGACAGGATGTCATGGCGGAATTGAGGTCGTTGGGGTCGGCGGCTGGGATTCGGTTGCCGCCCAGCTGTTCGCCGTCTTGTCCGAAAAGCCGCTCGCCCGGCGGGAGGTGCTGGTCGGGGGACGGCCGGATGAGGCCACCGTGCTCCGCTGTTTTCAGGAAGCCGCGAACGACGGCGTCCTCGCCGCGATCCCCACGGTCGGCGGTGGCCGCTCGGTCCTGGTCTGCGGCCCATGCCCGTTTGTCGACACGGATTCGTTCGGTGAGGGTGTGAGAGTGGCGGTGCCCGTAGGCCGGAGCGGAGGCGGCCTGCCGCAAAGCCGAGAAGAGTGCCTGAGAGGGGGTAGAGCGGCCGGGACTGCAGAAAACACCGCGCCAGTCCCCCCGCGTCGGCGCCCCGTCGTCGTTGACCGCGAATGAAAGAGCGGCGAACACGGTGGCGTCCAACAGTACACAGGGTTCGTGCAGGAGGGCGGTGGCCGGGCCGTCGGCGCCTCGCACCAGGCCGGACATGCTGGAGCCGCCCACGCGACCTCTTGCGGACGGGCTGGAGCCGAGTGGGACCATGACGGTAGACGGAAGCAGCCGCGGCGTCGGGCCGACGAGTTGGTCTGTGCAGAAATCGGAGGCGGAGATCGCGTCCCTGGACCACTCGGCGGGGTCGACGTCGAAGTGACTGCCGTCTAGGCAGAGCAAGAAGAGGACGCCGTGCTCGCTGCGTCCGTCGTGGAAGATGCCCTGCGACCCGCCTGGTAACGCGCGGTCGCCGTGGGGGCCGACAACCTCCAGTCGGGCTCCATAATCCGACGACACCCGTATGCCGAGCTGACGTTCGATCAGATTCTGGACGGCCTTGTGTACCCTTTGTCGGTCCACGCGGCCGGTGGCGGAGGAGGTGGCTTGAACTTCGTTGTACGGAAAAGAGACGTTCAGGGCCAGCAGGGACGGGGCGGGCGAGCCGGAGGGGTGGGAGTGAAGTCCGAGGGCTTGGACGGTACGATCACAGTCGCTATGCGCCACGGCGACCCAGAAGAAAAACCGAGCGGGCTGGTCCCACAGGCCGCGGTTCGGGGAGACTACCGGCCCGCCGCGGTCGAGGCCCGCCGCCGCGGGGCGGGTGCGGCGGATGGTCCGGATCATCAGAAGCTCGGGCAGAAGGAGGTGCCCGCAGTGGCCGCAGCCGCGGCTGCGGGTGAACGCGGCTCGGAGCATGGACACCGCGGACGCTACCGAGACGCCGTCCGTGGTGGCGTCGCCGAAAACCGCGGGGTCCGGGAAGCCGAAGTCGAGCCACGCCGCGACTTCGCCGACGGGCTGGCGCCGGCGGCAAGAGTTGCAGCAGAAGTGGCGGCAGCACGGGCACTCGGCGACACTGTCGGGGACCTGGACGTGGCATACGGCGCATCGACAGCGGTTCTGTCCGAACGGAAAACGGTCGGAGGCCACGCCCGGCCAGCCGGGGGCCGAGAGCAGCGACCGGTCGGGGTGGAGTAGGTCGGGGCGGGCCGACGGCTGGTCGCAACGGAGGACCGTTCCAAGTTCGGTGCAGGCGCGGTGGATCCCGTCGCCGATGCGGTCCAGCCGCTCCCCGCGCTCCTCGCCCTGTGAGTGGCCGCCGTCACTCTGAGCGCTGTCGCCGCTGAGGAAGGTAACGGAGTGGTTGAGCACGTCCTGGCACTCGCCGGCTGAGAGGCCGCCGATGATGAGCCTGGCCATCCCGACGTCGTCAGTGAGCAGCCGGTCGGGGGGGCGCCGCGACCGCACCGGGAATCGGCCGCTGGACATGAGCGCGGACTGGCGGATTTCGTTGCTGAGCCGATGATGGGAGGAGACTTCGTGTATCCCATCGGCGAACGCAGCGGCGAGCATGGCCCCCGGCAGTGCGGCCGCGTCCGCTACTCCCGCACCGGAGCGCCTGCGAAACGACTCGCTGACGGACTCGGAGAGCTCGGCTATAACCGCCTCCGGCCACTGCTCCAGAGCGTCGCTGAGTTGAGAAAGGTCCGAGTCGGAGCAGGACTCCAACGAAACCTCGAAGGCGTCGTCGGCATGCTCCAAAATGAGCTCCTGCTTCTCGAGCATGCGCACGAACATCTCGGTGGCGGCGTCGAGGGGGTTGGCGGGTAGACCCAAGTCCTCCAGGGCGTGGGCGGACATCGTCTGGAAGGCGCCCATCAGCAGCGGGACCGCGTAGGTGCGGAGCCGGAGTCGCCGTGCAATCCGGGTCCACCGGTTGACCACGAGCGGTTTGCGCAGGGGCGACGGGTGCGCTGACCAGCGCGCATCGTCGTAATCGTCGAGCAGGTTGCGCAAATGTCCCCGGCCGTCGTTGAGCTGCTCCTCCGCGTAGACGCCCACGTCGAGCAAGAAGTCGGAGACCGCGGCTCGTCGAGCGTCCTGCTGCAAGTCCGGAGGCCGCCGATCGAGCGAGCCGCGGCCGCTGCCGGGCCGGCTCAGTCCAAATTCGCTGCTGAGCGCCTCGAAACGGCGAAGGTGGACCACTCGGGCAGCGGCCGCGAACTCGTCGCCGAGGGTAGCCAACCCCTCGGTTAGGCGAGCATCGGCCTGCTCGAGGAGCCCGGGCGTGTCGGCGTCATAACAATTGAGGAGCCCGGGTGTGTCGGTGTGACCCGGAGAGTCCGATAGCGGGTCGTAGTCCAGCTGAGGTGACCCCAAAACGGATGCTCGCTTGGCCAGCGAGCAGAGGAGGGTGGACGAGGAAGAGTCCACGCGCCGCCACGGTCCCGAGAGTCCGGAAACGTGAGCCCGGGCCATCAGCACGACGGCGCGCAGGGCCGGTGAAATGCTGCCCAACACGGCATCACTGGACCACCTGCGCGCGGAGCCGCAGTACCAGCCGCCTTCGAGGCCGGCGCCGCCGAGGAGCGCCGAGTGCAACGCAGGGCGACCGACCGGGCCGAAGTGCAACTCGGCGAGGTTGGCAACGCGGGCCCGTACGTCGGAGGAGGCCAACAGGTGACGCCAGAGCAGACCGTCCAGGGACAGCGCCACGGAGAACGCCTCGCATGCCAGCGGCTGCAGGGGGAGCCAAAGGTGCTGCCACACCGGCCCAGGGGCGACGGGGCCCTCCAAGAAACAGGACCGGTCGGCGCAGTAGGGTAGACCGTAGTACTCGTCGTCTTCAGCGGTCGCAATGAATGCTCCGTCCCGCGGGCCGGGGGCCTCGAACTCACCATCTGCGGGGTGGCCGTCTAGGCGCTGGAGGCGTAGCAGCATGTGACGGGACTCGCCGTCCGAGGATGGCACGGCGATGAAGTTGGCAGGGTACTTGTCGATTATCCGCTGGTGGAAGTGGCGCCCGGCTAGCTGGATGAAAGCGGCGGCGCGGCATGAGTTTTCGTCCAGTAAGCGGCCGGCGTCCGCGTCGTCCAGGACTAGGTCGACTCCTCGCTGCTTCAGTTTCGGGCCCACGTCCGGACACAGGGGTCGGCCGGAGGTGGAGGACATCGGAGTCAAGCGTGCCATGTCGGCCGGCGGCGGCTGCTGGGAGGGACGCCCGTGCAAGGCCATCTGCAGTGCGGCTTGCAGGAGCAGGGGGTCCCGGTTGCCCCGGGGAACGGCGGAGAGAGGGCGTTCCTCCAGTGGGGCGCAGTCGATGCAGACGCCCCCGGCGGCAGCAGCCGCTACTCCCTCCGGTGAGTAGCTGGGGTACATCGACAGGAGGGCGGCGGGGCACGTGTAATCGACCGAGTCGTCGGAGTCGGAGAAAACGTCGACGTCCACGTAGCCGACTGCGTACCGCGGGGTGGGCGCGTGACGCGGGCGCCGGCCGCCGTCCTCGCAGTCATCGTCGCCGTCGTAGCCGCCGGTGCCAGCAACGCCGGTCACTCCACGGCCGTCCTCGACGGCGCCGTCGTCGAAGCCCGGCTTACGCGGCCGGTGGGGAAGCGTAGCGGTGGGAACAGGGTCAGAGGTGGTGAGAACAGCCGGTGGCGTAGCGGGAGAGCCGAGATGAAGTGCCCGACGAGACGAAGAGGGAGTCGATGGACGAGATGTAGAGGGAGTCGATGGCGATGCCGTAGGCCGGGGTTCCAACCCGGGGTGCAGGGAAGAATGCGTACCAGGGTCCAACGGCGATGAACCGATACCGGAATACCGGGTACCGGGATCACCGACGCCGGCCTCCTGGTTGAGTCCACCCGTCAGCTCCGTCAATGAAACGGTACCGGAATACCGGGAACCGGGATCATCCACGACAAGGAGAATCCGGGTGAGGGTGTCAGCCGGTGGTGAACAGTCGGCGATCGTCGGGGTCGAGCCACTCGGCAGCCAGACGGCCGGGCACGGTGGGTGCGCCCGGATGAGCTCGTGGGTGGCGTACCACAGCTGGGCGCGGGCACGGAAGCGCGGGACGGGCCCAATCTGGGACAGGAACGCACAACGGCGCTGCGACTGGAGCCGGCGTAAGACGCTCTGGATCTGGATCGCTGCTCGACGGCGTAGACAGGCCCGCAGATGTCGGACGGCGTGGATGCAGGCTTGCCGACGTCGGACGCAGCGCTGGATCAGGGACGCAGCCAGTACGGTGACGTGGGCCTGGATTCCGGCTCGGACGTGGACCCGAGCCTCCTCTCTCCGCTGGGCGAGCAGGAAGTAGAAGAGCGGCTGGCCGGTCAGCGTCGGGGCGAGGAGCCGGGCCTGACGACGCCGGGCGCAGCACTGGATCAGGATCGCTGCCAGGATGCGGAAGTGGGACTGGATCCCGTCGCGGATGTGGGTCAGGTGCCCTGCCCGCCGCTGGGCCAGTACTCGGCGCCAAGCCGACTGCAGCCGGACGGCTGCGCCGCCGCGGCGGAGGTCCCAGGCCGGCGTCGTGGACAGGCTGGGAGCGGCCGGCGACGGGCCGGTACGAGCGCGTTGAGCGGCTGGCCCGTCGGCGTCGGCTGGGCTGAACCAGCTGGTGACGTCCGCGACGGCCCGGTCCGGATGGTCCAGAGCAGGTGAGCCGAATCGGAACTCGTCGACGAAAGGAGCCCTCGGCTGGGGCGACAGCGAGGGGAAGTCGTCCTCGGAGGACGACTCAGGGAAAGCCGTGCACCCGGCGGCCGGCAGCACCCCGTCCACTGCCGGGCAGGCGCCCGCGGCCGGCGAGACGAGCATGGGCCGCAGACCGGGGGAGTCCTTCATGACGTCGCCCATCGACAGGAGGCGGGACGTGGGCTGGCGGACCCGGGGGCGTGCCGCGGAGCCCCTTGCTGACGACTCGTCGCCGCTGGCGTCGCTCTCGCTCGACTGTTCGGAGTGCGAGCGGGACCGGTGACCAGGACGCAGCTCGACTGCCGGCGAGGGGGGAGCGCCGAAGTAGCGTACCCTGGAGCCCTCGTGCCGCGTAGACGTGCGGCGCATCGAGCAGGATGTTCCGGGAGGGGTAGGAACAACGGGTTGAAGGCTGGGGAGGCCCAGCGTTTCCAGTATCGTCTGCGGGAGGATACTGTAGCACTCGAGTAGATCTCGGAGTGCGATTCTCAGATATCGGGAAGATTGTCGACCTGTAGGACTTGCAGGTTGAACTGTCGAACTCCCTGAGCTACCACGTACGAGCTCGAGCCTCGATGCGGGGAGGTCGATTCGGGTGGCGCCGCGCGAGGGGGCGGGGCGAGGCTGCTCGACTCGGCGAACAGCGGCACGACGAGTCGATGAGACCAGATGATGTTGAACGACGTGTTTTAATAAGAGACACACAGGGAGAGTCGGCCGGCGAGAACCGGGCACAACTAATTCCTCACACAGCATCACAGCCGGTTCGCTAGCTATTGCGTAGCGATCGGCATAGCACTCGGAGTCGAGTACACCATCGGATGCAGCGATGTATAGGATCTGCTACCGATCACCGGTACCTCAGCAGTCCACCGGATTGACGAGGGCCGCGGCAGGTGTTGGGCCAAGTGTCGGCCAAGTGCCCGGGCCGGCCAGCCTCACTGGAACGGGCCAGAGCAGGCCAGCTAACGTCAGCTCGGCGGACGGGCAGCACAAGTGCGAAAACACTTGTACCGCGCAGAAACGGAAGGCCCGGGTGATGACGTCAGCCGTACGAGCTCGATGCTGACGTGAGCACCCGTACTTTTATGCCGATTCTCGAACATCGATAAGATGAACGATTCGATTAGAATGCGAGTTGGTACGCGCCCCCCGAGCAGATGTTGTCCTCTGGGGGCAATCTCTGGTCGAAGAAGAGGAAAGCGTTCTTGAAGAAGGTGAAGGACTGGGACGAGCGGCGAGGGCCGGGACGGGGTCGGGTGAAGGAGTCGCGGCGTCCAGCGCGAGTTGTCGTAGGAAATGGGCGGAACGGACGACTTGTCGGCTGCGGACGGCGTCGTAGGTGACGGAAACAGGAGGGGTGGAGTCGGGAGAGCCGCTGGCGGCGATCCACCACGACGAGGGCCTGGACTCTTGACCCGCGTGCTTGGCTCGGCGGGGCGGCGGGCGGAATCGGCCGACTCGGCAGGGAGGTCCGCCGGGGATGGCCGACAAGTCGGGATGCCACCGGACTGAACGGAGCGGGCGTCGGAACTCCCTGAAGAACGGGACGGGACGGCTGGAGTGCGTCAGAGCCGGGGCCTCCGTCGGCAGCGAGCTCGGGCGGCTGCAGAACAGTAGGGACCCCGGATCGATAGAGGCTGAGAAGTCGGCGTCACGGGAAAACGTATGGCATGCCTCGGGCTGGGAGAAGAACAGGAGGTCGGCCACTCGATCTGCTGAGGAGGCGGAGTCGATCAGGTGAACTTGGTTGAGACGTAGTGGACGCTTGATGGCCCGGCCGCTGCGTGATTTGGGCCACGAGTCGAGGACGGCCTTGACGTCCGTCGGCCGGTCGCCGCGAGTAGCGCCTCGCGGGTGGGCGGCGTCGTACTCGGAGATGAGCCTGTCAGCCTGTATGTCCGACTCGGGTCTGAATTCGTCTTCAGCTCGCGCGAAGCCCTCCCACTTGCACTGATATTCGTAGCAGTCGCGAGCCCTGTTGTATCGGCGGTGGGTCAACTCGGTGATGGCCCAGAGTCCGTTGTCGGCGGGCGTCTCAGAGGTAGTGGGCGGGGAGTTCGGGGGCTCCACATCCGTGACCTCGCGGATGGCCTTGACGTTGAACTTGGGGTTGCGGCGGGACGCCATGAACGAAGGTGCAACGATTTCGAAATTGACGCCTTGGTGGTAGATTTTGGCTACCTTGAAGGGTCCATCCGACGCCGCCGAGAGCTGCTTGTTGCGGCTGCCCGGCTTGTTGAGCTGCGCGTGGCTGAAGGACTTAGCCTTGAGCCAGACCCAGAAGGAGGGAGATGAGCCGTCCTGCCACCCAGCTGGGAGGTCTCGGAAGCGGGAAGCCTGCCGGGACATGAGCCGGCTGGATGCCTCCAAGCGGGCGTCGTAGTTCGCCAGCTTCATGTCGTTCAGGATCTCGGCTCGGTTCTCGATGAGGCGGCGGACATCGGAGTCGGCTAGGTTGCTCACGTCGTGGACGGTGTCGTAGAGCCGGCGGGGTCGGAATGAGAGCAGCAGCTGTTCGGGGCTAAGTTCCGAGCCCTCCGAGATGGCAGCGTTGACGCAGACCTGGACGGAGATGGCGGAGAATTTCCAATTGGACTTGCCATCCCGCTCTCCGATAGGACCGAAGATCGTTCGTAGGTGTTTGATCTTGCGTTCGCACCGGCCGTTGCTGTCCGAACTCATGGCGGAGCCGATGACCCGTTCGGTGCCGAGGAGCTTGCTGAGCTCCGGCCAGACCCCGCCAATCAAATTCTGTGCGCCATCGCTGCGTATTTGAGACGGTAGGCCGTAAGGCGCGAAGACCCTCTTGTACAATTTGTAAGCCAATTTGTAACTGTCCCACGCGTCAAGGGTGCCTTGGTACTGGGGGTAGAGCTTGCGGGTTCCGGGATCGATGAGCCCTTTTGATTTCATGGGGATCAGCGTGCAGTGGTCCGTCCATGGGCAGACGGTCACGAGTATCGCATCGTACCCGTGATCAGTCGCGGGCATTTCCATGACGTCAATAGCCAGTTGAGAATACGGGATCGGCACCGCTTGGGATACCCGGGGTTTGCCGTATGGAGCGTGCCCCGATGCCTTCCAGCGAAGGCATTCGTCACAGCTCGAACTGTGTAGCTGGCATTGCGACTTCATCGCCCCAGTCCACCAATATTTATCCCTTAGCAGCCGCCACGTAGCGGCTCCCCCCGGGTGTCCGCCGACCGAGTGGAAGTGGGCGATCAGCCGTTGCTGGAGCAGTCGGTTCGAGGCCGGGATGACGACTTGCCAGACGAAGTTGCCCGCGTTTCCCAGGGAGCGGCGCTGCAGCAGTCCGCCTGCCAGTCGATAGCTATCAAGGTGATTTTGAGTTGCTCGGATGGCGTCGTCGTCAGCGTCGCCGCGAAGCCGGTCGAACATCTGTAGGTGGAAACCACTGTGCTTGATGGCGGACTGGGCATCCAGTAAGTCGGCGGGCTGCAGCACGAGAAGTGCGGCGTGCGCCCCCGGCGCTTCGGCCGGGGAGGGGCCGGGCAGCCACGAGGCGGGGTCCCGGAGGCAGCTTCCAGGAGGGATGTCCGGCATGGAGGCGTGGTCGTTGAGGACAGTGAGAGGTCGGTCGACGTCGATCGGCGTCACGGAGACGTCGAATCGGGAGGTAGCCTCGTCCCTTGACAGCCCGGTGAGGAGTAGCTGCGGGACTCCGAGGAGGGACCAGTCGAAGTCCTCGTACCCGGGGTAAGCCGGGCTCGGGCTGTGGTCCACAGCGAAGATGGCCAGGTTCTCGAGGGCGCCGCCGGTGGCGAACGGCACCGAGGGGCAGGTGTCTTCGATCGGGATCGTCGTGAACAAAAGGGTGGCGTCGCCGGCTCCCCCTGCGCTGGTGTGGGGGCTGGCGGCAGTGGAGTCGGCAGCGCCCCCTGCGCCGGTCCGGGTGTCGGCGGCGACTCCTGTGGCCGGGCGGCGCTGCCGGGCGGCCGCGGGTGTAGTCGAAGCTGCGGCGGTAGGCGGAACCGCGGCGTCGGCTCCGGCAGCAGTGGTAGACGAAGCCGCGGCGTCGACTCCGACAGCCAGACGGCGCTCCCGAACGCGAGCGGCGCGACGGCGGTTCTTCTCCCTGACCGCTTCTATCTCTGCGGCGGGGCAGAAGGGGGGCAACACGCCGATGCCGAAGTCATTGGTCTGTTGCAGTTGAGGACCGTTGAACTCGATGTCGGCGTTCTTGAGCCGGAGTCGTGACGTGTCGTCAGGCGTCAAAGTCTTCATATCAGGGATGATGTCAGTATGGCCCACCATCTCGTCAATCGGGCCAGTGCCCCAGGGTCGTTTCTCTGTCCCTCCCCCGAACTCACCGACCGCGCTGGCGTGTGTCGGTAGATTTCTAGATAAGAGATCGGCAGTGGCCAAGATCGGGGAGTCGCCGGGTGCGTAGACGATGGAGAGCCGGAATTTGCTGAAAAAGTTTATGAGGGTCGCCGATCTTTGGTCGATGATCCCGGTCCGGTCGGTGGCCTCGAGAGTCGTAAGCGCTCGATGGTCGGTGCGGCACATGATCACAGCGCGTTGCCCGAGTAGGATGTCCTGGAACTTGTCAAGCACGGCTGCGATAGCCCCCAACTCGAGTTCCCGCGGACAGAGGTCCTTCTCGGCTTTCGTAACCAGGCAGCGCGACATATAACCGAGCGGCTCCAGGAAGCCCGAAATTTCATTAATTTGGAACAGAGCACCACCTACTCCGGCCTTTGAGGCGTCACTCACGATCACTTTGGCTGCGTTGGCGCACGGTATGTAGCGGCAGGAAGCGCGGCAAATTGCCTTCTTCATTTGGAGCCAGGCGGTGTCGTGGACTGCTGCCCAATCTTTGGCGACGGTGGTGCTCGAGGACAAGGCGTGCAGTGGGGCAATAATTGCCGAAAATCCTGGAATATGTCCAGAATACCAAGCCGCGGACTGGATTGCCGAGAGCAGCTGGTGGCGGTCGCGCTTCGGTGCGGGCATGCTCATAAGGCTCGCCACTCGTGAACGTTGCGCGTAGACGCGGACGCGGCCGTCGATGCACGCTATGGTCGACCCAAGGAAATCGGCAGCGCGGCGCAGCACATGGCACTTTTTCGCATTAAACCAAAATCGAGTTTCCGTTGCACAGTAGCTGAGCATCATGAGTCGGCGTAGCGCGCCTCGGGCGTCCTTGCCGAAACAGATGGTGTCGTCCATGTAGCTGACGATGAAGTTGCGGTCGTAGTCGGCGTCGTGTGCCTCGTCGTCGCGGTAACGCCAGTCTCCATACTCCTCTGTCTGTGAAGAGAAGATACGATGCATCTCTCTGCCGGCATCCGACATGCTGTCGGGCTGGCAAAGGTCGCCGCCGCAGATGCCGTAGCTGTTGAGGGCTGACCCGACCGCGGCGATGTATGCGGACGGGGCATGTTGGGCCCCCATTTGCAGGACGCAGAAGCTGTAGTTGGCGCGGTGCGTCGAGAAAGAGGCGAGGTCCTGGGAGATTCCTTCCTTCAGTCGAAGGCTGTGAAATCCCGCGGAAAAATCACATACCGAGATGTAAGCGGCGTCCGTTGGTAAACTGTTGATGACCGCGCTGACGGACGGGAGCCTGGACGTTACCGGCTCGATCACGGAGTTCGCCTGCCTCGCATCCACGCAGCAGCGGTAACCGCCCGGCGATCCGTCCGGGTTGTCTTTCTTTCTGACCATAAGTATGCGAGAGAGGTACTTCGAACTCTTCGCGACCTTGATGAAGCCGCGGTCCAAACCCTTTTGGATAAACTCGTCAACAATCGGTTTCATTGCGTCGCCATAATGGCTCTTGTGAGTCCAGGTGACGTCTTCGCACCCCTTCCGCAGCTTCTGCTCGACTTCGATGCCCCGGAGGTTGTCGTATGACATCTCGGATTCGCGGAGGCACTTGCCGGGCTGGTCGAATGTGTCGATCCAAAGCTTGACCAGAGGGGCGGTCAGGGCGCATTGACCACACATCTCGGCGACCCCCTTCGGGGCGATACCGTATTCCGTGGGTAAGGTGTCGGGCTTGAAGTTGCGAAGGAGGGCGTCTTCCTCGTCGACCGAGAGGCTGGCCAGCTCGTCGATGGCCTTTACCTTGCCGAAGAGAAGTTCGGAGGCGCCCCCCACTGAAACCCCGGCAGTAGGCGGATCGAAGCGTGCCTCTAGGATTGACTCGAGTTGATGCAGCGTTCCCGAGTCGCTCCGGAGATGCATGTCCGTGGCCTCCCGGTCCCATCGCTCGCCGTCGGAGCACACGTCCCACTCCACGTCGTAGGAGACTCCGTCGGGACCGGTGAACGAGGTACCGGCAGCGTCGAGGTCTGCCTGCATATGGTTCAACATCCTGCAGGCGTCCTCCGCCTCTTCCTTGGAAGCCGGGGTTGGCGCCGCCGAGGCAGGCGACTCCGAGGTTGCAGTCGAAGTCGCGGGTGTAGACGAAGTCGATGCAGGAGCCGTGGATGTAGTCGAAGCCGCGCCTATAGTCGAAGTCGTGGATGTAGACGACGTCGTCGGAGCCGCAGACGGTGCCGAAGGGCCCAAGTCGCCGGGTCCGGCAGTGAACTGCAGGGTAGGGTTAGGGGTAGCGAGTCGGGCGACTCGGTCTCGGAAGTCCGGAACGCTCGCCTTGATCGGGCAGCGCCGTGGGCGGGGCCGTACCGGGAGGCGTCGCTCCTGGTGGGGCTGGCCAGGCGGGCCGGCCTTGGTGAGCAGGAGGAACGGGCCGTCCGGGGCCAGTAGTGAGCTCCATATACAATCTACACCGCAAGCGCGTTTTTCTTGGCTCCCGAGAATCATTGAGGTCGAACTGGGGAGCACGGTGACGATCCACCACCGGGGGCCTAGGTCGTGTCCTTCCAGTACGAAACGCGCTCGCACCCGACCGAAGGCGCGATGCGTATTGGCGTCGCCATCGCCGGCGGTGGCGATGCGATGGCGCACAGATGTGTCCAGCTTCAAACCGAGGGCGATGACCGCTCGGACGTCCAGAAACCCTGTACAGCTTTCTGGCAAGCCGGTCGACCCCTCATCAACGCAGCACGACAGCGTGGAGTCGGGCTGGAGGATGCCCGTCACCGGGTCGGCTAGCTGTACATTGGCGAAGGAACCCTGAGAGCCGTCGGGTCGGGCATCGTCGTCGCAGCCGAGAAGAGAGACGCGGCCGAGCGTGGCGATCTCGTCGGGTGGATGATCGAACACGCCGTCGCCGTCGGACTCGAACTCTCCCAGGTCGATCAGGTCCGGAGGACGTGAGCTGATGGCGCGGCCGGAGTCCCGGGTATGCCATGACTCCGTGGAGGAATCGCCGGACGCGGAGGCCCTCTTCTTGAAGTTGCTGGCCGACCTCTGAATGTTGGCGATCTGCGCCAGCAGACGTCGGTGAGTCTCGGGAGCTGAGACCGCGTAGTTGTGGGCGCCGTCGAACACTGCCGACGGTGGTAGTATGATTCGGTCTATGCGTCGGGCCCGCCCGCGTTTGATGATGCGCTTGCTCGCGGCCTGGAAGTAGGGCTTGTAGTCCTTGTCGTCCTGTAGGGCCGACCCGTCCGCTGCGGTGACGGGCATCGGCAGGGTGTTTGGCCGCCTCCGTAATATGCTGTCGAGCGGTGTGCTGTCGAAGAACGAGTCCGGGTTCTGCCTCGACTTGGGTACAATGTCGGTAGAGCGGGCGTCGATAGGCCCCGGGTAGGCGAAGCAGTCGCGGGGGTGAGCATCCACGAACTCCCCGGTGAACCAACTCCAGTCGGGCGCCACAATACATTCATAAGAGCTCATATCAACCTGGCCGTTGTGCGTGGCCTCGTCCAGAAGAGCTTCTGCGTCGGCGTCCGCGACGGCGACGGCCGCCTCGACGGCCGGGAGGGAACTGACGGCGACACCCGGGCTGACCGGCCAGGGCGCCGGGTCCAGGGCTTCGACGGGCGGGAAAAAGAGGCCCGGGCGCGGTGCCACGGGGTCCGCACACGCCAGCAGGGCGGCGGTCTGGGCCAGGAGCGCTCGCGGAGAGTTGGTGCCCCGCGCCGCGGAGGGATTGGCCAGTACGGAGGTTAGGCGGAAGTCGCGGGAACGGGCCCGACGTTGGCGGTGAAGGGGCGGGCCCGGCGGGCGAGGTCCGGCGCCCTCCGGCGGATCCCGAGCGGCCTGGAGCTGGGCCTCTTCGGCGGTCAGCCGACGCGGCTTCTGCTGTATGCGAAGGCGGCGACCGCGGGCAGGGGCTGGAGCGGCGGAGTCGGCGAAGGACGGGGTCGCCGGCTTGGGGGCCACCCGACGGTCGGACACGGTACCGACGGGGATGTCCCGCAGCTGGGCCGTCGGCTCCATTCCCCGGCAGTCGGTGAAAAGGAGGAGGTCGGCGGCGGTTGCTCGGGAGGCGGCGTACTTGGCGCGGCGGCGGGCTCGGGCCGGCCGTAGGGGAGTCGGGTCCCCGGGCACCTGGTGTGCCGGTGGTGACGCAGGCTCCCCCTGCGTCGCAGAGCCTGGAGCATGGGAGAAGGAACGGTGACCAGCCGTTTCTTCTCATGCGCGGGCCAGAGAGGTCATCCTCCCACCCTTGAGGTTGTCGGTGATGAACTGTTTCTGCATCGTGCGGAGTTCCTCGGCGCACTCCTTGTTGTTGAAGCGGCTGCCGGGACCGAAGGGGGCGACGTGCAGCACCTGCTTCAGCCGGCGGCGCATATACTCGGCCCCCATCTCCCGGTTGCGAATGGCCTTGTCCTTCAGCAGCCCGAGTCCCTCGGCCAGGAAGAACGGGCATCCGCTCCGATTATGGGAACACGACCACACGTGATGGGCGGGAATGACCCGGCCGCGGTCCTTGTTCATCTGGAGGATCGAGTCGTTGAATTGCAGGCACTCCTTCCTCAGGCACATGACGTCGTCGCAAGCGGGCGGCGGCTTGCCGCTGGGCCGCCGGTAAAGGTGCTCCGTAGCGGAGGCGACGGAGAACCACGGCATCCCATCCCGCTGAGGCTTGTGCCCGACGGGCGGCTCCGCGGAAAAGTTCACCGGATCCGGGAGGGCCCAAGGGGTCTCCTGTCCCCTCGCGTAGGAGCTGACGGCAGCGGGGCCCGTCCGCGGGTCGGAGTACAGGAGGTTGATGATTTCCATGCTCTCGGAGTCGTTCCCATAGAACTGGCTGTCGGACAGCGCCAACTGCTGGGTCGGCGGGTCGGCGACCGGGCCGTAGTCGGTGAGTTCGGCGAAGGGCGCGTCCTCGAGCTCGGCGTCCGAGAAGTGCAGGGAGCTGGACGGGTCGCCTCGGCCTCGTCCGGAGCTCGGCCGGCGAGTAGGTCGTGACGCAGCCGCGTAGTACGAGCTGACTGCTGACCATCGGGCGGCCACCGACTTGGAGAGGTGGAAGCGTCTGCCGGCCGTGACGGTGCGGATGCATCTGTGTAAGACTTCCGAGATGCCGTGCGGCAGCGGTCCTTCGTACTGGGTCACTGAGTCGAACCCGGTGTCGCCGATTTCGGCCCAGATTGCCTCCACCACTTCGGCGGGGCACGAGTAGACTCGCATGATGGCGACTAGTCGTCCCTGAAACATGAACGAGGCGTCCACCTCCATCTGCTTCTCGTCCCAGGTTCCCCAGCGCATGTCCCACAGACGGGTGCTCTCAATCGTGCGTCCGTCGGACAGGATGACGAGGAAGAGCTCCACCGGGATTCGGGTCCGATGCTTGAAGTCTGACTCCAGCTTCAGCCGCTTCTGGTCTGCCAGGCAGGGGTCCGTTGAGAACATGAAATACAGACACTCTGGCAACTCGATAAGCCTGTCGGCGAAGTAGGGAGTCGTGGCGCCGATGGCGAAGACCGCCTCCGCCCACTCGGTGTGCTCGATGAGCCAGGCGACGACCTCGGAAGGCTGTTGGACGGAGCGCGAGTGCCGCTTGGTGGACTTGCGCGACTCCCATGCGGCTCGTAGCTCCGGCCGGACGCCCTTGAGCCAGACATCGAGTATCCTCACCCGATGCACACCCTTGTGGATCCCGTCGAGTGCGTCGACCATCGTGTCGGACCAGTAGTCGCTCACGGGCTGGTTCTCGCCCTGCTTGCGGAGACCGGACAACTGCAGGTTGATGGCTTCCGGCGGCATCAGGCGGCCCGCCGCCTTGATCAGCCCGGCGTCTTGGTCCATCACCTCCGATGTGACCGACTTCAGGATGGCGCCGCCGGTGTGGTCGGATGTGCCGGAGACACGCCCGTCGTTGCCCCCCTCAGCCGCGTCCATGTATACCGACTTCTCGAGTGAGGCGACCGGCGGCGGCCGCGGGACCCCGGCGGCCGCCAGCTGGCGGGTCGGAATGGAGCCGCCCCCGGGGAGGGCGACCTTGCTGCCGACTCCGGAGGAGGACTTCTTCGCATCAGCAAGGTTGGAGGCATCGAGTCGGTCGCTCAGGCCTTCGATCACCGTTACCATCTGTGCGGACCTGGCAGACTGCTCGTCGAACATGCTCTGGAGCATAGTGAACTCTTGACTGGCCCCGGACTCGCGCTGGGACGTAGAACTGAACGGCACCTCGCTCGGAGCCTTGCCAGATTCCCCGCCCCCCGAGCTGTCGCGCGGGGAGTTACCGAGTGACGGGTCAAAAAAATCTGGCGGGGCCCCAACTGGGGACGTAGAGAGTTGACGACGTGACGGCAGGTCATTGTCGGTGCATTCCCAGTCGATGAGAAGCGTCCGGGCCGCTTCGAAAGCCGGGAACCCGAGGTAGGCGGCCACCGTGGCCTGAGACGACAGGCTGCGGAGGCCGGGGACCTCGGGGTGTAGGGGCCGTCCGTCGGGGCCGGTGGAGGCGGGTACCCGGAGGAGGATGCCTGCCGACGGCGATGCAAAGTCGGCATTGTCGAGGTGGGCGACCGCCCGAGGGTGCGAGCCGCGGAGTAGCACGGTGTAGCCCGGAGGGCGCACGCCGCCTATCAACAGCGCCTCGCGGATGTCGCCGAAGCTCGTGTTGGGGAGGACGGACATGACGTATGCCGCGGACTCGCCGGGTGACCGTAGTGCATCCGGACGGTTGTCGAGTAGGAGGATGTCGAACGCTCCGTCGGTCGTGTCGAGGAACGGGCCGGAGGCTCGTGGGCCAATGCGTGTGGCGGCGTCAAAACGATCGCGCGGGGGTGAGACCGGTGGGCTAGTAGGCGCCGATGGACTTGGTCCCGGTATGCGGTTGTCGAATGAGTGGAACCGGGCGCAGAGGTCCGTCAGGGACGCGTCGACGGCGCCCGTGTCGCAGGATGCTCGTTTGACGCTCGCGGGTACGAGGCGCCACTCCATGGCCAGCTCTGGGGAAAGGAGTTCCAGAACGGAGGACGACCAATGTCGCGCCAGGGTGTGACCGGCCAGCAGAATCATGGCGACGGCGGAGCCGGCCACGACCGCAGGCCAATCGAACATATCGAAGAGGGCGCAGGCGCTCGTAGCGACCCCGTCCGCGTTGGCAGCGCCTGCCGACATGGCAACGCCTGCCGACTCGAGGATGTCGCTCCCGCGGACCGCAGTGAGGTTGGCCGTGACGAGGAGGCGGTGTCCACGGGGAGCACCCATGGCTTGAATCCGGGCTCGATTGCCGGAGAACAGTTCCGAGATCGGCGGGGATTCAGCGGGCGAGTGCAGGCGGTAGAGCGGGAGCCGGACGATGAAGCACGTGTAGAGGACTGGGGATGGTAGCCCCAGGTCTGGGCGGCTCTTGAACTCTCGGCTGACCGATGGGAGCGCGGAGAGGACGCTGTCGGGCATGTCGAAGAGTCCCGCTGACTGGTTGAACAGGGCCTCGTTAGCGAGGGCGACGGCCCGGTCGTGGATGCCGTCGGGGCCGACGACGTCTGCGCTGGAGAACGGAGCGGCCTCGAACAAGCTGGAGTGGCCTTTATCAGCCGGCGTGGGGAGGAGCACCCAGTCGGTCTCCGGCGATCCGTCGCCGCATAGGACGAGGACGCCGCTCTGGTGCCACGTGACCGGCGCCGTCGGCTCACGGGGCGCCCGGGGCGGGATCCGAGGGGAGTCGATGTCCGTGAAGCGCGACGTCGGAGTGCCTGGCTCGGGCGGTGGAGGCCGCCCGGCTGCGGGGCCCGGGCTGACCGGCGTGTGGCGCCCAAAACGGTCAGGAGCTGCAGACGAAGTCGCGGCAGGGGTTGCTCCGTCGGCGCCCCGCATGCTGCAGAGGACCACACAGCCGTGACCGAAGCCTGGGACCTCGTCGAGATTGCCGTCCAGAAGAGGACCGTCGGGCCGATGGCAGCGGTACGTCAGCAGGTGGAACTCCGGGAACGGCACCAT
>Ga0307994_1000675_pt1 | contig 22828 bp, 17 predicted proteins | sample EllFjometagen261_FD_203171 | JGI IMG/M metagenome (GOLD analysis project Ga0307994, IMG submission 203171) | Marine microbial communities from Ellis Fjord, Antarctic Ocean - #261 | ecosystem: Environmental > Aquatic > Marine > Unclassified | place: Southern Ocean | collected 2014-11-02 | reverse complement strand
GGGTCACACACATGACATTTCGCCAACGCATCGAACACTCACGCATATTGGCGTGGCTCTTGGCAGCCATCGCGGGCAGTTATTTGTCGCTGTGTCAACGGACCACACGGTGGGAGTATGTCGGGTTGGACAGGCTGAAATCCGAGCTCGCAGGCGGTCCAGTGCTACTTTTGATGTGGCACGGGCGGTCACTGATGGGCCCAATCCACTGGCCGGTCGAGGCAGCCCCCCTTTCAAGCCTCTATGACGCTTCCCCCGTCGGGCGTGTGTCAGGCGCATTGCAACACAGACGGGGGCTGCAACCAATGGAGATGTCCGACAAAATGTCCAACCTCGCGGCATCACGAGTGGTGCTAAAACGGGTCCGCGATGGGGTAAGCATTGGGATGACTGGCGACGGGCCGCTCGGACCAGCGCTCGCGATCAAAGATGCGCCGCTGGAATGGGCGCGTGTGATGAAGCGGCCAGTATACGGCTATGCGTTTTCGGTGAAGCGGCACCGGATTTTGGGCAGCTGGGACAACATGATGCTGCCGCTACCATTTACAACGGGCCGCGTGGTGTTTGCACGGTTTGACGGCGAGGTTATGGGTAAGGCGAATGAAGCAGCGCGGGGTAGGTTGAAAAATCTACTGGATGAAGTTTTACAGCTGGCAAATGAGACAGTTTAATAGCAGCCACTTGGGCAAGTACCCAAGCCACGTTGGACTAAACTTGCTACCATTTCAGATACATGGAAAGCCAGAAATTGACTGCCATTTTGTCCACTATTAGCCTGCTGACGAGCCTGATTTATGGCCTGTCTTTTACGTTTCGCACAACAAGCTGGACGAAAACGGTATTGAAGGCTGTGCCGGTTTTATCGCTGGGGCTGCTGTCAGTAATTGGCGACATGCATCCGGCTTTAACGGCAGCATTACTTTTCGGTGCGCTAGGTGATGTTGCATTATCGAGAGAAGGTGATCGTAACTTCCTAATTGGGCTCACTGCCTTTCTCATTGGTCATCTTTGTTACATTGCTTTGTTCACAACGTCGGGCGCGGTTGGTTTCAACGTATCCGCCGGGGTTTGGCCCATGGCGCCGATTACGCTGATCATTTTGATCGGCGTGTGGGTTTATCGGAGACTTTACCATCAATTTGGAGCGCTCAAGGCACCAGTATTCATTTACGTTTTAGCTTCACTACTGTTGGGCGCAGCGGCGCTCTTTCAACCTCTGAGTAGCCCCTATGTTTGGGCCATTATGGGTGCACTTTTATTCATATTTTCAGATATTTTGTTGGCATTCGACCTGTTTGGCGACATTCGCCCCCCCCGAATTCGCCGCGCAACCGCGAGCCTTTTATGGTTCTGCTATTGGTTGGGCCAATGCCTTATCTTAGTTGGGTACTCTGGGTGGCTTTAATAAAAAAGGCCGCTCCATTTCTGGAGCGGCCTTCTTTGTTTGCGTGAGGTGCGCGTGGACGCGCACCCTACGGGTTATTTTACGATTTTGGACACAACACCAGCGCCGACTGTGCGGCCGCCTTCGCGGATCGCGAAGCGCAGGCCGTCTTCCATGGCGATTGGCGCGATCAGCTCTACGTTGAACTTCAAGTTGTCGCCTGGCATGACCATTTCTGTGCCTTCTGGAAGAACAACAGTGCCGGTCACGTCAGTTGTACGGAAGTAGAACTGTGGACGGTAGTTCGCAAAGAACGGTGTGTGACGACCGCCTTCTTCTTTGGTCAGAATGTAGGCTTCTGCTTCAAAGTCAGTGTGCGGGTTCACGGAACCTGGCTTGACCAAAACTTGGCCGCGCTCAACTGATTCACGGTCGATACCGCGAAGAAGAACACCAACGTTGTCGCCAGCTTCACCGCGATCAAGCAGCTTGCGGAACATTTCAACACCAGTACAAGTCGTTTTCGCAGTGTCTTTGATGCCAACGATGGACAGTTCGTCCCCAACGTTCACAACGCCACGCTCAATACGGCCAGTCACAACAGTACCACGGCCAGAGATCGAGAATACGTCCTCGATTGGCAGCAAGAACGGCTTATCAACCGCACGCTCTGGCATTGGAATATATGTGTCGACAGCTTCCATCAACGCGCGGATAGAGCTTTCGCCAATCTCTGGGTCGCGGCCTTCCATAGCAGCCAAAGCTGAACCTGGAATCACTGGAATGTCGTCGCCTGGGTACTCGTAAGAGGACAACAGTTCACGGATTTCCATTTCAACCAATTCGAGCAGCTCGTCGTCGTCGACCTGATCAACTTTGTTCATGTAAACAACCATGTACGGGATGCCAACCTGACGGCCAAGCAAGATGTGCTCGCGGGTCTGTGGCATTGGGCCGTCGGCCGCGTTCACAACCAAGATCGCGCCGTCCATCTGTGCTGCACCAGTGATCATGTTCTTCACATAGTCAGCGTGGCCTGGGCAATCGACGTGTGCGTAGTGACGGGACTCAGTCTCATACTCAACGTGAGCAGTAGAGATCGTGATACCACGTGCTTTTTCTTCTGGCGCGCCGTCAATCTGGTCATATGACTGGAAATCACCAAAATATTTCGTGATCGCTGCGGTCAATGTGGTCTTGCCGTGGTCAACGTGGCCAATTGTGCCGATGTTAACGTGCGGTTTATTACGTTCAAACTTTGCCTTAGCCATGATGGCCTCCTTAGGTATTCGATTATGGGGTGGCGGGCGCGCCCGAAGGCGCACCACACATTATGCGTATTTGGCCTGAATTTCTTCAGAGATGTTAGACGGTACTGGTTCGTAGTGATCAAACTGCATCGAGAAGTTCGCGCGGCCCGAAGACATGGAACGCAGCGTGTTGATGTAGCCGAACATGTTCGCCAATGGCACCATTGCTTCGATAGCGATGGAAACACCACGTGTGTCTTGACCTTGAACCTGACCCCGACGGGATGTCAGATCACCAATGATACCACCAGTATGTTCTTCAGGTGTGATCACTTCGACCTTCATGATTGGTTCGAGCAGCTTTGCGCCAGCTTTGCGCATACCTTCACGCATACACATACGTGCAGCGATTTCGAACGCCATGATTGACGAGTCAACATCGTGGAACTTACCGTCAAGCAAGATCACTTTGAAGTCGATCACTGGGAAGCCAGCCAAAGGACCGTTATCCATAACGGATAGGATGCCTTTTTCGACGCCTGGGATGTATTCCTTAGGAACAGACCCACCAACAACTTTGGATTCAAACGAATAACCTTCGCCTGGTTCCGTCGGGATGATCGCCATCTTCACTTCACCAAACTGACCGGAACCGCCGGACTGCTTTTTGTGAGTGTAGGTGTGCTCAACTTCGTGGCCAATCGTTTCACGATAAGCAACTTGTGGTGCACCGATGTTCGCCTCGACTTTGAATTCGCGACGCATACGGTCAACGAGGATGTCGAGGTGAAGTTCGCCCATACCCTTCATGATGGTCTGACCAGATTCGATGTCAGTTTCCACGCGGAAGGATGGATCCTCGGCGGAGAGACGCTGGAGCGCGAGGCCCATCTTCTCTTGGTCGCCTTTTGTTTTTGGCTCAATAGCGATCTCGATCACGGGATCGGGGAACGTCATTGTTTCCAAAATAACAGGATCAGACTGTGAGCAAAGTGTGTCACCAGTTGTTGTGTTCTTGAGACCACCCAACGCAATGATGTCACCAGCAAATGCTTCACTGATTTCTTCACGGTCGTTGGAGTGCATCATCATCATACGGCCAACACGTTCTTTGTTGCCCTTCGTAGAGTTCATCATGTTGTCACCCTTTGACAGCGTACCGGAATAGATCCGCGTAAACGTCAAGGTACCCACGAATGGGTCGTTCATGATTTTGAACGCAAGGCCAGAGAACGCCATGTCATCATCTGCACGACGTGCGACGTCACGTGTTTCTGTCTCATCGCCCGGCTTAAAGCCCATGTAGTCTACAACGTCGAGCGGGCTCGGCAGGTAGTCAATAACAGCGTTAAGAAGCGTCTGAACGCCCTTGTTCTTGAAAGCAGAGCCGCCAAGCACAGGAACGAAAGACAACGACAAGCATGCCTTACGGATTAACGCGCGCAATGTTGCGACATCAGGCTCGTTGCCCTCAAGGTACGCTTCCATCACATCATCGTCCTGCTCTACAGCAGCTTCAATGAGTTTTTCACGACCAGCAGCAGCCTTAGCTTGCAAGCTTTCACGAATAGGTGCTTTGATCCAAGATGCGCCAAGGTCTTCGCCTTCCCACAACCATTCTTCCATGGTTACGAGATCAACAAGACCTTCGAGCTCTGTTTCGGCACCGATTGGGAAGGAAACTGGAATAGCGCGCGCGCCAGTCCGGTCTTCAACCATATCAACGCATTTCTGAAAGTCAGCGCCGATTTTGTCCATCTTGTTGACGAAAACCATACGCGGAACTTTATACCGATCAGCCTGACGCCAAACGGTTTCAGTCTGCGGCTCAACGCCAGCGTTGGCGTCAAGAACAACAATCGCGCCATCAAGCACAGCCAAGGAACGCTCAACTTCGATTGTGAAGTCAACGTGGCCGGGTGTGTCGATGATGTTCATGCGGTGCTTAGCTGAATCAGCATCGGTGCCGTTTTCAGTACGTTCCCAGAATGTCGTCGTCGCAGCGGAAGTAATGGTAATACCCCGTTCCTGCTCTTGCTCCATCCAGTCCATTGTCGCAGCGCCATCATGCACTTCGCCAATGTTATGTTCTTTACCCGTATAATACAGGATCCGCTCGGAACATGTGGTTTTACCCGCATCGATGTGCGCAATAATACCAAAGTTCCGGTACAGATTAAGGGGATAGTCGCGTGCCATATCAGGTGCTTCCTATTACCAGCGGTAGTGGCTGAATGCTTTGTTCGCATCGGCCATTTTGTGGGTGTCTTCGCGCTTTTTCACGGCTGTGCCGCGGCCGTTGACCGCATCCATCAGCTCGCCTGCAAGGCGCTCTTCCATGGTGTTCTCGTTGCGCTTTTTAGCGGCAGCGATCAACCAACGGATTGCCAATGCTTCGCGACGCTCTGGGCGCACTTCAACAGGCACCTGATAGGTCGCACCACCGACGCGGCGCGAACGCACTTCGACGGAAGGTTTGATCAGCTCTAGGCTTTCGTGGAAGACTTCCACAGGGGATTTTTTGATCTTCGCTTCAACGCGATCGAATGCGTTGTAAACGATACGCTCGGCGACGGCTTTTTTGCCATCGACCATGAGATTGTTCATGAACTTAGTCAGAACAAGATCACCAAATTTTGCATCTGGCAGTACTACGCGTTTTTCAGCGGCGTGACGACGTGACATATTCTGATTTACTTAGGACGCTTCGCGCCGTACTTCGAACGACGTTGCTTACGGTCTTTAACACCTTGGGTATCAAGAACACCGCGCAGGATGTGGTAACGGACACCTGGAAGATCTTTTACACGGCCGCCACGGATCAGAACCACGGAGTGTTCCTGAAGGTTGTGGCTTTCACCTGGGATGTAAGAGATGACTTCGAAACCGTTCGTCAAACGAACCTTCGCAACTTTACGCATCGCAGAGTTTGGTTTCTTAGGAGTCGTTGTATAAACGCGTGTACAAACGCCGCGCTTCTGAGGGCAACCCTCGAGGTGCAGCGACTTGGACTTGTTGACTTTTGGCTGGCGCGGTTTGCGGATCAGCTGCTGAATCGTTGGCATCGTTTGATGTTCCCATCTATTCACATGTTGGACAGACCAATTTGGCCTGCGATTTAAGGTGTATAAGGCGTTGCCGCATCATACATTTTCAAGCGCCATAGGCGCAAAACAAAAATTCCGCAGTCATTCCCTTACCGGAGGAATGGTGCGGTGGGTAAACAGAGGAACAAGACTAAAATCGCCCGGTTCTTGACCACTTTCAAATTTGATATCAGGTCAAAGAGGGATTTCCCCTCAAGCCCGGATGAGCGGCGTATAAAAGGAGTCGCTGAGCCTGTCAACAGCGCCCAGCATGGTGAACGCATTGGTAACTTTTAAGGCGTATTCAGATCCGGGCAATCAGCGGCGCATTCACCCTTGCTCCGCTTGCAAACGCAACGCAATCCCGCACATAGTTGACGCAAGTACGCGGATAGGATGACGACAATGCAAGCAATTGGCCTTTGCCGATTTTCATACCCTGCTTTGGGCGGCTTTCAAATTCGACATAAGACGACAGAAGACCGGATTGCGCTTCTTTATGCCGCCGAACGCATGGAAGAACGGCTGCGCCTGTTTCAAAGCGTCGCCCTGCCCTGCTTGGTCGCCCAAACAGACCCGCGTTGGGATATGATCATCGTCATCGGGGACAGCCTGCCAAAACACTATTGCGACCGACTGCATGACTTGGTGGCGCGCATTCCGCAGATCAGCATTCAGATCCACCCGCCGCGCCCCCAGCGCGAGGTGATGAAAGAAATTCTCAACGCCGCCCGCACCGACCCGACGCAACCTTGCCTGCAATTTCGCTTTGACGACGATGACGCGGTATCGGTCGACTTTATCGCACGGTTCCGCGCAGCAGCCGATGATTGTGCGGGGCTGAATGCCAAACATCAGGTCGTGGCCTATGACTGGCACAAGGGGTTCGCTGCGCAATTTGGTCCCGCCGGAATCGTGGCGCATGAGCTGCACTATAGGCAATATGTTGCATCGCTTGGCGTTCACGTTGCCGGAGGGTCCAATGCGACGATCATGAATTTCGCGCATCACCGGATCGACCGATTTATGCCCATCGTAAGCTTTGGCGATGCCCCCATGTGGGTCGAAAGCCACAATGGGTTCAACGACTCGCCGCCAAGACAAAAAGGTAAGATCCCGATGGTCCCGTTAACGCCAGAACAGGTCGTTGAATTTAGCGCCCGCTTTGCCATCGACCAAGACGCGGTTAAAGCTGCTTTTTCAAGCTAAGTGACCGTTCACGGTACAACGTGAACAGCCCCGTCGCCACGACGATCCCTGCGCCAATCAACGTAAGCGGTACCGGCCAATCGCCAAACACCGCCCATCCAATGATCAGTGCTGCGAGCAAGCCACTATACCGGAATGGGGCGACGAAACCGATTTCGCCAGTGCGCATGGCCGCCACGGAAAAAATATAGCCAAAAACAATGAACACCATCGCGCCAGCCAGTTGCAAGGTCGTCGTACCGTCCACAGGCACCCATGATTGCGTGGCCGTCACAAACGCTCCTGACAGCGTCACTGAAATTGCGGCCATCAAACCCACCATGATTGATGGAACTTTCCGCGACATGCGCCGAACCACAAGATCGCGCAACGTGACGCAAGCAACAGCGCCAAGCGCATAGATGCTATAGATCGTGAACCCTTCTCCGCCAGGGCGGACAATCAGGAACACGCCAACAAAACCAACGAGAATTGCCATCAACCGACGCCAGCCGAGCACCTCTCCGAGGAATAGTGCGCCAGCCAGTGAAACGGTCAGCGGCAGTACTTGTAGGACTGCCGTGACGTTTGCGATTGGCATGTGGAACAGTGCGGTCAGAAAGAACACCGTCCCGCCAATTTCAGCCGTTGATCGTAGGCCGATCAAAACCCAATCTTTGCGGCTATAGCCAAACCGAAACTGGCCTGTGATGATCGCCAAAGCGACCAAAACTGCCACGGTACCTAGGCCACGTAGGAATAATGCTTGAAATAATGGGATATCACCTGACAGTCCTTTCATAAACGCGTCGTTCACAGTGAAGGCCACCATCGAGCCAGCCATCAACCCAGCACCACGCATATTGTCAGAAATTTGCATCATCCTAAATCGGTAGCAGCGGTTGCGGATAGACGCCAGTGCTTGCCCATGATTGATTATCGCCATGGCAGAGAAACAAAAATATCTAGTTGCGACAGGCATGCGCAACGAGGGGCCCTTCATCGTTGAATGGGTGTGCTGGTACTGGATGCTAGGGTTCGACATTTTGGTTGCGACCAACGACTGCACCGATCATTCCACCGAGCTGTTGGATACCCTTGCAGATGCAGGCTGGCTTACGCACGTTCCGCATAAGCCGCGTATTGGGCAGCCGCCGCAAAGATCGACCCTGCGCAAAGTCATCAAACATCCGTTGACGGCTGCGGCAGATTGGACGCTGCATTGTGATGTCGACGAGTTCTTGGTGCTTCATCAACATGACACCATCGCGGAGCTTATGGGGTCACCACCGCATGACTTTATGGCAATGGTTTTCAACTGGAAGTGCTTTGGCCAAGGTGGTTGGGACAAATATCAAGATGGGATTGTGCACCGACAGTTTCGGCGCTGCGGCATGGGGCACCTGCCCTTCAACCGATCGATCAAATCCATTCTGCGCAACCCCTTGGGGTTTAACCGCCTTGGCGCGCATTTCCCACATGGATTTCAGGGCGATTGGTCTGCCCCCGATAACCGTGTTGTGTCCCCAAGCAAGGCAACGCTGCCGCAGTTTCAGGTCCGGGAGAACCATCCGATCCGCCTTTTAGAGCAAAAGCAGATTGATCATGAGGTGGCTCAGCTCAACCATTATATCCTGCGATCAAAAGAGAGCTATGACCACAAGCAGGGCAGCCCCGCCGCAGGAAATCTAAAGGACCGCTACACCGAAGATTTCCGCAATCGCCACAACCGAAACGGCATGAAGGATGTCACTGCGTCGCGATTCAACGACAGATTTGCAAAAATCCATGCCGAAGCGCTGGCCCTGCCCGATGTCCTCCGGTTGCACCATATTTGTTGTGCCGACTACGTTGCGGAGCTGAACAAGTCGGCGGGAACCGATCCCGATAACGATGAGCGATACCAGCACCATTTGAAAGTGGCCGTACGCGTGGCCACCAATCGCGGCATTCATACAAAATAACGCAAAAGGCCTCCAGTTTTCACTGGGGGCCTTTTTCATTTAGGTCAGACGCGGTTTTATTCGTCGCAGCTTTCTGGTGCGTCAGCAGCGAACACATTATCAAACACGTCGCCACCGACAACATCAGCGGACGGTGCAGGTGCAGCCAAAGCTGCAGCCTTTTCGGCCTCGATGCGGCGGGTTTCGACAACAACACTATCACGACCAGCTGCGATCTTACGCATCTGGCTTGTGGCACCACCGGTACCAGCTGGGATCAAACGACCAACAATGACGTTCTCTTTGAGGCCAACCAGTTTGTCCCGCTTGCCCTGAACCGATGCTTCGGTCAGAACGCGCGTTGTTTCCTGGAATGATGCCGCAGAGATGAACGACCGTGTCTGCAAGGACGCTTTGGTGATGCCCAACAAGATAGGCTCGCCTGTTGCAGGACGATCGCCGCGTGCGATTGCCTTTGCGTTGGCTTCATCAAATTCGGCCTTATCGACGTTTTCGCCCTTCAGCAGAACAGTGTCACCGCTGTCTTGGATTTCCCATTTCTGGAGCATCTGACGCACGATAACTTCGATGTGCTTATCGTTGATCTTAACGCCCTGCAGACGGTAAACGTCTTGGACTTCGTCGATCATGTAGTCCGCAAGCGCCTCGACACCCATAACCGCAAGAATATCATGCGGAGCAGGGTTGCCGTCCATAATGTAATCACCCTTCTGGACGAAGTCACCTTCGACGACAGGAATGTGCTTACCTTTTGGCACCATGTATTCGACCTTAATATCCGCATCATCTGTGGACTCGATCGCGATACGACGCTTGTTTTTGTAGTCCTTCCCAAAGCGCACATAGCCATCAATTTCAGCGATGATTGCGTGGTCTTTCGGACGACGGGCTTCGAACAATTCAGCAACACGTGGCAAACCACCTGTAATATCCTTGGTCTTAGCGCCCTCACGCGGAATACGCGCAATAACGTCACCAGCTTTGACTTCTTGGCCGTCCTCAAGCGACAGAACCGCATCAACGGACATGCCGTAGGATACTGGGTTGCCGTCGTCTTTCAGAACAACTTCGCCGTCCGCACCGATCACGATGATCTTTGGTGCAAGCTCGTTGCCTTTTGGTGCCGCACGCCAGTCAGACACGATGCGCTGGGTCATACCCGTTGCATCATCCGTGTCTTCACGCAGTGCAATACCGTTGATCAGGTCGACGTACTTTGCAGTACCGGCCTTTTCCGCGATGATTGGCAGAGTGTATGGATCCCATTCGAAAAGCTTGTCGCCGCGCAAGATTTGCACGCCGTCTTTCGGGAATACCTTAGAGCCATAACTAACCTTGTGCTTGGATAGCTCTTCGCCATTCTCGCCCATGATCGACAGGGTCATTTTCCGGCCCATAACGACGTTTTCGCCTGCTTCGTTTTCAAGCAGAACAGCGTCGTCAAAGCGCACTTCACCCGACTGGGATGCCTCGAGGAACGACTGCTGGCCACCTTGTGCAACGCCACCAATGTGGAACGTCCGCATTGTTAGCTGTGTACCAGGTTCACCGATGGACTGTGCGGCGATAATACCGACAGCTTCACCTAGGTTCACGCGGGTACCACGGGCCAAGTCACGGCCGTAACACATTGCGCAAACGCCATCTTCGGCTTCACATGTCAGCGGGCTGCGGATGCGCATTTTTGCGACCCCAGCGACGTCGATCATGTCGGCCTTGCGTTCGTCGATTAGCTCGCCTGCTTCAACCAGCACTTCGTCTGTGCCCGGCTTAAGGATTTCGTCTGCAGACACACGGCCCAGCACACGTTCCGCCAAAGATGCGACAACTTCACCGTCGTTGACTGCTGCTTCTGCAGTGATCGCAAGATCAGTTCCACAATCCACTTCACGGACGATACAATCTTGGGCAACGTCAACCAAACGACGGGTCAGATAACCGGAGTTCGCTGTCTTAAGCGCGGTATCGGACAGACCCTTACGGGCACCGTGTGTAGAGTTAAAGTACTCAAGAACGGTCAGACCTTCTTTAAAGTTCGAGATGATTGGTGTCTCGATAATCTCGCCATTTGGCTTGGCCATCAGACCGCGCATACCGCCCAGCTGTTTCATCTGCGTGACAGAACCACGCGCACCGGAGTGAGCCATCATATAAACCGAGTTTGGTTCATTTTCAGAGCCGTCTTCGGCACGACCAGTTGTGGAAATGGTGTTCATCATCGCATCGGTGACTTTGTCGTTACACTTTGACCAAGCATCGACAACTTTGTTGTACTTTTCACCCTGAGTGATCAGGCCGTCCATGTACTGCTGTTCAAAGTCTTTCACTTGCTCGCGTGTCTCACCAACCAGTGGCCATTTGGTTTCAGGAACAACCATGTCGTCCTTACCAAACGAAATACCAGCCTTAAACGCTTCACGAAAGCCCATCGTCATGATGTGGTCACAGAAGATGACGGACTCTTTTTGACCGCAATACCGGTACACGGTGTCAATGATCTGCTGCACTTCTTTCTTGCGCAGCAAACGGTTGACCAGCGCAAACGGTGCCTTTGCGTTCAGCGGCAGCAACGCACCCAGACGCAAACGGCCCGGAGTGGTTTCAAAGCGCGTCATCACTTCATTGCCTTCACCGTCAACCTGCATCATGCGGGCTTGGATGTTGGCGTGCAGGTGAACTTCACCCGCGTCTAAAGCGTGCTCTACTTCGTCGATGTTAGAGAAGGCCATGCCTTCGCCCTTCATGCCTTCACGCATGATCGTGGTGTAATAGAGACCCAGGATCATATCCTGTGACGGCACGATGATTGGCGCGCCGTTCGCAGGCGACAGCACGTTGTTCGTGGACATCATCAGAACGCGTGCTTCAAGCTGTGCCTCGAGGGACAGCGGCACGTGAACAGCCATTTGGTCACCGTCAAAGTCAGCGTTAAACGCAGAACAAACGAGGGGATGCAGCTGGATAGCCTTACCTTCGATCAGGACAGGTTCAAACGCCTGAATGCCAAGACGGTGCAAAGTCGGCGCACGGTTCAGCATGACTGGGTGCTCGCGGATCACTTCATCCAAGATATCCCAAACTTCTGGACGCTCTTTTTCGACCAATTTCTTGGCTTGCTTGACCGTAGAAGACAGACCTTTGGCTTCAAGACGCGAATAGATGAACGGCTTGAACAGTTCCAAGGCCATCTTTTTGGGCAGACCACATTGGTGCAGCTTTAGCTCCGGACCAGTCACGATGACCGAACGACCAGAGAAATCGACCCGCTTACCCAAAAGGTTTTGACGGAAGCGACCCTGCTTACCTTTCAGCATATCGCTGAGGGATTTCAATGGACGCTTGTTGGCACCAGTGATGACCCGACCACGACGGCCGTTGTCGAACAACGCATCAACAGATTCCTGCAACATCCGCTTTTCGTTGCGAACGATGATGTCAGGTGCGCGCAACTCAATGAGGCGCTTCAAACGGTTGTTGCGGTTAATCACGCGGCGATACAGGTCGTTAAGGTCGGACGTCGCAAAACGACCGCCATCAAGTGGAACCAATGGACGCAGCTCTGGCGGGATCACAGGGATCACTGTCAGAACCATCCATTCAGGACGGTTACCGGATTCGATAAAGCTTTCGACGATCTTCAAACGCTTGATGATCTTCTTTGGCTTGAGTTCGCCAGTGGCTTCTTTCAGGTCAGCACGCAGCTGCTCTGCTTCGCCATCAAGGTCAATCTGGGACAGCATTTCACGAATAGCTTCGGCGCCGATGTTGGCTTGGAACGCATCCATGCCGTAAACGTCTTGGGCTTCGTAAAATTCTTCTTCTGTCATCAAGTGACCGTAAGTCAGGTCAGTCAGGCCAGGTTCGATCACGACATAGTTCTCAAAGTACAAAATGCGTTCGAGGTCGCGCAAAGTCATGTCCAGCATCAGGCCGATGCGGGATGGCAATGATTTCAAGAACCAGATGTGTGCCACTGGAGCTGCAAGCTCGATGTGGCCCATACGTTCGCGACGTACTTTCTGGAGCGTAACTTCAACACCACATTTCTCGCAGACAACGCCGCGATACTTCATGCGCTTATATTTACCGCACAGGCATTCGTAATCTTTGATCGGGCCAAAGATACGTGCACAGAACAGGCCGTCACGCTCAGGCTTGAACGTCCGGTAGTTAATAGTTTCTGGCTTTTTGATCTCACCGAACGACCATGAAAGGATCCGTTCTGGTGAGGCCAAAGAGACCTTGATTTCGTCAAACGTTTTTGCCGGTGTGAGCGGGTTAAACGGGTTGTTTGTCAGTTCCTGGTTCATCTTCAATTCCTTGAATTGGGGTGCGTTAAAAGGTGGGGGAGTAAGGCGCTAGGCCCTACTCCTCATCCTCCGCATCCAGGAGTTCCATGTTGAGGCCGAGGCCCCGGACTTCTTTCACAAGCACGTTGAAGGATTCCGGCACGCCGGCTTCAAAGTTGTCTTCGCCTTTGACGATCGACTCGTACACTTTGGTACGGCCAGCAACGTCATCCGACTTGACTGTGAGCATCTCTTGCAGCGTATACGCTGCGCCATATGCTTCCAGTGCCCAGACTTCCATTTCCCCGAAACGCTGTCCACCGAACTGGGCTTTACCACCCAGCGGCTGTTGCGTGACCAAGGAGTATGGTCCTGTTGAACGTGCGTGAATTTTGTCGTCCACGAGGTGGTGCAACTTCAGCAGGTATTTCACACCAACGGTGACCTTACGGCTGAATTCTTCACCAGTACGACCGTCAAACAAGACGGACTGACCAGAGGTGTCGAAACCAGCGCGAATGAGGCTGTCGTTAACGTCTGCTTCTTTTGCACCGTCAAAGACTGGTGTCGCCATTGGAACACCGCCAGTGACGTTGCCCGCTGCTTCTACCAGATGTGCTTCATCCATACCTTCGATGCCTTCAGCGTAGACGTCATCGCCATAAGCGATGCGCATTGCTTCGCGCACTGGGGTCAGATCGCCGGAACGACGGTATTCACCCAAAGCATCGTCAATCTGGATACCCAGACCGCGTGCGGCCCAACCCATGTGGCATTCCAAAATCTGACCGACGTTCATACGTGATGGCACGCCGAGTGGGTTCAGACAGAAATCAACAGGGGTACCATCGGCAAGGAACGGCATGTCTTCCATCGGTACAACCTTGGAAATAACACCTTTGTTGCCGTGACGACCCGCCATCTTATCACCAGGCTGAAGCTTACGCTTCACAGCGACAAAGACTTTAACCATCTTCATCACACCCGGTGGCAGATCATCACCACGACGTACTTTTTCGACTTTGTCTTCAAAGCGAGCATCCATGATGCCCTTTTGGATTTCGTACTGTTCGTTCAGAGCTTCTACGATCTGGGCGTCGCCTTCGTCCTTGAGGGCAACCTGCCACCACAAACCACGCGACATTTCTGACAGCGCTTCTTCAGTGACTTCAGAGTTCGATTTGAACCCCTTTGGACCCTTAACAGCGATCTTGCCCAAGATTGTGGACTTAAGACGCGCATAGATGTTCCGGTCAAGGATGACCATTTCATCGTCACGGTCACGCGACAGGCGCTCAACTTCTTCACGCTCGATCTGCAACGCACGTTCGTCTTTTTCCACGCCGTGGCGGTTAAAGACCCGTACTTCTACGACCGTACCAAAGTCACCCGGCGGCAAGCGCAGGGATGTGTCACGCACGTCGGATGCTTTTTCACCAAAGATGGCGCGCAGAAGCTTTTCTTCTGGTGTCATCGGGCTTTCGCCTTTTGGCGTGATCTTACCAACCAGAATATCCGCTGGGCCTACTTCGGCACCAATGTAGACGATCCCTGCTTCGTCGAGGTTGCGCAATGCTTCCTCGCCGACGTTTGGAATGTCGCGGGTGATTTCTTCTGGGCCGAGCTTCGTGTCACGGGCAGCGACTTCAAACTCATCGATGTGGATCGATGTGAAGACGTCGTCACGCGTGATCCGTTCAGAGATCAGGATACTATCTTCGTAGTTATAGCCGTTCCAAGGCATAAACGCGACGATCACGTTTTTACCAAGCGCCAGTTCACCGATATCCGTGGATGGACCATCGGCAATAACTTCTCCCTTAAGAACAATATCACCAACTTTTACCAGCGGACGCTGGTTGATGCAGGTGTTCTGGTTCGAGCGCTGGAATTTACGCATGCGGTAGATGTCTACGCCTGCGTCGCCCATTTCAAGATCGTGTGTGGCGCGAATAACGATACGCTGCGCATCAACTTGGTCGATGATACCCTGACGCTTCGCCATGATTGACGCGCCGGAATCCCGTGCGACAACTTCTTCGATGCCTGTGCCAACCAGTGGTGCAGTTGCCTGCAACAATGGAACAGCCTGACGCATCATGTTCGAGCCCATCAGCGCCCGGTTCGCATCGTCGTTTTCGAGGAACGGGATCAAGGACGCAGCAACTGAAACCAGCTGCTTTGGCGACACATCGATCAGATCCACGTTTTCGCGTGGAGACAATGTATAGTCGCCGTTTTTACGTGTGGACACCAGATCGTTACCGAATGAACCATCGTCGTTCATGCTCGCGTTGGCCTGCGCCACAGTGTGACGCATTTCTTCGGTCGCTGACATGTACTGAACGTCGTCAGTCACTTTGCCATCAACAACCTTGCGGTATGGTGTTTCGATGAAGCCGTATTTGTTCACGCGGGCAAACGTTGCCAGCGAGTTGATCAGACCAATGTTTGGTCCTTCCGGTGTCTCAATTGGACACATACGGCCGTAGTGTGTTGGGTGAACGTCACGGACTTCAAAACCAGCACGTTCACGGGTCAAACCACCTGGGCCCAACGCAGAAAGACGACGCTTGTGCGTGACTTCCGACAGCGGGTTGGTTTGGTCCATAAACTGCGACAGCTGCGAAGAGCCGAAGAATTCACGCACAGCAGCCGCAGCTGGCTTAGCGTTGATCAGGTCTTGTGGCATCACGGTGTCAATTTCGACAGATGACATACGTTCCTTGATCGCGCGCTCCATGCGGAGCAGGCCAACACGGTACTGGTTTTCCATCAGTTCGCCAACGGAGCGGACACGACGGTTACCAAGGTGGTCAATATCGTCGATATCGCCACGGCCATCGCGCAGTTCAACCAGCGCTTTGATACAAGATACGATGTCTTCTTTGCGCAGGGTGCGCATCGTGTCTTCGGCATCCAGGTCAAGACGCATGTTCATCTTAACGCGACCAACAGCAGACAGGTCATAACGTTCGCTATCAAAGAACAATGTGTCGAACAGGTTAGACGCTGCATCAACGGTCGGTGGCTCGCCTGGGCGCATGACACGGTAGATATCCATCAACGCAGTTTCGCGGTTCAGGTTCTTATCTGCCGCCATCGTGTTGCGCATATAGGCGCCGACGTTGACGTTATCGATATCCAGAACAGGAATTGATTTGATGCCCGCATCAACCAAGTCCATGAGAGTGCCGCCGATGACGTCGCCCGCTTTGTCCATTTCCAGCGTCAACTCATCACCGGCTTCGACGTAAATCGCACCAGTTTCTTCGTTGATAATGTCGTTGGCAACAAACTTGCCGACGATTTCATTGAACGGGACCAACAAATCAGTGACGTTGCCTTCGTCGATCAGTTTCTTAACCGAACGTGGGGTCACTTTTTCACCAGCTTTGGCGATCACTTCGCCAGTTGCTGCATCGACCAGATCCATGAGCGGACGTGTGCCGCGAACACGCATTGGGAAGAACTTGGTTGTCCAAGCCTGACCCTTTTTATCAAGGTTGTAGTCGACGGTGTTGTAATACGCGTCCATGATGCCTTCTTGGTCGAAACCAAGAGCGTAAAGCAGCGTGGTGACAGGCAGCTTACGACGACGGTCAATCCGGCAGAACACGAGGTCTTTGGCGTCGAATTCGAAATCGAGCCAAGAGCCACGGTAAGGAATGATCCGGCAAGCGAACAAAAGCTTACCAGAAGAATGGGTTTTGCCTTTGTCGTGGTCAAAGAACACGCCAGGGGAACGGTGCATTTGGGACACGATAACACGCTCAGTGCCGTTCACGACAAAAGTGCCGTTCGGCGTCATCAAAGGCATGTCGCCCATGAACACGTCTTGTTCTTTGATGTCTTTAACCGACTTGGCGCCAGTATCGTCGTCTACTTCAAAGACGATCAGACGCAACGTAACCTTCAGCGGGGCGCTGTAAGTCATGTCGCGCTGCATGCACTCTTCGACGTCATACTTTGGCTTTTCCAGCTCGTATTTTACGAACTCAAGAACAGCTGTTTCGTTGAAATCTTTGATCGGGAACACCGACTGGAAGACACCTTTGATGCCTTCGCCGTCAAGCGGTGTGTCGCTGTCGCCGGAGCGTAGAAACAGATCATAAGAAGATTTCTGAACCTCAATGAGGTTCGGCATTTCAAGAACTTCACGGATTTTTCCGTAGTACTTACGCAGGCGTTTCTGACCGAGGAAGGACTGAGCCATGTGTAATGTCACCTTATATTTGTCTAACCGACTGCTGTTCCGCCCGGGCCGCGGAACAACACCCATTTTGACAGGGGGTTTCATGTCTATTCGTGGCGACCGTCCCACCGGTGCCTCCCGACATTAAAACCTACCCAAGACGGATGTTTACGCAAAACAACCTTCTAAGACAGGTTTGGCTGGGCGCACATATTGCGCACCCAGCCGAATTTTAAAGGCCGTTGAGGCCCGAAAGCTTAAGTGGCTTAAGCCAATTCAACTTCTGCGCCAACGCCTTCAAGCTTAGCTTTGACTTCTTCAGCTTCTGCTTTAGAGACGCCTTCTTTGATTTTACCACCGGCTTCAACCAAGTCTTTTGCTTCTTTCAGGCCAAGACCTGTGATGCTACGGACTTCTTTGATGACGTTGATTTTGGATGCGCCAGCGTTCTTCAGCACAACATCAAATTCAGTCTTCTCTTCTTCAGCTTCTGCAGCAGCAGCTGGTGCAGCAGCAGCAGCGCCAGCAGCTGGCTCAATGCCATACTCGTCTTTGAGGATGGTTTTCAGTTCTTGTGCTTCAAGCAGTGTAAGACCTACGATGTCTTCTGCCATTTTCTTCAGATCAGCCATTTGCTTTTCCATTTCTAAATTTTGTGTTCCAACGTGTGGCAATTTACCGGCACGAAAGTATTTCAGGTTGCTTATGCAGCAGCATTCTCTTCGATCGTCGAAAGAACGCCAGCGATGTTAGAAGCAGGCGCGCCAATGGCCCCAGCGATGTTCGAGGCAGGTGCACCGATACAACCAACGATAGAAGCAATAAGCTCCTCGCGTGATGGCATCGCGGCAACGGCTTTCACACCAGCTACGTCCAGTGCTATATCACCCATCGCACCACCAAGAATAACGAGCTTATCGTTCTTCTTAGCATATGCTTCGACAACCTTCGCAGCAGCGACAGGGTCATCGGAATAGGCGAGCACGGTCATGCCGTCGAGGAATTCAGCAATGCTAGCGCATGGCTTGCCCTCTAGGGCGATCTTGGCGAGCTTGTTCTTGGCAACGCGTACGGACCCACCAGCTTCGGACATTTGTCCGCGCAGGTCCTGCATTTCAGCAACTGTCATACCTTCGTAGCGACTTACTACGACGACGCCAGAGCTTTCAAAGACTTGGCCGAGTTCATCGACCAGCTGTTCTTTTTGTGCTCTATCCACAGTTTCACTCCAAATTTGGGGATCTCTCCCCGGCTCAATTCGGGTGACCCAAAAGGGCCGCCCAGTTCGGGTCCAATTCAGGGTCCCGAGGCCTTAATCGCCCGAGGGTCTAAACCCGCGGAAATTGGTCTCGATTCCCATCTCAGGAAGGAATTATGCAAGCGAACCCACACCCTCCGTCTCGGACAGTACAAGGAACCGATCATCTGGCCCTTGCAACACACGGCCCCATTGTGGGACCGCGCATTCTGCGTAGGATGGGTTTTAACCCATCCCACTTATTCTGGTTTAGCTGTTACCTGTGGCGGATGCCACGTCGATGGAAACACCTGGGCCCATGGAAGAAGATACAGAGATCTTTTTCATGTATGTGCCTTTTGCGCCTGCTGGGCGGGCTTTGCTAACTGCGTCAACAAAAGCGATCATGTTTTCTTCAATCTGCTTTGCAGTGAAGGATGCTTTGCCGATGCCCGCGTGAACAACGCCAGCTTTTTCAGCTTTGAACTGAACTTGGCCGCCCTTAGCAGCTTCAACAGCTGCTTTGACGTCCATAGTCACTGTACCAACACGTGGGTTTGGCATCAGGTTGCGTGGGCCAAGTACCTTACCAAGACGACCAACAACGGCCATCATGTCAGGTGTTGCGATGCAACGATCAAAATCGATTGTGCCGCCTTGGACGATTTCCATCAGGTCCTCTGCGCCGACGATGTCTGCACCAGCTGCTTTTGCTTCGTCAGCCTTGTCGCCACGTGCAAAGACAGCAACGCGAACGTTTTTGCCTGTGCCGTGTGGCAAGTTGACCGTGCCGCGGACCATCTGGTCGGCGTGGCGTGGATCAACACCAAGGTGCATCGCGATTTCAACAGTTTCGTCGAACTTTGCTTTTGCGTTGTCTTTTACAAGACCCGCAGCTTCAGCGACGGCGACGTTAACTTTGCCGGCGAATGCTTCGCGGGCTGCGGTTGTGCGCTTACCAAATTTTGCCATATTACTTAACCTCGATGCCCATGGAGCGAGCAGAGCCCGCGATGATCAGCATTGCGCCTTCGATGGACGTCGCGTTGAGGTCCTTCATCTTGGCTTCGGCGATTTCACGCACCTGCTTACCGGAGATAGACCCTGCAACTGTCTTGCCTGGCTCTTTGGAGCCGGACTTCAACTTGGCAGCTTTCAGGATGAAATAGGACGCTGGTGGCGTCTTGATTTCCATCGTGAAGGATTTGTCTGCGTAATACGTAATCACGGTTGGGCACGGCGCGCCGCTTTCCAGTTCCTGTGTTTTAGCGTTAAACGCCTTACAGAATTCCATGATGTTGATCCCGCGCTGACCCAATGCTGGGCCGACGGGTGGGGATGGGTTTGCTGCACCTGCAGGAACCTGCAGTTTCAGTTGTCCAACAACTTTCTTAGCCATGATGGCCTCTCCTTCATTTTCAGCGATGGGTTAAAACCCATCCTACGATTGCCCCAAAAGGCATATTGCCGTGGTCAGCCGCAAAGCTCCCACGTCTGAAACGCGCCCATTACCCTTGCTTGGTAACCTGCGTGAATTCCAATTCGACCGGGGTTGCCCGACCAAAGATAGAGACCGACACTTTGATGCGCGCGTTCTCTTCATCAACTTCTTCAACCATGCCGTCGAAATCTTCAAACGGCCCTTCGTTGACTTTAACCTTTTCACCGATCTCAAAGTTGATCAGCGTGCGTGGTGCTTCTTGGCCTTCTTCGACACGGCCGAGGATGGCCTGCACTTCAGCATCGCGCATCGGCATCGGACGGCCTTGCGGGCCCAAGAAACCAGTGACGCGGTTGATAGAGTTAATCAGGTGATACCCTTCATCCGACAACTCCATGTGGACCAGAACATAGCCGGGCATAAAGCGACGCTCAGCAGTCACCTTCTTGTTCCGACGTACTTCAATCACCTCTTCGGTGGGTACCAACACTTCGTCGATTTGCTCGGACAGACCCTGCTCTTCCGCCTTCTGGCGAATGGTCTCAGCTATCTTTTTTTCAAAGTTCGAAAGAACGCTTACCGAATACCAACGTTTCGCCATGACTTTCGACACCTCGCCGTGAGCATCCCGCAGGATGCAAAATTCCAATTAATTCAGACAGTTAGACTGCCCACTCGGGAAAATAAAAATCAGCGCGCAACTTGATTCGCCGCACGCCTTTCCCAATTTCAAGGCGCTATTACCGCCCCTACCCAATGTTTTCAAGGGGTAGCGGGTAAATCACCCATGTTAGTTTTAAGAACCGAAGTAGCTCAAAACCGTTGTTAGACCCGCTCGGATCCCCATATCGACAATCGAAAAGAAGATCGCCGTCAGGGTTGCCATGATGAACACCATGATCGTGGTCAAAACAACTTCACGACGGGTCGGCCAAACAACTTTGGCGACTTCGGCGCGAACTTCGTTCACAAATTTTACTGGGTTGGCGATAGCCATTGCGCATATACCTCTTAGCTCAGAGTCTGCGACATACGGCTTTGCTGCACCAAATTCAAGGGCCGAGGATGGTGACACCGTCGATCTTATCAATCGCCGCCAACTGTGCGGCGTACTCTGCCTTCGATGCTGCTTTATCAGACGCTGAAAACGGGTCAAACGCAGGGTATTCATCGCTCACGGGGTATGTACTGCGGGCCTCGACTGCCACACCGCGCGGGTCGTCAGCCCCAGATTGGGACAAAACTCGTGCGACAGCCGCTTCTGACAGTCCACGATGAACGTGATTTGGAATCGGCAGGATTCTCATGTTTACAAGATCACCCATCAGCGCGCCGCAAATCTTATGGAACCGCCATTTGTAATTCTCAAATGCCCATACAGTCACGCGGCCAACACCTGCTGTAGATCGCACACGCGCCACAAGGCCCGGCCAATAGATCTGATCCAGCGGGTTTTTTGACAAGTAATCAGAAAACGTAACCGGATTACCGCCCATCAGCGCCTGACTATACGCGGATTTAAGGAAGCTCACCGGATCGCGCAGCCCGATACAGACGTCCATTGGCCCAGCATCAACGGCACTGGACAATGCGGCGATCCGTTCGGCTGTTTTGGGGTAAAGCGGCGAAATGATGTTGGCTTGACTGTCATGCAACGCGCCAATGAAGTTTTCGTCGCTTAGGATCAACCTATGCCCGTCTTTGAACATAAAATCCGCTTGATCGGCGCCACTGCGCGTTGGCTTTCGGGAATTCACATAGACATCCAGCCCAAAGATGTCACCAAGCCCCTTGTTCGGGCGGCGCAACTTGTCAGGGCCATAATACCGGATACCTGCTTCACTGAGCGCTTGTTGTTGCGCCAACAGTGATCGCTGCAAATGGGTGGTCGCAGTTTTATGCGCGCCAATATGCATGACAACGGACCTTGGAAAGGGTGCGGCGTTGGTGGTCATGGGCGATTGGGTTCCATTTATTAGAACAGCGCGTCATGTGGTCTTGGCAGGGGCGTGGAGGCTTGAACTCCAGACCTACGGTTTTGGAGACCGTCGCTCTACCAACTGAGCTACACCCCTAAGACCGCGGGTCAATTAGCCCGATCTGCCACAGGGATCAAGAGCGATTGCAGCACAACCTTGTATTCAGACCGATAAATGTCGAAACAATGGGGGCAACAAGGGTCACACACATGACATTTCGCCAACGCATCGAACACTCACGCATATTGGCGTGGCTCTTGGCAGCCATCGCGGGGTGGTATCTGTCGCTGTGCCAGCGCACCACCAGATGGGAGGTGCGCGGCGAAGAGGAGCTGCGTACAGCCCTGGTTGACGGCCCTGTTCTTATCGTCATGTGGCACGAACGATCCTTGATGGGCGCTCTGCACTGGCCTGCGGGCACACGGCAGCTGTCGTCGCTCTATACGGACTCACCGATTGGGCGGGTGTCTGGGGCGCTGCAACGCCGCATGGGTATGATGCCGATGGAGATGTCGGACAAACAAAGCAACCTTGGCGCGTCCCGCATGATCCTGAAACGCGTCCGCGAAGGGGTCTGTATCGGGATGACAGGCGACGGACCGCTGGGGCCAGCAGGCGTGGTCAAAGACGCACCGCTGGAATGGGCGCGCAACACAGGCATGCCCGTGTTCGCCTATGGGTTCAGCACAAAGCGACACAGATTGCTGGATAGCTGGGACCGGATGCTGCTGCCACTGCCGTTCACGACAGGCGGTAAGGTGTTCGCGCGGCTGGATATGGTGTTGGAGCGGAAAGGGTCTGGCGGGAGAGATGAG
>Ga0307994_1000674_pt1 | contig 22837 bp, 20 predicted proteins | sample EllFjometagen261_FD_203171 | JGI IMG/M metagenome (GOLD analysis project Ga0307994, IMG submission 203171) | Marine microbial communities from Ellis Fjord, Antarctic Ocean - #261 | ecosystem: Environmental > Aquatic > Marine > Unclassified | place: Southern Ocean | collected 2014-11-02 | reverse complement strand
GTATCCATCCGGTGAGACGCGCGGGCGGATCGGATTTTATGCTGCTATGGCGGCGTTTTGAGTGGCCCAGTTCCATGGCAGCAGCTCGTCGAGCTTGCTCATGGGGCAATCCGCGATGCGAGCGAGGACATCGGCGAGCCAGGCTTGCGGATCAACGTCGTTGAGCTTCGCGGTCTGGATCAGGGTGTAGATGATAGCGGCGCGTTGGCCGCCGCGATCCGAGCCGCAGAACAGCCATGCCTTGCGACCGAGCGGAATGCAGCGCAGTGCGCGCTCGGCGGCGTTGTTGGTGAGGCAGATGCGCCCGTCGTCGAGGAAGCGGGTGAACGCGTCCCAGCGCTTGAGCATGTAGAAGCAGGCCTTGGTCAGATCATGGCCGCGCGACAGCTTGGCGACCTGCTCGGTAAGCCAGGTGTGGAGCTCTGCCATCAGCGGCGCGCTGAGTTCCTGACGAATGGCGAGCCGTTCGGCGGGGCTCTTGCCATTGATGCCGCGCTCGATGTCGAACAGGGCATCGAGCCGCTGCACGGCTTCGAGCGCGATCGGAGAGATCATGCTGCTGCGCTGGCCACGGCTCTTCTTGCGGGCCAAACTTAGGACATCAGCGAGCTCGAAGAACTTGCGGCGCGCATGGGCGAAGCAGCCAGCCTCCAGCACAGGGCCAGGGTCGCGGCCCTTGCGATAGAGCTCGCCATATCCGCTGTAGGCATCAGCCTGCAGGATCCCGAACCATGCTGCGAGATGGGTCTGCGGGTGCTCGCCGCGGCGGTTGCGTGAGTAGTGGAACAGGGCAGCTGGTGGATCGGTCCCGGCAAAAGGGTGATCATCGCGCACGTAGACCCATAATCGGGCCGTATCCGTCTTGCCCTTCGCCATGACCGGCACGGTGGTATCATCGCCATGCAATCGCTTGGCGGCCAGCACATGGGCTTTGATCAACTCGTGGAGCGGCATCAGCGCCAGGGCCGCCGCGCCAACCTGATCGGCAAGGGTTGAGACGCTGAGCGGCACGCCCTCGCGGGCAAACCGCTCGGCCTGTCGGTTGAGCGGTTGGTGCTGCCCATACTTCTCGAACAAGAGCATGGCGAGGAAGCTGGGGCCGGCCCATCCGCGCGGCACGACGTGGAACGGTGCCGGGGCCTGTGCGATCTTCTCGCAGTCCCGGCACGAGAACTTCTCCCGAACCGTCTGGATCACCTTCCATGAGCGCGGGATCACCTCGAGCGTCTCAGTGACGTCCTCGCCAAGCTTGGAGAGCCGACCGCCGCCGCAGGCCGGGCAGGAACAGGGCGCAGGCACCACGACGCGCTCGCGCGGCAGGTGCTCGGGGAACGCCTTCCTTGCGGGCCGCTTGCGCTCGAAGGCAGTGACCGTGGTGGTCTTGGCTGCCGCTTCCTCAGCGATCAGATCGTCTTCGGCAGCGTCGGCCTCGAGATCTTCGAGCTGCAGCTCCATCTGATCGAGCAGGCGGCGGCTGCGCTCGGCGCTGGGGCCATACTGCTCGCGCTTCAGCTTAGCGATCTGCAGCTTGAGGTGGGCGATAAGCGCCTCGATGGCGCTCTCGCGGGCATGGGCGTTAGCCAGCTTGGCCTCTGCCTCGTCAGCCTTCTGGAGCGCAGAAACCAACAGCGCCTTGAGCGCTTCGATATCATCCGGAAGGGGCGAGATGGCGGCTTCCATAGACCGCAGTGAATCATCATCCACCCCCCGCAGCAAGGCCAAAATGCTCGTCTGCGGCGATTATCCTGCGCTCGTCGGTCGCCACGTATACTGCGGGTTACGCCAGTCGATCCCTTCCAAGAGACAGGCCAGCTGCGAGGGCGTGAGCGACACCGCTCCCTCCTTCGCCACAGGCCAAACGAACCGACCCTTCTCGAGCCGCTTGGCATAGAGCGACATACCAATGCCATCGTGCCAGACGATCTTGATCAGCGATCCGGCGCGGCCGCGGAACACGAACAGATCGCCACCATGCGGATTACGCTTGAGCCCCTGCTGCACCAGCAGCGCCAGGCCCTGCATGCCCTTCCTCATATCCGTGTGGCCCAGCGCGATCCAGACCCGGGCACCAGAAGGGATCATCGCAAGCCCTTCAGCGCAGCAGAAACCAGCGCCGGCGATGCCGCGCCGAAAACGCTCAGCCGCTTGCCACGCGGCAGGTCGATGATCATCGCGGGGTGCTCGGCCCAGCTCGCCGCTGCCGCCGGATCGTCATCCATCACCGCTTCCACGAACACCGGCGTCGGTAGCGCCTCGGGCGCGCTGGCCTCCTGCGCCACACCTGCATCGAGCAACTTGCGCCGCCAGGTGTAGATCAACCCGGACGAGACGTCATAGCGGCGACAGGCATCGGCAACCCGGGCGCCCGGCGCGAACGCCTCGGCCACAATCTGCAGCCGTTCCTCATCACTCCACCGGCGCCGCCGCTCCGGCCCCGAAAATACCGTCACCTGACCCACCGACCGCTCCAAAGAACACTCTTAAGAGCACGCTTAAGAGCGCTCGCTACCTATCCACGCAAGGCGGCCCACGCCGGATGGATACTCTTTTCGCGAGCGTGGCCCATGCTCATGAACAGCGTCTCATTGAGCAGTTCGTCGCGCATCCGCCCGTTGAAACTCTCCACAAAGGCATTCTGGGTTGGCTCGCCTGGCGTCGTGTAATGCCATTCTACCCGGGCTTCGCCGCACCAGGCCAGAACCGCGTTCGAGGTCAACTCGGTACCGTTGTCGCTCACGATCATCCCTGGCTTGCCGCGCCTGGCGATCAGTTCGGTCAGTTCGCGCACCACCCGTTGGCAAGCTGGACACCCGCAATAGCCGCGACTTTGGCTGCGCGCTGACCGGTTTTGTGTTCGACAGGTCGAGTGTCGGCATTTGAGCGGGCTGACGGGTATCCCTGGGATGCCTTTTTGTCAGCCTTTCAGCCCCTTCTGCGGATTTCAGGCGCACTTATCCCGTGTTCGCACACCGCTGATGGAAGATCAGACGGTTGAAGTTGTAGGCCAGATTGGTAAGCGTGAGCCTAGCCTGCGCTCTGGCCAAGCCGATGGTGCGGATAAAGAGGCCATAACGGTTCTTCTGATGCGAAAAGACGTGCTCGACGCGGGCGCGGATCGTTGAATTTGCCGCGTTTGCGCGCCATGCTCTCGGGCATAGGCCTGCCCATGGGCTTGCGGCGATGGATGCGGCTGTTGAGCATTTAGGCCTTGAGCCATGCCTCGTTCTTGCTGCTGCGATAGGCGCTGTCTGCCCAAACATCGCCGGCGGTGTTGGCGGAGTCGATCACCCTCCGCATCTGGCGCCCGTCGCTGTCGGCTGCCGAGGTCACCGCAGCCTTGCGGATGAACCCGAAGCGCCGATCGATGCTGACATGGGACTTGTAGCCGAACAAGGGCGAGGCGATCTGCGGCAGCGGCGTGCCGTCGGGACGATAGCGGACTTTGCCACCGATCTTCACGGTCCAGCGCGCATCAACATCCTTCTGGTGCGCCTTGTTCGGCTTGCCGCGCCAGATCTGCCGGGCTGACTTGCCCGCCTTGATCGCGGCGTTCTCATCCTCGGTGTTGCGTTGCTTGGGCGCAGGCTCCAGCGTGGCATCGACGATCTGGCCACCCATCGCCAGGTATCCTGCCTCGCGCAGTTACTGCTCGAACGCCTGCATCAGCGCATCGAGCGTGCCGCTCTCGGTCAGCCGGTTGCGATAGTGGCGGATGGTGTTCTCGTCGGGCATCGTGCCGCCAAGGTCGAAGCCGAAGAAGCGCATCCAGCTCAGCCGATCCCGGATCATGAACTTCATGCGCGCATCCGACAGATTATGCTGCGCCTGAACCACCAGCACCTTGAAGATCGCCACTGGGTCAAAGGGAGGCCGGCCGCCCTTAGCGTCGTTGCTATAACCGAGCCCTCGGGTCAAAAGTGGCCGGAAACACTCGAACTCCACCGTGTCAGCCACAACCTCCAGCGGACTGCCGTCCTTGCTCAGCCGCTCCAGGTGCTCCGCCAGGCTGCGTGGGTGCATCGAAACTCTCCGTCCAATGACCGGATTGAATCACAGAAGAGGCCTCAAAGCGAGGGGTTTTTGCGGGTGTCCAGCTGAAGTAATTGGCGCATTCGTCTGGCTGGAAGATATCGACGAGCTGTCCGATGAGCCCCCACAGACTGGTGACGGTTCGTTCGCCAGCTTTTCGCAGCATCGCCTTGAGCCGCGAGAAAGCCTTCTCGATGGGATTGAAGTCGTGGCTGTAGGGCGGAAGGAAGCGCAGGGTTGCGCCGGCTGCTTCGATCCGCTCGCGCACCGATGCTCGCTTGTGGCTCGACAGATTGTCCATGATCACGACATCGCCCGGTCGCAGCTCGGGTATGAGGACTTGCGTCACATAAGCCTCGAACCAGTCGCCGTTGATCGGACCATCGAGCACCATTGGCGCAACCATGCCGGCCATGCGCATACCGGCGACCAGCGTGGTCGTCTTGCGATGGCCATGGGGAAAGCCGATGCGCAGGCGCTCGCCTCTGGCGCAGCGGCCATGGCTGTGGGTCATATTGGTGACGGTCCACGTCTCGTCGATGAACACGAGACGCTCCGGCTCCAGATCAAGCTACCCATCGAACCAGTCGTGCCGCTGCCTCAGGACGTCGGGGCGATCCTGCTCGATCGCGTGCCCCGTCTTTTTTTGCGCGTAATCCCGCGACGGTCGAAGAACCGCCACAAGGTGCCGATCCCGACATGCACGCCCTGCCCCGCAAGACCCGATTGGAACTCGGCCAGCGTGATATCGCGATCCTCATCGAGCATCGCCATGATCAGATCGGCATGGGTGTCGGTCTTCGAGGAACGCTGATCGCCACCGGGCTTGCCAGCATTGGCGCGGCCATGTTCGCGTACCATCTGCCGCCAACAGACCGCCGTAGCGACCCCAACCCCAAAACGAGGGGCAGCAGCTCGGCAACTCATCCCGGCTTCCGTCGCCGCAACAACCCGATCCCGTAAATCCTGCGATAGTGCTCTGGCCATCCATGCTGGCCTTCTGCCCAGCATGGACGATGAATTAGAATTTACCCGCCGATGGAATCCCTCGCCATTCAGGCGTTGAGGAAAACGCTCTAATGAGCGACGGGTCATAGCAACAAAAATAAGCCCAACCGACTGGGATACGTCGAAAGTCAGATTGGTGAGTCTGTACATGGGCTGCCTTCAATACGAGCCCTATTGCTGTCTGAAATCAAATCAGCCGGTCCATAGCAGCGTCCGGTTGCGGTTATGATTTCACAAAAGTGTCGTATCCAGCAGTCTATAAGACGATCTATGGTCGATTTCCGATGTAAGCTGAGTCTTATTTTGATCACCGGATCAGTGAATTTTGAAAATAATATGACAGTTGGGTAACAAAAATCCACCAGTTGCAATTCCATTAACATCAACACAAAATAAGAGTCATAAAAAGGCAATCTAAAATTGCTAGTGTTCTGGCCTGTTAGTCCTGTGTCGAGATTCATCTACATTTCGTCACAAACGTTAGACATTAATAGCTTAACGGCCTCAATATAAAAAGCAGTGGAATTTTTATGGTACATGCGAATGAGCAATATGACTACCTTGGCGTTGGATTTGGACCATCCAATCTTGCGTTTTTGGTTGCTATGCAAGAGGCGGGGGAGCAATTAAACGGGAAATTCATCGAATCAAAAGACAGATTTGAGTGGCATCCGGGAATGATGCTTGACGGAGCGCGGATGCAGATTTCTTACTTAAAGGACTTAGTAACCCTTCGAAATCCCCAGAGTTCCTATTCTTTTCTCAGCTATTTGAAGGCAAAAGGTCGGCTTGCGCGCTTTGTCAACCTATCAGAGAGTAGGCCGTCGCGCCTAGAATACCAAGACTACCTAAGATGGGTCGCAGACCAATTTTCTAATCAAATTCAGTATGGAGTCACCGTTCGAGGCATGAGTCCGAACATTGCGGGTGATGGCACGTCGATCGCCTCTTTTGACGTCGAATGTGAAGACGGCAGGGGCGAGCGATTCACCCATACAGCTACTAACCTCGTGGTTGCGACGGGAGGACAACCCAATCTCCTGCCTGATGTTATTGAGCCAGGCGATGGCGTTATTCATTCATCTAAATTTCTTTTAGACTTTCCGCGCAACTATCCGAACACTGGCCAGTCGTATCGTTTCGGTGTGGTTGGTGCCGGGCAGTCCGCTGCTGAAACGGTAAGTTGGATTCTTGATAAGTATCCGCTTGCAAAGGTCGATTGGGTGATTTCCGGGTTTTCGCTCAGACCCGCCGACGAGTCGGCCTTTGCAAATGAGATTTTCGACAGCGAAACTGTCGATTTCTTGCGAAACCTGCCGAGCGAGAAGCGCACCCGATTAAAAAGCGATCTTCACAATACAAATTACAGCGTCGTGAACGATGATCTCATACAAGCGTTATACAAGACTGACTATCTCGACCAGGTCCGCGGGCACAAGCGGTTGCACATTCATAACATGGCGAGGTTGACGAAAGCGGCGCAGAGTGGAACGTTTGTGAACGCATTGATACGAGCCTGCACTGGAGAGGAGAAAGAGTTCAGATGGGATGCTTTGGTCTTAGCGACAGGATATGAGCGTTCGTTTGAAGGAGAAATCTTTGAAGGTCTGAAACCCTTTCTTAAACTGGATGAAACTCGTTTTCCCGTTGTCGGCCGAAATCACAAGTTGGAAATGACGCTTCCTGTCGAAGGCGGTGTTTACGTTCAAGGGTTCGCGGAAAATACGCATGGTATAGGCGATACCCTTTTGTCGTTGCTACCATTTCGGTCCGACGAAATCGTTAGCGACATAGTTAACCGACAGAAATTGCAGCGGTCAACGCGTGACACCGGAAACCACAAATTCGCTGTTCATGTTGCAACGACTGTCTATCCGCCACGTCGCCATGTTGAGCAGGATGTCTATAGGCTACATGAGGTCATCTTCCGCTTCCCCTTCGCAACGATCATTTCCGGCAACAATGAGCCTGTTGTGAGTCATATTCCGCTAATACTCGACATGACGAAGGGAAAGCACGGTGTCCTCCGCGGACATATTGATCGCGGGAATCCCCAAGCGCAATTCTTGAACGGCGATCAAATGCTCGCCATCTTTCACGGACCGAACTCGTATATTGCTCCGCACATATTCACTACCGATCAGCTGCCCACTTGGAACTCGATCAGCGTTCATGTCAAGGGAACGGCGACGTTGGTAACCGACCACAGCATACTGATCGACAGCCTCCATTCCATTACCGAGCATGCCGAACCAGCGTCTGGCGGTTACCGCCTAGACAAGGGCGATGCGCGCATCCCGAAGCTGATCGACTACATCGCCGGATTCGAGATCAACATAGAATCCTTGGAGGGAAAGTTTAAGATGTCACAAGATCGAATTCCGGTCGACCGACAACTGGCATTCGAGGAAATGCGGACCCGATTGCGGCGCGAACAGGAGGCATATTTCGGTTCCATCATGGACCAGTACATGTGCGTCGATGAAATTGAACCAGCGTTTTTAGAGCGACAGTCTTCCGTGCTTGGATTCAACTGCTCCTGTGCATTGGAGCAGGTAGATGCGACTATCAGTTTATCTGGAACGGGTGATCCGTCTCTTGCATTAGATGGCTTTCGAATGGGTAATGAAAACTCTTCCGTTCTGACGTCTGATGAATGTGATTGACGAGGATCAACATGAATAACGGTCACTTCAGCTTGGGCGGTGCTGCCGGTGCCTCCCACGAGCAAATCCAGTTATTATCGACTATGCCACTAGTCCCAGCCTCGCACGCGCAAAAGCGTCTATGGTTTATCCATCAATTGGACAAGGAAGCTACCGCTTACACAGAATCGCTGGCGTTCCGTATTTGGGGAAAACTGAACATCCTACGGCTAAGCGCTGCAATTTCTGCAATGGTTTCGCGCCACGAGGTTTTCAGAACGGCGATCATCGAGCACGAAGGAGAAGTCTGGCAGGCTGTGATGCCGGAGTCCCAGTTCGAAATTGAGGTTGTCGACGTTTGTTCGTTCAATCATGCGGTAGAGCATGCGACCGAAAAATTGCGAATTCCCTTCGATCTGGAGAGTCCGCCGCTTATCCGTGCGAGTCTGTTTGTGATTTCGGAAAACGAATCGCTTCTTTCCATCGCTATTCACCACGTGGCTTGTGACGGGCGGTCGATCGAAATCATTTTGGGCGAGATTGCGGAAGGCTGGAATGCCCTTGCTGGAGGCAAAACGAAGGAATTTCCTGACGCTGTTCAGTATCAAGATTATTCGCGCTGGCATGAGAATTGGCTGTCGAGCAACGCGGCTTGTTGCCAACGTGCGGCATGGTCAAAGCGGTTCGAAAATCCGCCCCCAGCGTTAAATTTTATGAGAGACTGCGTGACTAATCCCGGATTTCGAAATCAGGGCGGCTCCGTTTCATTTATGTGGGACGAGGAATTGCAGATTAAATTGAAAGGCGCAGCGGCAAAGAGCAACACGTCGTTATTTGCATATCTGTTATCGGTTTTTCAAGTGACTGTTTGTCGCTATTCAATGCAGGACGATATCGTGGTTGGCGTGCCGATGGCTGCCCGCGGGCGTCCTGAATTCAACGACACCGTGGGTTTTTTTGCTAATACATTGCCAGTTCGCTGCTCAGTACCTTCGAACTCGTCCTTTGCAGCCGTTTTGAAAGACACAAGCTCGGCCTTTTTCGCTGCCTTGGAAAACCAAGACATACCGCTCGACCTTATCGTCGAGGATGTTGTCGGTAAACGAGGACACGCAGACAATTCTTTGTTTCAAACAATCTTTGTCATGCAGAATCCTGTCGTTGGGTCGCTGCTGCCGTTGCGCGGCCTAGAAACGGAGCTTTGCCGGCTGCACACTGGCACGGCAAAGATGGATCTCACCGTTTCTCTTGATACTCACGACGGCCATATCATTGGCGAGTTGGAATACAATAGTAGCTTGTTTGACGAGGACTGGGCGAAGGGATTCGTCAAAGCGTATGAGAACATTTTGCGTTGCGTCGTGGACCAGCCTGAGACGACCGTTTCGGCGATCCCAATGATGACCGTTAGCGAACAGACATTGCTTGCTGAGGAAATTAACAAGACGCACAGCTGGACACCGCCGGACGGTACCCTGCTATCGCTGTTCGAGAAAAGCGTTGCAGCATTTCCGGAGGCGATTGCCGTGGATAGCGAGAGAGAACAAACGACCTACGCTGTCCTTGACCGACAAACTACGATATTGGCTGCCTGTTTGCGAGGGCGTGGGATCGGACCGGGTGCTGTCGTCGCATTGTTGATGGACCGCAGCCTCGACGTGATCGTCTCGTTGTTAGCCATCATCAAGACGGGCGCGGCGTTTGTTCCTCTGGACAAAAAATTTCCGCTTGAACGCGTGATGCAAATTTGCAGCGACGTTAAGCCGTGCCTAATTCTGACCGACTCGCCAAATTCTCTGAATGCAACGAGCCTGAAATGCGAGATCAGTAGCGCATCCGCGCTTTTCGAAACTGCAATACCGGATTTTTCGGTGCATAAGTCCGTGACGGATGATACCGCATATATCTACTACACCTCTGGATCAACAGGGACGCCCAAAGGTGTCATTATTGATCAAACATGCGCCTTGACGCGTCTTGCATGGCTTCACAATAATTATCAGCTCTACCAAGGCGATGCAGTTCTATACAAGTGTCCACTTGTATTCGACGTTGCAATTTGGGAAATCCTTTTGCCGTTGATGGCGGGTGCCAAGATCGTTGTTGCTGCGGAAGGCTTCGAGGGTGACCCCTTCTATCTGAGGCAGCTTTTCATTGATAAGAAGATTGTGCTGGCACACTTTGTGCCAAGCTTTCTGGACGCTTACTTAGACGTTGTTGCTCCGACCTCTTACCCGTCGCTGCGATGGGTTGTGCTAAGCGGCGAGGCCGTCCCGACAAACCTGCCAGCGAAATTCTTTAGCCATTTCGATTGTGAACTTCACAATCAGTATGGCCAGACAGAAACTTCAGAAGTCGCAGTATGGGTCGCGAACCGGCATCAACGAAAGGGGTCTGTGCCGATCGGCAAGCAAGTCGGTGCGTATCGGCTCTTTATTTTCGATAGCGGCAACAACCTTGTGCCTTCAGGCGTGCCGGGAGAATTGTGTGTCGCCGGTGAGGGTGGCCTTGCACGAGGGTATCACAATCGGCCCGAATTGACCGACGAACGCTTCGTGCAGCACCCATTTTCGCTCAGCAATGGCGAGCGTCTATACCGAACCGGTGACTTGGCGAGACGCTCGACCGATGGTCTGATCGAATATCTGGGGAGATCCGACCAGCAGAGAAAGATACGCGGGTGCCGAGTGGAGCCTGGCGAGATCGAGGCCGTGTTGCGGACGCATTCTGGGGTCCCGTCTTGCGTCGTCGATATCCGATCCGACGAGGTACATGGTCAATATGTTGCCGCCTATTTCACCGGCGACGCTGACCCTAGCGCGTTGTCGGAGCATGCTGCAGAGCATTTGCCAGGTTATATGCAACCGATAGCCTACGTCCGGCTGAACGAGCCGCCTCGAACCGCGAGCGGAAAAATTGACCGGGCCGCATTGCCCGCGCCGCTTGCTGGTGATTTTTTGACGGAGCATGGCTCGATACCTCCGGAGACGACCGTCGAAGTGGAAATCGCAGACCTCTGGGGCGCGCTTCTCGGCGTCGATGGTGTCGGACGAGACGATGACTTTTTTGCACTCGGCGGCAGTTCGCTGAAAGCTGTGTATGCGCTGAAAGCGATTGAAGACGTTTACGATATACGCATTAGCGTCCGCTCGTTCTTTGCAAACTCGACCGTCAAGGCTTTGGCGAGACTGATCGAAGAATCGATCGAGCAATTTATCGCAGGGCTTACCGATGACGAAGTGGCAGCGCTTTTGAAGGCTGACCAATGACCAGTCCGCAGCCCGTCAACCAGCTTGCTGAGGACAGAAAGCTCTTACTGGAGAAGTTTCGCTCGAGAACAGCGAAAGTCGCCGCCTCTGCGACACGAACGGATGTGCCGCAGCGGACGCAGCTTTCTGAGAAGCAGCGCGGCATCTGGTTCATCGAACAGATGCGTCCTGGCACCGCCCTCTATAACATTGCGACGGCATTCGCGATCGATGGTTATCTGTCACGAGAACGGATTGATGATGCTATTCAGCTTGTTATCGCGCGCCACGACGCCCTGCGAATGCGCGTCGCTTCCAGCAACGGAACAGCGTGGGCAGAAAGTGTGTCTGAGCTGGCAGCGCCCTTGCAATACCACGACTTGACGACTCTACCGGCAGATGAGGCCGAGACAGAGAGAGACCAAATTATCGCTGTAGTCTCCTCCAAAGCGATTCCGTTAGCTTCGGCACCGCTATTTCGAGTGACAGTAATTCATATGCCGGGCGCGAGCACGACCATCTGTGCTGTTTTTCATCATATTGTAGTCGACGGTTGGTCGCTCAACATATTCATCAGGGAGTTTTCGAAAATCCTGAATGGTGTAGATTTATCCAGTAAACATTACTCTTATCTAGCGCACATTGCTGACGAACGCCAGAAAGGTGCGACGATTGATCGGGAAAGATGCCTTGCCTATTGGAAAGAAAGGCTTGGTGCTCCACTTCCAGAACTGCAATTGGCTTGTGATCACCAGCGGCCCGCAATCCTGTCTGAAAAAGGTGCCCTCTTTCATTTTGAGATTCCCCAAGACCTGATTTTAAGGCTGCCGGGAGCGGCGAAATCGCACGGTACAACGCTGTTTAGTCTGCTACTGACTTCATTTAAAGTCTTTCTCTTCCGTATGACGCGGGTACAGGATGTGATCGTCGGGGCGCCGTTTGCTGGCCGAGATCGGTATTCGACAAATGATGTGATCGGTTTCTTTACCAATACGGTTGCGCTTCGGACAGTGCTAGGCGCCGAGCTTTCGTTTAGGGAAGCGCTGCACCGCGTGACAACAACCATGATCGACGCGCAAGACAATCAGTGGTTGCCGTTTGATCGCGTGGTGCAGGAATGCGCGCCGGAGAGATCGATGGGACGTCATCCGATCTTTCAAAACTTCTTTGCTCTCTATGAAGCCGAGAGGGAAGAAACTGCTATCGATGGTCATTTGATTACCGAATTCGAGATCGACACCGGAACGTCAAAGTTTGATTTCTCAATCTTGATGACTTATCGCCACGATCGACTTCTCGGAGCTATCGAGTACTCGTCTGATCTGTTCAATCATGAAACTATCGAGCGCTATGCTGAAGTTTTTGTTCATGTAATCAGGCAGGCGCTCGATAACCCGGACCAGCGCCTCAACGATATCAATGTCGTAACGCAGCTGGACAGGAAAGTGATCGAGTCTGCCGCAACAGAAGATCATCGCTACCGAACGTTGCGGTATCGGACATTGGCGGCCCCCTTTGAGGAACAGGTCGAACGGACGCCAGATGCCATTGCCCTTATCGCACCAAAAGTCACCCTTACATACCGGGAACTCAATTTACGTGCCAATCAACTGGCTCACGAACTGCGCTCAAAGGGGACAGCCGCCGGTCAATTTGTCGGGGTTTATATTGACCGTAGCGTTGAAATGCTTGTGGCCCTGTACGCCGTTGCCAAGGCCGGTGCCGCCTACGTACCGCTTGACCCGGACCTTCCGCGCGCTCGCCTAGAGCATCTGCTCAATGATTGCGATGCAAAAGTGGTTGTGACCGCCGCCCGTCTGCTGGACAGCATTCCCCCCGGTCGTTTCACCACCGTTTTGGCGGACGACCCCACCTTGGCCGCCTGGTCGACTGAAAACCTTCCCGCTGTTGAAATGGCCGGGGAAGCCGCCTACCTTCTTTACACGTCTGGCTCGACGGGACTGCCTAAGGGGGTGTCCTTTCCTGTGGATGCTTCGGTGGCTTTCTTGAAATGGCTTGCTGATGCATTTCCTATTGGCGTGGGCGACACGGTGTTGCTCAAGACGCCATTCGGCTTTGACGTTTCAGTCTGGGAATTGTTCTGGCCGCTTTATCAGGGAAGCGCGCTTGTTGTGTCTGACCCCGGCGGTCATCGTGATCCGGCATACATCATGCGCCTTATGAGCGATCACGGGATCAGCGTGGTGAACTTCGTTCCGTCCATGCTGCAGGCGTTTCTTGAGGAGGCAGGAGAAGCAACCTTTCCTTCCGTGAAATGGGTCTTCTGCGCTGGGGAAGCGCTGTCTGCCGCACTGCGCGACCGCGCGAAATTTCATATTGGCGGAAAACTCGTCAATCTTTACGGCCCAACCGAAACAGGTGCCGTGACATACCACGTCATCGAACGAGACGAGGAAGTGCCGACGGTTCCAATCGGACGCCCTATACCTCAGGCGAGAATCTACATTTTGGATGATTTCGGTGCACCCGTTCCCGTCGGCGTTCCTGGAGAGCTTTATGTTGGTGGCGAGTTGTGCCTTGCGCGGGGCTATCACAAGCAGGCCGATCTGACCGGGGAGCGGTTTGTCTCCAACCTAGAAATAAGCAAGGGAAGGCGACTTTACAGGACAGGAGATTTCTGCCGCTTTAGACCAGATGCAAATATCGAATACATCGGGCGGCGAGATAGTCAGATCAAGATTCGCGGAGTCCGGGTTGATCTGGGCGAGATCGAAGAAACATTAAGCAAATTAAACGAAATAGAGGAGTGTGCTGCCGTTGTCATTGGTGAAGGAGGAAGCAAAACCCTTGGATGTTTTGCTAGAACGTCTACCGGAAGCCAACTTACAGGCGACAAAATTCTTGCCTTCCTCAGGTCGCAAGTGCAGCCCGCAGCTGTTCCTTCTGGCATTCGTCTCATTAGCAACTTCCCAAAAACTTTCAACGGTAAGCTTGATAGGAAAAGGCTGACTGAAATCTGGACGCGAGATGCCCACAAACCTGATCGACATATTCAATTCAGTAATAGCTTCACTGCACGTCTTGCCGGACTTTACACTGAGATTTTGAGCGCCCCTGACGTCAGCGAGGAGAGTAATTTTTTTGACCTTGGCGGTCACTCTCTTCTGGTGTTGAAGCTGGCAGCTGCTTGCGAACGAGAATTCGGCATTCGGCCGACCGTTCCTCAACTATTCGCAAATCCGAAGGTCAGCGATCTCGCTAGAATCCTTGAGAAGCCGGCATCTAGCGCTTGTAGCAATTTGGTTCCACTTTCCGTTGACGACGAGCTTCCAACATTGGTGCTCATCCACGCCGCCACCGGTTCAGCGCTGCCGTATCAGGCGCTGGTTCCATACCTAAAAGACACTGTGTCACTGTACGCGATAGAGATCTCCGAACACCACTACTCGACCCAATTGCCACGCTCGGTTGACGATTTCGCCCGTGAATATCTCACAGCTGTGAAGACCTTGAACAAAGAAAACGGCCTTATCATAGGGGGGTGGTCATTCGGCGGAAATGTCGCATTCGAACTTTCAAGACTACTCATGGAGGCTGACAACACGCCAAACACGACGCTTCTCATAGATTCATGGCTCCCGGATTCACAGACCCCAGTTTCAATCGACGGTGACGACACTCACGAGGCTTTGGGCATTCTAACCGATCAAGGATTGTTGCCAAAAGGGATGTCGGGAACGGACGCCGAGAGGGTTTCTTTGTCGCTGAAATCAACTTTGTTAGCGTTTCGGACCTATCGACCGACGAAGCTAAGGGGCGGCGTCTACTTGCTCTGCGCAGATAGTTCGGACCTCGACGACTTCTCCCGCGATGTGGGATACGCCGCCCGAATGCAGGGATGGACACCGTGGGCTTCAAGCGTCGAAGTGATTCGGATAACTGGAAATCACTATAGTCTGTTGAGCATGGAACATATTGAATCCACTTCGATGGCAATTAAAGCTGTTGTTACTAAAACGACGCAACTTGAAACAATCCAGAATGCGTAAATAGACAAATATAATTGGGGTAGTGTATAATGACGCTGAATTTATCTCTCCGAAAAATTGGTGTTCTTGATCTTAAGGGGCTTGATCGTCCGTATTCTGATCCAGAAATGAACAACCTAATTAAGTTATGTGATAAATTGACGATTGTACCAGGTACAGGCGAGGATAACCGTGCTCTTTGCGCGCGAATTGTAATCGATCCTGTTGATCTAGCGCTGGAGGATCGTGGTGGGGATGATCGGAAGATTCTCGATCTCGAGGTCGCCGCTTCAATCGTGGATGTTCTGATGAACGATAGGGCCAAAGAATTTTGGAAGTCAATGTTCGACGTGAACCATATCGTTCTGCGGCGTGCTCAAGTGCATATTCTTCGTGATGGCGATTACATCGGCTACCATACGGATGATCAGGCGAACCCCGACTATATTGCAAACGTAGTTATTGGGTTGAGCAGCGAGTATGGTGGCGGTGAATATGTCACTTACATGAGTGGCAACAAAGTTCCCCATAAGACCCAGCTCGGGACCATTCTTGTGAGCCTGAACGGCGTACCTCATGAGGTTGCGGCCGTTACTTCAGGTGAACGCAAAACGCTGGCGTTCTTCTTTGCGGAGAATGAACATGCTGACGCCACAATGGCGTGATGCGGCACGGCGGAGAAAGCCAAATTTCGCGGAACAATTCCATGATACTTACTGGTGCACCGACCGGAACTCGCTTCAAAGAGATCATCGAACTTGACGAGGTGTCGGCCCATATTTGTGACATCCGAAACGGCACCTATCCCCCATTCGACTCCCTTTGCGCAGAGGAAACGGCGAGGGTTCGGGGGATTATGCCGAGACGCCAACAGGCTTTTGCAGCCGGCCGATGGTGCGCCCGACGTGCCTTGCAGAACATTGGCTGCAAGGCCAAAGTTATTCCGGTCGGTGCACACGGGCAACCCATTTGGCCAACCGGCACATGCGGAAGTATAAGCCATTCGGACGACTGGGCAGTGGCTTTGGCGGCACCTTCAGCGAAGTTCCGTTCACTAGGGGTCGACATTGAGGCATGGACGGTGCTTCCTCCGGGCCTTGATCCGATAATTGATGTTTCCGCTTCCGAACGGCGCCACTGGGCCACGATCATTCCCGAGAACTATGTGAGTTGCCTTTTATTTAGTGCAAAAGAAAGCGTTTACAAAGCAGCGCATCATATAGGTTTGACGAGCCTGACCTTCGAGGACGTACGGATATGGCCGGGGTCTGAGCCGAATACATTTACAGCATCACCTTCCGCTTTGCAGTCGGACTGGCTGACACTTGGACCTCTATCGCACGGACGAGTGTCAATTGATCATGGCCACATCATCACTGCATTTATCATAAAATGCTGAGAACCCGTGTAAGAAAGGGATGAGTTCAAATGATCGTTAGTGGTAAATCTCAAATCGCGCCGCCCGGCTTTGAAAGCTATTTCGGTCGGATTGTAGTTATAAAGATCGGAGGAGAGTTAATGGCCGATCCAAAAGTCGCACGTGAGCTAGCCAATGACATCGTGCTACTGAAATCACTCGACATTAATCCGGTCGTCATACATGGAGGCGGGCCTCAGATCGACGCTCTTCTGGATAAATTGGGCATCGCCAGTGAATTTCATAACGGTTTACGTTTATCCGATCAACGGACTGTTGAAGTGGCTGAAATGGTCTTGTCCGGCACGATCAACAAGCGTTTAGTGGGCTGGATATCGGAAGCTGGAGGTAGAGCGATTGGAATCAGTGGTAAGGATGGTGGTTTTGTAACCGCAGATAAAATGGATAGTCCCTCTCAGGTTGAGGAAAGTAGTAGAAACTTCATCAGTCCCAGCTTCATAGGGAAACCTGTTAAAGTTGACGTCACCATTATAAACGGATTAATTGACTGCGGAATGATTCCGATCGTGTCACCAATTTGTATGGGATACGACGGGCAGACCTACAATGTCAATGCCGATACCATAGCGGGAGCGGTCGCTGCCGCTCTCGGGGCTGCTCAGCTTTTGTTACTAACAAATGTCTGTGGAGTGATGGACGCGGATGGTTTGCAATTCGATAAACTGGACCCGTTTCAAATTCAGGATCTGAAAAAAAAAGGTATCATTTATGGCGGGATGATACCGAAATTAGATGCCTGCATAAATGCTGTGAGCTCCGGCTGCAGCGCAGCGGTGGTTTTGGATGGGAATGTGCTACGCACAATTCTGACCGCGTTAACATCTGTCGGCAGTGTTGGCACGATTATAAAGGCGGACTATATGGAAAATTCTTTTAGCACGCAGTTAGTAAGTTGCGATTGATTTCTGACGTGATGTCGTGGACGACCTCCGCACCAGCGTAGCTGGGTAATGATGTGGTCGTTTTAGGTCCAAGTCTAGGAGCCGTCCCATGGAGCAAAAGATTGTCACCGTCGGATTGGATCTGGCGAAGAATGCGTTTCAGGTTCACGCCATCGCTGCCGATGGCGCAGTGCTGATCCGGCGCAAGTTGCGCAGGATAGAAGTCATCCGCTTCTTCACTGAGTGGTCGGCATGGAAGCGTGTGCGTCGGCGTATCATTGGGCGCGCGAGTTGATGGCGATCGGCCATAAGGTGCGCCTCATGCGCCGGCCTATGTTAAGCCGTATGTGAAGCGTGGGAAGACCGATGCAGCGGATGCCGAAGCGATCTGCGAAGCGGTCACTCGGCCGACGATGCGCTTCGTCGCTGTGAAGTCGGTCGAGCAGCAGGCGGTGCTGATGCTCCACAAAAGTCGCGACCTGATGGTCAGACAGCGCACCATGTTGATCAACGCGCTCCGCGGCCACCTAGCTGAATACGGGATCGTGACGGGTCTGGGCGCCGGCGGCGTAGTGGCTTCCCTGAAGGCGCTGCACGAAGAGCAGGACAGGTTTCCCGCATACGCGCGTTCGGCCCTTCATGGTATCGCCGCTCAGCTGAGGGCACTAACCAGCGAGATCGATAGGCTTGAGGCGCAAATCCTCTATTGGCACCGTAACGACGAGACGAGCCGCAGGTTGGCTACCATCCCGGGGATTGGCCCGATCACAGCTTCAGCTATCGCGGCAGCGGTGCCCGACGCCTTTCTATTCCGATCAGGTCGTCAGTTCGCCGCCTGGCTTGGACTCACACCTCGGGCGAACAGCTCGGGCGGCAAAGAGCGGCTCGGCGGAATAACCAAGCAGGGCGATGGCTATCTTCGTCGGCTTCTGGTCGTCGGTTCGACTGCTGTGATGCGAATGACGCGCAAGAATCCGGCTCGCCAACCTTGGATGGCAGGCCTGCTCGAGCGCAAGCCGGCGAAGATCGCGACAGTGGCGCTCGCCAACAAGACAGCACGGATTGCCTGGGTCGTGATGACGCGGAAGGAGGTTTACGCCGCCGCCGCATAACGAGATCTCCGTCACTCGATAATCGCGTGATGGGATGCGTTGGAGCAACTTAGTAGTGATGACGAACCGGTCAGACCGGGGGTTGGTGAAACCCAGGGGGTCACAGCGCTTCGAGCGCGATGACGTGATTAGGGAGCCAGCCTGCGGACTTCATTATGGCCAGCAGCCATTTGGACGCTTCGAAAAACTGGTAGCATTTGAAGCTGTGGCCGATTCAATGCCTTTGCGAGACAGGGTAGGCGGTGATGGCAGGGCAGCCTAGTTTCTTTGATCTTTCGAACAGGTATGGTGCGCTGAGCGCAGCGGGCGATCTGCTGGGGCGGCTAGCGGCGGTCGTGGATTTCGAGCTTTTCCGTGGGCCGCTGACAGCAGCGCTTCGACGCAGCCGCCGCAGCAAGGGTGGCCGCCCGCCGTTCGACCCGGTGCTGATGTTCAAGACCCTGAAGCTGCAAGCGCTTTATTCGCTCTCCGACGAAGCGACTGAGTTCCAGATCAAGGATCGCCTTTCGTTTCAGCGTTTCCTTGGCCTTGGGCTGGATGGCACAGTGCCGGATGCGACGACAGTGTGGCTGTTCCACGAGCGCCTGGTCAAAGCCAAGGCGATCGAGAGGCTCTTCGCCCGCTTCGATGCTGCGCTGACCGACCGGGGCTATCTTGCTATGGGCGGGCAGATCATTGACGCCAACGTCGTGCCTGCGCCTAAGCAACTCAATACCGAGCCTGAGAAGGCTGCGATCGAGGAAGGCCGCGTGCCGGAGGGCTCGAGCCCGGCCAAGGCGCGGCAAAGGACCGCGATGCGCGCTGGTCGATCAAGTATAGCAAGGCCAAGGTCCGGGCCGGTGGCGATCCCAGAACTACCAAGCCGATCGATCTAGCCATCCCTTTGTTCGGCTACAAGAGCCACATCGCCATCGACCGGGCCCATGGGTTGATCCGCACATTGGATGCCAGTGCGGCCAACGCCCATGATGGCGCGCGGCTGCCGGGCCTGATCAGCAAAGGGAACACCGGCTCTGGCGTGTGGGCTGATACGGCCTATAGATCAAAGAAGAGCGAGGCGTTCCTCGCCAAGGGCATGTTCACAAGCCACATCCACCAGCGGAAACCGAACCGCCGTGCTATGCCCGAGCGCATTGCCAGGGCCAATGCCAGGCGCTCCGCCGTCCGCTCGGCGTTCGAGCACGTGTTCGCCGGGCAAAAACACTGCATGGAGCTCATCGTACGCACCATCGGCATCGCCCGCATCAAGATAGAGATGATGAACCTCGTCTATAACTTCCAGCGCCTTGCCTGGCTCGAGGGGCGCCCGCATAGTGCGAAACCGGAGCACCGAGCGGCGCTCAAACACCGAAAACCAATTAAACATGGCCGAAAAGGCCGCCTGTCGCGGCTCAATGGCCGACATCAGACCCCTCGCACCATCGTCAGCCCAAAAACAACGCGTTCTTCGAGGTGCCCACTTTGGTTGTGCCCCGTAAACACCACCTTTACGTCACTCGTAGCACCGATTAAAGCAATTTAGCGCGCTCTAACCTCAAATCTTTCGGTGAAATAAATAGAAATCACGTAGGCGACAAAAAACAGGATCCAAAAAACAGAAGCTTGGGTCGGAGAAAAATATGTGACAGCTATCCCGCCAAACCATATTCCAGCACCCATTCCTAATCCTGACGTAAAAAAGTTGAATAAAGCAATGCTATTCCTATTTTGGTGTACGGTGTGCGATCTTGTAGCGTAATCCAATAGTAATTGAGGAACGACGGCCTCACCAATAGTTATAAGTAGGGCAATAACTATTACTCCAAAATCTGAATTAATGTTCGGAATAAATATTACAGCAGCTAGAGAGCACATCGCGGCCGGCAACAGCAAGATTCTTCTATTTTGTATGCGATCAGATACCATAGAGAAAAGTGGGAGAGCTATTATGAGCGAAACTGCATTGATAATAAAAAATAGAGAGATGGAACTCTCATAACCTGAAAAATTTTTCTTAATTGTCAGGGATATATATGAATATATTTGAGATTCAAGCATAACATAAAAGAAGCCTGAGATATAGGACAGTAACGCTACTTTGTCTTTGAATATTCCTGTAAAAGAAAATCGAATGACTGATAATTCTTCAAAATTGTTGTTTCTAGAGATTGGTTTGGTGTACAAAACAAGGGCTGCGCTGATACAGGTAAGCACAACAGATACTGCCGCTGCACCCACAATTCCAGCCGTGCCTAGTGACAGGTAACCGACGATGGGGCCTGATGCGGAGCCCAACCCAAAAAACAACTTTGTATTTGTGAAGAGCTTCAATTTACTCTCCGAATTTTGAATGTATTCCAACTGGATGAATCTGATGAAGTTGAATATCATCGCTATTGAAAGTCGATAGAAAAAAACCGAAATAGCAACTACAAAGAGCAATATACCGTTAGAAAGGCTTTTTAATACAAGTGGCGTGACAATAGACACGCAGCACATTACAAAGAAAAGCGCGCTGACGAAACGGGTTTTGTTGATATTGGCCAGGACAGATATCGCTAGTGCAACTACATTACCAAAGAATGTGCCGATCGCTAACATAGAGGCAATATCTATTGGATCAACTGAAATATAGTCAGCAAAAGAAGTTGTAATATACGGAAAATAGCAAAAAACTGCCATCGAAAAAAAGAATGTAGAGAGCAGCAAAAAAGCCGGTGATATCCGCGGTCGATTAGCTGGACTAACTGTTTCAAAAACTTTACTAATTGAATGCAAATTCTCGATCATACTACAGATTGCTCCGTTACATGAAAAATTCCTGACTCAGAAATGAGAGGTTTCATCTTGCTATTCTATTTAGGAATGAAAGGAATTTGAGGGTTGGACCATGCTTATCCTCGTCCTGCTTTTGTTGAAGACCAGGCAACACCTGGCCCTTGCGATGCGAGGACACTTGCGAATAAACTTCAAAGATCGGTTTAATGCCGTTAGCCGGGATTCCGACGCCGTTATCGCTGATTGTAACTCGTATTAGCGCATTGCTCAGATAGTCGAATGCGGAAATTATAGGGTACTTCGCGCGCATCTGCACAATGGTGGTTTCCCCGAAGGAAGTCGAAATCCGGAACTCCCGGTACGGGCTTCGGTACTTCACCGAATTCTCATAAAAGTTCTGAAAGATCGTGAGCACCATGCCTTGATCGGCGATGGCGTTTATGCGGGCATCGTCCCAGAGAAACGTGCGCTCTGCGACATCCTTGCCAACCTCTAGCGAGAAGCGCTCGACAGTATAATTAGCGGCCGCCGCAGCCTGATCGCGGAATTTGGTCTTGATGAAAGTTGGATCGCTCATTTTCGCAACGGAGAGGAGCACTCGCAGCATGCGAAGAAACCTGTAAGCGGTCAAGCGAAACTGCCCCACATAATCGTCGTGGAGGTCGTTCGGATTGGACCATAAGCTCGCCGAACGCGCAGTGTAGGTCGAAAGCTCGTATCCCTCTGCGACTATTGCGTCCAGCCGAACGAGGAAGTCATCTTCCTCAACTACTTCGGCTACAACATCGTCCCATAGGAAGCGAATTTTCTCAACTAGAACCGTGCAATTCTGACGAACGGCCTTGATGAAATCAATTTGTCCTAGCGAAGGCGCGCGGTCAGTCGGGGCGGAGACTTCGATCAGTTCAAGCTTTCGCTTTATGTAATTGATTGGTTCGCGAACATCATGATTGAGTTGGCCGCTGAGGAATCGAACACCCTTGGCCGAAAGCATGTCTCATCCCCCGTTTGCTTCCTGAGGAATAAAAGATACGGCGAGTTAAGGCCAGCCCAGATATCGTGAACACCCAACCACTGGACGATTACCCCGTTCGTGGAGCTCCTGCAGCAGCGCGGGGCGTAGACAGCGAACGATTAGCAACATGGGAAATCTGGGCACTGGGGGGACCGAACAAGCGCGATACGATCCTTTCGGGCCAGATCATGTCGTATTTCGATCTGCCGCAGACTCCGGCAAAATAGGACTGCGGACTGCACGCCAGCGTTCGACGCATCGGTTTCAGCTTGCCAGCTCGGCAGCGGATCGCCTCACTTCGGTTGCACAAATTATTCATGTGTGAGTCGAACGAGTGAGGCGGCGGACACTCTCTTGCTCTCCAGCCATTGGCTTTGCCCAGTGCGACCATGGTATCTGAACTTCAACGCTGCCTGACAAGCAGTAGTGAACTGATGGGGTCGTCTCATTGCGAGGTGTTTGGCAAGCAGTTTCTGAGCTGACCCTATGCCGGGTTCAACCGTTGCGGCATTCTGCCCTCTGAAGATCCGCGCGCGCCACCTCCGATGCATACCACGCTGTCCATCCGTGGGGCGACAACGACTAACTCTCAGACCTGCGTGAAACACAGATGAGAAGGGGAGGGGGAGGGGATGTGTGCCCGGGTGATTGCCGGGTGCACATCAGGAGTGACGACGATGCTTATTCCCTTTTCCCGGCTCTATCTGAGCGATGC
>Ga0307994_1000673_pt1 | contig 22853 bp, 20 predicted proteins | sample EllFjometagen261_FD_203171 | JGI IMG/M metagenome (GOLD analysis project Ga0307994, IMG submission 203171) | Marine microbial communities from Ellis Fjord, Antarctic Ocean - #261 | ecosystem: Environmental > Aquatic > Marine > Unclassified | place: Southern Ocean | collected 2014-11-02 | reverse complement strand
AAAAAGACATGGAAGCTATTCGATGAATTTGCAGGAGTGTACGAGCTTCGCGGCATAAAAAACGGCCTACCCACGCGAACCAAATTGATTAGCTGGCAACACTACCCTGAAGACGAGAGCTTAGCACCAATGCTCGATGATTTTGAGCAGACAGCGATGGCTTGGGATGCTGCAGGGTATAACGTGTATGCGATCTTGAATGACATAGACGAAGACTTCACAGGTCATAGCGTCAAAGATAAAGATATAACCTCACGCCGCCATATACTCATCGATATTGACCGAACGACAAAGGCTAATTGCCCAGCAAGCGACGAAGAAGTCCAGCATGCACTCGACTTGTCGGATGTGATTTGCAAATTTATGCTGGGGCATTGTTGGCCGAAGCCCATAGTCGTAATGTCTGGAAATGGTATCCACCTTTATTTCTACCTAAATTACCCCCCGAATACGCCAGAACTAACAGAAAAGATACGCGAACTCTTGCAGCTACTGGGCGACAGATTCGATAACATCCACGTCAAGGTCGATAGAAGTGTTTATAACGCGAGTCGAATCACGAAAGTGATAGGCACAACTGCTAAGAAAGGCGTCGAAGAACCCGGACGCCCTTACCGTAAGGTGAAAATACTTCTCCCTTCAGAACGTGGGCGTGGTTTGTGGGTACCCTGCTTTGACACCCTACTTGATAACACCCTAAACGCACTACGTGCCGGTAGGCAGCCTGCCTCTCGGCCGCCCACTAAGCTGGAGATAAAGCCTAAAAGCGCCAAACTAGACGACACTCCTAATAATCGAGCACTTGTCGCTAGGTACCTCTCCAAAATTTCATCTAATTGTGGTCGGGATAATTGGTTTCCCATAGTGTGGTCGGTTCTTAGTACAGGTATCACCGGAGCAGAGGAATTAGCGCGAGCTTGGTCTATTCGATCCGACCGCTATACCGAAACGGACTTCAACAATTTAATTAGGGATTATGATCCTGATGTGGTTGGGAGAGGCGGGCAAATCTCGATAGGCACGCTTTATTTTCATGCCGAAAAAGTGGCCGAGGGTACGCGGGTCAATCACGATGAGTATTAGTAACATCAATTCTCTGGCGTCGGTATCTCCGATAAACCCTTTACAGGACGTTCAGAATAACTTTGCACTGATAGACCTTGCGGGCGTCTTCTATATTCTAAATAGAGAGCAGATCAATAATCTCCTGCACGGTAGTGACTATGTCAGTCTAAGTTACTACAAGGAAAAGGAAGGCAAGCTCGTTATCCGAAGGTACTTGGAGACACGGACGCATGGGCTACAGGATAAAGAAGTTGCCGAGCTCCTATTTAATTTTATGAAGAGCGCCAACACGCATGTCTATAGTTCTGTTGCCTTTGACCCCAGACCTCAATCCCCTGAAGTACTTAATTTGTGGCGTCTGCATGTGATACAGCCAGTACCCGGCAACTTCGAACTTTTGGGACAGTTTATTCTCGAGATCATCTGCAACAATGATCAGGTCAATTACAATTACCTGATCAACTACTTGGCCCACATGCTCCAGAAGCCCGAAGAGAAGCCCTTGGTCGCCGTTGTGTTACTTGGAGGGCAAGGCATAGGGAAGGGCGCGTTCTACACGCTAATCAAGACGATATGGCCTTATACGGTGCGGCAGGTACAGTCTATCGAAGAAGTGACAGGGAGGTTCACGGCAGCAGCCTTGGAGCAATCTCTAGCAATATGGATGGACGAGGCCCTTTTCAGTGGCGATAAGAAAAGCACCGATAGGCTGAAAGCGTTGATCACCGAGGATAGGTTAACAATTGAGGAAAAATTTAAACCAGCCGTAACAATGAAATCATTCCACCGAATTTTCGGGGCGTCTAATCATGAGCACTTCGCACTTACTGACCGGGATGACAGGCGATTTTTCTTTCTCAAAGTAGGCGAGGCGTGGAAACAAGATGCATCTAAGTTCAACCCGCTCTTTGCTTCCTATTCAGATGGGCATACCGTTTCCGGATTCTTACATCACTTACTCTCTCTTGATCTATCTAGCTTTAGTCCAGCTGCTGACAGGCCAAAAACAATGGAGCATGCCAAGCAGAAAATACTTAGCCTAGAGGGGTTAGATCGGTTTCTGTATGAGATTTTGCAGGCTGCTGAAATACCAGAATCAAAAGCCTTATACGGTCGACCCGCCAAAGAGTGGATCGGTAAGCTTGAGATTGCTACAGAGAACCTGAGAGACGCCATGCGAGAGTTTGACAGGAGTGCAGAACGCTACAGGCCGATGAGTTCTTCTAAGTTAAAACCTGATTTAATAAAGATATTTCCGACGGCAAAGTCGACTAGGTTTCAAGACAGTAACAAGAGTCGGCGAGGCATCGAGCTACCCGCCATTCATCAAGCACGCAAGGACTTTGAGCAGCATGTCGATTGCATCATAGAGTGGGAGTCGGTAGAGGATTAGTTTGAGTAGTAGGCGTCTAGATTCGGCATCCTTGGTTATTGAGATTTTGAGTGCGAGCATGTCGGGATATGTCGGGTTGTTGTCAGGTGCCTGACAACGTGAAAGCTAATGAGTACGTGAGGTAGCAGGCTTCTTGTCAGGGTTGTCATGCTTATACTAATAAATAGAAAAAATATATAGGTATGTAATTACACCGGGGAGAATTTGCAGAAAACCCGACAACCCTGACAAGGCCGACAAACGCCAGTAAATAAGTAGCCTCCAGCCTGTCAGGCACCTGACAACAACCCGACAAGAAGGTGCCTGACCACTCAAGAGGTAGCGTGCGCGAAATACAAAGTGCGGTCCTAAGACCCAATAAAAGGTATGCAGAATGTCAGAATACACAACCCTCGGTGGCCGAGTAACCTGCACCCAATGTAATGCACTATCGAAACGCTCTCGGCTTCGCTGCCGCTCCCCTGCCATTAAAGGTAAAACCAAATGCAGGATACATGGCGGGCTGAGCACAGGCTCAAAGACCGCCGAAGGCCGAGCACGCCAAATAGCAGCTAATACCAAACACGGACGGGAAACGCGGGCTATACGCGAAGAGAGAAGCGCCAAGCTAGCGGAGCTTTATGAACTAGAGATGTTAGGGCGAAAGAGGGGGCTGATTAGTGGCCCAATGGTTGGCCGGAAACTTCGGTAGCATAGCTATAAAGAGCACTTTAGGTACTGTTCAGCAAAGCAAGCGATCCAACCGCGCAAAGAAACTAATCGAGACATTTGTCAGTGGAGGCTTCTTAGTGTCGGGTTTAGATGAGAAGGGGGATTTATGGTACTGGTTGCCCGAATAATGGTTAATCAATTATATTACTGTCCATACTTTCCCCCTTTTATAGGGGGGTGGAGTTTATGGACTATTTGGACTGCCACACAGATACCAGTTCCACTAAGTACATGAGGTCCTGTGCATGAAATCAGTTGAAGCTCCCTCTGACAGGGACCCATTCATGATCCTAGTATCCGGGAGGATTCGGTGTAGGCGATGTCAGGCCTTATCTAAACGTACAAAACAGCAATGTAAGGCGCCAGCAGTTAGGGATAAAAGCTGCTGTGTTTTCCATGGTGGTAAATCGACCGGTCCTCTGACAGAAGGAGGAAGAAAGCGATGCGCGGTAGCAAAGATGATCCACGGGAAAGAGACCCGATCTATTCGCGCTGCGCGGTCTGCGACGATGGCGGAGCTTGCCAAAATAATTGAGGGCTGGTGAGTGGCATGACTGTAAATACATACGTGACTTTAGTGGTGGACAACACAGCAGCACAAACACAACGTAGCAAATGCTCTACACCGCCCCAGTCCTTCCTAACGGATCAACACCCAATCTATGGAGGCAAAGCTGAAGTAGTCAGAACCCAGCAAAGCGGTGGGTATTGGCACTTTCGTATGTGAATTGGTTTGCCGGGAGTAATGCTTCTTGAGCCAGCAGAGCCATTGCTTAACTCATGCTTTTCACTGACCAATCCATGTAGCTTGATCTTATCAGAATCGATTACGCGCCGACGGCTACGCCAGTATTTATAACTACTGCGACATACACGACACTGCTCGCAGAGTACGGTGATCGGATAGCTCCCTTGAAGGCGAAGAACCAGCTTTAGCTGTTCAGATAATCCGACATCAAGAGAGGGGTGGTGATATCAAGGGGTCAGCGCAACATGATTTTCAATCATAGCAGCCGGTGTTAAATACGTCAGTACTCTTCTAGGTCGTTTATTTAACTTGTTAGCAATGGCATCGAGGTAATTCTGATCGAAGTCTCGTAAACTAGTCTTCTTTGGAAAGTATTGTCGCAGTAACGTATTCGTATTTTCGTTTGCTCCTCTTTGTCAAGGGCTGCTTGGTAGACATCATCTGCAACCTGGGGCACGATCCCTTTATAACTCAATATTTGATTATTCATTTTTAAAGCTTCCCTGATTTATTTTTGATAGTAGCGAGCGCCTGTTCCAGGTCCGCGATCAGGTCTTCCACATCTTCAATGCCGGTTGAATACCGTACCAGTCCTTCCGGGATTCCGGCGGCTGCTCGTTCCTCGGCGGTGCATTCCACATGGCTGGTTACGACGGGAGGGCCTACAACAGTCTCGACGCAACCCAGGTTCGCCGCCATGTGTGCGTACTTGAGTTGGGGCAGGAATAGCTTAATGGCATTGAGGCCACCCTTGACACTGAAACTCAACATGCCGCCGAAACCACGCATCTGTTTTTTGGCAACATCGTGGTGTACATGAGTTTCGAGACCAGGATAGTTTACTTGCTCTACCAACGGGTGCTGTTGCAACCACTTGGCGATTGTCATGGCGCTTTGGTTCTGGCGCTCAACCCGCAGGCTCAAGGTTTTCATGCCACGCAACAGGCTGTAGGCATCCATGGGAGCCAGGGTCGCACCGTTGATTTCACGATAGTGATATAGCTTTTTAACCAACTCACTGCTACCACATGCGACACCACCCAGCGCGTCGGCGTGGCCGCCGAGGAACTTGGAGGCACTGTGTATAACGATATCGGCACCCAATGCCAGGGGATTAGTGTTAATAGGGGTTGCGAAGGTGTTATCCACGACCACCAGTGCACCAACCGCCTTTGCCGCTTTCGACAAACGCTCGATATCGACGATCTTAACGGTGGGGTTAGTGGGTGTTTCCAGATAGAGGATTTTGCAGCTTTTGGCAACTTCAGCTTCAATCTCTTCATGATCTGTAGTATTGCAAAGCGTGACTTCAATGCCCATGGGTGGTAGAAACTCGGTGAACAGTTTGTTGGTGCCGCCATAGCTGTCTTTAATTGATACCACACGGTCGCCCGGCCGCAAAAAAGTACCAAAGGTGTTACTGATCGCAGCCATTCCGCACGAGAAGCTGGTGGCAGCCTCTGCACCTTCCAGTTCTTTTACCTTGTCTTCAAATGCGCGAACGGTGGGGTTGCTATTACGAGAATAGATATGCCCCTCCTCTTTCTCCAACGCGACAGCGTGCCAGGTATCAATATCTTTGTAGCCAAAGGAAACGCTGTGGACCACCGGTACCTGGGTAGAGCGCTCATACAGTTCGTGTTCGGTTTCACCACCCCAGATACTAAGGGTTGCTTTGCTAGGTGTTGTTTTAGACATGTTCAAATTACCTCAATGTTAGATATTTAGAAAATTGTTTGTGGGCTAAGTTACTTAACGGTGACTGCTTTTATGAATAGTGAGGATATCCTCGGTGCCCAATAACTCATGAATCTGTCGATGGACATGATTCTTCAGTGGCAGTTGTTCTGGCATATTTTCAAACGCCAGATTCACGCCTTTTAAGGCTGCCGACAAGTCCTGAAAAGTGACCAGCTCCTGTAGTTGCGCGCTGATATCCGCTGAGGACTCCGCATCCTGCTGCAGCCAGTTTTCAATCGTTGTGCGGGCGGCTTTCAGCTGCAATTCATTGCTGTCATAGAGATGCAATTTCAAGCCAGTGGCAAGACAGGTCCAGGCAACTTTACTATCCATAACCTCAGTACCAACAATCGCAACAGTTTTTAGCTTCTGAATTTCGTTTATTATGGTATCCCCGTGTTTGCTATGTTATCTCTCGCTTCGCGAGTTCAACTGCTGCTATCAGCCCCTTATGCAGATCCACGAGCAGCTTGTCTCCAAGTGCCGGCAGAGCGGTTTCAGGCTCAACCCCAATGCTTTCATAGCTTTTGCCCTGAGAGGATAGGTAGACTTCATTGGACAGGCTCACTTCCCAGCCATTGGGAAGCTTGTGGAATAAATTGTCCGAGAGCATTCCCCCGGTGGCTTCTCCCAGCAGATGAACATGTGGAATTGCCTGCATACACAGAGCGAAGATCTCGCCTGCGCTTAGCGTCAATTCACTGACCAGCAGGTAAATCGGTTTAAGATAAGTCCCTTTAGCGTGGGGCGTGAGGGTTATGGTTTGTTCCTCGGTAAAACCACGATTTTGGCGAGCCTTTTTCGAGAAGGCGGTTCTTTTTCGGTCGGCAAATCGATTCGCTATTTCCAGGCCTGCGCGATCAAAGCCTCCCCCATTGATTCTGGCGTCGATGATCAGTGCATTCATGCCCTCGCAATCGTGCATGATTTCGTCCAGTGCGGTGTTTAAAGCAAGCATGTCGGCGTGCAAGAAGGGCGCGCAATCCAGTGGTCTGTGCGGAAGGTCATCGGCATGAATATGCGCCGATGTATTTGCGAAGCCGAACAGACGCAGGATGTTGATGTAGCCGATATTTTCGTCCAGTTCGCACCAGCTTAATATTTGATTTCCGGCGCGCTTCAGGGGTGAGCGCGTTGCATCAAAGGGCTGCAGTAGCTCACTTTCAATGCGTGCGGAGATATTGTCCACGCTGGCACGCGGACTGATGAAGGGCGCTGGCAATTCAAACAGTTTTTGCAGGGCTGCCCTGGGGCCACAGTTGACCGACAGGGCGCGAATGACATGCTCCCCTGCGGCAATGTAAATATGTCCGTCACGCAGCGGCGCGATCATCTGCGCAATAATATCCCGCAGCGCCTGGTCACTGGTCGTGGGTGTAACCAATTGACTGAATGTTGTGTGAATTGAATCCCAATCGGTGTCATGTAAAGTAAAAAAGGCGTAATTCTCGGAAAAAACCCGCCAGAAATTTTCGAAAACTGTACTGGGGGTAAGGCTGTCAGCCCCCGAAGAGTCGACGGGATGTGGGGTGCGATCTGTCCTCAAATAGTGATAACAGGTTAAATCCCCGGCATGATATAGACTGAGGTGATTGGCGTCGTGCAGACACAAACGATCGTAGCCGATGTGGAACTCTTCGAGCGAGCCCGTGTCGAAAACACTGCAATATCCGTCTGTCGCCGTATATAAGGCGTAGCCGCCCTCTGTAAATGCGAGAAGACGATTATAGCCGACGGAGCGCCAATGGCCCTTAAAAGATTCTGTATCCACCTCTGTAGTCTTCTCCTGTAGATCTTTGGGGGTAAAGCCTGTATAGAATGACGAATAATGTAGTGTTTGAGATTATAACATAAAGAAGGTAGAGTTGAACTTAGATTCAATAATATTATCCTGAAATTCACTTGCTGGCTCTGAAGCTACTGGTTCCACATTGACTGAGAATAATAATCACATAGGAGATGGTCTTCGGCGTTTTGGTCGCTTGTGGTATGGTATGGTGTTGAGAAACTGGGCCCGCGCTATGCTGGTCAAAGATGATGTGGAGGCACACAACATGGAAATGAATTCGCTATTCGATATAGCGGGTTTGACAGAGGTAGAGCGGGGCAATGGACGTGCCTTGTTACAAAATGATGTATCGCTCCTGCAAGCGCTTTCAAGCAAATCCCGCCTGATTTACACATTCCAAAAATCCACGCATTTGTTCCCCTATAAGCATCCAGAATTCGTGATGAATAACGTCAGGCAGTTTTTGCCAAATGTATAGATTGATATGATCGATCGAATCCGAGTACTCAGTGGTCAGCGCATAGAGATGCGCGATACCACACAGCTCGCTGCGGATGTTTATCTTCCGGTCGATGAGGGAAGATATCCGACAATTTTATTACGTACCCCTTATGGTAATGGCCTAGATGAGTTCAATAGGCTGCAGCTACAGCGCTATGTGGACGCCGGCTATGCGGTGGTGTATCAACTTGTGAGAGGGTGCCTACCGTCAGAGGGCGAGTTTAAAATGTTCTTCAATGAGCAGGATGACGGCTTTGATACGGTGGAATGGGTGGCCAGCCAGATCTGGTGCAACGGTCGGGTCGCGATGGATGGAGGTTCCTACCTAGGCACTGCTCAGTATTTGGCTGCAAGGGCATTGCCACCGCATCTGGTGGCCATACTGCCTTCGGTGCCGGCAGGTGACTATTTCAACGAGGCGCCGTACATCGGTGGCGCTTTACTTTTCGATCATGTCGTTAACTGGAGTGCCTCGCAGGACGGCATAGATGTTGAAGCCCGAGAGCAGGAAATTCTGGCGCTGATGAAAACCGTGCGCCCCTTGCAAAAACTGGGTCGGGGCATCGGAATTACAAGCTCCTATTATTATAGTGTTATAGATCGCGAGACCTTCGGTAAAGCACTTCCGGATCTTTACTACAGCGACGAGGATTTTCGACGCATCGCCCACCTGCCCGTGATGACAGTAACAGGCTGGTTTGACGGGGATCAGGCGGGCTCGCTGTACTACTGGGAGGGTATTGAACGCCACTTTCCGGAAACTTCAAACAGTTTTCTTATTATCGGCCCCTGGGAGCACACGGCCTGCTACCTGGGCGGGTCGAACAAAAAAGGCCTGATGCACTTCGGTGAGGAAGCCACAATAGATATTCTGGCAGAGCGACTGCGGTTCTTCGATCATTATTTGCAGAAGGGCTCCGACTCGAGGCAAATGCCGGATCGGGTAAGATTATTTGTAACCGGGATTAATGAATGGCGCAGCTATTGTGAATATCCACCGCGGTGTACTCTAGCCGCGTTTTATCTTCACAGCGCAGGCAATGCGAATACTCGAGAGGGCGACGGCTTGCTGAATTTGGACAAGCCGACTCTGGAGCCGGTTGATTGTTTTGCATTTGATCCTGCGAATCCGGTGGTGTACCAGGAGTATGGTGAGGATGCCAGCGAAACGGAACTGCGCCCGGATATACTGGTTTACAGTTCGGCGATTCTGGATCGATCATTGGAAATTATAGGGCAGCTGAACCTGGTGTTGTATGCGGCCTCGGACGCACTGGATACCGACTTTGCCGTGCGCATAATCGATGTCCATCCCGATGGTACTGCGGTCAACCTTTCTCATAGCAGAGGCGTAATCCGCGCCCGCTACCGCAATAGCTTCTTAGATGAGGAGTTGCTGCAAGCTGGTAAAGTCGAAAAATATCAGATTCGATTAAATGATCTGGGGCATGTCTTCGACGTCGGCCATAGAGTCCGCTTAGAGGTAACGAGTAGCCTCTTTCCCCTTTTCGACCCCAACCCCAATACCGGTGGCGCCATCCATACCGAGACGTCACAGCAAGTAGCGCAGCAGACGGTCTATCACGACAGTAAATACCCGTCCCATCTGTTATTGCCAATTACGGGGCCTTAGACGAGGTTCGTTATGACTGGCCAGCGAGGCAATAGGGTTGGATTAATTTCCCTTTGTTGTCTTTTTGTACGCAGCAGCGGTGTTATCTGCGGCGCAGATTCCCAGGAAAAACAACTCCTGGCCCTGGCCCTTGATGACCTGCTGATGCCACCCGCTTTCCTTGTGCCGTTGGTGAGTCCTGACGGTGCATCTGTTAGCTATATTTCCGATCGCTGTGGGGCCAATAATATTTGGTTCAGGCCTTTGGTCCACCCGGGGCAAGACCGTCAACTCACCCGGGAACAGGGTAAAGGCATCAGGGCTATGGGTTTTGCGGGCCAGGCATTGTAACGCGGACCTGATTCCGGGCCTCGTGGAGGCGCTTCGCTCGACCATGGAGTGACATCGTTCGCTTGAACTATATTTTGGTTTATAGTATGTTACCCAAAGTTTAGATAAATGAAATATATATTCTAGTGGGTGTGGTGTAGATATTGAATCGAGCTGCACGCCGCTTGTGGAGATAGGCATGATGAAGGGATTGAAAGTGTTGGTTTTTACGGCTTTTTGTAGCCTGGTTATCGTGGCTTGCGACAGTGATCAACCTGAGAAAAATGCCGTTATCGCGGAGCAGGATTCTGGGCAGGCGGGCGATTTACAGAAACTGCAGCCTTTTGAGAAGTTCTTTGCGCCAGTGGCTTACGAGGCACCTCAAATCAGCCCTGACGGAAAGTGGCTGTCCTGGATTGCTCCTGTGAATGGAGTAAACAATTTTTTTGTCACCCCTACGGATGATCTCGATCACAAAAGTCAACTTACCTTTAAGACCGAACAAGGGGTTAGACCTGCGGATACCAGCGGCGTGGTGATGTACCAGTGGAGTGCGGACAGTCGTTATATCATTTACCCCCACGATTACGCGGGCGACGAAAATTGGGATATCTGGCGGGTAGAGGTCAGCACCGGTGAAGAAAAAAACCTGACGCCATCGCCGGACAAATCCTATCAGATCTCCCTGGTCAGCGAAAAAATACCAACAGAAATAGCCGTCACCGCCAAAACCTTTGGAAAAAGCGACTGGGTGCTATCGCGGCTTACTCTCACCACTGGTGCTCTGACAGAGGTGCAGCGTGCCTCACCGGGTGTGGTTGGGGTGATTCCTAATCACGACCTAATTCCTGCGGTGGCGATCGCGTTCAATGCAGAAGGTGCGTTTGATGTGCTGGCTTCCCAGGACGGGGAATGGCAAAAGATACATAGCATAAGCATGGAGAACCTGGCTGCATTGCAGGCGGCAGGGGACCAAAAAGTCAGTCGTATCAGCCGCGACAATAAAACCCTGTACACCTACGACAGCACCGGCCGAGATACCAGTGCACTGGTCAGTTTTAATCTAGCCACGGGCTCTATGGCTACACTGGCTTTTGACAATCGGGTAGACCTGGGAGCTGTGATTTATGAACCTGAGACATTCAAGCCGCTGGCTTATATGGCTGAGTGGGTGCGTCGCAGCTGGCAACCCCTCGACGAAAGCGTATCGGAAGACCTGGAGATACTTAAGAATCAGTTTCCCAGCGCAGATTTCCGGATAGTGAGTCAGTCCCGTGATAACGCCCTTTGGGTGGTGCAATTTCTGTCGGTAGACTATCCGGCGCGTTACCAGCTCTATAACAGAGAGTCTCAAGGGCTCACTGAGTTGGCGTTGGCACAGCCCGCTCTAGCGGATATGAAGCTGGCGAAAACCTACTCCACCATGATCGAGTCCAGCGATGGCTTGCCGCTGATCTCCTACTACACCCTACCGCCCGGTAGCGACAGCGATGACAACGGCATTCCGGATAGGCCATTGCCGACAGTCATGATAGTCCATGGAGGTCCGTCAGATGAGCGAGCCGGGTATTTTTATGGCGAGATTCTGCACTGGCTGGGAAATAGGGGCTACGCGACGTATAACATGAACTTTCGTGGGTCCGCAGGCTTTGGGAAAGCCTACAGCAACGCCGCCAATGGGGAATGGGGTGGAAAAATGCACACAGACTTGCTCGAGCAGCTGGACGAACTGATAGACAAGGGCGTGATCGATAGCGACCGGGTCGCTATTCTCGGGGGCAGCTATGGAGGCTATGCCACGTTGGTCGGGATGACCATGACGCCCGACCGATTTACCTGCGGAGTGTCGGTGGTTGGTCCGTCGAATGTGATGGTGCCTATGCCGCACTGGACTCCAGAATGGATGACACTAACGCTGGGCGGTGATCCTCGAACAGAAGAGGGTATGGATCACCTGCGAGCTATTTCACCCGTCACCCATGCGCAAAAAACCACAGGTGCAGTGCTGGTCGGCCAGGGTGCGAATGATAGCCGCGTGCCCAAATCGCAATCCGATCAGATCGTGGACATCATGCAGGAGGCCGGTGCGAAGGTCACCTATGTCGTCTACGATGATGAGGGACATGGGTTTTTGAAACCGCGCAACCAACAATCATTCTGGGGCGTCACCGAAGTTTTTCTGGCACAGTGTCTGGGTGGCCGCAGCGAGTCGATCGGCGATAAACTTAATGGCTCGTCCATTCGCGTGCCGGTGGGCGCGAAATATATTCCTGGGCTCGAGCAAGCACTGGCTGCTAAAACTGCGCCTGACAGCATTTAAGCACACAACGATATGCATCGACATTCAATATTATCAATCGCCAAACATGCTTTAACAGGGCACCGACATTGGCCCCAATTCTGGCGCACACCCGCGCCTCAATCTCATTACGATGTGGTTATTGTCGGCGGCGGCGGACATGGCCTTGCTACAGCGTACTACCTGGCAAAAGAGCATGGCATTTGCAATGTGGCGGTGCTGGAAAAGGGTTGGCTCGGGGGTGGCAACACGGGGCGCAATACCGCTATTATTCGCTCGAATTATTTAAATCCCGTCTCTACGAGGTTCTACGACTTGTCACTCAAACTCTATGAGGGACTCAGCCAGGAACTGAATTACAATATTATGTTCAGCCAGCGAGGCGTCGTAAATATTGCCCACAGTCGGGCGCAGCTCAGAATGATGAATTATCGTGTCAATGCGCTCCAGCACGCGGGCATTGAGGCCGAAATGTTGTCGATTGAAGAGCTCAAATTTCTCATGCCGCTGCTGCGTGAAAATTCTCCCAGCGGCAGACAAACGTTCGGTGGTTTTATTCAGCGGCGCGGCGGTACGGCTCGGCACGACGCGGTAGCCTGGGGCTATGCGCGCGCAGCCGATGCACTAGGAGTCGATATTATTCAGAATTGTGAGGTTACTGGGTTTAATCAGAGCAATGGTGAAGTTGTTGGGGTTCAGACTTCCCAGGGTGAAATCAAGACATCTCGGGTTGGCCTGGCGGTTGCCGGACACAGTTCCGAGTTAGCTACAAAACTGGGTTTTCGTCTGCCCATCACCAGTATGGCGTTGCAGGCCATGGTTTCTGAACCTGTCAAGCCAGTGTTGGATGTGGTTCTGGATGGCACTATTTATGTCAGCCAGTCGGATCGTGGTGAGCTGGTCTTGGGGGGTGGGACTGATGTGTACAACTCTTACGCCCAGCGCGGGAATTTACCACGCGTTGAAAACAATATGAGCGAGCTTCTTGACCTATTTCCCGCCTTCAGTCGTCTGAAATTCATGCGTCAGTGGGCTGGGACAGTCGACACTACGCCAGACTCCAGTCCAATCATGGGCCATTCACCGGTAGAGGGCGTCTATTTAAATTGCGGTTGGGGAACCTATGGTTTCAAAGCAATTCCTGCGGGAGGGCTGACCTTCGCGGATACGATTGCAAACGGAAGGCCCCATCCATTGATCGATGCGTTCTCGCTGCAGCGATTTACCAGTGGTGCGCTCATTGACGAAGGTGACTCCTCGGGCATGGATGACAAGGAAGCGCTGCTATGATTCAGATTGACTGTCCACTATGCGGCTTGCGTGATGAGAGCGAGTTTACCTGGGGTGGTGAAGCGCACATCTGCAGGCCGGAAAACCCCGACACAGTAGGGGACGAAGAATGGGGCAGCTACCTCTTTATGCGCCAGAATCCTAGGGGGAATCACAGGGAACGCTGGTGTCATAGCTACGGCTGCAATCAGTGGTTCAATCTCATACGTGATACCGTTTCCCATAAAATTACCAGTATCTATCCTATAGATCAGCTGGCTCCGGAGTCAGGCGATGATAACGAATAAAGCGCGGCTCGACTGCCCTGGAGCCATTGATCGCAATCGAACTTTGCGATTTACGTTTGATGGGAAAAAGTACTGCGGCTATCAGGGTGATACTTTAGCGTCTGCGTTAATTGCCAATGACGTGAATGTGGTCGCTCGCAGTTTTAAGCTGCACCGGCCTAGGGGGGTGCTGAGCGCAGGTGTTGAAGAATGTAATGCGATTGTCCAGGTGGGAGAAGGAGCTGGTCGAGAAGTCAGCGCTCGCGCTACTCAGGTGCTTCTCTACGACGGTCTGGTAGCTGAAAGTCAAAACTGCTGGCCCAGCGCACAATTTGATATCAGCGCAATTTACTCTTTGTTTTCCAGGTTTTTGCCCGCCGGATTCTATCTCAAAACGTTCATGTGGCCGCACTGGCATTGGTATGAGGGTTTTATTCGCCGCGCGGCGGGCCTTGGTCGCGTCAACGACGAAGCGGATCCCGATTACTATACTAAGCGTTTTTGTAACTGTGACGTGCTGGTGGTGGGCGGAGGACCTGCGGGTATCACCGCGGCCTTAAGCGCCGCACACGTCGGTGCCAGTGTAATGTTGCTTGATGATCAAGCCCAGTTGGGAGGGACTCTGCTATGGGAAAATGAATCTATAGATGGACGGGATGCTAAGGAATGGCTCAGTTTGAGCCTGACACATCTGGATTCTCTAGAGAACGTTCAGGTATTACCGCATACGGTGGCAGTGGGTTACTACGACCATAACTTTGTCACAGCGGTCCAGACTTTGGGTGTGCATCATTGCGCTGGTGTGCCCGGCAATGGACCACGCCAGCGTCTGTTGAAAATACGGGCAGCACAGGTAGTGCTGGCAACGGGCGCAATAGAGCGACCCATGGTATTCCCAGATAACGACCGTCCCGGCATCCTACTGGCCTCGGCTGTTCGACATTACGCCAATCGGTACGCTGTCAGCCCAGGTAAATCCGTCGCACTGTTCACCAATAACGACTTTGCTTATCGTACGGCCCTGGATTTGCTCGCTCACGGTGTAGCTGTCTGTGCCATTATTGACATTCGTCCTGTACATAAAAGCGTCATGATTAGCCGCGCTCGCGAGCTAGGTATTCGGCTGCTGTCAGGTTATGGAGTGATTGCGACGACGGGCCGTAAGAGGTTAAAGCGAGTGCAGGTGGCACCACTTAACGACACGGGTACGGCCTTTGTTCCCGGTGCTCATCATTGGATCGATTGCGATACCTTGGCGATGTCTGGGGGCTGGAACCCCGTCGTCCACCTCTATTCTCAGGCGGGCGGTAAGCTTAAGTTTGATACGGAGTTCGCTAGTTTTGTGCCGGACCAATGTGAGCAGAGGCTTACATCTGTCGGCGCAGTGAACGGTAGCTACACTTTGAATCAGTGCCTGACTGAAGGTCATAAAAAGGGGAGTGCCGTCGCCATTGCAGCCGGTTTTCTGTCGCCCGCGGTGTCTCCGGACGCCCCACTGTCGCAAGACGATAGCGACTCACACCTGCAGCCCTATTGGCAAACTCCGGCGATCGATGGCAACAGCAGCGCAGGCTCCCAATGGGTGGATTTCCTGCATGACGTAACCGTGGCAGATATCAATCTTTCCGCTAAAGAGGGCTTCCGTTCGGTGGAACATCTGAAGCGTTATACCGCCACCGGTATGGCTGTGGATCAGGGTAAAACAAGCAATATCAACGCCTTGGCTGTGATGGGGCAAGCAACCCAACGCGAGGTTGGCCAGGTGGGGACCACCCGGTTCCGGCCGCCATATCTTCCTGTTACCATTGGCACCCTGGCGGGTAGTAGGGTGGGGGAATTATCCAATCGCTATCGCCGATTACCAGTCGTCTGGCACTGGCATAATAATGGCATAGCTGAAGATCATAGCGGCTGGTTGCGCCCTGCTTATTATGCGCGCGAAGGTGAGACGGAAGAGCAATCCATTACCCGCGAGGCGATGGCAGCTCGGCAGTCGGCGGCTCTCTTCGACAGTTCCTCGCTAGGAAAAATTGAAGTGCAAGGCACTGACGCAGCCGAGTTTCTTAATCGCGTTTATATCAATAATGTGAAAACTCTCCAGGTAGGAAAAGTTCGTTACGGCATGATGTTGAACGATAATGGATCCATTATCGACGATGGAGTTTTTGCTCGCTTGGGACACGACCACTTCCTGGTAACCACATCCAGTGAAGGTGCGCTGACAATAGCCGCATGGATGGAGCAGAGGCTGCAGTGTGATTGGCGTGACCTTGAGGTATTTATTACACCGGTAACAGCTCAGTGGGCGACGCTAACACTTTCCGGTCCAAGATCTCGCAGCGTGCTGGAAAAACTGGGATTGGGGGTCGATTTAAGCACGGATCACTTTCCGCATATGAGTGTCGCAAGTACAGAACTGGAGGGTATTTCCCTTCGAGTTTTTCGGGTGAGTTTTACCGGCGAGACATCTTATGAGCTTAATATTCCCGCCGACTATGCCGATTCCCTCTGGCAGCTTCTGCTCAAGAAGGGAAAATCTGAAGGCATTACTCCTCTGGGAATGGAAGCTCTCAATATTCTGCGAATCGAGAAGGGTTTTCTCGAGGTGGGCGTCGAAACGAGCGTCGAGACAACGCCGCTGGATGTAGGATGGAGCGTGCCCGTCAGTCTCAAGTCGGCGGACTTTATCGGTCGTCGATCTCTGGTGCGCAGTCATAATCAGCGCGCAGATCGCCTGCAGTTGGTTGGCCTTCGTCCGCAAGATAGAGCTTTGCAAGTTCCTGAGGGCACACTGGTGCTAAATGAACAACGTGAGCGAGTTGGGCACGTTACATCCAGTTGCAACAGCTTTAGCTTGAACGCATCTATTTGTATGGCTATGGTCCAGGCAGGTGAGAGCCTGATAGGAAGTACTCTTGTATTGGCTATTGGCTCGGTTGATCATCCGGCAGAGGTTAGCTCCTCGGTATTTTACGACCCAAAGGGGGACCTGCTCAATGTCTGAGCTATACCGGCAGTCACCACTAAATACCAGTAATGGGGGAGAGACGCCTGTTGCCATCGAACTGGCTGAATTGCGCGTTCGCGAAAAGCCGTTTATGCCCAAGCGGTTGCTGCGAGGTGATCCAACGCTGTTGGCAGCTGCGCTCTATAACTCCGGCGTTGCGTCTCTGCCACCGGTGCCGAACACCTATGTTGAAGGTTCAAATGGTTTGCTCTGTCTTTGGTTTCGTCCCCGCCAATGGTTGCTTCTAGCGGAGCAAAATACCTCGCTGCAGGCACAAGCAGAACTACAGGCCCAGTTGGTGGAGCCTGGGACTTACGTAATAGATGTTACAGACAAGTATCACTGTTTCACTATCAGCGGTGCACGGGCCTCTGAGCTCTTGGCGGTCGGTTGCAGTTTGAATCTTCGAAAAGAAAAGTTTACTCCGGGTCTTTGCGCGCAAACATTGATTGAGCAGGTGCCTGTAATTGTATGTCGACGGCCACAGGGCTATACCGTCCTGGTTGAGAGGGCCCTCGCAAACCATCTTTGGCTATGGTTTTGCCATGCCAGCAGGGAGTTTGAATGAAGACTAAGCCATTAAACGGAAGAGTTGCACTGGTTCTGGGGGCCGGTTCCTGCGGCGAGGGCTGGGGCAATGGTAAAGCTGCAGCTGTGGCGTATGCTCGAGCCGGAGCAAAGGTAGTAGCGGTAGATATTAATTTTAAGGCCGCCTGTGAAACAGCAGACATTATTCAAAGGGAAGGTGGGCTGAGTCTTGCGCTGCAAGCCAATGTAGTCGACGCGGGTGAGGTTCGCTCGGCAGTGGAGCGAACCGTGGCAGAGTTTGGCAGTATTGATATCTTGCACAATAACGTCGGAATCTGCAGAGTGGGCGATCCTGTCACCCTCAGCGAGGAAGACTGGGACCTGAGTATGGATTCTAACCTGAAAAGTGTTTTTTTAGCGTGCAAATATGCACTACCCGTCATGGTGGATCAAGGCCGTGGTGTAATTATAAACATTTCGTCGATATTGAGCAGGCGAGTTTCCCAGTATGACCAAATCGCGTATTACGCTTCGAAGGCTGCTCTTGACCATTTATCCAGTGCCATTGCCGTAAAGTATGCACCTCACGGAATTCGCTGTAATGCGATCTTGCCGGGACTCATTAATACGCCACTTTTATATGCCAATAAGAGTGTAGTTGAGGATAGTCATGGGAGTCTGGAGAAAATGGTAATAGACCGAGATGCGATGAGCCCAACGGGGAAAATGGGTACTGCCTGGGATATCGCGGAGGCAGCGGTATTTCTGGCTTCGGACAGTGCACGTTATATCAACGGTGTGCAGTTGCCAGTTGATGGCGGTCTACTTAACATGCAGTACAGAGGATAGCAGTATGAATAACTGGGGTGTATCTGAGCAGGCCGCCAACCTGCATCGCACATCGTTGTTGTGGGATATGGTATTTCCTATCGAACCATGGTGCGGTAACGACTATGACAAATTGGCACGGTATCAAGCAGCAGGTTTCGATTTGGTGTCTCTGTGCCTGGCTGGAGATAACCACAATATCGGCGAAGCGGTACAGCGCATCGCCTCGGCCAGAGCCGAGGTTTTGGCTCACCCTGAACGGTATCGTCTGGTATGTAACACTCAAGATATTAGTCATGCAAAATCTGAGGGCAAGCTGGCGATTTTTTTCCACTGTGAAGGCACTCGCTGCTTCGAGCGAAATTTAGAGATAATAGAGAGCTTTTATGCACTCGGTGTAAGACATACTCTGCTTGCCTTCAACCAGGCAAACTCGGTAGGTGGGGGCTGTGCGGAAAAAGTGGATGGAGGGCTTTCAAATTTTGGTCGACTATTGGTGGCCGAAATGGAACGTGTTGGCATGATGGTAGACTTGAGTCATACCGGTCGAAAGACGACTCTGGATGCACTGGAGATGTCAACTCGCCCAATGATTTTCAGTCATTCTGTTGCTGATGGTGTGCATTCTCATTTTCGAAACCTCAGTGATGAACAGATTCGAGCCTGTGCGGCAAGCGGTGGTGTTATCGGCATGTCCGGCTCCAACGGTTACCTGGGTGACGCGACCAGCCAGAATGAGACTATCTTCAAACATATCGACTATATTGCCGAACTGGTCGGTCCGGAGCATATAGGTTTGGGTCTGGATTTGGTTTTTGACAATAAAGCTCTCAACGTCTGGATTCGCACGCGCGCAGACGAATGGCCCGGGGTGGACTCGCCGGATTGGCCTGGGTTCAGCTATGCCGTGCCAGAGCAAATGCCGGCGTTGACACAGCTGATGCTTGACCACGGTTATTCGGAGCCTGCGATCAAGGGCATATTGGGCGAGAACTGGTTGCGTGTTTGCGAACAGGTCTGGCGGTAGCGTCGATTTAGCATGACTTTTTATCAGGAAATGGTGCCATGAAGATACCCCGAGAACTATCCCGCCAATGCGCGCAAATTATGGAAAAGAGCCTGATCTGGGATAACCACGGTTGTATGCCTATTCCCATTTCGGGTAAAGAACCGGTGTTGGAGCAGTTGCAGCGTTATCGCGACGGCGGCGTTGATGTGGCGATGATCAATATCGGAGACGCGGAAATTTCGCTGGAAGAACATTTCCGCACTGCCGCTGCTGTGCGGCACTGGGTGGAGAGCCATCCGGAGGACTATGTGCTGGCACAGTCAGTTCAAGCGATCCGGGATGCAAAAGTGGCTGGTCGATTGGCTGTTGGCTTCGATATAGAAGGTGCCAGGGTTATCGGCGATCAACTTAGCTTGATCAGTCTCTTTTACGCTATTGGCGTGCGTTGGATGCTAGTCGCCTATAACCGGAATAATCTTGTGGGTGGGGGTTGCCACGACGACGACTGTGGGCTGACAGAGTTCGGGCGAGCGGTTATGGATGAGATGGATCGGGTTGGGATGGTGAAATGCTGTGCCCACACCGGTTATCGAACTGCCATGGAGGTGCTTGAACGATCGCCGCTACCGGTAATTTTCTCGCATTCCAACCCGCGTAGCCTCAAGGACCACCCACGCAATGTGCCGGATGATTTAATGCTTGCCTGCGCCAAGACGGGTGGTGTAATGGGCATTAATGGCGTCGGGATTTTTCTTGGAGATAATGATATCAGTATTGATACGGTGTTGCGCCATATTGACTATGCGGTTAACCTCATGGGTCCGGAACATGTGGGCATTGGCCTAGACTATGTCTTCGATCAGGTAACACTGAATCAAGAGCTGGAAAAAAACCCTGGAATCTGGCCAGCCGAGCTCGGATATGGCCCTGGTATCAAGTTCCTTGCCCCGGAGATGTTGGCTGAGCTGGCCGAAGGGATGCTCAGCCTGGGTTACAGCGAGGTCGTCATCCGAGGCATTCTGGGGGAAAACTTTTTGCGCGTGGCGCAGCAGGTGTGGAAGTGAACCAAGAGAGAGCTGAGCTCGCATGAAACACAATCAACTCAGTTTCAGGCAGAAAGTTTACTATGCGATGCCAGAGATCGCCTTTGCTTCCGTTATCGCCCCGGTTGCCGGTATCCTTCCGACGCTCTATGCGAAACATGCAATGCTGAGCGTGGCGGCTACCGGGTTAATATTTTTGGTTATGCGCATTTTTGACGGTGTGACAGACCCATTGATCGGCTATCTTTCCGACCGGACCCGAACCCGGATCGGGGCGCGAAAGCCATGGATCATTGTCGGCGGCGTTCTCGTTATGGTGTCCGTTTTTTTCCTGTTTCGAATTCCACCGGATGCGGGCGCGGGCTATTTCGGCGCCTGGGCGCTGCTTTACTACCTGGGCAATACTATGTATGCGGTACCACATATGGCCTGGGGTAGTGAAATCACCGAAGACTACAATCAGCGAGCCCTGGTGTTTAGTTTTCGCAGTATTGCGTCGGAATGTGGCACCCTGACCTATACGCTATTACCTCTGCTGTTGTTTTACTTTGGTGTGGTTCGCTCGACGGAGTTCACACCGGAGGTCATCCGCTGGCTTGCCTACGTGGTACTGGTGACTTTCCCTGTGCTGATCACGCTCAATGTCTTGCTGGCGCCTGTCGGGCATCTCGCGCCCCCTGAGCGCACAACGATAAAAGGTGTTTACAGTGCGGTGTTGCACAACGCTCCACTGCTACGTTTTCTCTCGGCCTATGTTCTTGCAGGCGCCGGTTATGGTTTCTTTGCAGCGCTGTTTTTCCCCTTTCTGGATAGTTATATGCAGCTGGGTGATAAGGTGCCGGTGCTGATTATATCAATGTCATTATCGGCTTTAATATCACTGCCCGTGTGGGTCCACGTTGTCTCTCGTGTAGGCAAGCACAGGGCCTGGGCCTACGGTTGGATAATTAATTCACTGTGTCTTCTACCCCTGGCGTTTGTATCGCCGGGAGAATCCGCGCTGTACCTGGTTTTGCTGTGTTTCTCCGTGTATGGTTTTAGTAATGGGGTGAGTGCAATAGCTCCCTTCGCCCTAATGGCTGATATCGTTGACTACGATATTCTCAAAACTGGCGTAGACAGGGCGGGAAGTTTCTATGCATTTCTCTATCTCACCGCGAAGTTGACTGCCGCTATTGGTGGTTTTGCGCTGGTGATATTGGGCATGTTTTTTGGTTATCAACTTGAAGAGGGGGTAGTAAATACTTCGTTTTCAAATATGGGTATTGTTATTCTGTTTTGCGTGGTTTCCGGCGCGTTGCAATTGACTGCCATTCCACTGATCTGGAACTTCCCTATCAATAAGCGGCGCCACGACATTATCCGCAAGCGCATCAGCCAGCGCCTGGAACGAGCCGCACACCTCCAACATTAGCGAGGGATCAAGCCCTTCAGTACAAAGATCAAAAATTCTTCGACAATCTCTGACAGGGCTTTTTGACCTTTCGGGGAGTACCACTTCATTGTCCAGCGGGAGGCTCCAAGGATAAACTGCATTGTCATTTTGGGGTCGCATTCGGCAATACTGCCGTCCTTGATGCCTTCTATGATAAAGTTCTGAAACTGAATCTCACACTGATCCAGTCTGGCGGCGAGCTTGTTTCTGGCAGTCTCGTTTTTTATGGAGTCCAGTTCACTCAGCGGAGTCATTGCGATTGGGCCGCTGGCGGCATCCAATCTCAAATAATGAACAATCTTTTCCAGCCCGTTGGCACCACTTGCATCGGCTTTCTCGTAACATTCTTCTGTTGCGTCCATTGCGCGCAGATAGCACTGATACAATAAATCGCTCTTGTTCTTTACATAGTGGTATATGGCAGTTTTTGTGATATTCAGGCGTTCTGCGATGTCTTCCAGCGAGGTGGCGCTGTACCCCTTATGGTTAAATAAAATAGCCGCTTCTTCCAGCAGCGCTTCTTGTTTTAGTCGAAGCTGTTCTCCTTTTGCGAGGTCCCAGCTAGATTTTTTTTCGGCCATTTTTCTTCCCTGATAGTTGTGATTGTATATGTGTCGACGCTATATTGTAAAAGCTGGTCAATTAAACTAAATCAGAGTTCAGTTTATCATCAAGTCCGGATCAAAGTAAACGCTCTGGCTGAGGGTTTTGGCGATTGAGTGTTAACATGGCGAAAGTCCCTTCTGGGCGAGATCAAAAAATTGCTACTGATTTCAGACAGTGGAATGGTTTCTTTCTGTCTGGGCCAGTAGGGCAGCCAGCTAAATTCTCCCAATATCCAGGAGTCGGTCAATTTAGCATCACAATCGGCGATTTCGGCCTCCGCGGTGCATTGCCTGATAAATCCTTCAAAACGCGCTTCTGCAGTATGGACTCGTTTGCGCTCCAACCTCGGTTGCTTGGGGTCAGCGAACGAGTCTATTTCGCGCAGTATGGCGGGCCATTCCTCGCGAGCCGTATAGGTGTCGATAAACATGCACTTATTACCCGTTTGTGGTCGAGTGCTTTCGATGTGGAGCTTACCTAGTGCGGCTAAGTCAATCTTACTGAAATTCCTCACCATATCGAGACTCAATTCTAAGTTCTCGCTGCCCCGATTCATAAAAGCACTGAGCCAGATGAACCTGCCACAGTGGCGTGTCGGGCCGCCTTGACAATATAGGTGAGGGCTAGCTCGAAATATTCGATTTGGTAGGAGA
>Ga0307994_1000667_pt1 | contig 22952 bp, 18 predicted proteins | sample EllFjometagen261_FD_203171 | JGI IMG/M metagenome (GOLD analysis project Ga0307994, IMG submission 203171) | Marine microbial communities from Ellis Fjord, Antarctic Ocean - #261 | ecosystem: Environmental > Aquatic > Marine > Unclassified | place: Southern Ocean | collected 2014-11-02 | reverse complement strand
AGATCGTTAATTGTAATAATATTCCCGTTTATATAAATATATTCGGCTATATCATCTGCATTTTCACCACAAGCAACCAACGATGCAGCTAAAGGCAGAGCCGAAATAATTTTGACCATCCTATTCATCATTTACACCACGCAGATACAATAATTCAAAAAATGCTGCAACCTCATCAAGCCCACCAAAACTTCTAGCGGCTTTAACTTGAGCAGATGCCGTCTCTAGCAGAGCTAAAAATGGATTAATATACACACGGAACCTTGGGTTTTCGACATCATCAAGTACTTCATCCATTATGCCCCTAATGTATATAGTGGCCAACTTTCAATCCTGCAGAAGAGGTTGACACGCCAGTACATACAAAGCATTAGTACTAAGGGTGGACTAGGCTCGCTGGACGTCAACAGATTTATTTATCTGGATTGTATTGCTTTTAATCTGTAGAGATAAATAGTAAAAAACAGCATAAAAACCGCCGCTCCAATGAACTCTCTAATAGCCCCCAAAGCATCCCAGTTTATAAATTTTTCTTAAGTAATATCTGCGTTACGCCTAATCAAAGGAATTACCATCATAAGTAATGGAAACAATACAGGGGCCAGCCACAACTTGGGGCACTACGCCGCCAGATACGAACCTTTTGGACTCACAAATCTCGAATTCTTTTTTCTCGACTTTGTCGCTACTTCTTGACCTATCTGCAAATGAGAAGCTCTATCTAACAGGAATACACAAAGAAATGGAGGGAACACTAAGTTGTTAAGTTGTAACTGTCCCCTTTATTCACTCTAAGTTGTTAAGTTGTAACTGTCTCCCTTTATTCACTTTATTTCTTTGAACTGTCCAACCCACAACTGGTACAGCGTCGCTTTCCAGTCACGAGATATGAAATTGTGGAGCGATTTTTTGCGAAAAACATGTAGCCAAGATCGGCAAATATACGAATTACAGGCCAGCGAAGAATACTCAACCATCGCTTTTTGCCAACAAGCTCCCATGCTTTGCAATTCGCATCAAGCCCATAGAGCATTGTTCCATCGGATTGCTGCGCCTGTAAGATATTGATGGCCTGCACTTTATTCACGTGAGGATATAGCAATGTAAAGTCCGCCTGATGAAGATCAACCAATTTCAGCAGCCCTAGGTGATCAAGACTATTAAGCTGTCGCATCTCTGCAGAGCATAATGGGCAGTGCCCATCAAAAAACAAGGTGAATGACATTTAGATACCGTTATCTATAGCAAAGCGAAAAATCTGACCTCGTAGAGGAAGAAAAATACCTTAAACGCCGAGTCTATTTTTTCATAAAAAGTGTTACCAAGTACTACGAACCTATTGCAGATTATGGATCACAGCTCAGCGAGCCTCGACAGGTATCCTGCATCATTTCCAGCATAGTCAAGATTGTCGTGGGAAATACAACGGACAGCGACAACTTAATAACTTGAGGCCCCAAGCTGCCCGATGTGAACATTCTGGAATCGCTCTTCAGCTCCTGCCTTTTCGAACTAGATTTCAAGGCAATAAATTAGCTTAGAACTCTTCCAAAGCATATAGTAGATGAGTTACCTAAATTCAAACCTAATAAGCACGAGCTCCTAAATGCCAAAACAAGGCGGACTGCCTGGTAGCGCTAGTGCCATTAATGATGATGGAGAAAGAAAATGGGCAAAATGCACTTAGCTGTATACGCTATCGCAATTGCTGTAACAGGCGCTATTTCAAGCTCTACAGCAATTGCTCAGGTTGATTCTGCAGATTACAACAAGCGAACACCTTGGGGCGACCCAGACATTATGGGAAAATGGTCCTATGCCAGCTTAACGCCACTACAAAGACCAAGAAATCTGGAAAATAAAAAGTTTTATACAGAAGAAGAAGCTGCTGAAATTTATGCCCGAACCCAAACCGAATCAATTGATCGTCCAGGCGATGTAGGCACCTACAATTTTGGATGGTTCGATCGTGGTGAAGTTTCTTCTGATCTACGCACAAGTTTAATTGTCGACCCCGCGGATGGCCGACTTCCATTGCGGCCGGAAAGCATAGCCAAACAGGAGGCAGACGCTGTGTACGCTCGGGAACACCCTGCTGATTCCTGGCTGGATCGAACCAATTGGGATCGATGCATTAGCTATCACGGAGTACCACCAATCTCGACAGGATATAATAACAGCTATCAAATTGTGCAAAATGAAAATTTTGTCGCCATTGTTGTGGAAATGATTCACGATGTGCGCATCATTCCAATAACAGAGAAGCCTAAATTAAGTGACAATATTAGGCAGTGGAACGGAGATTCCAGGGGCCACTGGGAAGGCAATACTCTAGTTGTTGAAACAGCTAATTTTAGTGATAAAACTACGCACAGGTTTCCTTCATCACGAGACATGATAGCAATCGAGCGTTTTACGCGAATTGCAGATGAGATGATTGACTATCAGTTCACTATTGAAGACCCTAATGTATACACTAGATCCTGGACGGCAGTGCGCCCCATGCCCAGGCTGGATGACTACACACTTTTTGAATATGCCTGTCATGAAGGAAATTATGCCATGACTAATATCCTGCGGGGAGAACGTATTGCAGAACAGCGTGCCGCAGAATCTGAATAGAAATATAAAGAGAAATATAAAGGACAGCTACAAATTAACAACTTAAGGCCCTGCGCTGTCCAATGTAAATCTCCTAGACCCACAAACCTCGAATCCTTTCTTTCTCAATTTGTCGCCGCTTATAGACTAATCTGCAAACGAGAAGCTAAGTCTCACAGGAAAATACTGGCAAATAAAGGGAACACTAAATTGTTAAGTTGTTGTTGTCCCTTTTAGTTCCTTCGAAAGAGGGTTTGAACCTCTTCCCCATCTGGGCATAAATAGATGGGTACGGACTCTATTGTTGATCGATCAGCGCCTTCAATTTGTTGTTGCCAAGGTATTCCAAAGAGGCATCGATTTCATCCAACAGACCATTCGTATCGCTGTCGCCTCTTGCGACGATGGTTTTTAATTCCTGAGGTAACTGAGAAACCTCAATGGCACCCGCGCGCAAGTTACTTTTTCTATCTAGGGCTTTGCCTAGAATGCCGCTTAAATGAAATGCACTTTTAGTAGAACCAGCAGAAATATTGCCTATTTTAGACTCAAAAAGCCTCTGCTTGAAGATTAATAGGAGACACTTACAAAGTGTTAATATTACACAGCTGAGGAGTCAACTGAAGAACTAGTTGACGACATACTTCTATGAAAAAATTCAAACCTCTAGATCAGGAAGATTGCCCACATGAAGACCAGCATCAAGCTGGCCTCCCGAGAGTAGGTACTGCCAGGCAAAAAATTGAGCCTAGCATCGATTTCAGCAACATTAGTTAATGACGGTTTGTGAGGTACCTGCCCCACCCATTAATGGCGACCAGTGCGCGGCACGAATTTTCCAATCGCCATCTTCTTTGACAAAAACTTGCGTCACTCTGGCGCGGTAATTAGGTACAGCCGGCAGTCCCATAGGTTGCATCACGGCTTCTTGATAAAAGTGCGCCACCGCCGCTTGACCTTCGACCAATACCATCACCTCGATATGCTTGATGCTGCCTTGGAACATCTCAAATGTATTTCCGCCTGAGGTCCTGTCGAGATAAGTCAGCAAACCACCGCTAGAGAAAAACTCAGTTGAGCCATCCTTAGAAAGGCGCATAGGATCTTGATTCAATTCCTGATTCATGTGCGCAATATGCTCCAAGATCACCTCACGGATCTCAGTGGCTGTGTCAGCCATAACAGTTGATGACATTACGCAGAGGGTAAGGGCTAGTGCTGAGATAAATTGGTTCTTCATAAATATATCCTTATCAGTAAAGTTTTAGTATGCACCCTAAGGAGATGGGATTTATATCTACTAAGAAAGTAAGATGACAAAACTATTGGCGGAATGCTTTTAGAAAGTTAAAAATAGATACCACGGTTAAATACAGAATTCTAAAGGTAGGAAGTTTTGAGATGAAGCGGCATGTGATGGGTCTAAGCTCGAAGCTTCTGCGAAATTGCTAGGATGTGTTCGGCTGTAGTCCCGCAACAACCACCAACAATATTTGCTCCCTTGGCAATCCAGTCAATAGCAAATTCACTATAAAATTTAGGAGATAAATCATCCCGCAAGACCAGCAATCCATCCGATTCCTTCCCTCCCCCCAACAACCAATCTTCAGGCACTCTCGTAAACGCATTTGCATAGCCCCCAATAAAGTCAATATCGGCTGCAGCCAATACTGGCATCGCATCGCTTATACGCTCAGGCAAAGAGCAATTACCTAATACACCAGTAACATCAAAAGAAGCCAGAGCCTCAAGCGCGCTTTTAAGTGGTTCCCCGCTACGAAGAGTTGCTGGCTTTTCATCATGAAGAGTAAGACCTATATAAACCGGTTTACCTAAACCAGTTACGCCAGCAGCAGCAGCCACTGCTTCTGCAATACAGGACATAGTTTCGCAAAGGAAGAGGTCTACATAGGGTTGTAACAATTCAGCTTGTCTTCGATATAATGGCTCGATTACCGCCCGATCTAATACCAAATCTGGGCGAAAGCTACCATTTTGAGGAGGTAGACTTGCCGCAATCTCAATTTGTCTCCCGGACTCGCGAACAGCCTCGACAGCCAGCTTGCCAGCTAATTCATTCAAGGAGTCATATTGATTTTCTATACCAATTTTCGCTAGGTCAGCAAGAATTACCCCATAGCTGTTAGTAGTGATTACCTGCGCGCCTGCTTCGATATTTTCGCGATGGATTTCTTTAACAACATCCGGTGCAACTAACAACGCATTGGCAGACCAAATAGTTTCAGGAATCTCAACACCCTTCAAACCTAGTGTTTTCCCCATTCCCGAATCGAGTAGTGTCACTGCATTAGAGTTCATCTGTTACATTCCAGAAATATTTTTTACTAAAAATTCTGCCTGCTTTACAAACGATAAAAGCTAACTAATTGATTATAAAGAGCGCTCTAATCAACTTCATGAGCTCGACTAACAAGTAGCTTTTGTGGGCTTGTAAATAGTATACAGACTAGACCATAGCTTTGTTTATCGAAAAGTCCTATTAAAAAACGATCTACTACCAAATTTGGGACGCTAAGCCTACATTCAGGCCAATACCCTGATTCGGCTACTGGTGCCCGAACTACACCAATTTGGCAATCAGTGTGCTTTGTGTTCAAAGATAAAGATTATGCGGCTGGACTCTTCAACATGGAGCGTGCTGGTCAGGTTTATTCTCGACTATCAAAACCGACAAAGGCGGCACTTCAAGAGCGTATAGCGACTGTACATAATGGTATAGGAGCAATAGCGAGCGCATCAGGACAAGCCGCCATCCACCTCCAATCGCAATATGGGCAATGCAGGAGAACATACCGCTGCCTCCCGAGGCATAGATGGAGCACTCACAATTTACTCGCCCACGCCTTAAGACGATTTGGTATTGAGACTACCTTTGCCGACCCTAGGTCTGCGGAAGCATTCAAGCAGCAAGAAAAAACACTACGCTAAGACTTGGCAACCCAATGCTGTACCCGATGCCCTAATCACAATCATTTAATTAAAATCAAGGCTTAATTTCCTTAAGCATTCGCATTGTAGATACCAAGAGCATTATATAAATTCCAAGCAGTGGGAATGACGCAATAAGTGACGCCGTTTGCAGCTCCCGCAACCCGCCGACAAACAACAAGCCAATCGGCAACAGACCCAATACTAGCGCCCAAAACACCTGATGCCAGATCGCAGGATGCTCATTTCTGGCCAGAGATTTTGTCGCTCCCGCAGCCAATGTGTATGAAGCAGAATCATAAGTCGTTGCCATAAAGATTAATCCAATCACGGCGAGAAAGAACAGCCAAAATCCTCCTAATGGCAACAAAGCTACTAAACCTGCTATCGCTGAAGCAGGTGAGTGTGTCACAACCTGCTCAACAACCGGATAATTACCTTCCAACTCCATAAACAAAGCATAGTTTCCAAGAACAACAAAAAACAAAGCACAACCCAAGCTACCCCATCCCAACATCCCGAAAATAAGTTGCCTTATAGTTCGACCCTGAGATATTTTACAAACAAACATACCGACAAATGGCCCCATAGCTAACCACCAAGCCCAATAAAAAACCGTCCAATTTTCTACAAAATCTGATTGCTGTAATGGATCTGTCCAAGACAGCATAGTGCCAAAGTTCTGAATAGCATGACCAACTGATACAACACCCATTTCCAAAATGAATCTAGTTGGACCCAAAATAAGTACAAAAGCTACAAAAATTAGGGCCAAACCTGCATTCACAGAGCTTAAGACTTTTATACCTTTATCCAAACCACGATAGACACTAAATGAAATCAAGGAAGTCGCCAACAAGATGATAATAATTTGCAATGCCAAACCGTCTTTTGCCCCAGTCAGCTCAGTGACAACAGAAGAGACAAGAGATGTGCCAAACCCTAAACCCGTGGCAGCGGTCGCAATAACGCCCAGAAGAAAAAAAAGATCGACTAAGCGGCCAGGATATTTTGTTGTGTAGGATTTCAGTACCGGCTCACAAGCCGAACTCAATCGTAGGGAAGGGACCTTTTTTACATGATAAGAACAAGCCAATGCTAATGCTGGCAGACAGTAAAATGACCATCCTATTGGCCCCCAATGAAACATCCCGTAGCTTGCAGCCCACAAAATGGCTTCATCCGAACCAGGCTCTAGCCCAAAAGGTGGAGCTTTATAGTATAATGCCCACTCTGTGGCTCCCCAATAAATAAGCGAAGCACCAATACCCGCGCAAAATAACATTGATGCCCAACTAAACGTTGAATAGGCAGTGCCAGGATCGCCAAGAACTATGTTTCCATACTTACTAAGTGCCACATATAACAAAAAAAACAGCAACGCTATTGCGATAATAATATATAAAATCCCATATTTCTTAGTCGCCGAAATATAAAGCAGGTCAATTTTCTCTGCGCTCCACTGTGGAAAAATTAAAATTACAAAAACCATAGCAAAAAGAACGAAGCTACTAGCCGAAAATAATTGCCAATCAATACTATCTAGCGAATATTTCAATTTAGGAATCCGTGACATAAAGCCCTTATACATTTAAACCTTCCATATATTGCACTCGCCATACCGCTGTAAATAGCATCTCGACAGTAAGAATAAAATTAACCAGACTCACAAATAGCATAATGGCTACCATTCGCTATATTGCTTACTTCAAGACTATTTAAGCAAATTCTTTCCCATAAGAAATATCGACTAGAGATATCAGCAGCAATATTATAGTCGCTAGTTTCTTTATATTCACACCTAAAAGATACTTTATTTAGTGTTAAGAAAAATCTTAAAAGACAGCCCGCCAGAGCGAGAACATATAGTCCACAATAGTATGTATAGGGGTGAGATGGAACCACTCTGACTTATATGGGTGAGTGTTAGGAGTAGGAGCGGGGTGGCCTTTGTTCATGGCCATGTATTTTATCGAATCACGGAGTCCCCCTCCTATCAAATTAGATATAGTTAATTTTGAGCTGATTTTTACTTATACTGGATTTGAACCCCTTCCTTCATTACCCTTTAAATAAAGGTTTGTACCATCAGATGTACCTTATTAATCTATATTTATTTAGATAGGCTGATAGTAAAGGGCTTTAATGAATTGTTACGCGGACCCCGCTTTCACCAAAAAGCTTACAGAACTCCGACTGGAGCTCTGTTGGTTGATGGCTTTTAGTTTTAGTTACACTGGAAGTATTTCTAGAATCTATCTATATAACCCCCCCTTAGCTTCCTTGGCTTTACGCCCTTGTTCTTAGCTTCGTTCTGTTTGCGCTTTTTTCGTATACTCGCCGTGCTTTAAGTTTGCTTTGGTGCTGTTTGGTTTACCTTGTTCAGTTCAAGGCCCTGTTGATTTTCCACCGTGATAGTCGCACTTGGCCTTACCCTTCAATGCAGGCGCACCACACCTTAATTTAGTCCGCTTGCTGCGCGCATTGTAACGCCGACACCGAATCCGTCACTGTGGACTCTGAAGCGATTTAAAATGTCTAGCCATTTTTTTCCCGAGGTATCTCACAGACTACCCCTTTAATCCTTTATCTGTATTACTATAATCCTGATACCACAGTAATAACAAAGGAAAACACGATGCACGCAGCCCGACTCCTGAGCACGCTAGCCACTCTTCGCACAGCCTCCTTTGCAGCATTACTCTACCTTCTGTCTTCTGCAGGCTGGGCGCAGGCACCGATTACAGACTACAGCACAGTAACTGATGCACGACTACAAAACCCTGAGGACAGTAACTGGCTCTCCTACCGGGGAACTCTGGATGGCTGGGGCTACAGCAAGCTCGACCAGATCGACTCAGACAACGTGGCGCAATTGCAGCCGGTGTGGACATTTTCCACCGGAGTAAACGGAGGTCATGAGTCTCCACCAATTGTGAATGATGGCGTCATGTACGTCACCACTCCGGAGAATCTGGTCTATGCTATCGATGCCGCAAGCGGGGACCCTTTGTGGCGCTATCAGCATGACCTTCCTGATGACTTGATCGCGCCTCACCGAACTAACAGAGGAGTGGCACTATTCGGCGACAAAGTTTTCACCGCGACTCTGGATGCCCGAGTAATAGCACTGGATGCGAGCACTGGTGAGAAAATTTGGGACACATCGGTGCAGGATAATAGCCATGGTTATTACATCACCATGGCGCCTTTGGCGGTGGACGGCAAGATCATGGTGGGTAGCTCAGGTGGCGAACGCGGGATTCGCGGCTTTGTGGTTGCTTTGGATGCAGATACTGGTGAACAGTTGTGGCGAACTTACACCGTGCCTGGGCCTGGCGAACCTGGCAACGAAACCTGGCCAGGCGACACCTGGCGTACTGGTGGCGCCGCGGTATGGGTGCCTGGGCATTATGATCCAGAACTCGGCCTTTCTTATTGGGGCACTGGTAACCCCGGCCCTTGGATAGGAGATCAACGCCCTGGCGATAACTTATATAGCAATTCAGTAATAGCACTGGATGTGAACTCAGGAGAAATGAAAGCCCACCATCAATATCATTGGAACGGCTCCTGGGACTGGGACGAAGTGTCCACGCCGATGTTAATGCCGGTGGAAAGAAACGGCCGCCAGATTAATGCCTTGGTACACCCTGCTCGTAACGGCTATTTATGGTTGTTAGAAAGAGCTACCGACGCCATCAACTTCGTCGATGCCCAGCCTTATGTATTTCAAAACGCCTTTGCCAGCATCGACCCGGTGAGTGGCAGACCTAGTTACGATCCTGCTCACAAGCCGGTGACTGGTTCTGTCAGGTCGTTCTGCCCCTCGCTTTGGGGAGGAAAGGACTGGCCACCGGCAGCATATAATCCTGAGACTGGTTTGATTTATATTCCTGCCAACGAAAACACCTGTGGCAACATCGAAGGTCGCGAAGTAGAGTACGAGCCAGGCAGCTCATTCACTGGAGCTCGATCTGATTTTACTTTAGTCGAGGGCGCGGATCATATCGGCGAAATTCAGGCCTGGGACATGGACACCGGTGAAGAAGTCTGGACGAGAGAATTCGATTCACATAACTGGGGCGGCATTCTCACCACTCGCGGTAATTTACTATTTAGCGGTGGCACTACCGACCGTTTCTTTCGCGCCCATAATGCCAGCACCGGTGAGGAGTTATGGCGCTTTCGCACCAATTCCGGAATTATCGGCGTGCCTTCCACCTTCTCTGTCAACGGCAAACAATATATCGCCGTGCAATCCGGCTGGGGTGTGGACGCCGCTGGTATGACCGGCCGAATTGATAGACAGAAAGGCACGCGCACCTTTGTTCCGCAAGGTGGCGTAGTGTGGGTATTTGCCTTGCCAGAGTAGAACCAAGGCTAAGAAGTTGGAAAAGAGCAAACGACAGTCAAAAAAGGCGAGTTAAAACCACGAACTAAAAAACGAGGAGGTATAGCATGCGAGTTTTCAGTTTATGCGCTCTACTGGTTCTGGCATCTTTGTCCAGCGCGGCAGAGATCAATACCCAAGGCTTCAATCCTGCTGATGATTTTAATCTGAGAACAACGGATGACGGATTGTCTATTAGCTGGAACTCGCCAGAAGGACAGTCCTATATCGAGTTTCAGATAATTCCGCAGCAGGGCAATAATGCAGCCGGACCACTGATTAAAGAGCTAGGTGTAGATGGACAACCCTCTATAAGCGGAGTAGATCCGCATTATCTTTTTTACGTGGGTGAGCGCGATCTCGATTTACGTGAAATGGACGAAGGATGGATGATCTTCTTCGATCGTGTGCATCGTCGCCCCTACTCAGCAGAGAAGGGTGTATTGACCCCCGAGAATATAACTGTGTCCAGCAATGGAGGACGCGCCACGATTGAATTTGATGGACTACAAAGCCCGAACTTTTCCGGCTCATTAGCCTTCACTCTTTACCATGGCAGCCCGTTCGTGCACATGGAAGCTAGAGTAAGTACCGAGCGACCCGCTACCGCCTTCCTTTATCACGTCGCCTTGTCAAAACCAGACACTGAAGGTTTTGAAATTCAGTACATCGACTCTCTGAGCCAGGCCCAAACTCAGCCTGTAGATTCGAGCACCGCCAGTGTTTATCAAACTCGATTTCGCAGCATGGCGCTGTCATCAAAATCCGGTTCTTTAGTAATTTCCCCTTTCCCTCACCAATATTTGTATCCGCTCGATTTCGCAGATAATTATGGCTACAACTGGGCCGGAGAGGAATACCTAGACATGGTAGAAGGCTTCGCCTGGGGTGTGCGCCAACCACCCATGGGTGATAAACGTTTCGTGCCTTGGGTGAATGCGGAACCGGGAAGCGAGCAGAAACTGGGTGTGTTTCTGTTTCCTTCGAAAGAGTCAGGTCTAACTAATTTCGAAGTGGTAAAAAACTATACCCGTGGTGATACTTTCAAACCTTTGCCCGGCTATAAAACTTTATCTAGCCATTATCATCATGAACATTCTATGGATGTAATTAACCAGCGTGCAGAACAAGGAGTCACAGGCATACCTCAAGGACTGGAAAATCCCGACTTCGTTGAGTTCTTTAAGCGCATGGGCGTGGACATGGTGCACATGGCTGAGTTTCATTTCGGCCGCACACCGCGACTGGACACAGAAGAACGACTCGCCCAATTAAAAGTAATGCATGATGAGTTCTCTCGCCTGTCTGATGACACTTTTCTATTGATTCCAGGCGAAGAGCCAAATGTACATTTTGGCAGCCATTGGCTTAGCCTGTTTCCCAAACCCGTTAATTGGGTACTTAACCGCAACAACGATCAACCTTTTGAGCAGGATGTGCCTGGCATTGGCAAGGTTTATCACGTTGGAAGTGCCGACGATGTCCTAAAGTTACTGGAGTTAGAAGGTGGTCTGGCCTGGACTGCACACCCACGGGTCAAAGGCTCAACTGGTTTCCCTGACCGCTATAAGTCTGAGCCTTTTTTCACCAGCGACCGTTTTCTCGGTGGAGCCTGGAAAGCCATGCCGGCCGACTACTCCCGTGACACGCTGGGCTGGAGAGTGCTCGATCTTGAAAATGATATGGCCAACTGGGGTAATCGCAAATACATCATCGCAGAAGTGGATATCTTCAGGATTTATGAAGATTACGAACTGTTCGGTACGATGAATATCAATTACATGAAGATGAATGAGATCCCCCGCTATGAGGATGGCTGGCAGCCTGTGTTGGATACACTTGAGGCCGGTGATTTTTTTGTCACCACGGGCGAAGTGCTTATCCCTGAATTTTCTGTGCAAGGCTTTACAAGTGGCGAAAGCATTCCCCTTGGCACGAACCTGAGTGAGTTGACGATCAAAATGTCATTGGAATGGACCTACCCTCTTTCTCACCTATCAATTGTTAGCGGGGATGGAGCGGATATTTACAGAACCTACTACGACCTTTCCGCCACCACCGAATTCGATGAACTGGAGATTCGGATCAATGCCGACCTGCAAGGCAAAAAATGGGCACGGCTTGAGGTGTGGGATATTGCCCGCAACGGCGCATTCACGCAGCCGGTTTGGATTGACTAAAATCAGCCGGAAACCAATCCTAAGGCCCACGCTGCCCGATGTGAACCTTCTGGGGTCAAAAATCTCGAGCCCTTTATTTCTCCACTTTTTCGCTACTTCTTGACTAAGCTGCAAATGAGAAACTATTTCTCACAGGGTGATACCAATAAATAGAGGGAACACTACGTTGTTAAGTTGTAGCTGTCCCCCTTCATTCTTGGCCACAAGAGAGTACAATTGCTTTGATCAAAACCGGATGCGGAATCCGATCAGGACATTGCCGCTAAGTAGTTTTTCATGACTGGCGCTCGAACTGGGCGTTTTGGTACTGGAACCAGGGACTTGTAGATAACCAACTTGCAAAAACAGTGCTGTGCGCTCGGAAATCAAGCGCTCGCCGATCAGTTTGACCTGGGCGGCAAGGCCATTACCCTCAGCAGAATTCAGACAGGCACAGGTATCTAGTGAGGAGGCTCCTGGCATCCGCACTCTCGCATAGCCAAGGCCTGCTCCTAGCCACCAGCGACTTTTCTCGGTCGAGAACACTCGCCTTACTCGGCGCAGGCGAATACTTTCACCCCATTTTAAACCGCTGCCTACTCAGTACTAAGCGCTTGCTGAACGAATAGCGAATATCTCTCAATAATTCGATTTCGATGGCAGCACCAAACCACGTGCAATATTTGGGCGGTTTACTTGTCATAATATCTCCCAACTTCCAGCACAAAGGGCTGGCATCAATACCTTGAGCCTACGACCAAGAGAATCAGAAACTACTGGATATTTACTCTGACCCCATTCCTTCAACAAGCGCATAGACTTATTGGAAGATAATTCTTATCCTCATTGATAAATAACCCAAGGAGAAACATCATGTTCAGAGTCATTGCCGCAGCGGCCCTTTCCACCGTATTGCTCGCCTGTCAACCCGAGACACCCAGTACTTACGACGCTCAAGCAATCCAGCAGCCCACTGCGCCGCAATACATGAATCCAAATCCACGTGCGCCTTATTCCGAAGGTGTCCGCTATGGCGGGCTGATCTTTCTAGCCGGTAAAACAGGCGGCCCTGGAGAGCCAGGAGTTCAGGCAGAAACACGACGCACCCTGGAATCAATTCAGGACGCACTCGAGCGCTTCGGCTCGTCAATGGATCGAGTTGTGAAATGCAAAGTGTTTCTAGTCGACATGGCAGAGTGGAGTGCAATGAACGAGGTTTACGCCGAATTCTTCCCGGAAAACAAGCCGGCCCGCACGGCCGTCGGTATCAGCTTGGGAGGGGACTCCCGTGTAGAGATCGAGTGCATTGCAGCTGCGTGAGAAATTAAAGAGATCAAAAGAATGCTAGGGGACACTAACAGTTTAACAACTTAATGGCATGGCCCCGGATTCCTTGGCCGTGACGATGAAATGTCAAAGTTAAAATTAAGTTGTTAGTCTCCCTAAAAACCCTAAAAGCACCCTTAAACCTAGGAGTTATCGTGCCAGAAGCAACACAACAAGAGAGTGGTAAACCACAATTTTCAATTGAACAAATACGCGCTCGACGGAAACGTGATTGCGCCCTAGGCTATCGATTGTTTGCAGCACAAAAATGGGGCGACTTAGGTGATGGCCACATCAGTGCACGAGACCCCTTAAGAACAGATTGTTTCTGGATGTTGCGCTATGGCGTTTCTTATCATGCGGCCATGGTATCTGATCTGGTATTAGTTGGGCCGAATGGCCAGCTTGTTGAAGGCGAAGGTTTCATCAATATTGCTGGCTACTATATCCATCAACCTATTCTTGAAGCACGACCCGATTTAGTCAGCGCTGTTCACGTTCACACCGGCTGGGGGACACCCTTCTCAGCTGAGGCAAGAATGATAGAACCGATCTCTCAGGAATCCTGTATTTTTTTCGAAGACCATGCACTTTGGGAAGACGACGAAGTACAGGTTCAAAGTGTTGAAGCAGGGCGCCGAATTGCTGCCGCGATGGGTCGAAACAGAGCGATTATTCTAAGAAACCACGGCTTGTTAACAGGCGGCGATAGTGTTGCCGAAGCGGTAGGTCGCTTCGTTTATATGGAACGCGTTGCAGAAGTTCACATGAAAGTGCGCAATCCAAAATCAATCTCCGCAGAATCAGCCCGTTTTGCCAAAGAAGATTTGATCAAATTCGGTGTTGGGCGCTCAGCATTTACAAGCATGTTGACACGGCACATTCCTAACCCGGAGATTGTGAATCAGTAAATATTAAGGTGGGGGTAGCGGGTCAATAGGGCTAGAGCGCTTTGATTTAACAATCTAGGCTGCCTAGAACTATATTAAATAACCCCACCGTGCTTGAAAACACACTGATTCAAGTCGTTCTTTCTGGCCTTTTGAATCGCCATTAAAAGAGCATGGTCAACCGACACCAATTTAAAACGCACCTGCAGCTCTTCTTGAATACGTATCAACAGATGAGCCGTACATTCAGCGTCCGCCAGCGCACGATGGAAGGTACCCTCCATCGGCAATTGCAGCGCCCTAACTAATGTTGCTAAGCGGTGATTGGGAAGCGTTGGAAACAAACGCCTGGAGAGCAGTAGAGAGCAAGCCATGTCTATACGAGGCTTTCGTTCAATACGATTGAGTTCAACTTCCCAGAATTTTCTATCAAAGGCGGCATTGTGCGCCAACAAGGGGCGATCTCCCACAAAGCTGGCAGCCTCCTTCATCACTGTTGAGACTGTTGGTGCAGCCGCAACCATCGCGTCGGTAATACCGGTCAGCCCTTGAATATCATATGGAATTGGTACCCCAGGGTTCATCAAGCTCTGGTAGCGATCAACAATACGCCCTCCTTCGAGCAGACACACGCCAACTTCCGTGGGCCTGGCACCATGAGTGGGAGCTAAGCCAGTAGTCTCGAAATCGATAACTGCATGCGCAATCAAATTTATTGTTCCTTAATAAAATTGTTTAACTATTCCTGGGGTGGAAAGTGAAAATTCTTGAACTAGAAGGCACTAAAGTTTAACAACTTAATGGCGCAGGACGAGATACTTAATTGCGGTGCTAAGATACGGTCTTAAGTTGTCAAATTGTTAGTGTCCCTACAAATTGCTTTTAGTGTCCCTACAAACTAAGTGTCCCTACAAACTAGTGTCCTTACAAACTAAAAATTCTCTAAGAATTACTGTCTTCTAATTTGGGGGAAATTTTTTATTCAATCAAACAGGGCTTGAATTGGCGCCCCCATAGCAGGATTGTAATCTCGATAGTCCTCCCCTAAGAACTGCATCAAAGTCGCGGCAATTCTATTAGAAGTTATGCAGCCCGTTTCCGTCTGAATCAGTCCGCGATTGGCAACGCCAGGACCCATCGCCGCGAACCAGGTTGCCTCAGAACCGACAATGCCATCGGCATACTGCGTCAATCCACTATTAGGACCTGTCGTTGCCTGCCTGCTCGAATGGTGCATCCATGATTCGACAGGCGATTCCCCACGACCGTGATCAACTGTAATGAACAGTACCGTGTTGTCACGATATTGGTCGATAGATTGCAGGGTGCTCCATATCTCTTCTATAAAACGGTCCGTCCTATTGGCAGCGAAAACGTATTCATCATATTTACCATCGTGGGCGAAATCGTCGGTTTCACCGTAGCTGATAAAGAGAACCTTCGGTTGCTCCCGGCGCAAATAGGACAGCGCGAACTGATGAGTAAACGCATCATTGCGCACGGTAGTCCAGGGCGGCGGAATATCACTTTGCATTTTATTCAAAAAAGTTTCGTGAGCATCCGCCGGATTAGCCTCAACTGAAAAGGCATTGACGTGCACACCACTTCTTTGCACATTAAAGATGAACGGAAACACATCCCAAGAAGCAAAGGCGGCAGTGTGTGCCTTATACAAAGAATTGCTTTCCAGTAATTCAAGAAATGTGATCTCAGTGTTCGGAACCTTACTGTTAGAGTTGATATTGGGATTAATCACTCCCGTCAGAATTTCGGAGTAGCCCGGATAAGAAAAATACCAGTCATTACTGACCGCAGCGCAAGAATTTTCATGCCGATTGCCGGCGTAAACCCCTTGTGAGAAAACCGTCTTATGAATAAATGGCAATAATGCCTGCGCGCGATCATTTGAATTGCTGTGCCAGAAGCGCTGCATCAGTAGTTCGGTCTGTGGAGAGTAGTCCTTATGAGTAGCCAAATTCTCATCGATTCCGCCAAAAACTTCTTGCCAACGCAATCCATCGAAAGTGATCAAAACTACATTTTCAGCGCCTTGCACGCTAAAGTTACTTGCAGGCAGTAGCACGATCAGTAAGAGAAAAGACAGCAAGAAATTTTTCAAAACACGACTCCATCTCGTTATTTATGAGTTAGAGTAGAATAAGCCTAGTTGCCGTTTCATTCTACTCTAACATCATAAGAAAGAGCTGTAGGCTGCGTGCAAAGGGAATTGGGTCAGAGTAAATATCCAGTAGTTTATGGGGTTTTTGACCTCACTTAACTGGCCTTACTCGATACTGACGAAAGCCTTTACCCCTTCAACAAACGCTTCGTACTCAGTACTAAGCGGTTGTTGAAGGGGTAGCGAATATCTCTCAATAATTTCATTTCAATAGCAGAACCCAATAACGCGCGGCATTTGGGCGGCTTACTTGTCGTAGCATCTCCCAACTTTAAGTACAAAGGGTGTGGCATCAATACCTTGAGCCTGATACCCAGAGAATTAAAAACTACTGGATATTTACTCTGACCCCATTCCTAACCCCATTCCTATTTACTTTTCCCAAACTTAGAGAGACACTCAATCATCCTCCTATGAAATGGACATAGCAGGTAATAATAAGGAGAGAACAATGAGTCAAAAAAAGACTGATCGACGAGAGTTTCTCAAGCGTAGCGCCGCTGTAGCAAGCGCTGTGGGCCTAGGAGCGGCGAAGCCAGCTCTTGGTCAGGATCATGAACACACACCGGTAGCGCCTGAGCCAGGGGCTTTTATTCGGGGTTCTGACGAAATGACCGCCTATGGCTCGCGCTCCCGCTTCGTGGATTCGGTGCGAATTCCCCATGGTGGCCGGGAGTCTCCTGATGCCTTTGGCCTGGACTTTCATATTGCTACCCCGCTGCAGGATTCGGTGGGTGAAATCACCCCCTCCTCGCTCCACTATATGGGCACAACGCGTGGCTCCTTTGTGCCGGACATCGATCCGGATGAGCATCGACTGATGATTCACGGCATGGTGGATAATCCGATCGTGTTCAGTATGGAGGATTTGAAGCGCATGCCCTCTGTGACTCGCAAGCATTTCATCGAATGCGCGGGTAATCGTTCGCGCAGCAGCCACACGACTATCCAAGAAACCCATGGGATGACTAGCAACGCCGAATGGACTGGCGTGCTTCTGTCTACTGTATTGAAAGAAGCTGGCGTGCACGCCGATGCGGACTGGGTTGTGGCGGAAGGCGTTGAGGAAGTGAAAGGCGCATCGAGCATTCCTATGGCGAAGGCCATGGATGATTGTTTATTGTGCTACGGCATGAATGGCGAGCCAGTGCGCCCTCAGCAAGGCTTCCCGCTACGTCTACTGGCACCCGGCTTTGAAGGCATCTTTAACGTGAAATGGCTGCGGCGCATCAAAGTGGTGGATGAGTATTACATGACCTACAACGATTTCGGTCATTTGACCCGTGATCCGGTTAACGCCGCGTTAGGTTATCAGATTGGTCCTAAATCGGTTATCACTTATCCCTCCGGCGGGCAGCAATTACCTGGCGCTGGCTTCTATGAGATCGGCGGTTTGGCCTGGTCTGGCGGTGGACGCGTAAGCCGCGTTGAAATTTCTACCGACGGCGGTCGCAGCTGGAAAGACGCTGACATTCGCGGTACGGCGCAGCCAATGGCACACACGCGCTTTAGCTTCGAGTGGGATTGGGATGGCGCCGAGTGCGAGCTGCAATCGCGCTGCATCGATGAGATCGGTCAGATACAGCCTTCGCGTCAGCAAGCACTGGATTTCTGGAGCACAGATGGCGAGCGCGCCACTTTTGTGAAAGGACAAGACAATTCCATTCAACCTTGGCGGGTAGCTAGCGACGGGGGCGTTCACAATGCGATTAGCTAAGCAATGGACTGCCTTGAAGTCTCTTCGAACTCTGCTACTGGTGCCAATACTGATAGTAGGCGTGGTTTCCGTGCAGGCGCAATCGCCTTTGTACGGTGTTGGCAGAACGCCTACTGACAACGAAATACGTCTATGGGATATTGCCATCGGCCCTAAAGGCGACGAACTGCCAGTAGGTAATGGTTCAGTAGATATGGGTTCGGAGCTGTATCTCTCAAAAGGCTGTGCGGGTTGTCACGGTACGCTCGGTAATGGCGGGATCGCGCCGCGCTTAATCAAGCGCGATGCAGGACCGAATGCGGACCCTTGGGATTATGGCCGCGTACTACCAATTCGCTCACCCTATGCAACGACGGTGTGGGACTTTATCAATCGTGCCATGCCCCTGGGCGCTGAAGGCACCTTAACCGCGGATGAAGTGTACTCGTTGACCGCCTACCTGTTTTTTCTAAACGACGTGGTTGAAGATGGCACTGAACTCAACGAGATAACTCTGCCGCAGATTCAAATGCCGAATCGCACGAATTGGGAGCAGGTTCCCGATTGGCTACCTGGCCAACCACGGCTTGAGGGTTATCCTTACTAGGCCTGGTAATCGGTCTAGTTACTGCGCCTCTATAGAAAGGGACTGATTTATTCTTGCAGAATAAATCAGTCCCTTTCTGTTTTTTAGGTGATCGACTTTCTTGTTGCTAGCAAACCTCTAAGAGCCATAAACAACTGTAGTTTTACTGCGAGCCCATTTATAAATTTAGCGCGGTGCACCTACTTGAGTAGTCAGCGCAATTGACAAAGACTCAGAGTAATTGAAAAATTCCCTCTAACGAAAAACTACTGTATTTTTACGCTGATCCCTTAGTTTTAGTTAATCAAGAGCAGACACATGACAAACAAGGACATGCGACGGTCTATTGAGACGTTGCTCGTGCATGACGAGCGTCACTCCAAAGGCGCTGTGGCTCCACCGATTTACCAAACGTCACTTTTTACTTTCGATTCCTATCAAGCAATGGTGGACCGCTTTAGGGGTGAGACTGATCATGCTGTCTACTCTCGCATTGATAATCCGACTGTGTCTGTGCTGCTGGAGAAGATCTGCCTATTAGAAGGCGGTGAAAAGGCCCTGGCATTCTCAAGTGGAATTGCGGCAATTAGTAACGCAATACTTGGCCTGGTAAAAACAGGCGATCGAGTTGTCTGCGTTAAGCATTGTTATCCTGATACTTACCGCTTGTTGCAGGTAATCTGTGCCCGATTTGGGGTTACGACGGAATTCGTTGACGGCACTGACCTTCTTGCAATCGAAAACGCCTTGCCCGGTGCCAAACTTCTCTTTCTCGAGAGCCCTACAACCCTGCTGTTTGAAGAGCAAGACCTCACCAGAATCGCGGCGCTTGCAAAGGCGGCTGATGTCACAACGGTAATCGACAACAGCTGGGCAACACCGCTTTTTCAGCAGCCGCTTAAGTCCGGGATCGATCTAGTTGTCCACTCCGCTTCAAAGTACATCTCTGGACACAGCGACACCGTCGCCGGCTTGTTGGTCGGTAACGGCGCACTAATCGATAAATTGATCAATGAGACAACGCCCTATCTCGGCGCCAAGTTATCGGCATCCGAAGCGGCGTTGTTGTTACGCGGATTGCGAACGCTGCCGCTGCGCCTGCAACGTCATCAGGAGAGTGCGCTGATGATAGCAAAGCGCATTTCCGACCATCCGGCCGTAACCGCAGTGCACCATCCGGGTCTTAGTCCCGCGCCCTACTCCTTATTGAGCGGCTATGGTGGTCTATTCAGCTTTGAAGTTGATAATTCGATCAACATCCCGGCCTTTTGCAATTCATTGGGCTTGTTTCGGCTTGGTGTCAGTTGGGGTGGGTACGAAAGCCTGATTATGCCGGCAGAAGTTTCTATCAACCAGGCAGGGTCACCCAGTGCAGCGATAGACTTTGGCGTTCCAAGCAGACTCATTCGCTTATTCGTGGGGCTCGAGGATCCAGAAGATCTTTGGCAAGACCTCCATGCGGCACTTGCCTCGGCACTGTCTACCGAGAACTCCAATGCGTAAACCCATTTCCCTTTTTGAAGCAGCACTGCCGCTTCTCTCCATGCTGGCTTGTCTTGTGATTGGCGGATTTTTCTTCCCAATGGGCACGGAGTTGTTGGTACTGGTGATGCTCATCTGTGCCGCCGTGGCCGGTATTATCGCAGCACGACATGGTCATGACTGGGATGCTATTCAACGGGCGACAGGCGAAAAAATTGCATCAGTACTGCCGGTTATTCTGATCTTGTTGTCGATCGGCATGTTGATTGGTACGTGGATGTTCAGTGGCACCATACCCATGTTGGTCTATTATGGAGTGCAGTTGATCGATCCGCAGTACATGATCATCACGGCGTTTCTAGTGACTGCGATGATGTCCCTAACCGGCTCATCATGGGCAGCGGCGGGCACAATTGGTGTCGCGCTAATGGGAGTGGCTGCTGCAATCGACGCACCGTTAGCCGCAACCGCAGGGGCAGTAGTTTCCGGTGCTTATTTCGGAGACAAACTCTCACCCTTGTCTGACCAGACCAACATCTGCGCAATCAGCGCCAATGCCAATCTTTATGATCACATTCGTAATATGGTCTACACGGCAGGGCCATCTTTTGTAGTAGCCATGCTGGTTTACTTTGTAGCCGGCACAATGGCAGACAGTGACTCAGCGACAGGATCAGACATCAATTACCCAATTCTTCGCGAAATCGAGCAGGCCTACACCGTGAGTTGGCTCGTCTTAATACCTGCGCTAATCGTCATTCTCGGCACATTCAATCGCAAACCAGCAGCCCTGGTAATGGTAGTTTCCTCAGTTACTGCAATGGCGGTTGGAATCAGTGTGCACGGATTCAGTGCCTACAATGCAATCCTAAGTGCCATCTCAGGGTTCAATGTGAGCATGATAGACACGATGGCAAATGCGCCCAGCGACATGCTGCAAACCTTGTTAAACCGTGGCGGCGTCAACTCGATGTCGACCACACTCATTATCATTGTTGCGGCGTTTCTGCTTGCCGCCGGCATGAGTGTGTCTGGCGCGCTGGACAAACTGCTGCAAACGATGCTCGAGCGTGTGCAATCTGTATTCGGTCTAATCGCAGCAACGCTGGCATCAGGTGCCACGATGATTGCACTGACCAGCCACGGCGGTGTCACGGCACTAATCGTCGGCGGGTTGTTTCAGGACAGCTATCGCGAACGCGGATTAGCCCCTGAGAATCTCTCTCGTTCACTAGAAGACTCAGTGACAATTCTCGAACCACTGCTGCCGTGGACCGTATCAGCTATCTTCATGGCAACAACTCTGGGCGTACCTACGCTGGAGTACATGCCGTGGGCAGTGTTTTGTATGACTGGCTGGATGTTTTCGTTGTTACTGGCTGCATTTTATTCGCGAACTGGGTTTGGATTGAAGTCGCTGTAAGTTAATGGACTAAAAGCGTGGTCTGTCCCCGATTTATCTTTCCCGATTTATCTACTAAAGTGGAAATTTGGTTTGGGCAATAAAGGCATTCACTGCGAATAGCAAATTTTTACTATTATTGGAAACGACGAAAACTGATTCTTCGCGCTGTCCTGGCGTAAGATCATGGTGATCGATCAGAATAATTTCTTCGCCGTGTGACGGAATAATTTGACCATCGAGCGCATAATATTCAGCCTCAGCGATGGCATCGAGCTCCCCAATATCGAACTCTGCGTATAGCTGGGCGAACGTGTCGGTGGTTCTGATGATAACTCCATCGGGCGCACGACGATTAACATCCCGCTCAGCCGCCATCCCTACAACGACCCCGACGGTCTTTCCAATGAAATCGCTAATGTGCTCATAGCGTTCCTGGTCCTCGGGATTAATGCGCAACGCCCTTCGCTCGTACAGAAACGGCGCAGAAAATGTCGCTCCTGGGTGGGCACGGTCTGGAAAATTCGCGACATTGGTTGCGACTAAATCGACTTCATCTGTGCTGGCGAGTAGCCACGATTCGTTAAAAGGAACGACGACCCAAGAAATTTCCAGCTCCTGCTCGGCAGCAAACTGCTCCACATACTGCCTGATCCAAAGCTGTGAGTCATACTGATTCGTGGGGGCGCCCGCTGTTACCGCGACGGTAAGCACGCCTGATCTAATCGTCTGGATTTGCTGACCTACTGCGCATCCACTCGCAGCTGCGACAAAACAGAGCACAGCAATCGTTGTTAGTAGCTTGTTCATTTTTACTAATCCTCTAAATTCTTAAATATTTTTCTGAACTGTTCACGCAAGATACTACAAGTACTGGGTCTCAGGGAGCTAGATGGTCAAAGAAGGTAAGGCTGAAACTACCAGTTTAGCAACTAAATGGCGCGAGGTGGGCCTCTTGATTTCCGTTATGAATGTCCGTTATGGATTGTCGTAATAGAATGCCAAGGTGGACTTCACAGTTTCTATCATCTGCTGTATTTTACTGTGACCCTGTTTATTATGTTTCTTTCTTCCCAGTAGTCGTATTCGAATATGGAGTAACGCATGACACCACTTTGGCAACTCAGCGCCACCGATCAGGCAGCAGGGGTTCGTGACGGAAATTTTACTGCAACCGCTCTTGTTGAATCTGTGCTGGGGAGAGTGGCGCAAAAAAACCCCGAACTAAATGCCATCGTCGATCCTATGGGGGAGACTGCGTTGTTGGCAGCACAGAAAGCCGATAACGC
>Ga0307994_1000662_pt1 | contig 23070 bp, 25 predicted proteins | sample EllFjometagen261_FD_203171 | JGI IMG/M metagenome (GOLD analysis project Ga0307994, IMG submission 203171) | Marine microbial communities from Ellis Fjord, Antarctic Ocean - #261 | ecosystem: Environmental > Aquatic > Marine > Unclassified | place: Southern Ocean | collected 2014-11-02 | reverse complement strand
AAAGCTATTAGCATCAACTCGAGTATAAGCACCTAACCGCTTATCATTACAAATAGCAGTTAAGTAGCTACAAGCTCGAGTGGCAGCTTGATGAAAGGTGACACTCTTACCCTGCCCTTTTAACTTTAAGTACAACTCGAGTGCCTCACCTAATGTAGGGCCAAGCTCCTCATTGCTACGCTGCATATTATCTAACACAAGATAGCTACACGGTATCGGGGAGTCTCGAAGCCGAAGGTGATACCAGTACTCTTCTAGCTTATAAGTAGCACCTCGAGCTCGAGCATTGGCTACTCTTTGAGACTTTGTACGTAAGGAATAGCTAACTCTAGTCGACCTATAATATCGGACTAAGTCGCTAGGAACACGCCTCACAAAGTAATACACACCCTGCTTTACCGCCAAATGAGAAGCTGATTTGTTATCTAGTTTGTACACTACTTGATATCTCGCTCATAAAAAGATGAGACAATTCAGTAGCTTAACTGGAATGATGGTGCCCCCACACTGTGGTAGATACCTATCATCAGAGCCATTTAATCCTGACTTTCAGCAATATCAATAGGTTAGCATATCTCACGCCACGTTCAAATGCCTAATTTTGGCTAACAGTTTGGCATACAGTCTAATTAGGACCCAGGAGCAAGGTCCAAGGTGCGAAGACCAAGAACCGGGGGTTACTGCGCCCAATCCAGACCGTTGAAAGGCGCAAGGCCCACCCCAGGGACCCTGGATCGATGATGGAGGCGAGTACCGGAATCGAACCGGTCTAAACGGATTTGCAATAACCGTAGATTTTACCAAGTGCCAATATTATATGACTAATATCAGTCTGAGTTATCGATATGTACATTAATGTGTACAAGCCAAATTGAGTTCAGTATGTAACAAGTTAACTAGATCCTCTGATCTTAGCCACTGTCCGGTCAACGCCTAGCATCAAGTGTGTATGTATCGAATAAACATACGGAGCGGACATTCGCTGGGCTCTATGCCGAGGTCTGTTGTGTCGGACTTAGTGGCCATTCACTAAATTTTGCCAAGAGTCTGCTTACGCTTTGAACTGTATAGGGAAACGACACACCCGATTTAGCTCACTTTAACGAACAGCCATCGTGGGTGTCGCTTGACCTTCTTTCATGTGAGATTACTTAGCGGTTTGAAGGCTCAGAGATTCCGCCCGATCCGATTGAGTGAGGACATAAACATGCGATCCCAAACCCGATCAGGGAGCCAGACACGCATTTTGATGAGGATTTTCGATACGAAGCCGACGCGATAACGTGTTCTAGGCCGATTGGTAACACTGGCATGAAAAACCCGCTTCGCCACTTGTTCTGGCGTCCACGTTCCGGGCGCGCCGGGTTCGACGGCTTGAGACGTGAGTTTTTCAACACCACGCATCAATTGTTCATAAGGTCCCCCATCGTCGCGGATAACGGCACCGTTTTTGGCGAAATTTGACGAAATAGCTCCCGGCTCTATCAACACGACATCTACGCCAAACGCTTTCGTTTCCATACGCAGAGCATCTGACATTGAATCCACTGCATATTTTGTCGCTTGATAAACGCCCCCTGCTGGCGTGGTCCATTCGCCCCCACTTGAGCCGATATTAACAATCCGCCCCATCCCCAGCCGCCGCATCGCCGGCAAGGCTGCCTGACAGACCGCCAGCAATCCAAACACATTGGTTTCGTATTGCTGGCGAACGGTGGCCATTGGTACGATTTCCAGCGGTGTCATCAACCCGATTGCGGCATTGTTTATTAGTATTCCAACCGCCCCGTGTTTCTCTTCCACTTGAAAAACCGCAGCCTTGATTGTGTTTTCATCAGTGACGTCCAAAGCAAGTGTAACGCATCCCATTTCGGCCAAGTCATTGATGCTGTCAGGGCGTCGTGCTGTTGCATAAGTGGGATAGCCGGCCTGAACAAAGTGCTGTGCAATGGCACGGCCAAGGCCAGATGAACATCCGGTTATCAGAACTGCAGGTTTTACGTTTGGCGATTGCGTCATGATGTGATACTTCTATTAAGGTACACTGTTCGGTGTAAATTAGCAGAGGGGCGCCCAAAGGTAAACTCGAAAGTTTACCTTTATATGAGGGCGTAGTGAACACTTGAAGATTAAACAAAAAAAACGCGATGATATTCTGGGCGCAGCGATTGAGATATTCAAAGAGCACAGTTTCTCTGCGGCTCGTGTGGATGACATCGCCGAAAGAGCCAATGTTTCGAAACGAACGCTCTACAATCATTTTGTTTCAAAACAGGCGCTTTTTGATGCCATCGTCGAACAGGTATTGGCCGACGTGGCGTCAATTCCGGTGCCTGAGTACCAACAAAAAATCCCTCTGAGGGAGCAATTGATCGCATCATTGTCGAGCTACATCAGCATTATTTCGGACCCTAATTATATAGGATTAAGCCGTTTTCTGGCGTCAGAGTTCATGCGAGATAAGGAGCTGGCAAAGAAAATCCTCACTCGCCCAGAGTTTTATACGTCCCCGATTATTCGCATCATTGAAGGCGCAGTCATTGCCGGCCTACTAAAAGCCACGAACCCTAAAGATATTTCGGATCAGCTGTTGGCACTGGTAAAAAACTATTACTTTTGGCCACAGTTCATGATCGGCGAAGACACTGTTCAAGACGAAAAGATGCTGGAGGTTTGTATTGACCTGATACTTACATCTTATGATCTCGATGTTTTTGCATAATGGAGCGAAATCCCAAACGGTCAGCTGAGGCGTTTCAGCAAACTATCGCTTTGGCGCGAGCCCATGTCGGCCCGACTATAACTGTCAGAAAACCCCGTGTGTGTAACTACACACATATTAGCCCCTATGTCACTCATTAGGCATAAGCCCCGCATCGATAAGTTGGGCTTCAATACGCTTTAATTCAGCTCGAACCCGACGACCGACATCAGCTGAGTGACGTTGGGCCTTCAGCTTCTCTTTTGTCTGGCGTCCATGCTTAAGATTAGCCTCTGAGATGCGCTGTAAGCCTTCTAGAGTCCGAGCTCCCGTAGATAAGCCCCCATGGAGTCGACAACGGCCATTATGCTTGTAAGCAGCGCTCTGGCACTTAGTGCTCCGACGTGTTTTTGCGAGACATCTGATGCCAGGCCAATTGGGACCAAAGCGTGTGTTAATACCAATATTTACGTTACCTTTTGTTAACCTCATAATACTACCTTTCTTGAGGTATTATGATACCATAATTTTTAGGAGACCGCCAGAGGCAGGGCACTATGTGTAATTTTTTTTTAATTTTTTTTTGAGAGGTCACTATACGTGCAAAACCCTGTGTGAAGGTTGCGTCTGAGGTCCGATAGAAAAGGGGGGTGGTCGACCTATTAAGCAACCCCGATCGTTATTTGACCATAATTGCTAGGGTACCTGTGCACCAATGGGACAGATGGGACACATTATCTTCATTGGTATTAAACTGCTGAATTAACATCATCGCTACCTTATACTTTATTTCTCTTACGCGATAAGTATAGAAACCTGTCCCATGCGTCCCAACTGTCCCAAACTCACGTTGCTAAAACTAACCCACGGAAGAACCGAGTATCGCCAGATTTAGCTGGCATGTATCTCAGTTTCTTCAATCGCCCTGAGAAAGATTTATGTGTTAGAACATTGCGGATTTGGTTGAGTTGACACCATTCTTTATAGCTGTTGTAAAGATTGGCCGTTGGCGTCACGCCTTCCGAGACAACTATACAGCGGTCTGATAGAAATTCAGCAACCTGGTCAGTCTCTGTCTTCCAGTCCTTTGAGGCCTCTATTGCTGAATTAGGGATTGTAAAGCCATTCACTATAGCTCTGGCATATGCGTTCAGTGCAAGGTTTAAGATACCAGGTAGTTCTTCAATAAGTTCATTTTTTAAATTTGTGTTTTGTTCATTCTGCTGAAAAGTTCTATTAAATGTGATGATTACTGCGCGTCTGAATAATGCATCAGAAAAATCACTTGTTCTGGGCATATGATTGGTGCCAAACCAACATGTAGAGTATGGCCGCAGTACGAACGGGTCTTTATACTTATGGGCTACAGTTACAGGTTCACCAGAGGTAATCGACTTTAATCCAGCATCTGCTAGCTTTTCTCCCTCGCTTAGCTCAGAAACAATATTTGCCAGCTTGTTGTGTAAATGGGCGCGTTGAAACGTATCATCAAATTTAGAAGGTTGGACCCCAGCAACATTTGAGCGCCCACATAAGGCCTCGATAATCGATAGTAGTACACTCTTTCCGTTGGCTCCGTTGCCGATTAGCATGATGAATTTCTCTCGCTGTGAGTGGCTCATCAGGGTATAGCCAATCATTTGAAGAAGACATTCTATCTTATCATCTGCGTCAGTGTCATCGACAAAGATTTCATATAGAAATGTTTGAAACCTTCCCGCTGTGGCCTCACGGTTGTACTCAATTGGTATTTGAGTGGTGCGATATTCCTCTCTTTTATGCGGCCTTAATTGCCACACGTCATCCTCTAGTTCGAGTTGGCCGTTTAAGCAATTAACGGTCTCAGGATTGCCCAAATTGAATAGGTGATCTGCACTGTTGATCTCTGATTTTAAAACATCGCAAACCCCATTAACGAGACCTGCGTAAACATCGAGACCTTCGTTATTAATGACCTGTTGGGTGGTTTGTTTGATTTTGCGATCTTCACAAACACTCCACACACCCGCTTGGTTCCACAGCCAAGTCTGATTTTTTGTATGCAGCACATTGTCTCTGCCGATCTCAGATATAGTTTTTTTTGCAAGGTCCAATTGGTCTGGGTCAGGTTTGGCATCATATAGCTCTGATCGCTGCTTGCGAATGGCTGTTAAATTAACCCCAGTGGCGTCCTTCAGCCTTTGGTCAATCGTTTCTCGCTTAATCGCCGACAAACCTTTGCTTTCATCAATTATGCCTTCTATGCCTTCTATGCCTTCAATATCGCCTTCATATGATGCTTGGATTGCTTCTAGAAGCTCTTCAAAACTACGCGGAGGCGCAAAGTCTTTGTTCTTTGCACCATCAATCATTCCCTGAATTTCATGGCGTGTCTCTTCATGCGTGTGCCCCGGCAATATATGCGCGGCAGCAAGCACATGGATTTCCTCATCAGTATTCCCTTTTGCAACCCAGCTGCCAGTTAACCTCAACATATTGTCATGCCAATGGTCGTCTGAAAGGGCCGCTTTGGAAGCTAAATTCCGATCCAATTTTTGAATTGGTTCTGATGGATTGTGGGTAGCCACCTTAAGTGGTTCTAGGATTTTATCCCAATCTTCAATTCGATCTAATGGCATCAGCTAATACCCACCGTCATAGTCACCAGTTCAGGGACATATTTTTTGATCTGCTTTGCGGTGCAAGGATAGCTGACAGTGCCCGGCAAGCGCATAATTCGAGACGGGTTGATTACTCTTTTGTCTGTTTTGAAGTCAATGGCTATTCGCTTTTGCGTTGCCTCCCAAAGCTTAAGGTCATGACAAGGTTCAGCAAAACGCCAATAAGCATGACGACGTTCGTGAGGAACGGTGCCGGTAATCACGACTATATCTGGCTCACACAATTGACTGAGCTTAATAATGCCTGCGAGACCAGCTTCGTCGTCGGCGTCTGCGAAGCTGTAGTGCGCCCAGAGTATGTCAGTGTCCTTCGCCCCTTTACCAGTTGCAATCATTGCTTCAGGATTTATCGGGTTGATCATCATGTAGACGTTCAGTTTGGTGGCGTTCATTTGCAGAGCAAAATCGACACCTTCAGCTACAGCTTCCAACGTGAAGATTTGCGTTATGGTTGTTCTATGCTCTCCCAAACAGCGTATTTCAAACTTCCCACACTGTTCAGCGAACTGACGCCAATCTTTGGTGATTTCAGTAATAAATTGTTCAATGATTTCCTTGTCAGAGCAAGGTTGATTATTAGTCACTTTGACCACCTCTTACTTGAGGCGCATGGACGTTTAGGGTATAATAAATGGGTAACTTACCATTACATGTCACTACTAGCCCACGGTCATTGCGCCGTGGGTTTTACTTTGAGTTCTCTAATTCGGGGTTTTCAGCTTGGGCTATCAACCAGTCATCAATAGTGGATTCGAACCAACCGGCGGCTCTCCCACCTTGAATTAGTTTAAAGGGAGGTGGAAATTTACCCTTTGCTATTAATTCGTAAATTGTAGATGGCTGGAACCCTACTTTAGAGGGTAGTTCCTTCATTCTTATTATACGGTTTTGTTTATTTATGATTTCCATTTTGACCAACTCCTTTCATAGCTTAATAGCTTTGAAGGGATAGTAGGTTTTTGATAGGACCCTGTCGAAGGACTTAAATCATTATTTTAATCCGATTTTATATCAAATAACATTTCCGTATTATCTTTTTCGTCATTCCATTGTCTTATAAGGGATTTGTTCGAGGGAAGATTGCGCCAGTCAGATGTAAATTCTTCTATCGCCGCTTTTGCCGTCATTCCTAATCCTCCCTCGTTTATTGGCGTTGTAGCGTGCTTTATCAGTGGCCAAAGCAACGTTTTATTAAACTTTGTGACCCTATCATATTCGCTTTTTCTTTCGCCTTTCTTTGCTTTGACGCCCAAAGCGGCTTCTGCATCCTCACCGTCATAGATTTTAGTTAACGCTTTTACTAAAAATTCTTTATCTTGAGGGCTTAACTGTATGTCGTCAGCTACTTGATCAGCTATTTTTTTTAATCTTGCTTGGCCTTTTCTTACGCTCACCTTCTTACTCCTCAGAATGCAGGTTATGAGTAATCATATCACTCCAAGCGACCATCAGTGCTCTGCGTCTTTCCAACTGATCCCCGCGTCTATAGGCTGCCTCAGCTTTATTCTTGATGGAATGGGCTAGCGCTAATTCAATTGTTTCATTCGAGAACTCATGGGCTTCCTCTGCGGCCCAATCCCTAAACGTACTGCGGAACCCATGTGGTGTATATGGTCCAAAATCAATCTTCCTCATAAGAGCAAGCATGGCGCCATCACTTAACCCTGTCGCAGGTTTCCATCCAGGAAACACAAACTCGTCCGGGTTTCGATTGGACTTTATGCCATTTAAGATTTCTAGGGCACGATTGCAGAGTGGCACCCGATGTTCCTTGCCTGCTTTCATACGATCGGCTGGGATGATCCATACTTGACTAGAGAGATCAATCTCTCCCCATCTCGCACCACGGACCTCGCCTGTACGACCTGCAGTCAAGATCATAAATTCCAGAGCTAAAGCTGAGCTTCCCTCGCGTTTTCTGAGTTTTTTAGTGAACGAGCCAATTTGTTTGTATGGAACTGCAGCATGATGTTTAACTCGTGTGACTTTCGCTGTTTTTGGGAGAATTTTATCAAGGTGACCACGTAAGCGGGCAGGGTTCTCACCCTCGACATACTTCCGTGCATGCGCCCAATCCCAGACAGTTTCGATACGCTGTCTCACTCGGCTAGCAGTCTCAGCCTTGGATACCCAAATTGGTTCAATAGCTTTTAAGATCAGATCCGTATCTAAATCTGAAACGGATAGCTTTCCAAATACTGGGTAAGCATATGCGCTAAGGGTATTGGACCATTGTTGCGCATGTTTTGAATTTTTCCATTCTGGCTTTTTGCTGGTAATACATCTTTCTGCAGCTTCTTGGAAGGTTATTGAACGGGCCTGGTGCAATTGCCTTTCTCGTTTAATTTGCCCCCGCTCTTGTAATGGATCTAACCCGCTGAGCAGCTGCCTACGGCATTCTGAGGCCATATCGCGTGCAGCTGCTAGTGAGACAATATTAAGCGACCCTAGGCCCATCTCGCGTTGTTTAGCGGTAATTGGCGATTTATAACGGAACAGCCAAGACTTTGTACCGCTTCTAGCTACTTGCAAATATAGACCGCGGTCACAGCGGTGGTAACCGATTTCAGTTACCGTCTCTACACTTCGTGCTGATTTCAAAAAAGCCATGTCAATCTATCTCTACCCACAACGCTACCCACAACAAAGTAGTATATTATAGCAGATCTTAATAGATCTGGTAAGGTATAAAGTGCATAAAATATGCTATTTTAACCAATTAAATAAGAGATTATCGTATTTATACAGATATTGGTACGGCGGACTGTCTGTCCGCCATTTACTGAACTTAAGATGCTGTTTTAAATACATAATTAGTATTGATATTTTTTACAACTATCTACCAGACTATCAAAAATAATTTAATATCTATTACCCACAACGCTACCCACAACAAGATAACAGATTAAAACGGAGCTATCAGCTTGGTTTGGTACACCCAGCGGTGCCACAGCCATCGTTGGGAGCCACTTGTTGAATTACGATCATTCCGGCAATCACAGCGATTTTGAACCATAAGAATAAAATTACGCATTGACTAAATATTGCATCTATGTTTAATCAATGAAACGACATTTCGCTGGGTGAAATGTTACAAAAAAAGTTGATAGTCACAAAAGTGAATATTTGCTAAATTGGGAAAAAAAAGGGAGAAATTTAAATGAATAAAGAAAAGAGAAGCCTGTCGCTTGCAGCCAGTATTGTTGCTAGCAGTCTTTTATTAACGGCGCCTGCTTTCGCAGACGGTGAAGTGGTTTTTGCGTCTTGGGGAGGTTCATTTCAGGATGCATTACGTTCATCTATGCTTGAACCTGCGGCTAAAGCGTTAAATATTACAGTGAAAGAAGATACAACTAATGGTATTCAAGATGTGCGTGCTCAGATCACAGCTGGTGCTGTTGCTTGGGATGTTACCGAGCAGGATTTACCTTCATGTGAGACACTCAGTCGAGAAGGTAGTCTGGAACCAATTGATTACTCTATTGTTGACACAACGGGCATTCCTAAAGAATTGATACATGAAAATTATATTGGTTTTATCAATTTTACTAAGGTAATCGCTTATAATAAAGCTGTTTTTGGGGATAATGGTCCTTCAAATTGGGCAGAGTTCTGGGATTTGGAAAACTTCCCAGGTAAACGGGGTATGCATGGTAAGGTTAATTATAATCTTGAAGCAGCTCTGATGGCTGATGGTGTGCCGATGAAAGATGTTTACGATACACTCGCTACGGACGAGGGTGTTAAACGTGCGTGGGCTAAATTAGGGGAAATAGCTCCAGAAGTTACAGTATGGTATCGTGGTGGATCGCAATCTGCACAATTGCTGCGTGATGGTGAGGTAGATGTTATTCATATGGGCCATAACCGTGTTGAAAGTGTAATCGCATCAGGAATAGATGTTGCCTATGCTTTTGATGGCGGTACAATGGACATAGATTGTCTACTTGTGCCAAAAGGTGCGCCTAATGTAGAAAATGCTATGCGCCTGATTAATGAAGTGCTTAGCGCTGAGTCACAGGCAAGGCTTGCTGTTACGATGCCATTAGGCCCAGTAAATGCTGGTGCTTTTGGCACTGGAATTATCTCAGAAGAGATGGCTGTGAAAGTAAATACCCATCCTGCAAACTATGACAAACAATTATTAGTTGATCCAAATTTTTATATTGGTCAGTTGGGTGAATTAACTGAAGAGTTTGATACACTAATACAACAATAAAAAGTTTGGCGCGGCTAATATAAAGCCGCGCCAATATTACTATGAAAGGATAAATTATGTCCTCAAGCAAATCTTTACCCATCGACATCTCTAACCTGTCCAAATCTTATGGACTAGTCAAAGCGCTGGATGATGTTTCACTAAACATTTCTGCTGGGGAATTCCTAACGCTCTTGGGCCCATCGGGATCCGGTAAGACAACTCTTTTGATGGCACTTGCGGGTTTTGTTAGGCCAAATAGTGGATCAATTCGGTTCGGTGGACAGGAAGTAATTGCAACACCACCACATGAACGTGGACTTGGTATGGTTTTTCAAAGTTATGCTTTGTTTCCATTCATGACTGTTGCTGAAAATGTGGCCTATCCACTCAAAGTACGTGGAGTTTCCAAAAGTGACCAAAAGATACGTGCTGAACGCGCACTAGAAACTGTACAGCTTGGTGAATATGGGGATAGGAGAATTACTCAATTATCTGGCGGTCAACAACAACGTGTGGCTTTGGCTCGCGCAATGGTTTTTGAGCCGCAAATTATTCTTATGGATGAGCCACTTTCAGCACTCGACAAGAAGTTACGCGAACATATGCAGATAGAATTAAAAGCGCTTCACCAAAAACTAGATGCAACAGTAGTGTATGTCACACATGATCAGCGAGAAGCCTTGACCATGTCAGATCGTATTGCAGTTGTTAATCACGGCCGGATAGAGCAGATTGATACTCCTGAAAAACTTTATCGTCAGCCTAAAAGTTTTTTTGTGGCAGATTTTATTGGTGAGTCAGTTTCGGTTCCAATTGATGTGGACAACAATTCAGCAAAACTTAATGGGCGTAAAATAATTTCTAATCAATCGATTATACAGGGCAGTGGCAAGCATCATTTGGTAATTAGGCCTGAACTCTTGGAGGTCATTTCTGGTGCAGTACCTAAAAAATCAAATGATTTATCTGGGAAAGTCCATGACATAATTTATCAAGGTGACAGTGTTCTAGTAATTGTTCAAAATAAATATTTTGGACTGATTAATGTACGTGTACCTGCAAATCGCGCTGGGCAAACGGGCTTACCCTCTAGAGGGGAACGGATTGGTCTAGCATTACATCCTGAAGATACAATTATCGTACCGGAGCATCTATTATGAGCACCGTTGATACAAAATTTATTGATCAATCAACTCAGAATATAAACATTCTTAAATCTGAAGAACGCCGGGAAACCATAACTATTTTTGGACTATCATTACCTGCGGTTCTGACAATTCTAATCGTCGTTTTTTTGCCAATTTTTTGGTTGTCTTCACTGTCATTTTATAATGCCGCAGGGGAGTTGAGCATGGAAAACTATACGCGTATATTTAATAGTGCGTTGTATCGACGAACTTTTGTAGTCACTTTTCAGATCAGTATTTCTGTTACAGTAATTTGTGTCTTACTTGGTTACCCATTATGTTATTGGTTATGCAAATTTCCGGACCGTACTGCTGGCGTTTTAATGGTTTTTGTACTGGTTCCTTTCTGGACTTCAGTTCTTGTACGCACCTACGCCTGGCTTGTGCTTTTACAGCGAAATGGCATTATTAATTCATCACTAATGTCCCTCGGAGTGATTGATGAGCCATTACAGTTGGCACACAACCTTACCGGATCAATCATTGGCATGGTTCATATCATGTTACCTTTTCTAATTTTACCACTATACGCTACAATGCGTGGTATCGATACTGACCTTGTTAGGGCAGCTTTGGGGCTTGGTTCAAGTCCACGTGGAGCATTCTGGCGAGTTTTTTTTCCTATGTCACTACCAGGCCTATTTGCGGGCATTGTGCTCGTATTTATACTCTCACTTGGCTTTTTCGTAACCCCAGCTTTGCTTGGAGGTGGAAGGGTCCAGATGCTTGCGCAACGTATTGAAAGTACAATTACAGTTTATTCCAATTGGGGGGCCGCATCGGCCTTGGGCGTTGTTCTATTACTTCTTGCATTGGTAATGATTTGGCTGATGAACCGTGTATTTAGTCTTGATAAATTATTTATGCGATGAGGAGCTGAAAATGGAACAAATAGAACAACGTAAAATTGATGGTTTATGGTTGACTGTAGTTGGCATTGCAGTGTTATTCTTTTTAATCTTGCCCACCCTTATAGTGATCCCGATGTCTTTCTCAGGGGCTTCATTTTTAGAGTTTCCACCAACCTCGTTCTCGTTTCGATGGTATGCTGCATATTTTACATCTCCTGAGTGGATGAGTGCTACCAAGACCTCTCTTATTGCAGCAATTATGACAACAGTGATTGCAACGCCTTTAGGATCACTTTGTGCTTATGGATTGCATTGTTCAACTCCTCAGATTAGGAATACCGTGCAGTTCCTTGTAATCATGCCTATTGTTGTGCCTGTAATTTTAATAGCAGTTGGCGTATTTAGTCTTTATGCAAAAGTTGGATTAAATTATACGCTCACGGGCGTTGTAATTGCCCATACAGCTTTGGCGCTACCTTTTGTTATTGTAACAGTGATGTCGGGATTGCGAAACTATGATTTTGATCAGGAACTAGCGGCTCGTAGTTTGGGCGCCTCGAGAGCTGTAGCTTTGTGGACAATTACTGTACCTCAGGTCAAATTTTCCATACAGACAGGTGCTTTCCTCGCTTTCATAACATCTCTTGATGAAGTTGTGATCTCGATGCTCGTATCTGGTGGAGATAATGCAACAATTACCCGACGTATGTTTAACGCTCTGCGTGATCAGTTAGATCCTACAATTGCTGCAATCTCGACTTGTCTAATTGTTGTGTCGGTTACAGTTCTTGTCGGCGTTCAGTTGATTGGCCGCAGGAAGAATATTGACGAATGATAAGCGCATTACATATCACCAATATCAGATCGAATTTTTCGAGCTGCATTGAAGACTGCATCGCGGTAGCTTTCAACAGTTTCTTCATTAAAACGGTGGGACAAGCCGGAGAGACTAACTGCACCAAGAAGTTCATCATCAATTCCAATAACTGGGGCAGAAAGTCCAGCAACATCAGGGTCACGTTCCCCAAGGCTAAGATAATATCCATTCTTTTTAATTGTGTTCGCGTGTTTGCCCTTGCATATGGAAAATGCATCGAGCACCTGACCAGAAGAACCCCTGCTAAGTGGGATTATTTCGCCTTCTTCTACATGATCCCGCGCAAGCCTTTGCGAATTAACGCGGTACAGGCAAACGCCAGAATTGCCTCGTTGTACGTAAAAGGAAGCACTTTCACCAGTCGCATCTACAAGGCTTGCCAGAACTGGCCGTACAATCGGTCCCATGCGCAAATTTTGGCGGAATACAGATCCCAGACGCCACAAGGATGGGCCAAGATGAAACAATCCTTTCCCGTCCCTTGTGATGTGCCCAAACTTCTCCAGAGAGACACTCAAACGCAGTATTGTTGCCTTATTTACTCCGCTGCGACTCGAAACTTCTTTCAAAGAAAGACCGGTATCACCGGGATTAAATATGTCCAAAACGCGCAATGCACGCTCAACTGCTTCTACACCACCTGTAGTATCTATTGCTTTGGTATTGTCAGACATATGCAGACCTTTCGAAACTTTTTTATAACTTTTTATAGCCAAATTAAACGAGATTGTAAGTCTTTATCAAACAAGGTGCCTTTATAATGAACAACACACATAAAAGATCGATGGTATCTGGGTATGGCGGTTTGCCATTTGGTGTAATTTCCGAATGCAAGGTGGGTAATGTAGGTTTTTTAGGTGTTCCAAGTGAAGTTGATAAAGGTTCTCGCATAGGTGCCTCCTTAGCACCCGATGCTTTGCGTAAAATGGCACAACAGCTTGATACTAAACTACCTGCAAATGGAAGAGATCTTGGCAATCTGGATGTTTCGGGTGATTGGTCCAGTTCATTGATGGAGCTTATATCACATTTAGTAAATGTCGATGTTATGCCAGTTGTTATAGGTGGAACATCAGATGTTGCCAATGTGATACTGCAGGCTTTGCCTGACCTCCCAGTTGTTGCCTCTATGCCACTGGCTAGGCGTGATCTTGTAGAGCGGACAGAAAATACAGTGTGGCTAGGATTGAATGGTGAGCAACCAATTGAGGTCTGGGACCAAATCAACACTCGCAATATGGTTTGGTCGACAGCACGTCAGTTAGATGAGCAGCAGGCTATTACTATAAAGGCACCTAAGAGTGCTATTCTTTGGATAGACATGTCGGTAATTGATTTGGGACATGCCGCTGGCACTATTGGGCTCAATCCTGGTGGTATCAAGCCTGAAACGTTAGTTTCAGTTGTTGGTGCTATGGATTGCGACTGGAAATCTATAGTAATCACTGGGCTTGCACCAACCCTAGATACGCGTGGTTTGTCCGAATTAGCCGCGATTGAAACTATTAATCAAGCGCTGAGTAATGGGTGATGTGGTGCAAATAAGATTTGATAAAATTCCAAGTTTTTTGGGTTTGCCAATAAGTGATTTAGAAGATCTCGTACCTAATCAGGTGGCAGTAGCAGGTTATTTTTGTGATAATCTTGATCAAACTTTTGCTGGTCAACGCTATTTGGCAAGACAATTGAGATATGTATCTAGATCTAAAGCTGTGCCAGTAAATGCTACTGATCTTGGAGACCTTAATGTGTTTCCGCTCGAGCCAGAAAAGCATTTTTCTGCAGTTATATCGCAATGTGAGGAGGTTCTTAAACTTGGGACTTATTTGGTTTTAGTTGGTGGGGACTCCAGTGGCTTGAAAGCTCTAGGAGCAGCCGTAGAAAATGTTGTAAATCTAGATGTTCCTATTGTTTCAATAACAAATAATAATAAGCTTAATTTGTCCAAAACTCAAAAAATTATCTTGTCTGTAGATTTGAAAGATCTTGCGGGTAAATGGGTGTCAAAACCGCGCCGTTTAAATGGGCTATCACCATCACAGATAATTACCCAAATTAATAATATTCCAAATAAGATAATTGCCGTAGCAATTTTTGGACTTGCACCGGAGTTAGATGGTCGCGGTAGCACAGAAACCCAGGTTGCGCTTAATATCCTAGAAGCTGTGGTCAAACGCCTTGATAAAGGAGCTCATTGATGCCTTTACGTTCTGGACCTTTACCACGCATGGCGGGACATTTGTCTTTTATGCGCTCACAAAGTAAAGAAATCTGCGATGTTAAATCTGGTGATTTAGTAGTTATAGGTCTTCCATTTGAAGATACTAATGCACCCCATGCAGGCCAATCTCTTGCTTCGAGAGCTTTGCGTGAAACCTCGGTCTATTTTGGCTGGCATGCAAACCCTCAATTCAGCCACCCTGTTGATATTGATGCGCGAGAAAGTATTCAAACTGATGGACTTCACGAAAAGTTGTGTGATCTTGGAGACATACCAATTGGAGATGATAAAAAGTCTCATGCTTTATTAAGAGAGGTAACACGACGTATAAATCGTATTGGTGCTTGTGCTATTATGTTGGGTGGGTCAGATCAAATGTCTGATACAGTTCAGAGTTCACTACCTAAATGTCAAAAAGTGCAACTTGGAGGTATTCTGGGAAATAAAAATGATTTTCATATAGCGCCAATGCAGAGTGACTTTAATAAGATTTGCAAATTGAACATGTCCGAACAGCTTAATAACTTTTCTCGATGGCGAGATAATTCAAAACTATTATTTGTACAGTTTGACCTCTCAGTATTTGAAACATCCCTAAGCGTTCTTTGTGATCAACCTCGTCTAGGTGGCTGTAATCTTGATACGGTTACACAATGGCTAAGTGCAATTGGAAAGCAAAAGGTAAGTGCCATTATGTTAACTGGTTTGAACCCTGACAGACCTGGAATGGGCGTAATAAAGGTTGGACAACGATTGATGGTCACATCTCTTCTAGCATTTATATATTCTCGCCTTGGATTTGAGTCAGATCCAAAAAACACAAATTCAAAGGAAAATGTAGCGTTATGATTACAAATACTAACACAGCACATGCATCTCTAGTTCAACCAGGGTATCGGCTATTTAATGAGCCATTTTGTGATATTGCTGAAGTCAATTCAGGGCAGATTGGTGTTGTAGGCATGCCGAGTGATTGGACGCATTCTAGTCGTCTAGGAACCAGGTTTGGTCCTGAAGCATTAAGAAAAGCTACAACTCTTATGCAGTCTGTGCGCCCTCAAGATGGGAGCTTTGATCCTGACACTCAGTATCGCACTTTGCCTGCAGTAGGTTGGTTGGTTGATTGTGGAGATGCGGAGATTACAGCGGATAATGTTGACGCGACGACACAGTCCATTGCTGCTATGACTGAAGGGTTAACTGTTGCAGGAGCTATCCCTTTGGCTTTGGGTGGAGATCATTATAACAGTTTTCCAGCCTGCCTTGGGTATTCTCGAGGATTATCTAAGCGTGCGCCAAATTCTAATTTTGGGTATATTCAGATTGATGGCCATCTTGATTTTTCTGATCGTTTAGGTGCTTGGGGTACGCATAATCATGCAACTAATGCTCGCCGGATATCTGAACTCCCAAACGTAAATGTATCTAACATGGTGTGGGTTGGAATTACGGGCTGGGTTGATAGTGGTGAATTGGCCTTAATTGAAGGGCAGGGTGGCCGAGTATTTTCGGCTAATGATGTGCATGAAATGGGTGCAGAAGAGGTTATGCGTCAAGCTCTTGCGCATGCCATGCAAGGGTGTGATGAACTTTATCTCTCCATAGATATTGATGCTATGGATGCTGGTTACCTCCCTGGTACAGGATCTATAGTTCATAGTGGTATTACACCTCGTAAATATTATGATATGCTTGATGGATTGTCTGATGCACCTTTGGGTGGGTTAGATATTGTTGAAGTATCACCACCCCTTGACCCTTCAGAACGTACAGAATTTCTGGCAGCGGAAATGCTATTTCGGATCCTTCGTAAATTCCGCACCCAACCGGAGGTTTCGCTGTAATGAAATACATTGGAATTCAGCGATTGGGTGGATTATCTCATAGGGGGCAAACTCTTGCTCCAGCATCTAGGCCTTGGATAACCGATCTTTCGATATTATGTCCCTATCAGGGACTGCAAACAGGTAATATTCCTGAATTTGAAAGTGACCCAAATTGGAATAACTGGTCTTTTATAGATAGTCCCAAAGAACTGTCGGAACGGCTTATCTGGCATGTATTTCAACAAGAAGGTAAAAACTTCCTAGTAGCAGATCGTATGTTATTGGCACGTGTAAGTTGGCAAGATTTGAACGATGCTGGGTATGTCTATGGCACAAATGTGTGTATTGATGGAAAGCAGTTTTGTTGCCGATTAATGACTGGCGGTGATACTCCCCAGGATGATCCCTATAAGGGAGCAATGCTGTCCAATGAATGGGATACTTTAGTTGGTGGTGATGTGTCGAACGCACCAAAAATTGAGGCATCGGATAATATTGCTCCACTTGGGCCGGATCATCTAAATTCAGCGCACAACAGTTTATGGAATTGGTTTGGTGCTGTTAGTTGGACTGCTGAACCAGTTGCAAGCCGAGAAAATGGTCGGGTATGCAGAGGTTATCATGGTCCAACATACTTTTACGTAAATACAGTGGACCACCGACACGAAGATATCGGATGGCGACCAGTTTTGGAGGAAGTGCTATGAACGGTGAATTGTTTTCTAATTATATAGCTGGATCTTGGGTCACTAATAGTGATGCTAAAGCGAATATTAATCCATCTGACTTGAATGACACGATTGGTCATTATGCGCAGGCTAGCAGTGTTCAAACAAATGAAGCGATTGAATGTGCGGCTATGGCTTTTTCCAAATGGCGTGATACATCACCTTTAGTACGTTTTGAGGCGCTTGATAAAATTGGGTCAGAAATCCTCGCGCGTGTGAATGAACTCGGTGATATGCTGTCACGCGAAGAGGGCAAAACATTATCAGAAGCTACTGCAGAGGCGCATCGGGCAGGACATTTGTTTAAATATTTTGCGGCTGAAGCTTATCGTGCAACCGGTGAAATGTACCAGTCCCTTCGGGAAGATGTGTCACTTAACGTTCTGCGGGAACCAATCGGCGTGATAGGTGTGATTACACCCTGGAATTTCCCACAAGCAATTCCGGCATGGAAAATTGCACCCGCTCTGGCTTACGGTAATACTGTTGTTTTTAAACCTGCTGAGCTGGTACCCGGATCAGCTTGGTTATTGTCAGATATTATTGCTCGTGCAGGTTTGCCAGAAGGTGTATTTAATCTTGTAATGGGGACAGGAGCTGAAGTAGGCGAGGCGATCGTTTCGCACCCTAAAGTTTCTGGTATTACTTTCACTGGTTCCACACCTGTAGGTCGCAAGATAGGTGCATCACTTTTTGCCCGTGGAGCAAAAATGCAATTAGAGATGGGAGGTAAGAACCCATTGATTATACTTGATGACGCTGATTTGGATTTAGCTGTGCATTGTGCGATTCAGGGTAGTTTTTTTTCAACGGGTCAAAGATGTACGGCTTCATCTCGATTAATCGTAACAGAAGGAATATATGAAAATTTTGTTGATCGAATGAGCGAAGCAATGAAGGAACTCAGGGTTGGTGATGCTCGTGCGCCTGACACCCAAATTGGCCCAGTTGCCAGTGAGGCACAGTTAGAAATTAACAAAAGTTACATTTCCCAAGCTGAAGTTGATGGCGCAACGCTTGCTTCAAGAAGTGGGCAGGTCGATGTCAAATCTCCAGGATATTATTTTGCTCCAACTCTTTTTACAGAAGTGTCACCTCAATCTACAATTGCGCGTGATGAAATCTTTGGGCCTATCGCTGCTGTTTTTCGAGTACCAGATTTTGATGCAGCACTTGAAGCAGCGAATGACGCCGACTTTGGTTTGTCATCAGGCATTGTCACACAGGACGCTGTTAAGATTGACTATTTTACTCGAAACGCTGAAGCAGGTATGGTTCAGGTTAACCTACCCACAGCGGGTATGGATTTTCATGCACCATTTACAGGTCGTAAAGGCTCTTCATACGGTGCGCCTGAAAAAGGTAGTCTTTGCCGAGAATTCTTTACAGCGGCGAAGGTCGTTCATAAAGGACGTGGATAACAAAACATATATATTACAGAAGATTTAGGCATAGATTTTAGAATTATAAAAATATGTTTAATTTAAAATAGTTACATAGGAAGGACTATGCGTGCCTCAAGAAATTGACATATTAGTGAGTGAAGTTGGCCCACGCGATGGGCTGCAAAGCATTAAACGCATTATGGCCACACAAGATAAGCTCGATTGGATTAAAGCTTTGGCAGCTTCGGGAATTCAAGAAATCGAAGTTGGTTCGTTTGTTTCTCCTCGTCTATTACCTCAAATGGCTGATTGTGCCAAACTTGTAAGTGAAGCAAATAAAATTGATAATCTTATGGTTTTGGCATTAGTCCCAAATCTTAAGGGTGCAGAATTAGCTGTTGCAGCGGGTGCGCGAAAGCTAACTATTCCTCCATCAGCTTCACATGCGCATAGCATAAAGAATATAGGGAAAACCCCTGCAGAGGCTATTGAGGAAGTTCACCGAATTTGTAAGTTTCGAGATAATCTCCCTGTAAAACAACGCCCAGATATAGAAGTTGGTATCTCGACTGCGTTTGGTTGCACACTTGAAGGCACGGTATCGGAAGACTGGGTCATTGAGATGGCTGGTTTGTTAGCAAGAGCGGGTGCGGATAGCATCGGCCTCTCTGATACAACTGGTTATGCCAACCCGGCACAGATCAAGCGCATGTTCCGCCGTTTGCGCGCAGAGATAGGCGATGAAAAAATGGGAGGTGCCCATCTGCATAATACTCGAGGGCAAGGTTTAGCAAATGTCGTGGCTGCAATTGAGGTTGGTGTATCCACCTTCGACTCTTCACTTGGTGGGCTAGGTGGTTGTCCTTATGCACCCGGTGCAACAGGAAATATTGTGACTGAAGATTTGGTGTTTATGCTTGAAGCAATGGGTTTGCATACAGGTATTGACCTTGATGCTTTAATTGCCTCACGAGAGGTTTTGTTGCGCGGACTTCCAGATGAAGTCCTCTATGGAAATGTTCCCGAAGTTGGCTTGCCTAAAGGTTTTACTTACGCTGCGAAAAGGAACTCATAATGAATAGTAAAACACGCCCACTAGATGGTATTAGAGTTGTCGAATTTAGTCATATGGTCATGGGTCCTACCTGTGGGCTTATTCTTGCTGATCTTGGCGCTGACGTGGTTAAAGTTGAACCTGCTCAAGATGGTGATAAAACACGTTACTTGCCTGGATCGGGTTCGGGCTATTTCGGAGCATATAATCGCAACAAGCGTAGTATATCAGTTAACTTAAAATCTGAAGAGGGTCTCAAATTTGCGAAAGAACTAGTTTGCGCCTCTGATGTTCTAATTGAAAACTTTGGTGCAGGAGTATTAGATCGCCTAGGTCTTGGTTATGACGCAATGCAAAAAATCAATCCTAATTTAGTTTATTGCGCATTAAAGGGTTTCCTTAGTGGTCCGTATGAAAAACGTGCTGCACTGGATGAAGTAGTTCAAATGATGGGTGGATTAGCATACATGACAGGTCCTGAAGGAAACCCAATGCGAGCTGGAGCTTCAGTAAATGATGTGATGGGCGGGTTATTTGGGGTAATTGCCATTCAGGCGGCACTATTGGAACGCCATCAAACTGGCATAGGTACTTTTGTTCGCTCTGGTTTGTTCGAGAGCAATATGTTCCTTGTTGCACAACACATGGTTCAGTATCGCCAAACAGGAATTGCTGCAGCACCAATGCCTGAGCGTCTATCTGCATGGGCTGTCTATGATGTATTTGCTACAGCAGATGGCAAAAAGATTTTTGTTGGTGTTGTTAGTGACAAACAGTGGGTTCTATTCTGTAACGCCTTCGAGCTGGAAAGTCTTCTTCAAGACGTAGAACTTCAAACTAATGCGCAACGGGTGACTTGTCGGGACGCATTCATACCAGTCATACAGGAAATGTTCCAAAAGCTAGATTTATCTGAAGCCAGTGCAATTTGTGAACGCGTTGGTCTACCATTTGCACCAATTCTTCGACCAGATCAGCTTTTTGACGATCCTCATGTAAATCATCCTGGTGCAACCGTTGAAGTGACTTTAAGTAATGGTGTTCGCACACAGGTTCCATCACTTCCTTTTGAATATGGTGGAGCACGACCTGACCTTTATAGAGATCTTCCTAAGATAGGTGAACACAATAACGATGTTGCACGAGAATTAGGGTATTCTGATGAAGCTTTAAAGCGTCTTCGCCCATTTGCAAAACCTGATGCTTGATCTACTTAGTCAAACGACACCGCCATTTAATGGTCTCAAGTGATTGTTTTAAAACAATATAAAATAATAAAATATTTTCTACCCACAACACTACCCACAACAAAATAACAGATTAAACCGGAGCTATCAGCTAGGTTTGGCCACCGTACCGTGGTCAGTTGTAACGCTACGTGGATATAGGCAACATTCAAATAAACCTCAGGGGCCGGTGGTGCGGTTGACGGCGAATCAATACGGTTTGATTGTAATTAGCTGCTGGAAACGGTTGGAACTTTGCTGACTGCAAGCCTTGGCCTTGTTTGTGGCAAACGTTTAGTGGCAGAAACATTTGTGATGGGTAATTGCTCCTATCCCGTAAATAAAAGCCTTTAGCGATAGACCAATCAGCACCCACCTAATAGCCATCCTATTGTGGCGCCGAGGGCAGCCAAACCCATCAAATGACGTCAAAGCCTATGTAAGGAGCTGTGGAACACAAATAAAGAACTGCGGTTCGAGTCCGTGTGGGGGCACCATAATCCTTATAAAAATAATATAGAGTGAGCTAATACAATAGCTTGGACCATTATTTAGGACCGCTTTCGGGACCACTCACTCACAAGGATAACAGCGTGACTGGTATTTATGCAAAGTCCAACCATCTAGAGATGCGGCGAAATGTATTTGAACAATGGTCCAAAGTATTAACATCTAAAGATGGAGCCGATGCTAGCAATGTAGTAGATTTTAAATCTGCAGGGCCATGAAACGGCTAGTATACAACAGCCAGGAAGCAAGCCAGCTACTGGGTATCTCCCAGAGTACACTTCTCAGGCTAACTGCTGCAAACAAATTGCGAAAAATCAACATCTCCAACCGACGCGCTGGATGGGCACATAGCGAATTACTTCGCTATGTCGAAGCAAAAAATTTGTATTGTTCATAACCCAGTTCTCAGTTTTCGTACAAAGTTACCTGCGTTGACTCTAGGATATGCCCTGACTTAGCGATATCATCACCAGCATTTTTCATAAACTCGTCCACCGCCTCAAATGAACTTACAGTTAACAGTAAGGCTACAGAAGATGGATCTTCTACCTCTTTAGCGTGAAAAAGCTCTAAAAGACCTGCCTGCCTCGCCATAGGTTGACTTGAATAGAATGCCTTTTCCCAATCAAAAAAGTCATTATTTATTTTGAATTTAACCAATGCATACTTTGCCATTTGTACTTCTCCTCTTTGTACATTGTTTCAGTCTATTCAGCCCAAGCCAAATTTCAATAAGTTACTAATACTTCCGAAGCACTAACCATCTTGGGCATCGAAAATTTCCCAGTGATGTAACTGAACAGGGTGGACCGCTTTCGGGACCGCTTTTTATAAAACACTATTACTTAAGTAATTGATAGCAATAAATATGGCATTGTCAGACAAACTTGACGTCCCATTGGTTGGTATCTAATTTTACTGAATGACAACAGAAAACCCCTTTAAATATTTCAAGGCGAGCCCCAAAATCATCCGCTTGGCGGTTATGTATTACGTACGCTATCCGCTAAGTTTCCGCCAAGTTGAAGATATCTTGCATGAACGTGGAATTGATATTTGCTATGAAACTGTAAGGTTTTGGGTGGATCGGTTTGGTGCGAGGTTTGCAAGAGAGATACGCTTTAATTCAGCTCGAACCTGACGACCAACATCAGCTGAATGACACTGTTCACCCCAATTTTGTACGGTGTAGAAATGTTCTGTCTAGAAACTTTCAGAGGCGTTAGAGTTTGTCTGACAGGATCGATAGATGTATTTTTATTTTCACAAAGTGTTAAAAACGTCAATTCTGCCGCAAATAGACATGCTGCACATAATAATTTTATACAATTTTATTATACTAAATATGGAAATATGTTTTGGTAAAACCGAAATATTTAACTGAAATTTTTTTTAAATGGAGGTAACTATGATTAAGATTAACTCAAAAAATTCACATAACCTTTTGACGCGTCGATCCATCTTGCGTAATGGCGCAGCAGGTATGGCTGTGACGGGCGCTTTCCTAAGCATGCCCAGCATTGGACAAACTTCTGGAACACAAGATATCAATATCAAACTAGATTGGTTGATGAGTAACGGCCAGATTGGTGATGTTGTTGCTTCAAAGAAGGGCTTCTTTGAAGACCAAGGACTAAATGTTA
>Ga0307994_1000661_pt1 | contig 23108 bp, 19 predicted proteins | sample EllFjometagen261_FD_203171 | JGI IMG/M metagenome (GOLD analysis project Ga0307994, IMG submission 203171) | Marine microbial communities from Ellis Fjord, Antarctic Ocean - #261 | ecosystem: Environmental > Aquatic > Marine > Unclassified | place: Southern Ocean | collected 2014-11-02 | reverse complement strand
AATTTGTCTTCTAATTGCCAAGCTTTGATCGATTGCTGGCAGTTTGGTGAGCAAGATGTGCTCATTCATGCTTTGCCTATCTTCCACATTCACGGCTTGTTTGTGGCTTGTAATATGGCCTTAGCTAGCACAGCTTCAATGGTCTTTTTAGCCAGTTTTAAAGCCCAAGAAGTGTTGGAGTATCTGCCTCAAGCAACTGTGTTGATGGGTGTCCCAACCTTTTACACCCGATTATTGAAAGATCCCAACCTGGGCAAGGATCGTTGCCAAAACACACGCCTATTTGTGTCGGGTTCTGCCCCTCTTGCGGTGGATACCCATGAGCAATTTCAGCAACGCACTGGTCTGGCAGTATTGGAGCGTTATGGGATGACAGAAACGGGCATGATTTGCTCCAATCCTTATGACGGTGCCCGCAAAGCTGGCACTGTAGGCGTCCCTTTGACCGGTGTGGACCTCCGCATTGTCGACCGCGTTACTGCTACTGAACTTGCCCAAGGTGAAGTAGGCATCATCGAAGTGCGGGGGCCTAACGTATTCAAAGGTTATTGGCGCATGCCCGAAAAGACTGCTGAAGAATTCCGCGATGATGGTTTTTTTATCACTGGCGATTTAGGCCGTATAGATAAAGATGGTTACTTGCACATTGTTGGGCGAGATAAAGATTTGGTCATTAGCGGTGGTTACAACATTTACCCCAAAGAAGTTGAATTACAGATCGATGCTTTGTCAGGAGTGATTGAAAGCGCAGTGATTGGTTTGCCTCATGATGATCTTGGGGAAGCCGTTACAGCTGTTGTGGTGTTAGCGCCAAATGCCCCTTTACAGGAAACAGATATCAAATCTCAAATCGCTGTTGACTTGGCAAAGTACAAGCAGCCGAAGCGAGTCCTCATGGTCGACGCTTTGCCACGCAACACCATGGGAAAAGTTATGAAGAATGAACTAAGAAATGTTTATGCGAGCTTGTATCAAGAAATTAAATAAATCAATAATAATAGGCAACAGAGTATGAGCAATAGAGAATGTGCAATCAAGGTTAAGGGCGTTAGTAAAGTCTTTGGGCGGGGTGTTAGTGCATTTTATGCATTAAATAATGTGACATTGGATATCTTTGATAACGAATTTTTTACTCTTTTAGGACCTTCTGGCTGCGGTAAAACAACCTTGCTACGCCTAATTGCGGGCTTTGATGCTCAAACTGAAGGTGATGTTTTATTGCGCGGTAAAGACATCTCTCATCTACCACCTAACCTTAGATCTGTGAATACAGTGTTTCAAAACTATGCTCTATTCCCTCACCTCACGGTTGCAGAAAATATTGCTTTTGGCTTAGAAATGCTCAATCAACCCAAAGCCAAAATAACAGCTACGGTAGAGGAAATGCTAGCTTTGGTTCATTTGACTCAATTTAAGCACCGACGCACCAATGAACTATCTGGTGGACAGCAACAACGTGTAGCTTTAGCCAGAGCGCTAGCTCCGAAGCCAGAAGTATTGTTGCTGGACGAATCGTTGTCAGCACTGGATTACAAATTACGCAAGGAAATGCAGATTGAACTTAAACGCCTACAAAGTGCTACTGGGATAACCTTTATTTTTGTGACCCACGATCAAGAAGAAGCCTTGACCATGTCGGACCGCATTGCTGTGCTTAGCAATGGTGTGTTGCAACAAGTGGGCTCGCCCCATGAAATTTATAACCGACCAGCCAACCAGTTTGTCGCCAGTTTTGTGGGTGATAGCAATGTGATGAACTTGTCTGAATTTGACGTAAATAAGAATGGTGAAGATATTGTCATGCAGTATAACGGAGGTAAATCTTTCCAGGTCAATGCCGGTGAGGCTGAGGGCGAGGGCGAGGGCGAGTTCTGTGTTACTGATGCTCTTTTGATAGTGAGGCCTGAAAAAGCTTTCCTCACAGTAGGTATGGGTGACTCTGTTCTAAAAGGCGAGATTCACGACATTAGCTTCTTAGGCACAGATACACATTTCCGTATCAACCTTAGTACCGGGAAAAATCCTCCTAAGGTTTTTGTTGTGCGTACTCAAAACGTTGACTATGGAGGATGCTTATTCAGTGTAGGGGATCATGTAGGTATCGATTTTCACCCGCAAGCCGCGCAATTCATGCGAGAACGTGCGTCATGAATAAGCCAGAAGTTAACACGACGCGTGCGCACGAGTCAGTTTTAGAAGCGTCAATAGAAAAGGCCAAGACTCGACGTAATATTTTTCTCTCAACACCAGCCTTGATAGTGCTGGTGTTGGCAGCGTCTGGGCCATTGTTTATCATGCTGTTCTATTCCTTCCTAACTCCCGGCGATTATGGCGGTGTGGTTTGGAAAGGATCGATTGAAGCATGGTTTAAAGTGTTTATGCGGAGGGATATTTTTGAAGGCACTTTACTGCCTGCAGATGCCCACCTATCCATTTTTTGGCGGTCAGTAAAGTTGTCTGGGCTAACCACAATTTTGTGTTTGATTTTTGGTTTCCCTACAGCCTACTTTATTGCTACACGGCCTAAACGTCAGCGTAACATTTGGCTATTTATTGTAACTGTGCCTTTTTGGACAAATTTACTTATCCGCACGTTTGCCATCATGGAGCTTATTCGTAATAACGGTACCATCAATAAGTCCCTGCAGGCACTGGGCATTATTGATGAACCCATACAGATGATGTATACGGATATGGCCATTGCCATTGGTATGACATACGTTTACCTACCTCTGATGATTTTACCCCTGTATGCCAGTATTGAACGACTTGACTTCAATTTACTGGAAGCTGCATACGATCTCTACGCTACGCGGATGAGAGTGTTACGTAAGGTGATTATTCCTTTAGTGAAACCGGGATTAGTAGCTGGTTCTATTCTAGTGTTTGTGCCGTCTCTTGGGGCTTATGTGACACCAAGAGTGTTAGGGGGTGGTATGCATCTCATGTTGGGAAATTTAATCGAATTGCAGTTTGGCCAAGGTAAGAATTGGCCACTCGGTGCTGCTTTGTCGATTACCTTGTTAGCGATCGTCATGGGAGCAATGATGCTTTATGTTCGTAGCGTCAACCAACGGGCCAATAATAATGACTAATAAGCTTAACAAAGTTCGGAGCAAGCCTTTTAACGCTACCCGGGTTCCTACCTTTTTTACCTTTGCGGTTGTGTGTATTTTTATATTGTACGCACCTATGTTACCACTGGTTTTTTATTCATTTAATTCAGGATCTTCCTTGAGTCTATGGGAAGGTTTTTCTTGGAGGTGGTATCAAGTTGCTTGGCAGAATTCCCACGTGCAAGAGGTGACATGGCGCTCTCTTTACCTTGCTTTCCAAGCATCACTTTACAGCACTGTCCTTGCCACTATGGCCGCACTTGGCACTACTCGAACGAAAAAGTACAAGGGACAAAGCTTGATCTATGCATTGATAAATCAGCCATTGATGGTGCCGGAAGTGGTTACAGCGGTTGCCTTATTGATCTTTTTTGCAAGTATCAAGGTGGCAACAGGCTATACAGGAATGGCCTACTTGGTGTTGGCCCATACGGCCTTTTGTATTCCTTTCGCGTACCTACCTATTCGGGCAAGGCTGGAGAATATGGACCTAAACTTGGAACATGCAGCAGCTGATTTATACGCCAGCCCATGGCGTGTTTTTAGACGAGTTACATTACCACTTTTATTTCCAGGAATATTGGCTGGAGCCATGCTTGCTTTTGTTATATCACTTGATGATGTGGTGATTACGGAATTTGTTAAAACTGCCGGCCAAGATACTTTGCCTACCTATATGTTAGGTCAGCTTCGCCGTGTTTTAACACCAGAAATTCATGCGATTTCAAGTGTCCTTTTAGCTATTTCGGTGACGCTAGTTGGGCTGCTGTTCTTGATGAGCAAAAAAGAGAGTTAAAAAATATGAATTGTATGCACGCCTTCCATCAGGTAGGTGTGGAATATGGTTTTTTGGTAAAAAAGGGAAGGTACAGAATGAAAAAAATAAAACTCACGAGCCTTTATAGCTCAATCTTAACTGTTGGGGTTTTGGCTAGTCAGGGGGTCTTCGCAGCTGGTGAATTAAACATATTCAACTGGGGTAATTACACCAACCCGGAGCTCGTTGTAAAGTTTGAAAAAACTTACGATGTTAAAGTGACACTGACAGACTATGATTCGAATGACGCTGCGTTAGCCAAAATAAAGGCGGGTGGCCATGGTTTTGACATTGTAGTGCCGTCGGCCAACTATATTCCTATTTGGATCAGTGAAGGCCTATTGATTGAAACACGACCTGACCAAATGGAAAATTTTGGCAATGTATCGTCGGACTGGAACAACCCGGATTGGGACGTTGGCCGCCATTACTCCGTGCCTTGGGTGTGGGGTAGTGTAGGTAATGTTGTTGACACCTCCATGTATAAGGGAGATATCAATACTTCAGCAATTTTCTTGGATCCGCCTGATGAGCTAGTGGGAAAGATCAATGTACCACCAGAAATGTCTGATGTCATAGGTATGGCTCTTTATTACGTAGGCAGTGAGCCCTGCACATCTGACAAGGCTGCTCTGAAGCGTGCGTCCGAAGTGCTAACGTTAGCTAAACCCAAATGGTTATCACAGGGTTACGGCATCATTGAAAAGTTTGCTGGCCGTGATTTAGGTGCATCATTATATTGGAATGGAGCAGGCCTTCGTGCCCGCCAAAAGAATAGTGACGTACGCTTTGGCTACCCTAGAGAAGGCTATATACTTTGGATGGACAACGTCGTGGTATTAAAGGATGCTAACAATGTTGAAAATGCTAAGTTGTTTCAGAACTTCATAATGGCACCAGAAAATGCTGCCTTGATTTCTAACTTTGCTAAGTATGCAAACGGCATCGACGGCTCAAGTGCGTTCATGGGTTCAGATTTGACTGATGCACCAGAAGTGCAAATTCCGGCTGAACATTTGGCTAACGGACATTTCATGGATACCTGTTCGCCAGCAGTAAATACTATGTATACGGCTATTTGGACCGAATTACTAAAGTAGTTTAGTTAACGTGACCGATAGTTTTGATGAGTAAGCTATGGGTCACCTTCACTTTTGTTTGTTGGATTAAAAAATGAACAAGCCTAAAAATCTCTCTACCACGACCGGTTTAATAACCCAGTCAGCGCTGCAAATCGTTGTAGCTCTTAGGTCTGAACAAGTCTCTCCCCATGAACTACTTGATGTATTGGAACAGCATATCGACTTGGTTGATGGTGCTATAAATGCCTTGCCTACATTGTGTTTCGAGCGAGCTCGAAAACATGCTGATGCCTTAATGCAAAAGCCAGTATCACAACGAGGACTACTATGTGGCTTACCCGTTGCTATTAAAGACTTAAACCAAGTTTCTGGTGTAGTTATTAGTATGGGATCGCCTATATACAAAGGGCAGTTGGCTAGAAGCAGTGACTATATGGTCGAGCAAATTGAACAACAAGGGGGTATCGTCTATGCAATCTCAAATAGCCCAGAGTTTGGAGCTGGAGGCAATACCTTTAATGAAGTGTATGGAATCACTAGAAATCCTAAAGATTTAACAAAGACCGTTGCAGGCTCATCCGGTGGCGCAGCAGCAGCCTTGGCAAGCGGCTCAGCTTGGTTGGCGCAAGGTTCTGACCATGCGGGATCACTAAGAAGTCCAGCAGGTTATTGTGGCATTGTTGGTATGCGGCCATCGATTGGACGAGTCGCGAATGGCCCATCGACCACGCCATATGACAGCATGGCTGTGAACGGCCCTATGGCTAGAAACGTGGAAGACGTGGCGCTATTTTTGGATGCTATGAGTGAAGAAGAAACACGGGACCCCTATTCTCTACCTAAGCCTAAGACCGATTTTTTGACAACAACTCAAATGCGTAAACGACCACTCAAAGTTGCCTTTAGTCCCGACCTTGGTATTACTCCAGTAGACCCTGAAATAGCCACGATTTGTCAGCAAGCAGCTATGAAATTTAAAGCTATGGGCGCACAAGTTGACTTTGTATCACCCGATTTTACAGGCGTTCATTCTAGTTATCAGACTTTAAGGGCCCACTCTTTTGCTATGGCTTTGGGTGGTCTCTACAAGAATGATCCGACAGTATTTAAGGCCGATATCGTTGACAATATTGAGAGGGGATTAAACCTCACTGCTGCTGATATCGTCCAAGCCGAATTGACCCGGGGAGTACTTAGAGCGCGCATGGAAGTATTTTTTGACGATTATGACCTGCTCCTGTGCCCCACCAGTATTGTCCCACCTTTTCCTGTTGAACAGCGCTATGTGACTAGCTGCAATGGTGTTGAATTTAGCAATTATATTGATTGGCTAGCCATTGTTTATGCCATTACTCTCGTGTCTTTACCGGCTCTTTCCTTACCTTGCGGTTATACCGAATCTGGCATGCCCGTAGGTTTACAAATGATTTGCAGGCATCGGGGTGACGCAGACCTTCTATCTTACGCATTGTCGTTACAGGATCAGTTGGGGAAAGAGTAATTGTGGCTATGCCGGCTGGATTGGATGCAGGTGGCGAAGCTGGATTAATTTTTATTGAACGGCTGGTTGGTTTTGATATTATCGGTCCTTCTCTATACAGCACTGACGATTACTATCGACAGTACACGATATTTATATTATCCAGGGGTTATATATGAAAACTATTTACAGTGAAGAGCATAAATTAAGAGACTCAAAAACAGAACTATATGGTGGTCAATTGGTACCGCCGTTTGAGTGCCCCGTGCGAGCTGAATATGTTATTCAAGAAGTTGAGCGTCGGCAAATGGGTGATATCATATTGCCGAAGCGCTTTGATAGATCGAGAATGTTGAGAGTCCACGATGCAGACTATTTAGACTTTTTAGAGACCTGTTGGGACGAGTGGCAGGCAGCAGGGTACAAAGGTGAAGCGATAGCGTCCTGCGCGCCATCGAGGCGTCTGAATCGGGAGGTTCCACCTAGAGAAATTGATGGGCGTATTGGTTATTATTGCCTTGCTTCTGAGACTTCTATTTCTGGGGGTACGTGGGAGGCAGCGTATCTATCAGCAGACATCGCTTTAACTGGTGCTGATCTCATAAGTACAGGGCAAAAATCTGCTTTTTCCTTGTGTAGACCACCAGGGCACCACGCCGCGCAGGACATGTTTGGAGGCTATTGCTTTGTTAATAATGCCGCCGTTGCCGCCCAGGCCATGTTAGATAATGGTGCATCGAGAGTGGCTATATTAGATGTTGATTTTCATCACGGAAATGGTACTCAATCTATATTCTATGATCGAAGCGATGTTTTGTTTTGTTCACTACACGGGGACCCCATGGATGCATTTCCGTATTTTTTGGGTCATGAGGACGAGTTGGGGGCAGGTCAAGGCCTTGGTTTCAACGCTAACTACTCTTTGCCCCCTAAAACAGACTATGCTGCTTGGGCCACTGCCTTAGAAGATGCCCTTAAAAAAATCGCTGGGTTTGATGCAGATGCGTTGGTTGTTTCGCTCGGCGTAGATACTTATGAGAACGATCCGATTTCATTTTTTCGATTAAAATCTACTGACTTTATCGACTATGGAAAAAAAATAGCCAGCCTCGACTTGCCTACCCTATTTGTTATGGAGGGAGGTTATGCGGTAGAAAATATTGGTGTCAATGTTGTAAATGTCTTGCAGGGGTTTAGTGATAAATAATTAGATGCGATAGGAATAGTAATTCCTAAATTATTATTCTTTCGAATGTAATTTGAATTCACCCCTACTATCATGATCATTATGTGCACTGATTTATGCTCACAAAAGCACTAACTATAGAGCACATACATTCCTTACAAAACATCTTTTTTACAGTTGTAATGAATAATCGTAGAAGTCTTCGGTGACTTTTTGATAGCCTAATTTTTCATATAAATGCTGACCAACTTGATTAGAAAAAGCCGTTTGCAAGTCTAACCTCGCGGCACCATGCTGCTTTGCGTGTTCTGCTGCTCGGTTCATTAATGCAGCTCCCGTACCGCAATTGCGGTTTTTGTCATCCACAAATAAATCATAAAGTACAAACCGCTTTACTGCCTGAACCGAACAAAAGGTAGGGTACATCTGTACAAAACCAACTGCAGTGTCTCTGTCTATGGCAACAAATATTATTGATTCAGCATGTTTAATTCGTTCGGTAATATACCTAATAGCTAGATCTAGATCGGCATCACATTGGTAAAACTGGCGATATAGGTTAAACAGTTGGCCTATTTGTGGAGCATGATCGATATTGGCTCGGATGATCTGCATAGCTTGTTTTCCTTGTAGCTGACTGAGGGTCATTATGCTACGCATATATACAGTCTACAAGATAATCCCTTGGAGTTTAAACGGAGTGATGCCTGCGGTTGCCCCTATATATTCCTGTAACTAACGAGCTACAATACTCGAGTAATATCCCCTAGTATAAATTGGGACTATGGTTTATTTTTCGTTTTTATCCACTGGAGTAAATAGGATGCTTAAAATAGTCAGTTGAGGAAGGCAACTGAATGGGCGGCTTTTTCTGTTTGAGCTTGCAGTTTCATCTCCTTCGATGAGTAGGGTTTGGTTGAGTGGTCAAATAAATTTACCCGGATAAGGCCATGTACATGGCGGTGGTGGCTCTTTCCTTGGTCGTGGGCTCGACTCCTCTATGTGAGGTTAAATTTTTTTATTAGGCTACTGTCACTAGCTGGTTTCAGAGGTTTAGTTCCTTTTACCTCCTTTAGTTCCATAGGTGGATAATGATATGCTGTACATATTAATACAGCATGACTATTATATTCGCATTACTCAATTTCTTGGCGCATTGTCTGCTTTTATCAACGCCCACCCTCACGAGAAACACCATGACGCAAGACACTAATAATACCGATGATCAGATCAATCGCCGCAGCAAAAACATCACTGAGGGCACCGCACGCGCCCCCAATCGCTCGATGTATTACGCCATGGGTTACGAGGCTGAAGACTTCAAGAAGCCTATGGTCGGTGTGGCTAATGGTCATAGTACAATCACTCCGTGTAACAGCGGTCTGCAAAGGCTGGCTGACGCAGCGATCGCCGGCATCGAAGAAGCAGGCGGTAATGCACAAGTCTTTGGAACCCCAACCATTTCCGATGGTATGGCCATGGGCACAGAGGGCATGAAGTACTCGTTGATTAGCCGTGAAGTGATCTCTGACTGTATTGAAACATGTGTGCAAGGCCAGTGGATGGACGGCGTGCTGGTACTTGGCGGTTGTGACAAAAATATGCCCGGCGGCCTAATGGGCATGTTGCGTGCTAATGTACCTTCTATCTATGTGTATGGTGGCACTATACTTCCTGGCCGCTACAAGGGCCAAGATCTGAACATCGTTAGCGTTTTTGAGGCAGTGGGCGAACATGCGGCTGGCCGTATGAGCGACGAAGACCTGCTTCAAATCGAACGCCGCGCGGTTCCTGGCACAGGCAGTTGTGGCGGTATGTACACAGCCAACACAATGTCTAGCTCATTCGAAGCGTTGGGTATTTCTCTGCCTTACTCATCTACTATGGCTAACCCTCATGATGAGAAAATGAACTCGGCCAAAGAATCTGCCAAGGTGCTGATTGAAGCAATACGCATGAACTTAAAGCCGCTCGACATCGTTAACAAAAAGTCGATTGAAAACGCTGTGGCGGTAATTATGGCCACGGGCGGTTCAACTAACGCTGTGCTGCACTTTTTGGCCATCGCCCATGCGGCTGGAGTCGAGTGGACTATTGATGATTTTGAGCGGATGCGCCAGAAGACTCCTGTACTGTGTAACCTTAAGCCTAGCGGACAATACTTGGCAGTTGACCTGCACCAAGCCGGCGGCATTCCACAGGTTATGAAAACACTACTGGTAGCTGGTTTACTGCACGGTGACTGTATAACCATTACTGGCCAGACCATAGCAGAGGTACTCAAAGACGTACCCGATGCACCGCGTACTGACCAAGATGTGATTCGCCCTATTACTAACCCTGTGTACAAGCAAGGTCACCTAGCTATTCTTAAAGGTAACCTTTCACCAGAAGGTTGCGTGGCTAAGATCACTGGCCTGAAAACTCTTGCGATGACAGGGCCTGCCCGTGTATTTGACGATGAGCAGTCTGCTCTGGCAGCCATTTTGGCTGGTAAAATCAAAGCTGGCGACGTAATGGTACTGCGCTATTTAGGCCCTAAAGGCGGTCCGGGCATGCCCGAAATGCTTGCGCCTACAGGCGCATTGATCGGCGCAGGTTTAGGCGACAGTGTTGGCTTAATCACAGACGGCCGATTTTCTGGCGGTACGTGGGGCATGGTGGTTGGACATGTGGCGCCAGAGGCAGCTGCCGGTGGCAACATTGCCTTCATTAATGAAGACGACTCCATTACCATTGATGCCAAGCAACTATTGTTGCAACTTAACATCAGTGATGAGGAACTTGCTGAGCGTAAGAAAGATTGGCAAGCACCATCACCGCGTTACACCCGTGGCGTACAAGCGAAGTTTGCCTTTAATGCCTCTAGCGCCAGTAAAGGTGCGGTGCTCGACGACTACTAAACAAAGAGTTGAGTAGTGAATGAGAAAGCCCAGTACAGTGAACTCTGTCTGGGCTTTTTTGTGCATGACATAATGCCTTGATGCAACTTACGGGAGGAGAGAGGGCTTACCCGCCAGCGATGATGAGTGTCACGCCACTGGCCACTTATGGGGCGGGGCAAGTGACCAAAAAATAGATGGCGAATATTGTTATGGCCTGCCAATGTTTCAGCGAACGCTTCGCAATCGCGCAGACGCAGCGCATCCGCGTCAGGTATGCCTTGTAGCGAGTACTAAATAGGAAGTATATATTCAAGCATTATGGCTTAAGCCAAGTCTGTAGTGGGAGTTGCTTGAATGCTCTTACGAACAAACCAGAATAGTGTTACCGCCGCTAGTAACAACAGCACCATTGCGACAGGATGGTACACCACTTTGTATACATCTCCGTTCAACAATACAAGACTTTGAGATAGAGAGGTTTCCAATCGTGGTTCAAGAAAAAACGCGATAATAAACAATATGACGGAGTAACCAAAGCTCGTCATTAGGTAACCAAGCGCCGCAAAGAACAACATAACATAAACGCCTACTAACCCACCGGTCGACATATAGATGCCTACAATACATAGAAGAATGGCCGAAACAAAGATAATGGATTCGGGTGCAGACACCACTTTCACCCAAAGGCGCAATCCGAGTTGTCCCAACCATAGGTTACAGAAGTTCGCGATGATCATGCTACCAAACAAACCATAGATTAGTTGCCCTTGTTCCTCAAATAATAGAGGCCCTGGTTGGATGCCGTGAATCATAAATGCGCTTATAATCAGTGCTGCACCTACGCTACCAGGTATGCCTAGCGTTAGCAGGGGAATTAGGTTGGCCCCCATAACCGCGGAGTTGGCAGATTCTGCTGCGGCAATACCATGCAAATTACCCTTGCCAAAACTGTCTGGGTCTTTGGAAGCGTGTTTGGCTGAAGCGTAGGACATGAATGCGGCGGCGGTGGAACCTACACCTGGCAGTGCGCCAAGAAAAGTGCCAATGGCCGCTCCACGTAACATGGTAAAGCGACAACCCCAATATTCAGCCCAGCTTACACGAGCGTCATCGGGGTTATTGCTATTGATGTGCGAAATAGCCGCGCGTAACTTTCCGTCAGGACGTGCTAGGCGTCGCACAATTTCGGCAACTGCCAGCATGCCAATAGCAACAGATGGTAGTGGCAGGCCGTCGTAAAATTCGTAGTGATTAAATATGAGTCGGGGAGTGTAATCTTCAGGTGACGTGCCTACAGTAGCAAACAATAACCCTAGTAGTACTGCTATCACTCCTTTCGCCAGAGATTTATCTAACAATCCAGCAAGGATTGAAAAAGTAAAAATCATCAGGGCAAACACTTCTATAGGGCCCATTTTCAACGCCAATATGGCTAAAGGGGCTGATACAGTGATGAGTACGATATCGCTTATGGTATCGCCTGTGATCGAAGAGAAGAGAGCCATTTTGGTGGCCTTCAAAGGTTTTCCTTGTTGTGCCAGCGGAAACCCATCTAAGGCCGTGGCAGCTGCATCGGGTGTCCCAGGTGTATTCATTAATATAGCGGGTACGGCGCCGCCCACCAGACCACCTTTGTTGACACCAACTAGAAACCCAATGGCTGCAAGAGGATTAAGGCCAAACGTAAAAGGTATCGCTATAGCCATTGCCATTATTGGACCGATACCAGGTATGGCTCCAACTAATTGCCCTACTAATACCCCAAACAGCACAAACAGGATGTTGTTCACGGTAAACGCGTCGCTAAAACCAGCTAACATTATGCTCAAATCAACCATTACTTCCCCTAGGGCAGCACTCTATCCAATACAAATACCACTAATAGCCAAACTAGAATGGGCATCAGAATTACTGTTAGCCCTACCCATAGAGGTCGTCTCTCCCCCATTTGCCAAACTAGCATCAGTGCAAGAGCAGGTGCAGCCATTATAAACCCCCACCAGCTCATTAACATAACGCCACTTAGGATGATCGCTAGAATTAAGGCGGCTCGAGGAAGGTTTTTCCAAGCTGTTTTGTTTATGGAGCTTGGTTTCCACAAAAGGTGGGCGCCCATTAATGCTAAAACAGAGGCTACAAATTTTGGTACCGTTGCAGGAGCCAAAAATGACATGCTCGATGCTGGGTCCGTTTGCTCAGGAATGATAAAAAAATAGAGTAGCAGGCCTAATGCCACAAACATTAGGCCTGCTATTTTGTCAGCTCTGTGGGTCATTTCCCAAACAGAACCTTCACGTTTTCGAGGCCATTAAACATCATTTTTTTGGTGTTTTCAGGTCCCAAATTCATCGCAGGGCTAGTGGCTGCATTTCGCACTACTTTTTGCACTTCTGGTGAGTTCATCGCATTATCTATCGCTTTTACTAGAGCTGCTTTCGCATGGCTAGGGGTATTTGCAGTAGTCGCTAGATAAAATACGGGTTCAACATAAGCATCGTAACCTTGTTCGATGAAGGTTTTTGCGTCTGGTGCATAATCGTGACGCGTCACGTTACTACTGGCTATCATCTTAAAATCTCCCGATTCTAAGTACTTGATGTGGGTGCCAGCAGAGAAACCTGCCAATACTTGACCACCTAATAATAATTTGTGGGTTTCTGCCTCGCCTTTAGTAGACACGTAACGGAAGCCTGCTCCGTCTTGTCTATTAATAAAGTCCATTAATAGTTGTTGAGGTTTGGCACCTGTTCCAATGGCTAAGCCATCGTTGCTTTTAGCGTAGGCCACCATTTCTGCAAGGTTATTGAAGGGTGCGTCTTTATGGGCAATTAGCGCTAGTTGTGCTTTAGCAACGGTACCCAAATAGTCAAAGCTGTTGAGGTCGAAGGGAATTTTGTCACTATTGAGTGTGAGGTTAACCAGTACTGGCATGTTCACACCAAGACCAATCACGTTGCCTTTGGGTGGCATAGTAGCAATGCCTGTAAACATAGCGATACCACCGCCACCCGTTTTGTTTTCGGCGATAATATTCCAACCGGTTTGCTCTTTCATTACCTTAGCCAAGATTCGACCCATGGTATCGGTAGATCCACCAGCACCAAAGCCGATTTGCAGGCGCAGTGTTCCACTGGGTTTCCAGTCAGCGGCGTGTGCCGCGAGTGACGTGGCTAAAGCCGCCGTCAAGCATAAGGTACTCAACAATCGTTTCATCTTAAACATTTTACTCTCCCGTTAGTTATATCTTAATTAGGCCGGTTTTATAATTATGGACCTATCAAGGACTGCCGACGTTTCGGCGGCTTTAGCCAACCGTTCTGTCAAATTTAGGTAGTGCTTGATTTCGTCTGATGTTAAGGCAGCGTCAACTGCGCTGTAAAAGCCCTCTACAATGGGTAACAAGCACTGATAATTTTTTTGCCCTGTTGGTGTAAGTCGGAAACGTCGGGCGCGCTTATCTTCATCGCATCGTCGTGATTTCAATTCTTCTTTGGTCTCCAGTTGCGCCAGGGCACGGCTAATGTGCGATTGTTCCATTCTGCAGTGAGTTACCAGCTGTTTTTGGGTGGCTTCACCCATTTCGGCCAACCCTGTATAGATACGCCAGCTGGGTAAACCAATGTTGCCGTGTTGAAGTAATAAATCGCCCAAATGAGTGCGCAATAGTTTTGATAGGCGAATAGTAGCTATAGAAACTGGGCTAGCGCCTGATGGAATGTGCGATAAATCTAGCAATCTGGAGCTCATAGTTATATTTATTGACATAAAAAGTGACTTATGTCAGGGTATATGCCGATACATATTATGTCAATACATATTATTTTGTTGCGCATTTATACGGATGAAACATGACTTCGACAACGGCCAAATTTATTGTTAATAGCCTCATAGATAATGGCATAGACTACCTCTACTGTTTACCTGGTGTTCAGAATGATGACTTTTTTGATGCCATTTACGATCGAAAAAATGAACTTGTGCCTATACACACGCGCCATGAGCAAGGTGCTGTTTATATGGCTATGGGCGCGGCGCTTGCCACGGGTAAGCCGCAAGCTTTTTCTATTGTTCCTGGGCCTGGGTTTTTAAATGGCTGCGCTGCACTCGCTACGGCTTACGCCGTAAATGCGCCTATGTTGGGGTTGGTTGGCCAAATTCCTGTAGCTACGATTGGTAAAGAATATGGCGTATTGCATGAAATTGAGAACCAACTGGAGACCTTACAAAGCCTCACCAAACACGCTCAGAGGATTAGCAGTGGCGACGAGGCGGTGGCTGTTGTAAGTAGTGCATTGCGTCAACTTCAATCAGGTAGACCAAGGCCTGTTGGTATAGAGATCCCAGTGAATGTTTGGAATCAAAGAATTCCTGCTGACCCTGCTGACTTGATGATCAAAGCGAGTGCCAATCCAGTAATCAGACCGGGTGATGTCGCCAAGGCTGCTCTGCTAATACAGCAGGCAAAAAACCCATTAATAGTTGTGGGTAGTGGTGCCCAAAACAGCAGTCCAGAAATTACGCAGCTGGCCAGCACTATCTCTGCACCTGTAGCGGCCTTCCGCACCGGGCACGGTGTGGTGTCTGCAAAGCACGATCTTTGTATAGGGTTGCCGGAGGCTCACAGTCTGTGGGATCAGTGTGACCTTGTAATAGGCCTTGGAACCCGGCTTCAAACTCAACAGATGCAGTGGGGTGTAGACGATGAGTTAGCGATTATTCATATTGATATTGATGACAGGGTGATTGGTCGAATCAATGAGCCGACGCTAGGGATACATGGAGCGCTAGAGGATGCATTACCGATGCTGTTGGATGCTCTAGGAGACAGTTCTCCTCGGGAGGAATGGCGCGCTACAGTGAAAACGACTAAGGCCAGATTTGAAGCTAGCTATAAAGAAAAACTGGCGCCACAGTTGGAGTGGTTGCAAGCTATCCGCGACGAGTTGCCAGTGGATGGTATCTTCGTCGATGAACTCACACAAGTGGGGTATGTATCACGTTTTGCGTTCCCTACCTACTTTCCTCGCACGTTCCTTTCCACGGGCTACCAAGGCACTCTAGGCTGGGGTATAGCAACCGCATTAGGTGCGGCTCATGCTCGGCAAGATGTCCCCGTGGTGTCGGTTTCTGGAGATGGTGGCGCACTCTATACCATTAGTGAGTTAGCCACTGCTGCCCACCATAATATCCCACTTACCTGTATCATTTTTAAAGATAATGCATTTGGTAACGTTAAGCGGTTCCAGATTGATAATTACAATAATCGCCCTATAGCGAGCGATTTAACCAGTCCAGATTTCGTTAAACTGGCGGAAAGTTTCGGTGTGCGTGGGCTAAGGGCGACTACGCCAGATCAGTTACGGCAGCACCTTAAGGCTGTACTTTTCGAACCCACCCCTACAGTCATAGAAGTTCCAGTGGGTGAGTTCCCGTCACCGTGGGAGTTTATTCTGATGCCAAAGGTACGAGGCCTATGAGCAAAAAGACGCAGCCAGGGATAGGACAAGCTCCACATTTTGTTTTTTTTATCACCGATCAGCAGCGTGCTGATTGGTTGGGATGTTATGGCCATCCTGTCGTTAACACACCCCATATCGACGCCTTGGCAGAGCAGGGTACCCGCTTCGATAATTTCCACGTGGCTAGCCCCGTGTGCATGCCTAACCGAGCATCACTCATGACAGGGCGCTATCCCAGTGTGCATGGCCTGCGCTACAACGGCTGTACCCTTCCCAAACGTGCAAATACGTTTGTGGATGTATTAGCCAGCGCAGGCTACAAAACGGCAACTTTTGGCAAGAGTCACCTGCAGCCTTTTACTGGTTTGAAGGCACCCAATGACCAACCAGAACTAGTTGATGAAGCATGGCAGTTAGAAGGGGATGACTATACCTTGGAAGAGCCTCAGCATTACAGCGGTGATGGCCACTTCGATTTTCCAACACCGTATTATGGTTTTCAGCACGTAGATATGGTGACGGGGCACGGTGTGCAAGTTGGAGGGCACTACCTGCAATGGCTAAGGGAAAATCATCCTGATTGGGAACAGTGGGTCGATACAGACATTCAATTGCCTCATAGTTATACCTGCCCACAGGTCAACCGGACTACCATGCCGGAGGGTGCCTACCCAACATTTTATATTCGTGATCGTGCAATAGAGTACTTGCAGCATAATTTGCAACAGCAGCAACCTACGTTTACGTTCATTAGCTTTCCTGATCCCCATCACCCATGGAACCCTCCTGGACGTTATTGGGACATGTATAGCCCAGATGAATTTACCGTTCCCGTTGGTTTTAAGGATCATAACAACCCTCCGCCCAATTTACTCTATCTGTACCAACAATTTTTGAAGGGCGACTTGCCAGCGGCCAAGCAGATGGCATTCATGGCTGACGGTTATCACATTAAACAGGCGATGGCGCTGACAGCGGGTATGATTACTATGGTCGATGACGCCATTGGCGATATCGTACAGGCCGTCAAAGCCACCAGTGCGGGTGACAATACTATCTTTTGCCTTACCAGCGACCATGGTGACTATTTAGGTGATTTTGATTTATTACTCAAAGGAAGTTGGCCAAAAGAGTCTATATGTCGAGTCCCCTTCATTTGGTCCGAACCCAATGGTGCTCACATTGGTCACACTGATGCACTCTGCTCAACCATCGATATCGCCAGTACCATATTAGGCCGTGCTGGGTTACCTCTTTATAACGGCATTCAAGGTCGTAGCCTATTACCTGTGTTGCGAGGCGAAGTAAAAAACAAAGATTTCCGAGCAAGTTTATTGTTGGAAATGAATGATTTGACACCACGTTTTGGTTTTACCAAAGCGGCTAGGGTAAGGCAGTTATTAAACGATGTTTGGGCACTCACTGTGTATGCTGGAGAAGATTGGGGTGAATTATACAATCGTGCTGATGATCCTAACGAATGTCAAAACTTGTGGGGTGACCCAGAGTATGTGGAGATCCAAGCCGCTTTAGTCATGGAACTGTCAGTCCAACTGATCAAACAAATGGACGAGAGTCCTAGAGCCCAACGTTACGCTTAATTGGAGATGGTATGTGGAATACAGATATTGATTGGCCTTTTAAAACACCCCCAACCAGAGACTTTTTAATTAGTCAGGGCCTAGATGTAGATGAGTGGCACTTGCTAGGGCTTAATGAAAGCCCTATGGGACCATCAGCGCCAGTGTCGGAATATGTTGCTGAAGCGATGGTCTACCTTAATCGTTATCCTGATAACGTCTTGCCAACACTGGTGCAAGACATAGCGCAAAAAACGGGTATTGCAGAAGAATGTCAAATATGGGGTAACGGTGCTGGTGATCTGATCAATAGGGCAGTGGCAATCGCCAGCCAACACAAGCTCAATATAGTCTCACCATCACCGACATTTTGGGGTTATGAACGTACCTACAAATTACAGCAGGCGCAGGTTACCCGGACGAAATTAGATGCTGATGGCAATATCGATATTGACGAGCTTTTAGGTGCTGTAGATGGGAATACAGGCATAGTAACCTTTGCCACACCCGGCAACCCAAGTGGTGTCAGTTTGAGTGCGCAGGCTATCGAAACCATCGCCCGACAAACACCAGGCAACGTTTTGTTGATGATTGACGAGGTGTATCACGAATTCTGTGTTCATGAAGGTGGGCCGGATGCGCTGGAGATAGTGCGCCGGGTACGCACCGCTCCGTGGGTTGTGTTGCGAAGTTTTTCTAAGGCGTATCAGCTAGCTGGGGCGCGAGTAGGCTATGGTTTAGCGAGCGACCCCTTTACTGCTAAACGTTTACGCGAGCACACTCTCAATTTCAATATCTCTAACCTTAACTATGCCGCAGCTATCGCTGCATGGCGAGATGATGCAAGCTTGCAGAGCTATTTAGAGTATAACCACCTTGAAAAAGAGTTTTTATGTGCACAACTAAAAAAGCTGGGCCTTAGAGTGCTGGAGTCAGCAGCAAATTTCATTGCTGTAGAGACACCGTTACCCTCAGTTCAATTATTGGCGGAATTGCGTAAATACAAAATTGCCTGTGCTCCGTGGAACCACAAGCAGTTCGATCATTTTATCCGTATAGGGTTAGGAAGAAGAGAGAGTAGCGAGGCTGTTATTACTGCACTAACTGAAATACTCACACCGGTTTAAAGCACGGCTAGCTAATATTTGGTGTGCTTGGTTGTGAATTTCATAACGGACTATAAGCGCTGTTTTCCAGAGGATTTTTTCGCTGGCCATCTATTTTAGTCACAATTTAAAAGAGAAAAAAAGTGAACAATGACCACGCTAAAAATATTGATATAGAGACCATCAAGAGTGTATTGGAAGGTAAGTCGGCGGCGTCTGATGAGGACGGGATCGAGGTTCATTCGAGGCCAGGATTGCTTGATACCCTAAAGACTATCCTTGGCCCTAATGGATGGGTGAGCTCCACTGAAAGCGATTCATATATCACCGATATCACAGGCCTTGGTGCACCTTGTATTATAGTTGCACGCCCGGATTCCACTGAACAAGTTGCACAGACCGTCAAGGCATGTGCAAAAGCTGGGGTCGCGATCGTGCCACAAGGTGGTAACTCGAATGTATGCAAAATGGCCGTCCCCCTTGATGGACAAGATGTAGTCATCATGTCGTTGATGCGCATGAACAAAATCATTCACATTGATGCAAGCGCCAGTACAGCATCCGTTGAAGCAGGGGTGTTGATGCAGACCTTGCAGGAAGCTGCTATTGCAAACGATCGCATCTTTGCACCCGATTGGGGTGCACGGGGAACGGCTAGTGTTGGTGGTGCTGTTGCCACTAATGGCGGCGGTTTGAACGTCCTACGCTATGGAACCACACGTGAGCAAGTGTTGGGGATGGAGGTCGTGTTGCCAGACGGATCTGTTTGGAATGGTATGCGCAGTCTTATTAAAGATAATTCGGGCTATGACCTGAAGCATCTTTTCATTGGGTCAGAAGGCACCTTAGGGATCATTACAAAGTTGGTCTTCAAGCTGCATCCCCACCAACCTGTGACACAATCTATGATGGCAGTTCTCTCTGAAATGTCTCGGTTGACTGATTTTTTTTCCATGGCGAAAAACATTGGAGGGGAGCATCTCATTGCCTTCGAATTACTGCCAGGGCTTGGTGTCGAAAAAGCGCTCGCTCGTTACCCAGATTTGCAGCGCCCCCTAGAAACTCGCTCAGAATGGTATCTGCTGGTGCGATTTGCTGGTCAAAGCAGCGTTGAAGAGTCTCTGATGCAGTTGTTTGAACGAGGGTTTAATAAGGGAATTTTGAGCGATGCAATTCTTTCAAAGTCCATCGCACAGGAACAGAATCTTTGGGGAATTCGCGAACAAATGATCCCTCATCAATATTTCGAACGCACGATGTTAAAATGGGATGTTTCGGTACCTACCAACCGTATTATCGACTTTTTGTCGCAGGCCAAAGAAGCCATACTGGCCATTGAACCGGGCGCCATTTGTTACGCAGTTGGTCATGTGGGTGATGGTAATATTCACTACAGCGCATTTCCTCCCGATAGTGTCTCCACTGATATTCATCAGCAAGTGTATGACGTTATTGATGAGCTTATTTGGAACATGGGCGGATCCATTGTTGCCGAGCATGGCGTAGGTTCGGTTTTCGTCGACCGCATGCGCAATCAAAAAAGCGACATAGAATACGCGATGATGCAAACGGTCAAAAATAGCTTTGACCCCCAAGGGATCATGAATCCTGGTAAGTTGCTGCAACAACATCATTGATTTCAGCGTTTGCAGCCATGTTGAGTCTTTGTCCCCTATGCATACTCTTCTAGTTCTGCTTCATAAGCGCGACTTAAGAAATATAAATCGTTACAAATACTCCATAAACAGAACCGCCAAATAAACGGCCATTTGTATTTACAGCTGCACTCAATACCCAGTCCGTTCCCTAACAGAACTAAGTCTATTTGTTAGATCCATCAGAGCGCTCCTTTAGCGCAAATTGGTTGCACCGAGTAACCTGAACACTCCACGATTAGTCGCCATACGTATCCTAAAAGAACCGCTGGTCTTAGAGTGTATTATTAAGCCGACTAAGCTACACATTTTCGGCTAGAATGCCTTGCACATATTGTTGCCAGTTATTTAAAAACTCTTCTGAAACTAACGATATAGGCAGATGGGGTGGTGTTAAAATGCTACAGCCGTATATTGTGGCTGGTGCAAAAGGACGAAAAACAATCGTTTTTTTGGTTGCTCGTTGCTGGATAAGTTCATAGCTTCGAGCGCTTAATTTATCGAGTATCACACACGCTTGACCAGCGACTACAAATTCAAGTAACGGCATAAAATACTCTGCGGTAAAGCGTACGTTAAAGTTTGCACCCTGTTCGTCGAATGCTGCTTTAATATTTTGTACTACTTGCATGTCTGGATGCAGTGACCCCATGGGTACATTGTTCAAATGGACTGGTGTAATGGTCTCTTCTGCTGCTAGAGGGTGGTCAACAGGTAAGGCGCAAATACATTCCGAAGTTAAATTCATACAATTAAAAAGCTGACTATCTGTACCACTGAAATCCATGTCACAAATGCCGATATCGTAGGTTTGCGAGGACATTAAGCTGCGAATATGCGGGCTACTTCGGGTAGCGATAGTAATTTTTATGTCTGGTTTTTGTGCCACATATTTGCTGATAAAATTAGGTAGTAAAAATGACGAAGGACCCGGCATAGATACAATGCGAATTGAACCTTGAACTCGCTCACACATCAAGGAAAGGTTTTGCTGTGTGGTGCGGCAGCGGTCCAAAATCTCTACTGCTTCTGTGAGTAAATAGTAGGCTTCCGGTTTAGGTAGCAAGCGCCTGCCTTCACGTTTAAACAAAACAATATCCAAACTATTCTCAAGGCTTTTTAAGCTCGCACTAATAGCTGGTTGAGAGCGATGTAAGTTTTTTGCGGCACTATTAAGCGAGCCGCTTTTCATGACTTCCCTGAATACCTTGAGCTGTTGTATATTCATAATTCCACATATAAATAAAATCTTCAATAATAACACTTTTTTTAGTTTGTGTTTATATATCGCAGGCACTAGAGTGATAGTGAGCATGTTTTAATCATGCAATGGACAGGTAGGATCAACGTTTACAACGGTGAGCACTGACTGTTTTACAAAACAATAAGAGGATTACCCACATGAAACTACTTCGACAACTCACCGGTGTAGCGATGGCGTGCACACTATTAAGTGGTACCGTTGCTGCAGAAGAAATGACCTTCTTCCGTATTGGTACAGGTGGTGCCGGAGGCACTTACTTCCCCATTGGTGGCATCATCGCTAACGCGATATCCAATCCGCCGGGATCACGTGCCTGTGATAAAGGCGGCAACTGCGGCGTGCCAGGATTAGTCGCTATGGCCCAATCTACCAATGCCTCGGCGCACAACGTAAACGCTATCCAGGCTGGTCAAATGGAAGGGGGTTTGTCGGGTGCTGCCACCTTACATTATGCTTATAACGGTGTAGGCAAATACGAAGGCAATGCCAAACCAGACCTGCGTATAATTGCTAACCTATACCCCGAGGACCTACATTTGGTGCTGCCAAAGGGTAAAACTTTGTCTGGCTTAAGTGCCCTCAAGGGTCAACGGGTAGGTATTGCACAAGCTGGATCTGGCACTCAAATAGCTGTTGAGTTGATCATAGCCGATCATGGTGTAAACCGTGACAATATAGACGAAGCTGAGTTGGGCAACAATCAAAGTGCGGAACGCCTTGCTGATGGCCAATTGGATGCTTACTTTTACGCAGCGGGCACGCCAGTTGCTGCCATGATCCAGTTGGACAGTACTAAAGGCATGGAACTGTATTCCTTCACCGATGCCGAAGTAAAGCAAGCCAATAAATCTGTACCTTACTACATCCCATCCTTCATCCCTAAAGGCACTTATGCAGGTGTTAACTACGATGTAAATACCGTTGCAGTAAGTGGCATTTTTGTGACTAACGCAAATCAAGATGAAGAGTTGATCTATCAAATAACTAAAGCCATGTGGTCTAAAACTGCGCGTAAGTTGCTTGATAATGGCCATGCTAAGGGCAAGGTTATAACCCTTGAAACCGCTTTGGATGGAGTAGCGGGTATTGGTGTGCCATTGCATGCTGGTGCAGAGCGTTTCTATCGTGAAATGGGATTATTAGATTAATTCAGATCTAACCTAAGCGTAGCGCTGCTTTAATGTGCTTTTTGGGCCGCCCTTTTAAGGCGGCCCATTTTTTCATGAATTTCCCCACTGGAACTAAGAATCATGCAAATTGACACGAAAATAGATAATAGGGCTCTAGAGGAACTGGAAAAAAAATACGATACCGCCCTAAATACGCGTGATAATGGCCCTAGCTTGAGGCGGTTTATTTATCTAGCAACGTTATTATTTGCGCTCTATCATTTTTGGACTGCAGGATTCGGTACACCTGTAGATTATGTACATATGGGAATCCATTTATCAGGCTTATTCTTTTTTATCTTTGTGGGT
>Ga0307994_1000660_pt1 | contig 23113 bp, 16 predicted proteins | sample EllFjometagen261_FD_203171 | JGI IMG/M metagenome (GOLD analysis project Ga0307994, IMG submission 203171) | Marine microbial communities from Ellis Fjord, Antarctic Ocean - #261 | ecosystem: Environmental > Aquatic > Marine > Unclassified | place: Southern Ocean | collected 2014-11-02 | reverse complement strand
AAACCTAAGATAAGTTGCATTATGACCCCCGTAGCTACTAGCTTCCAATCTATTTTCTTCTTGTGTTTACTAAATATAAAAGCTATTCCTATCAGAACGATTATGCCAAGTAGGCCTCTAATTATCTCCATCTACAGTTATTAAGGCCGTAAATATAAGATTATCTAATAGCTAGAAGGGGGCGTTTGCATATTGGGAATAATCTCAAAACGAGACAAAATTCCTATTTGTAGTGAGTGTTTTGTATTTTTGGAATTGACTATGTAGGGCTAAATAGAGTGTTATTTACACATAGCTAGTTGATTATTAGGCTTTTAATGTTTTATAATGAGTATGGTGGAACGCGTGGCACTTGGATTGTAAACTATGTATTGAGATTACGTTCTCTTAAAATTTGAAATAAATACAACCGCTACTAGCGGAAATATATAAAAATGTTGATTTAATACTAACAACAAACTACTAACCGTCGGATTGATGTCTGGCACAAAACCCTCGGCTGATTACCGATAGGTCGGAGTGATGACTGACTGATTATTAAGTTTTTTTTAAAGTAATTTAACCATTACGTTTTATGATTTGAGCCTCTGGAGTGATGACCAGAGGCTTTTTTATTGCCTATTTTTTAGCCAATCTATACTAAACCGTTATATATGCTAAATGCTCCCTTCTCTTATCTTTGTGCCACTTATAAAAAAGTATGCAAGATCAAACGCCATATACTCCTATTAATAAAGTACGAATAGTAACTGCAGCATCTCTTTTTGATGGGCACGATGCTGCCATCAATGTGATGCGTCGTATCATACAAGCTACAGGCTGCGAGGTGATACATCTAGGGCACGACAGAAGTGCAGAGGAAGTAGTGAATACCGCTATTCAAGAAGATGCGAACGCCATAGCTATGACTAGTTACCAAGGTGGGCATAATGAATACTTTAAGTATATGCGTGACCTGCTCAATGAAAAAGGAGCTGGACATATCAAGCTCTTTGGTGGAGGTGGAGGTACTATTCTTCCTTCAGAAATAGCAGATCTACAGGCATACGGAGTTACCAAGATCTATCATCCAGACGATGGCAGAGCTATGGGCCTGCAAGGAATGATAAATGACTTGGTGAAAACTTCAGATTTCCCTACAGGACAAAATCTTAACGGTGAAGTACAGTCCTTTCGCAAAATGAACAAAATGTCGATAGCGAGAGTAATCTCTGCTGCCGAAAATTTCCCTGAAGAAAATAAAGACCTTTTAGCAGGTATAGTAGCTGAAGCTAAAGAGATTAAAACTCCTGTACTGGGTATCACGGGTACGGGTGGTGCTGGTAAAAGTAGCTTGGTAGACGAGCTAGTTCGTAGGTTCCTAGTAGATTTTCCAGAGAAAAATATAGCTATCATATCTGTAGACCCATCTAAGCGTAAAACAGGTGGAGCTCTACTGGGTGATAGAATCCGAATGAACAGTATTCGAAATGACAGAGTGTATATGCGTTCACTTGCTACTCGTCAGGCTAACTTGGCTTTATCTAAACATATAGACGTAGCAAAAGATATTTTAAAAGTAGCGGGTTACGATTTAATCATTCTGGAAACTTCTGGAATAGGGCAGAGCGATACCGAAATCACCGATCACAGTGATGCTAGTCTGTATGTGATGACACCGGAATACGGTGCAGCGACTCAGCTCGAGAAAATCGATATGCTTGACTTTGCTGACGTCATTGCTCTCAATAAGTTTGATAAGCGTGGAGCTTTAGACGCACTTAGAGATGTAAAGAAGCAATACCAGCGTAATCACGTCCTATTTGACCAAGATCCAGATGATATGCCGGTATACGGCACTATAGCTAGTCAGTTCAATGATCCGGGAGTTAATTCACTCTACGCTCAGTTAATAGATACTATAAACGAAAAAACAGGTGCAGGTTTTGAATCTCAACTAGTAGCCGCTAATGAAATGTCTGAAAAGATATTTATTATTCCACCTAGAAGAGTACGCTACCTCTCTGAGATAGCTGATAGTAATAGAGGATATGACAAATGGGCAAAAGAGCAATCTGGTATCGCCCAAAAACTATACGGCATCAAGAAAACCATTAGTACTATACAAGAAGCGGAGATTTCTGATTCGGATAGACTTATAAAAGACCTAGAAGAAACGTATGCTAAAGTAGCCCTAGACTTTGATCCGAAACTACAGATAGTAATAGACGAGTGGGATGGGGTGAAAGAATCGTATGCCAATGATATCTATACCTACCTAGTAAGAAATAAAGAGATAAAAGTAGAGACAAAAACAATCTCACTTTCTCATCAAAAAATAAGCAAAGTATCGCTGCCAAAGTATGAGGCTTGGGGCGATGTGCTACAGTGGAATCTGCAAGAAAATGTACCTGGTAAGTTTCCGTTTACTGCGGGTATCTACCCATTCAAACGTCAGGGAGAAGATCCTACACGAATGTTTGCAGGAGAAGGAGGACCAGAGCGTACCAATAAGCGTTTTCACTACTTAAGTGGCGATATGCCAGCTAAGCGATTGTCTACGGCTTTTGACTCGGTGACGCTCTATGGTAATGACCCAGATAGCCGACCAGATATCTATGGAAAAATAGGAAATGCAGGGGTAAGTATCTGCTGCTTAGACGATGCCAAGAAACTATACTCTGGATTTAATCTGGCTCACGCTATGACCTCTGTGAGTATGACCATCAATGGTCCTGCACCTATGCTACTCGGGTTTTTTATGAATGCGGCCATAGACCAGCAGTGTGAGCTCTATATCAAAGAGAAAGGACTAGAAACAGAAGTTCAAGGTAAAATAGATGCCTACTTCAAAGGGAAAGGAATAGACCAGCCTAAATACGACGGAGATCTACCAGAAGGAAATGACGGTCTAGGACTCATGCTCCTTGGAATCACAGGAGATAAAGTACTGCCTACAGATGTATATACAGAGATAAAAGCACATACGCTATCACAAGTGCGTGGCACGGTGCAAGCAGATATACTCAAAGAAGACCAAGCACAGAATACGTGTATCTTCTCTACGGAGTTTGCTCTACGACTAATGGGTGATGTGCAGCAGTACTTTACAGATAATGGAGTGAGAAATTTCTACTCTGTAAGTATCTCAGGATATCACATAGCAGAAGCGGGTGCTAATCCGATTACACAGTTGGCATTTACATTGGCCAATGGATTCACGTATGTAGAATACTACCTCAGCCGTGGGATGGATATCAATGCCTTTGGGCCGAATTTATCGTTCTTCTTTAGTAATGGTATAGATCCTGAGTATGCTGTAATAGGCCGTGTAGCTCGTAAGATCTGGGCGAAAGCAATGAAGCTAAAGTACGGAGCCAATGAGCGGAGCCAAATGCTGAAATACCACATCCAAACGAGTGGTAGAAGTCTACACGCACAGGAGATAGATTTCAACGATATACGTACTACCTTACAAGCACTGTATGCTATCTATGATAACTGCAACTCTCTGCACACCAATGCGTATGACGAAGCAATAACCACACCTACAGAAGAAAGTGTACGTAGAGCAGTAGCTATACAGCTTATCATTAATAAGGAGCTAGGACTAGCCAGAAACGAAAACCCAATGCAGGGATCGTTTATCACCGAAGAACTCACCGATCTGGTAGAAGAAGCGGTAATGACTGAGTTTGATAAAATCACCGAAAGGGGAGGAGTATTAGGAGCAATGGAGACGATGTACCAACGCTCTAAAATACAAGAAGAAAGCTTGTACTACGAGACCTTGAAGCACAATGGAGATTTCCCTATAATCGGAGTAAATACGTTCCTAAGCAGTAAAGGTTCACCTACGGTATTGCCTAAAGAAGTAATCCGTGCCACGGAAGACGAAAAGCAATTTCAGATCAATACGCTCCAGAGTCTAAATAAGCGATACGAAACCGAAGCTACAGCACTACTCGCCGACATACAGCAAAAAGCACTCAGAAATGAGAATGTCTTTGAAGCACTTATGGAAGTAAGTAAAGTGTGTTCACTTGGGCAGATTACCAATGCACTCTTCGAAGTTGGGGGGCAGTATAGACGGAATATGTAGGGGATTCGAAATTAGATACAAGACATACCGATTTATACCAAGATGTAAAACCACTAATAAGAATTTGATTCAATGATATTTTCGATTTCAAAATCGTGTCCTATTTTAAAACAGGATACGGATTGAAGTAGATTTACACTGATTGTTTTTGCTTAGCGTGGTACGACCTAAATCTGGGTAAAAAAAAGGAGAGAACATGGTTCTCTCCTTTTTTCGGGGTTTTGGGCCAAACAGTTACCTATACCCAATTTGTTTATTAATGGACCGTTTAGTTTCAGAATGAACTATTTCTTTATTCAAGTTGAAGGAGTAGGGAGTTGTATAAAGATAGAAGGAGCAAACTCTCGTTGGCTCCTATCACTTGACTCGTATTTCTTTTACCGTGCCTATGTCATTTGATTAGTAGTAGGGTCGCATGCAGACAATATAAGTATGCATTAAAAGGAATATATTTTTCATAATTAGGGCTTAGTATGTTTGAGTGACATCCTCATCTACTACTATAATGAAGTCTGCTTTATTCAAATGTTCGGTCTCTAGTTTATCAATGTCCGACTGCACAACAGTGGAAATAGTAGCGTATCTAAGATTTGGGGCTTGTCTTTTGAGATACCAAAGTATTCCCTCGTAATAGTCTGAATGAAACGCTCCGTTGTAGTGTAGGAATAGATTTCCTGCTGTATGGGTTTTTAATATAAAATGGGCCATAGTGGCATCTTTGCTAGCTTGGGACATTACTAGCTCGGGTGTGCCATGAGCTCCCATCATCTTTAGGATACTTTGATAGGTAGCTAGGTTTGCATCAAATGCCATAGGCAGCGGTGCCATCCACGATTTTTCTACTTCTGTAAGAGTATCTAAAGCTTCAAAGCCACCTCTATACACCATACTAGCATACTTGCGAGGTATATTGGTAGCGGTAAAAGATTTGCTATTTGTTTTCGCGAAATCTACAAGAGGAGCATAATCTGTTCTGTAGTTGGGCCATAGGCGAGCAAGAGTATCTAGTCCTTTTTGATCTATGGAGTCTAGCATATAAAGATCTAGAGCATCTTGATTGTCTGCTTCTATCATTTCTGCACCAAGTTCTAGATTACGAGATTCGTTTAGCTTCTTGGTAACTTCTAGCTGCAGCCAGTGTGCTATGGCATTATTATGTTGTTCGCCAAAGAGCACCATATCCTGCTTGACAAGGGTCTTAATCATCTTTTTGTAGCTTACTTTTTTTCCTTTTGCATTGTAGATTTTGTAGGCTTCAGGATTTTGTGAGTAGCCCAAGAAAGAGGTTAAGATGAGTACGAGTGATATGATATTCTTCATTAGAATTTCAAAGGTAGAATTTTTAGACATTACTAAATATTTAGTTTATATCACACTAAATTGAGTTTTGGTGACGTTTCCATTTTCGTCTGTGATGCGTAATTTGTTAAGCCCTTTTAAGAGATGTAGTTTTAAGCAATTCTTTTATTATAAACCCAACACTTTCATAAGCTCACCCTTCATACTTACTGATACTTCTACTTCGTTGCCATTGCTCAATACTACACTGCCGCCTCTGCCTTTTTTGTACGCAGTTATGTGGTCCGTATTGATGATATGAGACTTGTGTATTCGTATGAAGTTGGTGTTTTCTTGCAGGTTTTCGAAGTACTTTAGAATCTTGCTCACGGTTTTCTTCTCGCCACTTTTTAGGTAGAGATCTGAGTAGTTTCCACTACCCGATATTCTTATTATATCATCTGCATGTACTATCTCAAAGCCTTGCTGATTGGGCAATACTATGCGTTGTATGCCATCATTGCCTAGGTTTAGTTTGAGTACTTTTTTCAGCTGGGCCAGGTTATCATCTTCTTGTACTGCTCGTACTTTTTCTACGGCTGCTACTAGCTCGTCTATGCTTATAGGTTTTAGTATGTAGTAGGCTGCACTGTAGTTGAGTGCTTTTATAGCATAGTCGCTGTAGGCTGTTATAAATATGGTTTGGTAATCGACATCCTCTGTCTGCTCTAGTACGTCAAACGCATTGCCAAAAGGCATTTCCACATCTAAAAACACGAGGTCTGGAGTGTGGGTATTTATTAACTCTATAGCTTCTCTAGCGTCTTTGGCTCTGGCTACTATCTCTATATTTTGGCAGTACTTAGTTACATAGTTTTCTATGATATCTCTACTAGACTTTTCGTCGTCGGCTATGATTACACGTAGTGTTTTAGGCATATACTTTGGTGTGTAGTGGCATTTCTATTTCTACTCTGGTACCCTGTGCTACCTCGTCTTTTTCTAAATCGGTGATTACCACTGAGAAGTTTTCTCCGTGCAGCTTATTCAGTAAGCGGATACGCTCTTTGGTATTGGCTATGCCGGTACTTTTATAGTCTTGCTGATGTGCAGTTTTGAGTTTCTGCGACTTGGCTCTGCCGATACCATTGTCTTCTATGGTGGCTATCAGTTTGCTCCCTTTCTGAGCGATGTGTAGTGATAGAAATCCCTTTGTTTCTCTATATCTAAGCCCGTGCCATACTGCATTTTCTATATAAGGTTGTATGAGCATAGGCGGCACTTCTATTTCTTCAGAATTGAGATCTTGGTCTATTACTATTTCGTAATCAAATTTATCCTCGAACCGTGAATGCTCTAAGGACATATAGATCTCTAGCGACTTTATTTCGTCTGCCAGTGTGATAGTCGGGTTGTTAGAATTATTGAGCACGGTACGCATCAGTTTAGAAAAATCTGAGATGTATCGATTGGCTTTTCTCTCTTGATTATTGCTAATAAAGCCATTTACAGAATTCAGTGAATTGAAGATAAAATGGGGATTCATCTGACTGCGAAGAGATGCCAATTGAATAATAGTATTGGCTCGCTGCTTCTGACGAATGTTCTTTACTAAAAAGTAAGTGAGTATTAAAAACGCAGAGATACCAAAGATTAAACCAAGTATAGTATTGCGTTGTGAGCGTATTGCTTTCTCTTTTTCTATCTGTTTTAGGAGTAGTTCTTTTATGCGAGATTCTTGTACAGCATACTTATTACTCAGGATCTCATTTTGCAATTTTCCTGCTATATCAGATTCCTTTATGGAATCTACCAAGCCTATATATTCCTTATATTTCTCTAGAGCTTTTTTGTATTTACCCGATCGTTCGTATGCTTCAGACAGACTTTCTACTGCTTTTATATGGTCTATTTTCTTAGGTTGATCTTTGGTAAGGGCTACACTCCGTTGGAAGTAGGGTACTGCTTTATTAGCATCAGTATACATAAAGGAGCGACCTAGGTTATAGTTAGCCGTGTTTTCCAAAGCCAGGTTATTCGTAATAATAGCCGTGTCAAGTGCTAACTTTTGTGTGGTTAAATTTTGAGTTGTCAGATTATTCTTGTCGTACACACTCCAAGCATAGCTTAATGACGTAGAGGCAATACTATCATTAGTTGCATTATTAGATAGTTTTAGTGCTAGGTTAATATTGTCTACCCCTTTCTGCGTTTTCTTATCTGTTATATACAAGTTGCCCAGCTCTAAGTAGATATCTATTTTTTGCTTTGGGTCTAGCTTTCTATTGTTCTGTAGCTCGCTTTCTAAATCGTTTATGGCTTCTTTGGTTTTGCCGTCTTCTCCCTTTATCTTAGAGTTTTTTAGTCTGTAGTCCGTTTTTCTAGAAGAGGAATTTGACGATTTCTCTACCTTGTCATAGTAGCTGCTAGCTATGTCTTTCTTGTTTAGCTTGTTATAGCTTTCTGCTAGGTATTTCAGTGTGTACTCCTCATTTTTAGGGTCCGTTACTACCTTGTGTATCTCTTGTGCCTTGGTAAAGTAGGTGATAGATTTGCTATAGTCTCCAGCGTTATAATACAGCGTGCCTAATGTGTTATAGGTCTGAGCTTCAGATTTTTTGTCCTTCGTACTTAGACTTAGTTCCAGTGCTTCACTTGCTAGCTTATATGCATTTGTAGGATTCTTTAGAACCAGCTGATTTGCTTGATTTATGATAGAAACAGCCGTAGGAGCAGTAGTACTTTGTTTAGTCTGAGCATGGGCTACAGAACAAGCCGCTAGTGCAGCTATAGTATACATGTATATGTGCTTATTAAGTCTCAATCGTATACGAATATACTACTTCATACATCTTCAAGCCCCTCAAAATGGCAATGCATAGTCATGTATTTACAGGTTTGTTTAGCTATGGAACACGTTCACACATTCACTATGCAGGTTCACATACTTTGGCCGTTTGGCAGTTTCTCTGCGAGCAACTTTGTGAACAAATAAAGAGAGAAAATGAAAAAAATAATCTTATCAAGTCTACTAAGTCTCACCGCTTTTGGTGCAGTAGCACAATTGACAATGGGTAACTGGGCGTATAGCTCTGCTGCTCCTATAGTGCTACGTGCAGATAATATTAATGTGCCTGTAAACTATACCGAGAATAATGTAATCACCATCAAGGGAATGTTCAATGCTACTCCAGATTCGTATGTGGCCATCTTTAGTTTATCCCAAGAGGGAATAGACGAGGCGGTAGCCAATGATTTGATCAATCAGAAAATAGAGGCAGTGCGTGCAGGACTTAGGGGCGTAAGTAGTAAGCTCAACTTGCACGTAGATATTATCTCTTTTGTGCCTATCTACGATCAAGTATTAGAGAAAAAAGTCTTTAGTAAAAACACATTTGCGGAGAAACCGGTAGGTTTTGAGTTAAAGAAAAACATCATCATAGAATATGATAAGCTAGAGCAACTAGATAAGATTTTTTCGCTGTGTACTGCAAATGGTATCTACGACTATATACGCAGCGATGCGGTGGTTACAGATATGAGTGCTATTAAAGCGGAGCTTCGCCAAAGTGCAGATAGTATGGTCATGCTACAGCTATATAGATACGCCAAGCTAAGAGATATAGACCTAAAAGACTATAACAGAACATTAGCCGAAGGTTTTAATGTGGTATATCCCGGAGAGAAATATGCCAGCTATACTGCGTTCTCTTGTACCTCTTACTTTACTCAAAAATTTAATTTGAATAATGATGCAAGTAAAAAAGTCACAAGGCATTACTTACCCGTGATAGACAAGGAATTTGATTTTGTAGTAAATCCAACCATCACAGAACCTGCTATACAGGTGATGTATCAGATCCATTTAGCCCTTATAAAAAAGCCAGAGCCTAAGCCCATACAGGTGAAAAGTGACAAACCAGAAAAGGTGTTTTTCTTGATAAGTCCAGATGGGAATATAAAAAACCTAAATCTTTAAAAACAACATAAAATCATGAAAAGAAAAGTATTGCAAATCACCGTTTTGTGCCTCCTATTTGTAGGGTGCACCCAAGCTCAATCTCCACACACAGCCATGCCTCCGCAAGAAGCATCTATACTAAACGCACCACCACAAGTGAGTGAAGTAGAAAAGCAAGAATATGAACTCGTATTTTGCTTAGATGCTACAGGCAGTATGAGTGGACTCATAGCTACCGCAAAAGAAAAAATATGGGATATCGTCTCTGGCATATCACAAGCTCAAGATGTAAGCAAGGTCAAGCTAGGCTTAGTCTTTTATAGAGATAAGGGAGATGCATTTGTGACTAAAACCTTTCCGCTTACAGATAATATAGATAGTCTCTATAGCCAACTACTGGCGATACAGGCCCAAGGTGGTGGCGATGAGCCAGAGAGCGTAAATGAGTCGCTAGATGAAGCAGTGAACAAGATGCCATGGAGCCAAAACACGCAGACTTTTAGAACCATATTTTTGGTAGGAGACTGCCCGCCGCATATGGACTATAATGAAGTGAAGTATCCTGAGTCGTGTACAGAAGCCAATAAGAAAAACGTGGTAATCAACACTATAAAACTGGGGAGCTCGTGTGGCAGTGCCATACCGCATTTTAAGAAAATAGCTATGCTTACCAACGGTACGTATCAGCAGCTAGGCCAAAATGCTGCCGATGTGGTATATAATACGCCGTATGATGATAGTATAATCTACTACTCTAGATATATAGATGAGTCTAAGATCTACTATGGAAGTACTGCTCAAAAAGAAGTGATGAAGTCCAAAAAGGAAATGTCGCTGAATCTCTATGACAAAAGTTCTTCGTCTGCTACATCATCTAGAGCTAGCTATAACTGGACCTCTGCAGGTAAAAGTAATTGGTTTGGGAGTAATGAGTTACTGCAAGATATCATAGATGGAAAGGTAAGTCTAGACACACTATCTAAAGAACAGTTGCCAGATGAGCTAAAAGAAAAAACCAAGGAAGAGCAGAAAAGTATTGTACTCCTAAAACAACAAGAAAGAGTGTATAATATGAATAGACTGGATGTGCTGGTAAAGCAAAAGGACGTGTACATACGCACAGAAAAAACGAATAACAGCGGGGAAGAATCCTTCAGCGATAAAGTGATAGAAACTATGAAAGTACAAGCAAAAAGAAAATAACAAATATGAAAAAGTATCTAATAATGGCCTTAGTCGTAGCTCAAGGAACTACGTCTATGGCACAACTAAACAAGGAAAACCTGAACCTCTCTTTCTATAGAGATAACGCTGTGAACCTCACTAGCTACGCATACACATCATCACCTACGGTGGGGGTGCAAGTGGCTTATGACTCTATAGTAAAACTAGTAGATCTGTGGGAGTATAAGAATATGCGGATCTACCCGATAGTAGGAAATGAGGTGTATAGTGAAGAAAGCAAAGTAAAAAACAACTATGTGAGCTTAAAAGAAGCTCTAGAAAAACAAACTATAGAAGTGCGGGAGATGAGTACTGGTGGCACCGTAAACACACTGAAACTAACCAACCTAGGCAAAGACACTATCTATATAATGGCGGGAGAAGTGGTGCTAGGAGGGAAGCAAGATAGAGCCATAGGCCAAGAGCTAATCTTACCTCCCGGAGCCAAAGATGTGCCAGTGAAGGTGTTTTGTGTAGAGCATCATAGATGGAGCCAAGGCAGTGACGGAACTAAATTTAATGGATACTACGGCATAGCCGGAAATCAAGTGCGAAAGAAAGTAGTGGTAGATAAAAATCAAAGTCAAGTGTGGGCTAAGGTAGACGAGGCTCACAGCAAGGCTGGGGTTAGTTCTTCTACTTCGTCTTTTAAAGACATTAAAAAATCTGAGAATTATATGGAAACTATGAACGGCTATAAAGGGTATTACCTTCCTAAGCTCAAAGCAGTAGAAAACCTCCTTGGTTTTGTAATAGTGTCTGGAGATAAAATACTGGGTCTTGAGGCTTTTGCTACGGAGGATCTAATGAAGCAACAACTGGACAAACTGCTAGAAAGCTATGCTACAGAAGCCATGCAAGATGGGGCTAAGGTTACTGTGACTACTGAGCAAGTAGATGCCTATATGAAACAAGTGCTAGACGAGACTAAACAAGAGGAAATCATAGAAAAAGGAGGTTCTGAGCTAAAACTGAATAATAAGAAATTGCATATCTCCGTGTTGGAGAATTAGGTAGTATGTGATTGTTTTTTTACCATTAAGATGGAGAAAGTCTTGAACTTTTAGAGATGACTTTTCATAAGCCACGGCTTCTCTATTCTAAAGTTACTTCTGTGCTTATTAAACTTTGGGTATTTATTTTTATCATCTTCTTAAGTTTATACATTATTAACTAATAATTAGTTTGCCTCTAGGCTCTTATTTTAAGCATTAGAATATTCTCCGCTGTAGTATCATTGCAGTATATGAATGGTAAATCGATACTAGGAGTGATAGCAGGCTTATTGTTTAGCCTTAATGTAATGGCTTGGGGCAAAACAGGACATAGGGTAGTGGGGTATGTAGCTCAACAGCATTTGACTGAAAAAGCGAGTGACAACATCGACAAAATTTTGTCTAAGTATTCTCTAGAAATGAGTGGTAACTACCTTGATTTTATACGTGCAGATACGGCTTATAAGTTTATGGGCTCGTGGCACTACGTGAGCATACCAGATGGTAAACGCTACGAAGACACAGCACCCAATGAAAATGGAGATGTTATCTGGGCTATAGAAACCATAGTAGAAGAGTTGAAAACCAAAAAGTTTAAAATAGTAAAAGATGAAGAATTTGCTATCATGGCATTGGTACATCTCATAGGAGATCTGCACCAGCCGCTACATGTAGGCTTGGCAGAAGATAGAGGTGGCAATTCTATAAAAGTAGAATGGTTTGGTGAATCTACAAATCTGCACCACGTGTGGGATAGTGAGATAATAGACGGCCAGCAACTGAGTTATACCGAGTGGGGAAATCATATAAACAGGGGGGTAGATGCTACTCAAGTAAATACATGGCAAAGTACATCTGTAAGAGATTGGGCACACGAGAGCCAAGATCTACGAGCAGCGTGTTACGACTTTGGTGACTATGTAAACCTAAGATATGACTATTCCTTCAGGCATTTAGCTACTGTAGAGAAACGACTAGAGCAAGCCGGTGTACGACTAGCAGGAGTGCTCAATCAGATCTACGGATAGCGATAAGCTAGTTGCCCTAATATAGCGTAGGGTGAGGAAAGCATAACTTGCAATTCTCTTCGATTTTGTCGTTCTTTGAGAAATACAAATGACTAGCAGAATATTTATTATTGGCTTTCTGTTACTAGGTTCGTTTGTTTCTAGTGCTCAGATATCAAAGATTGGTTCTGGTGTGTTTAGTAGTGCAGCCTATGGCCCCACCGCTATAGATACCTCTGCAGATGCGTATAGCAGATTTGCATACACATACCCTCAGGCTTCTTTGGACGATTTGCAACACGAGGATGGCATCACTGCTATTTCCTTTTTTTATAGACCTTTTGCAGATTTGGTTGGTCAGACCTCGGTCAAGATTTACCTAAATAACAGTTCTCAAGCTGACTTTGGTAGTGGCACCTTAAACTGGGAAACTCAAACCGCTCAGATGACTCTTGTGTACCAAGGGGACCTGCAGTCTGCTCTTATCCGTGATAAAGAAAAAGTTACTTTCCAATTCAATAAAGTCTCTAGTTATTCATTTGATACAGCGAACAGTGCAAATCACTTGCAAGTGTGCATAGAGTATTTACAAGATTATGCTCAATACAGTAAGGCGATTTGGTACTACGAGACAGGCTTCTTTGTGCCAGCATTTGTCTCTAATAATGAAAGTAAATATGTGATAGGGAATGGCACGCCAGACAGTATTTGTGCTACTAGTCGTGTTATTAAACCTACCATGCACGTTCACTATCCAAGAGATAATGAGGATCTTGGGATAGAAGAAATATATGCTCTGGGTAAGATAGCTGTGAGTAATGCAAGTACCTCAGAAATACGAGTGCTTGTGGCCAATAGAGGTAGAAATACTATTGCCTCAGATACTTTAAATTTAGTGGTGTCAGGAGTTAATACTTTTAGTACTTCTATACAAGTAGTAAATCTGGCAGCTAACGAAGAGCGTTGGGTCTCTTTTGTCAACTATAAGCCGATAGAGATAGGGCAGGAAACACTGACAGTGACTAATACGGATGATAATGCGAATAATAGTAGCTATACCTTAGTAAGAGAAGTTACTCCGTTAGAGGCTAGCTATAGTAAGCTAGGACAAGGCAATGCAAGCGACTATCAGTTTTCAGATACTACTGTAGATTTTGCTACACGATATTATACTCCGAATTTTAAGCAAATAACGGGTGCTAAGTTTAAGTTTAATTCGTCTAGTGTACCTTACAAGGTATGCATCTGGGCTAAGGATTCCTTTACAGATAAACCAGGTGATTTGATATACCTCTCTCCTGTAAACCTTACTTCCATAGGCGTAGTATCTGTTGATATTTCTCAGATTTTCGTAAAAGATACCTACTACGTGGGTATAAGAGAACTGTCTGCCGTACATACCCGATTAGAATATCAGAAACAAGCTCCAATTCCCTTGCTCGAACATTTTTTGTCTACACCTGCTGGCACTTCCGATTGGGAGCAGATGGAGGTAAATCAAGGCATTGTATTTGACCAATCTATCGATATAGTGACTGCTCATAATGTAGCAGTTACGGATGTTTATCTGCCAGGAAATCGAGATACATTTTACTACAGTAAAACAGATTCCTTAGCCATATCGGCCAAAATTGAAAATTTGGGTTTTGCCACGATAAATGAAGTTATATTTAGGTGCGAGGTCAAAGATAGGTTTGGCAATCTGCTAGCTACCTCAGATGATACGGTTACCGTCTCTGTAAATGCGGACACAACCGTGCAATTTGCTAAATTTAGTAGAGCGTATTTTGGAGATCATTATATTACAATTACGGCTACATCTAGCTTGGAAGAAGTTCCTTATAATAATGAGCTAGAGCGTAAGTTTACCTTGGTGGTAGATAAGGATGCTTCAGCTACTACTATTTTTAGTCCAGATTACGGAGATACCTTTTCTATAAATGAGTTTGCGTTCTATCCTTTGGTGCGGGTTATTAATCTTGGCCGACAAAGTCAGATAGATATCCCAATAAAAATGGAAGTGCTAAGAGCAGGTAAAGTGGTCTATGAAGAAACTAAGTATCAATCCTTACTGCCTCAGTTTAGTACTATAGTATCGTTTGATTCATTTGTGCCAATGGTGCCGGGTGAGTTAGTGGTGAGGTATATCACGTTGTTACCAGATGACGTGTTTCCCAGGAATGACACTTCGGCTACGGTCATCTTTGTAAAGGTAAACTATGACTTAGAAGTGCGGCAAATCCTTAGCCCAGCTATAGAAGCTAAGATGGACAAAGCTCAACTATTTGTACCTCAAGCAGAAGTGTCTAATAATGGTTTAAAAAACGTATCTAATGCTCAGGTTATTTGCCAAATAAAAGATTTGCTAGGGAACTTAGTATATACAGATTCGAAGATGGTTTCATTGCTATCTGGGCAACTTACCACTCTTACTTTTACTGCTCATTCTATAGATAGTTTAGGAGATTTTACTATTTGTGTGTCTACTTCCTTTCTTGCAGATGAGTTTTCCCTAAACGATGAAAAATGTCAACTCCTTTATATAACTGAACCCAAGAACTTAAAGATTAACTCTGTTGTTTTGCCTTCTGATAATTCATTGGTTGCTAGAAGTGTAGATTCCTTATTTCCTATTATTCAGCTGAATAATATAGGAACAGATAGTATAGAAAATGCACAAGTGAGTATTACTATTCTAAACGAGAGCCAGCAGCAAGTTTACACTGATTCATTGCTAGTGTCACTAGGTGTAGATTTAGTGCAGGATGTGCCCTTTAGCAAAGCTCTGGACAGAAGTTTGGCAGGTGTATACACGGTTAGAGTAGTAAATCACTGGGCTCTAGAAAATACACCTAGTCCCAATGATACGCTCATGTCTAGCTATACAATAGTGCCAAGTATAGATATCGCGGTATCCACTATATTAGTACCCATAGATCAAGATACCGTAGAATTAGGAAATGAAGTTAATATTAAGGTACGAATTCAGAATTTAGGTATTGCTGTAGCAGAAGGCGTTAAGCTTCGAGTCAGCATTAGTGATGCTAATGCAGTTGAAAGGTTTGTAGATACACTCTGCTATTCTGGTTTACAAAGATTAGAGTATATCAACTTACAGTCTAGCCAATTTTGGACTTCTGATGATACCGGTAAGTATATAATTAAGTGCGAAGTAGTGTCCCCTGATGATGAGCCTAGTAATGATATAATTTCTACTGTAGTGTGTGTGGTAAAGTATAAAGATATAGCTCTGCACGAAATAGTCTTTCCTCCAAATCAACTTGTTTTACAAACAGGTCAAGGGTATGTGCCACGTATCAATGTAAAAAATGAAGGCTTACGCAAAATGGAGTTTGTAGTAGTGAAATGCAAAATATCGGATGATAGTTTGCTTTTTGTGAGAACCGAGATTATAGATATTTTGCCTTTCCAAAGTTTGCAAGTTAGTTTTGATTCCGTATTTTTTGATAGGGCTAGAGATAGCGTGACTGCAGTATTTAGTGTTACCTATCTAGAAGATATTTATAATGATAACGATACCTTAAGCTCGACCTTTAGTGTACAAAAGGTCAATTCAGTATCAGATAAATTAGCATCTCAAATACAGGTTTATCCTAATCCCTCTCTTGGTAATATTCACGTGCAAAGTGGCACAGTAATAAGAAAAGTTAGGATAGCAGATGTAAACGGAAGATCGGTGTATTTTGGCAATCCTATGGCTAGTACTTTTATAGTAAGTATAGATGAGCCTACTGGCGTGTATCTGCTTCAGCTAGTTACAGACCAAGGTGTGGTAAACAGGCGATTAGTGCTGCAGAGAGACTAATGGTAGATCCAAAGCATAATAGGCTTGGTGACACTGTCTAGGTAAGGAACAAGTTCTTGGAGCACTTTAGGAGATACGGTAGTGCAGCCTTCGCTTAAGCATATATCATCTTCTTGCTCATAATCAGATACACAGCTATGCGAGTGCAATACCACAAAGCGATTTAGAGCATTACTATTGGTACTATCTCTACCTATAAGTTTATACGAAGTCCCAAATGATCCTTCATATTTAACTCCCACCCTGTAGTGACCAAGTGAGGAGCAATTGCTTCCTATCTCATTGCTGAATTGTGCAAATCTGTTATCAGTACTCTTGCAATGTCCGTGAGCAACCAAACCCTTGATAAGTGTGTCGTGGGTCTCTAGATTAAATGCAAATAATCTATATCTGCCAGAATGTGGTGCCAGATTTATGATGATGGAAAATTGAGTACTATAGCCATTCTGATTGCAATAGTCTAAAGCTTCATTAAGATGCAGACTGTCTACTACGGGAATTTGAGGGGTGGCAATGGAAACGGTCTTAGCTATTTGCGGAGAAGGGTAGTGGACCGAGTACCAATAGGCAATAGAACAGCAGAGTGCTATACTATAAAATCCAAGTTTTAATTTACGTGCAAGTGTCAATGAATATGAAAGTTTACAGCGAGCAGTGCTACTGCTAAGCCTATCACTATAGCAACAAGCTTATACCTTCCATACGTATGGCTTTCATTATTTTCGAATAGAATAGTAGTACTGATATGTAAAAACACACCGATTACAAGTCCTATTAATCCTGTGAGAATATCTTGATAACCTACTAGTGACGAACCTACTAGCATACCTAGCGGCACCATAGCAGCATATATAGCTATCCAGAGATAGTTGGTGCTACTTTTAGAGAAAACACTCTTGAGCACCACTGCTAGAGCAAATGCAGCTGGTAGTTCGTGTAACCCAATGGCGAATACCATATTGTTTTGTATAGCTTCCGAGAATGCTCCTCCGCCTAGACCCAGACCTTCTATGAATGCGTGTAGACTTAGTGCTATGAATACAGAGTACGGAAATCCTTTCTTAAACTCGTGAAAGTGCAGGTGGCCGTGTTCTATTCCTTTGGTGAAAAAATCTAATACTATCTGCAAGAAAAATCCTGCTAGAATGTAGTAGCCTGCTTTATGCCCTACTTTCTCATATACTTCTGGTATGAGGTTTAGAATAGTAATGGAGATAAGAAATGCCCCACTAAACGCTAGGAAGAGTTTGAGTTGTCGTGTTTTTTCTGATTGGATTAATAGACCAATAACTCCGCCTATGAACGGAAAGAAAAATAGCATAAAAAGCCACCAAAATTGCATCCTACAAAAATAAGGGATTGATTACTGATTCAGACTTATTTCTTTGAGGCGTTTAAGTTCTTACTTGTCATTCCTTTTTTGTCTGTTACTAGTATTCCTTTTTTCTACTTTTTAACAGTACTGTTTTTGGGGAAGCTTACAGTACAGACTTAAGCACTCTATTAATCTAATCTTCTTTAGGACTATCGGGTAATTCTAAAATGGAGGAAGATGCTAAGTCATTTCCTGCTATTCCTTTTATACTGCCAAACATAGAGGAGATGTTTAATGCTACTACCTCTATTTGTTTTTCTCGGGTTTTCCAGATTTTGGTCATAGCTCTCTTCTCTGTGTTCAGGTCACTCTCCATATTGGTGTATACCTCAAGTATTCTAGTGATAGTTTGTATAAATTCGTTTCCATTCAGATAGCTATAGAGCATTTCCATTTTACCCCCTTTGTTTTCTTCAGAAGACTTTACAGAATGCGTTTTCTTGAGCATCTCTCGTAATACAAAGCTCAGACTCTTAGCCTCATGAAAACCACATATCCAAACTCCGTCTTTTTGTCCGAACTTATCCATGTCGCTCGGATAGGTCTCTGTTACCAGTACCGCTAGATCTGCCTTTGCATTTACTTGGTCTTGCTTTAGCTTATCTATCCAGTCACCAGCAAAATTTTTGGTACGCTTACTCTCGTATATTATAGACCCACAAGTCTGCTGTAGACTATTGATTACGGTCTGTATGCAGTCTGCTCCACGCACTCCTTTGCCCACTTCTGCTATATCATCAAAAGGGTAGGTGGTACGTAGTAATTCCTCTAGTGCTAGCTCTTGTACTTCGCCTTGCATCTGCATACTGCCTTGCTCAGCCTTACGTTTCATCTCATCTATGAGTTTTTTCTGGTCTTCCAGCTGCTTTTGAAACTCCTTCTCACGTAGCAGGTTAATTTCTCTTTCCTTAGCTCGGCCTTTTTCTTCTATCTCGCTTTGCTTTTCGAGCATTTTTTTATCTATAGCTAGTTGCAGCTCTTCTGCTTTTTCTTTGAGCTCATTTTCTCGCTTCATGAGGTCTAGCTCAGCTGCTTTTAGTGCACGATTTTCTTCTTTCTTTTTGTCTATTTCTTCTTGCTGTGCTTTGAGCTGTTGTTCAAATGATTCTTGTGTAGACTTCTGGATGGCCTCTTTCTCTTTCTCTATCTGCTTGGCTAGACGTTCCTTGAAGAGTTCGTTTTCTTTCTCTTTCTTCTGCTCAAAAGCCTCCATTTCCTTAGCTAGTACATCGCGTTTTGCATTAAATACATCTGCTTGCTCAGATACTTTGCGTTCGTACTCTGCTTTGAAATGTGCTTCTAGCTTTCCGCTAAGAGCTTCTTCTACATCAAATTCGTGAGCACAATTAGGGCATTTTATCTTATCCATCATCTATGAGCCAAAGGTAAAGAATTCACCTAAAGAGTAAATGTATTTTGCAGTTTATTGCTTGAGCAACTCTTTCAGTTTGTCCTCGGTACTCTTTGCACTGCGAATAGCACCGTGCATATATCCACTATAAATAGGAGAAGTTTCTGTGACGGCTAGTAAGAGTATCCCCTCTGCATACGGTTTTTGAAAGACTAGATTGCCATACAAAGGTTCGTCATTTTACACTTCGAAAACAGAATAACTTAAGGCTTTTGGTTATCTAATAGTACATTTACCGACTGTGTATTACATCCTCTTTTTGGCTATAATTGGCTATCTCATTTATTTGGTACGAAAACCTAAGCGTAAGCCACTTCGTGTATTTGACAAACAGTGGAAAAAGCTTTTAGATGAGAATGTCTATTACTATCGTAGACTGTCTGATATAGAAAAGCAGCGATTTGGTGTACGCGTAATGCAGTTTCTTAGTGAGGTGAAAGTGACAGGAGTAAACCTCGAGCTAAAACCGCTAGATGAAGCCCTAGTGGCAGCTAGTGCAACTATTCCTGTATTTGGTTTTGATGAGTGGGAGTACGCTTATCTAGACGAAGTGCTGGTGTATCCGAGTACATTTAATAAGGGTTTTGAGTATGGAGATGGGGCTAAGGATAGAAATGTGATGGGTATGGTGGGAGATGGCTATATGAATGGCAAGATGATACTATCTCGCAATGCATTGCGTAATGGTTTTAAGAATACTACAGATAAGCATAACACAGCAATTCACGAGTTCGTACACTTGCTAGACAAAGAAGACGGATCAATAGATGGATTGCCAGAAGTGCTTATGAGTCACCAGTACACTATACCGTGGCTTAAGATGATACACGATAAGATGGAGGAGATAAACAATGACAAATCTGACATTAGAAACTATGGAGGTACTAGCGAGACAGAGTTTTTTGCGGTAGCTAGTGAGTATTTCTTTGAGCGGCCAGATCAGTTTAAAAGAAATCATCCAGAGCTTTATACTATGATGGTGCAGTGTTTTAAACAGGAGCCAAAGTATGTGGCGGTGAGTAGGTAGTAAGAATCTTACAATTCTCCTTCCCATTCATTATAAAACTGCTCTAAGTAACTCTCCATAAATTGATGACGTTGCCCAGCCATTGCTTTGCCGGTGGCAGTATTCATACGGTCTTTGAGCAGAAGTAGTTTCTCGTAAAAGTGATTGATACTGGGAGCAGTACTGTTCTTATATTCTTCCTTGGTCATATTTAGATTAGATGGAATAGTAGGGTTGTAGATTTCTCTATTCTTGAATCCACCATAGTTGAAGGTGCGGGCTATGCCAATAGCACCTAGAGCATCTAGCCTGTCAGCATCTTGCACCACATCCAGTTCTGAGGACTTGAAAGTCTGAGCTTCTTTACCTCCTTTGAAAGAGATGTTTTCTATGATGCCAATCACGTGGGTGATTACATTTTCTTCCACCTCTTGTGCTTGCAGAAACGCACGAGCTTTTTGTGGTCCTATACTTTCATCTCCATCGTGAAACTTAGAGTCTGCTATATCGTGCAGCAGAGCACCTAGCTCTACTACTAGCAGATCTACTTGCTCAGTTTTGGCTATGTGCTTAGCTGTTTTCCATACTCGCTCTATGTGCCACCAGTCGTGGCCGCCTTCAGCGTTTGCTAATTCTTGTTTTACGTAGGTTATGGTTTGTTGGATGAGTTGCATTTGGTTACTAAATTAATCAAACATATTATAGAATAGCTGAAGTATTATAAGGGTTTAGTAGTTTTTTTTAGTGCTAAATATAAACCGCATACGACTATCCAAGTTATTAGGCAGTCAAGAAGTAAATTACTGAAACTCCATCCTGAATTTAAGAAATCATTCCCTTTCAATTGAAATTGTTCGTAATACTGAAAAGGAAAACCAATCTCTAAACTGTATGTATCCCCAATTGTCAGAGGACTGATGCGATAAATTACAAACAGAAATGAAATTGAAAAGAAGGTCAATATTGATAAAATCGTTCCATTTAATATGTTTAAGCCTAAATTTCTCATTTCAAGCTCTCAAGCTTTAGTCTTAGTTCACCTAGGGTTGTCTCTGCAAATAGTAACTCTTCTATCGGTTGGTTACTTATTGTTATTTCTTTAATGGCTACAGTCAGTTCATTATCAGTAGTGTTAATGCCTACTAATGTAGAATTCTCTCCCACTGGCACTTGCCTAAAGAGGTACTTTCCATCAATGATGGTAGGTTTGAGAAATCCATCAAACTCACTAAAGGATAGTTTAAGTTTTAGATCTGGAGATGCATCTATATTCACCATTAGATCTATCTTCTCTTCGAATTTCAAAAATCGATCGCAGTTTATCCAGCCTAGTTTGGAGATACTAAATATATAGAATTCAAGTTCAGCTGCATCTACGTTTTTAATCGGCGATTTTTCAAACTTAGAGTATTTCTTATCAAAGGACTTTAGGTACTGCTCATCAGTTTGATAAAGAGGAACGATATTCCCAGGTGTGATAAAAAGCAGACCACGTCTTTGTATAATTTCATCATACTTATTTTTACCAGGCTCTAATTGTGGCAGTGACTCTAAGAATGTAAGAATTTCTTGCTTTGCCTTGTATGATATCTTAGTAGTAATTTTAGGCGAATGAATATATCCTTTAGTCGAGACATACATATCACACTCTACTCCGTAGTCATTCCAACTTTCGAAATGTAAGTAGTTATTAATATTTTTAGTTCTTTCTATTTCTCGTATTGTTTCATCCGAAAAGATGTAAGATTTTACATGAAAGTCTAAAGGATTCCAATAGTAGCCAGTGTCTGCGAAGTCTTTAGGAGTGAAATTGTAGCCTGTAGAGTCATTAACAGCAGGATACCACCATCCGAATGACCCTAATTTTAGTGTGCGTTTAACTAGATTGATAGTGTCTACATCCCAGTTGTTTACTGAGCTGTCTGTAGAAGTATTGCTATCTGCGTAAAAGAGATTCATCTTCTTAGGACTGTACTTCTCTCTTGGAAAGTGCACTACAATTCTCTTATCTGGTCTTACAGATAGTTCTTCACCATTGGCATATGCTTTTATGTAAAGCATACCACCCGTTTCTAGAATTTTGCCGTCTGATTCTGTAGATAGGTCAGCTAGAATAATATCAGACTTCTTATAGAACTCTTTTAGCTGAATCTGGATAGAGTCTTTAACGATATCTCCATTAGGAAGCTGAAAAGACTGAGACCCTATAAATATTCGTGTTCCTTGCTCTCCAAAAATAGTAGTATCTGAAGTAGAGCGAATATTAAATTCCTCGGTGGGGAATATTATCTTTTCAATAGGAGTAGAAGTTTGACAACCCGTTGCAACTATAAGAGGGATTCCGAAGAACAAGATCTTCCAAAATATATTTTTCATAAATAAGTGTCTTTGAGATAAGCATATAGTATCATTCTCCAAATGAGTGTTGATCTCAATCGTACCATCTTCTGTTTGATATGTAACTACCTTATTCTCCATCACTAAACATCCAAAAACGCATACGCCAGCTTGATAGTAGAGTAATCTACCTTACCATCCAAAGCACGGAATATGATACTGCTCTTGAGTCTGCCATCTCCACTGTAGTCGTCCTCTTTGGCATTTTTATCTGCCTTTAGGTATATCTCGTTGATGCGGTCCATGAGCACATCCTCTGGTCGGTAGGCACTTATGTTTACATCAGGAAACTTATCTGAGATAGTAAGTATATGTCCTTGTATGGTGCTTTTAGCCATGCCGCGTTCTGTGCTTATTTGGTCCAGAGTCATACCCTGATCTATATACTGTATTGTAACCTGGTGCGTAGAGATTTTCTTCTCTTTGGCTACTTTCTTATTGCGGTGTTTTTTGAGCTCTTTCTCATCTGTAGTACCTCCAGCTGCATAGATGTAGCTTTCCCAGTCACTTATAAAATGCTCTTCGGTAAGTTGATCTACGTCTCCGCTTAGT